>Ga0247779_1000458_pt1 | contig 26143 bp, 26 predicted proteins | sample UWRJL221509R5_FD_179925 | JGI IMG/M metagenome (GOLD analysis project Ga0247779, IMG submission 179925) | Plant litter microbial communities from Arlington Agricultural Research Station in Wisconsin, United States - UWRJ-L221-509R-5 | ecosystem: Environmental > Terrestrial > Plant litter >... | reverse complement strand
ACCCATTGGTGGTTTTCCCTCCAACGAGGCTGGGGGCGTTGTATTGATGCTGGATCTTGCAAATAGGCGACTTGTCGCATTTGGCTTCTATATTCATATTGCTGCACAAGATTCAGACAACACGGTCATGTCGAGGTGCGTCATTTTCTCTATATGCGTAACCGGCGCGAAGCTGTGGCAAGAACTAATCCATTGGCGTGTGCAGGAATCTCATTCAAGACACAGATGCTATACGTAGCCGTGTTTGTGACGCGCTACCTCGACCTATTCTTCCGTTTCGTGTCAGTGTACAACTCGGTCATGAAACTTTTCTTCATTGGTAGCAGCTGCTATATCCTTTACCTCATGAAAATCAAGTACAGGTCAGTAACCCTGTTCGCCTTTCCTTCAGCCGGTCTAAGCTCAATATAAACCTTTTTCGCTCCAGACCAACCCATGACCCGTCCATTGACACCTTCAAAATTGAATACCTCCTCGGGCCATGCTTCATCTTCGCCCTCCTCTTCAACTACAAATTCAACTTCTCCGAGATTCTCTGGTCCTTCTCTATCTGGCTGGAAGCAGTTGCCATCCTCCCCCAATTGTTCATGCTCCAACGCACCGGAGAAGCGGAGACAATTACAACCCATTATTTGGCTGCTTTGGGGTTGTACAGAGCATTGTATATCCCTAACTGGATTTACAGGTATGTTTTATCCTACTTGCGTCGCATGGTGTGAATGCCAGCCATTTATTGTCCCTACACGACGAATGGCTGGACGGTTGTCAGCCGTCCAGTCTAGTGACATCATTATCACTACCTTTGTGACGTCGTCCGCTCTCGTCTTACCTTTCATGCCCTTGTCAGTTTGGACTTCAACATATATACTAACACCTTTCCTCCCTCACACAGATATTTTACTGAGGGCGTTATCGATCCTATTGCAGTTACAGCCGGTATTGTGCAGACAGGATTGTACATCGATTTCTTCTACGTTTACTTCACAAAGTACGTCTCCTTTTTAAACTCGGCTGTCTCTTCGCAAGTGCAGATACTTATGCTTACTTCAACCTTCTTTGCTCCCTTTTCTCAGAGTATTACAAGGCCAGAAGTTCGAGCTACCGGCATGAGGTGCCTCATTGAACTATATTGTGATAGATTTACCATCAGTAAGAGTACAGGCAAGGGATTGTTGACCAGTCGACCCATGCTTTTGAATATGATGAACCCAAATCAAATCTGAATAGGACCGCCATTAATCGTACACCATAGTCTCAACCTTTTCATGTATTTAGCCACACATATACCTCCTTTACCCACTATAGGACGGACAACTATCAGATTGACCTTATGTATCCTCCGCACTACATGATTTCTAATAAAGACGGGTCTCGGGAACCTGCCTATAATTCAAATAACTGTCGGACACGTTTTCGAGAACAAGATTAGTGTGCTACGTGACTCAGGTCACTGGCCTCCATAAGGTGAGTCATTAAGACGTTCTGACTGAAGGAAATGGCTGAAGTTAGACGCGGAAACCGTGGTTCATATCAGTGGAGAGCCCTTTCTTTCCAGAATGTTCCATTGTTTTAAGTTCCCTCATCGAGGAGCGAGTGTGTTATCGTTGTTCAGATGCATCCGTACCCCATTTTTTGCCGGCTGGAATCTTTGAAGGAAACCATGTAGCCCCGAAAAAATTCAAATATGACTCTACTTCGATAACCCGGCAACACAACGCCCAAGATGGATGTGATCGACGGGCGTCAATCACGCGAATACTTAAAATGGAATGTCCCCTATTTGGATCGATCATCGCCATAGCACTGCGACATGTCTGTGCATTTTTCTTTCCTGAACCACCACCACCGTGCAGTCCCGCTATCGAATATATTAAGGCTATCCCATTCTGCAAACAAAATTCACGGCAGTATTACCATAAACGCAATGTTCAGCATAGGTCGGGTTCAATTTGGCTCATAATTGACCAAGGAACAAATTTACTTCTTTTCCTCTTTAACCCTCGATTGCGGTTGACTCATCTTCCGCGTTTGATTATTGAGCAAGGGAAAAAGGTACTACCCAAAGAGGTATAAAGCATGCCCTTTGGCCACCAAAGTGTCGCTCACACATTTCCCCTTCCCAATCGTTGGACTCGTGAATCGAATCCGCGTGCTCCTTTTTCTTCTATACCACGTTACATTTTCTTTGTGGATTCTTATTTCCCTTATTCACTACTTAAATCACTTCATTTCATCGTTTCAACCTACTCTCGTTGATCTTCTATCCCCGTCATCATCATGAAGTTCTCCGCTCTCAGCCTCGTAGGCGCTGCTCTCCTCGCTACCCAGAGCGTTTCTGGACACTGTACGTTTTTTATCCTTCTCGTTTACTGTCTTGATTGACTAATCAAACTTTTTCCAGATATCTTCAAAACCCTCATCGCAGGCAGCAAGACTTCGACAGCTGCTGTCCGCCAGCCGCAGGACTTGATGCCTTACGCTGGCATTACCACTTCCTCCTCCTCTGGCCGATGCAATGTCAATCCTGGCAAGGCATCCGAGACCGTGGCTATTAATGCAGGCGACACCATCGGCTTCGAGCTGAGCAACAACATGTATCACGAGGGCCCTGTTTCTATCTACCTCGGACAGGCGCCTGGGTCGGCCGCAGACTGGGACGGCAGTGGACAGCGGTGGTTCAAGATCGCCGAGTGGGGTGCGAAGACACTTAACCCTCTGAGGTTCACGGGTACTGGGCAGACTACGTTCACCACAACAGTTCCCGCATCAGTACCTTCTGGAGAGGTACGATTTTTCCTTCTTCTTTTTCGGTTTGTTTGTGCTGATTAAATTTCCTCTTTGTTGCTAGTACCTTGTCCGCATTGAACAAGTGGGTCTGCATCTCGGTACAGGCGTCACGGAGAGCTTCATCTCTTGCGCACAAGTCAAGATCAACGGTGGTGGAAATGGCAACCCACCAAAGGTTGCTATCCCGGGCCACATTCCTGAGGGCGGTACGTCGCATTTCATCTTCCATTCCCTTGCTGAATATACTCTTACATGATGCCCTATTCATTGTACAGACCACTCCGTCACCGTCGACATCTACAACAACAACGGTGCTCCTTATACCTGCCCTGGACCCGCCGTTTGGAGAGGATGAATCATTCATTTATGATCTTCCTTTCCACGCAGGGTTTTCCTTCCTCTCAACCCTGTTATATACGAGTCGTTTTAGGGGTCGAAAAGTTAGTTCTCTGGTAATCCTTTCTGAAGGACCTTTTTCTTCGATTTCGTTTGTTTTGTCGTTTTCTAGATACGGGTATTTTTTAGTCCGGCACTACTGGTTGTATCCCTGTATTTTCACCTGTACACGTAGTGTTGGGTTATATTATAGATGTCGTTGCTGCAATTATGCATGATACATAAGGTCCTCAAAGCTTCCAGACGAAACAATCAGTATCCATTTCGTTTCTAAATCAAAGTCGTGGATTAAGAGGATTTTCCCGTCGATTACTAAACAGGTGTTGATTCTAGTCAATCTTCAATTAAGCTCATTCCAATCCCAAGGAAGTAAATCTTTACAGTTTTGTCTTTGATATACTTTCATTCGATAGGTACAGTGTACAGAAGGGTATATCTCTGAAATAACTTAAAGGATTCCGAGTTGTACATAGTCATTCAGATAAAACATTCTTCATAATTGTCATTATAATGCGCGAGGCACTTAGGCGTTATTGGCAAGGTAGTTGACAGTTCCGGAAGCTGTTATTAAAATGATCCAGGTGCTCGTCAGAAAATATGGATAGGGCAAAATAAAAAGGTGGAAACATACGAATGCCAGTGAGAGCGCTCTTGACGCTCAAGTTGACGAGCTTGGTGGCCATAGCGGCGGGGGTGATGTTGCCGTCCTTGCCAATGAGGTAGGCGACAAGACCAGCGACATGAGGGGTGGCCATGGAAGTTCCAGAGATAACATTGGTGGCGGTGGTGCTTCCGATCCAGGCGCTGGTGATGGAAGTTCCGGGTGCGAAGATGTCGACGACGGCGCCGTAGTTGGAGTAAGAGGCAATGACGTCAGTGATAGTGGTGGCACCGACGGTGATGGCGCTGGGGGTACGGGCAGGCGAAGTGTTAGCAGCGTTGGTGCCGTCGTTTCCGGCAGCGACAACGACGTGAATACCGGCAGCAGTGAGCTATTGAGTCATAAATGAGCGCTAAAACAAGACTGTAGTGGGAAATAGAATCTTACAGAGGCGACAGCGTTGTCAAGAGCAGTAGAGGCGCTTCCTCCGAGAGACATAGAAACGACTGAGGGACGACCAGAGGCCTTAGCTTGAGTCAAGACCCAGTTGAGGCCAGAGACAATGCCGGTGGTAGCACCAGATCTGACGCAAGACAAATATCAGAATATAAGCGAGAAAAGACCAACATTTTCATACCCAGAGTCGCTCAAAACCTTGACGGCAATGAGTTTAGCAGCCTTGGCAACACCATAGCGGGTACCAGCGGCAGTTCCAGCGCAGTGAGTTCCGTGGCCGTTACCATCAGCTGTTCCGAGGTTGTTGAAGGAAGCACCCCAGGTTGCACGTCCACCGAAATCAGACTAATAAAAAGTTGTGAGTATGGGGACACTGCAGTAATGGTCATCAACGAACGTGGGCAGTGTAGATACCAGTATCTGCAAATAGTGAAGTTTTAATAACAAGCAAAAGCAAACAAGTGTAACAAGTGCGTACCGACGACGTAGATGTCAACACCAGCTCCAGCAGTGCTATCGTATTTGTAGGTATATGTGACAGCGCTACAAGAGTTGGAACAGGAACAGTTAGACCCAAATATAATTGGACTGGAGCTCAAGCTTGAAAACTAACCTGGTCGACGTGCTGGAAAGTTTGGCATCCTGACTGATGCGCTGGAGACCCCAGGGGGCGTTGGTCCTGGTAGAAAATAAAATAATGTTAACTACTGACTTAGAGTCTACCAGAGTAAAGAAAACATACTGGGTGACGGTGCTCAAGGCATACATGATACCATCTTCGTGGATTGACTCAACATCCTCGGAGGCACGGAGCTCGTTAAGAGTAGCGGCATCGATGTCACCTATTTGTGGTTGATCAGGATTGCGTAGAATACAATAAAATGTGATAAACTTACCACCGAAGCCATTGAGGATGTCCCAGTCGACGACCTTATTGGTCAACTTGAGCTTCTTTATCCAGGTCTTGCGAGAGGCACCGCTCTTGAATTGGACGATGTATTTACCGGTGGTTTCACCATCATACTTCTGAACAGTATGAAGAGGACTGGGCGCAGCGATGGCGGGCAAAACCATCGAAACGGCGAGGAGGACGGCAGCGAAGAAGCGCATGATGACTGAGAAACTAGGTCAAGGAGAAGATAGAGACGTGGATCCAAGTGAGCTCTTCGAGGTTATCGGAGGGCACGAAGAAAAGACGTTCGAATGTCCGCTGTGTTTTATACTTGTCAGAATCTTTTGACAAGAAAATGGCCAAGAGACATGCATATGGTAAAGCAGAGATAAAAGCAGAGGCAGTCCGACAGCGTCATTGAATAGAAAAAGCACGCGCAGGATGTCTATCCTGTTCAATGTTCTGTTTACTGAAAATCAAAATTGTCGGGTAAAGGATTTGGAGAGGCGAGATACAGAGAGCGCGTTTGTCAGAATTGGGTGATCGTGTGCAGCCGCTCCAAACTGGCGCTACACAATCCACGAGTTCGTAGTGCTAGAAAACTAAGAATGAGCGGCCTTCGGGACCACATACATCAAGGCCATACAAATAAAGTCTTAATATGTCGATAGCGATACCATACGAGACGGGGAAATATGCAAACAAACAACGTTCAGTTTCTTCTTCTTGCGCCTCATCGATATACTGAGCAGGAAACAGCGAATACACTGGTAATTGACTCTCGCAAAGAGAGCCAATAGTTGTCTGCTAAAGCCACCGGCATAGAACCAACTTCGCCAAGACATAAAAGAACCTCCGCGTCCTTGTGCACCTTCGTGATAACAAATGCTGCACCTCCACAGCCATTGACTTTGTCGCCCAATGTAGTATCACCGGAAGGTAAGTTTACTGGGTTTTACTATTCCACGACCCATGTGAGCGTAGTGTCGGTCAGGTAGATGCCGGCACCTCATATTTTCTAATCCCGGTTGTCTTCAATGTAATTTGTTGCCCGCATGTTACCACAGTGTACACGTCGTCCAAATACGATGGCGCCATAGTTCGTTCATCATTAGTCGCGGGCTGAACAAAGTTTGCATGCTGGTGCGCCCACATCAATTCTACACCGGAGACCGAATTGACATCAAAAAGCGAAATCTGTTCAGTTTAGAATTTAGATGGGCTTCCGACTCCGGAGAATAGGAAGAATTTGTCCAGTTGATAAGGACTCTGGACATGTGGTTGATCATGACGTATGCGTCATCTAAGGGCTCTCAAACTTGGACACCTATCTTTCAACTGCATCGTGGATGGAGATGAAGTAGAGCCGGCTTCTTAAACTTCAAATATCGCATAGAAAGTAGAAACTAACAGGAAAATACTAGACTGATATTAGACTATGCAAAGGAAACTGATAGTAAAAAACTCTTCACCTGACAATCAGCATAAATGGTGATCATGATGGACGCGCGGGTAGAGCGCTTGTTTCATTGTCCTCTCTGCCATCCATCCAGCTCGTACACATGGGACATCTTTTTGCCTAATGTCAACTTATTAGCACAAAATAGCGAGCAAAATATGCTACTGCAAGACCTTGGCACTTATTTCTTTCCTACAGAATGGGCACTTGATCGTGTGTCGGATGATTGAATCGTGGCTAAAATATCCATAGACATTCGCAATACAGTATAGAGCCAATCCAACACCCAAAAAGTTAACAAGATTATCGAGGAAAGCTCTAAACATTGTCAGATCATACCTGGTCGCCTAGATAAGAAAACGCACCCGTATGTAAGAATCACTGCTCCGTCCTCAATGGCTTGCTGCCGCGTGTTATATCCATGTGGCCTCCTGAAAAGAGGACCCTTTCGGAGCACAAAGAACTTTTCTTCAAGGTTGCGTGACATAAACGGTAATAACGATAGGGGTGGCAATAAGATATCTGAAACCAAGGAATTGACCACAGCCGTAAACGCAGTCGCTATTCTATCCAGAACATCAAAAATGGTCCCAGTTCATAGAAAAACCTCTCACATAAGACCGACAGCGACTTCGAGAACGTTATCTCTCAATGCAAAGTTTGTGAACCCTGTCCAAATACTGTTGACTTTCCATCTCACCGACGTTTCGGTGTGCATTAGCGTTGTGCGAGTTTCGTCCCATCGACCTTCTTCTGACATTCTGGTTTGATGATCTGCTTGCGGTTTTGGCAAGGTTCTGTTGGCTTTGCTTTAAGAGTAAATCCATCGCCTAGGTGACGTAGTAGGACCGTAAGACTCCAAATCACGAGGACACGGTGGACTGGCAGCTGCCACCTAACGGCCGTATGAACTCTTTCCGTCTCCTTAGCTTTCTTCAGACCTGGACAGCGGGATTCGACTCATAATAAAGGATCCTGAGCATATTGGCGAGTTTGGAGACATGTTGCCAGTGAATCTGTACTGATCTGTACTAGGAAGACCAAGAGGCTCAGGCCCTGCGTTATTTGCCGAGGGTCACGTAGATCACGGGAATTTAAACGCGACGCGTAACGCTATAACTTTTAAGTGGTACTGGGCTTCGGCGCCGCTTCGCGTCGTGGTCCAGTCAAGGAATCTTTTGAAGAATCTTGGATGCGAGACGTCAATAAAAAGTGTCTTTTCCGTTGCTTAATAAATCAAGTACTCCAATATCCTTGACCTATGATTGGCCAATATTAGATGCTGAGGAAAAACTGGTCAAGAATTCAAGTCATTAAACATGTACAGTAACTTGTGCCGGAAAGTATCATTGAACCTTTCGCGCATTACACAACCTTCGGCGAGGCAGCAGAGGACAGGAGCCCCAACTTTATGAATACAAACGCACATATTTCCCAACAGTCAGTATAGTCACAAATTCCAGGTTTAAAATGGCATTTTATGGATCGCAATTTGCGTTTATGTCGTCGTTTTGAAGAATTCTATAACATTCAGCAACAAGTGAAGTATTATTGGTCATATTCGTAGAATCCCTTTCCATTCTTCCTTCCGTACCACTGAGCATCGACCATCTGCTGCAGCAGTACACTGGGGCGGTATTTCGAATCTCGTGTTCCTTCATACAGAGTTTGTTGGATGGCGAGGCAAGTGTCGAGGCCGATGCTGTAACAAGAAGGGTCAAGAGTCTAATAATCCACGCTTGAAGTATCAAAACGTACAAATCAGCTAGGCAGAAATAGATGAGCAAAATACGGAACTATCAGAGGAAAATGTACATACCAAGCTGTAAAGGTCCCATAGGGTGGTTCATTCCTAATCTTAAGGTAGCGTCAATATCATCGCGTGTTGCGGTGCCCTAAATTATACAGTCAATGAAATTCGAGTGCGACAACCTGAAAACAATGTGCATACCTTCTCCAAGCATATGATGGCCTATGGAAATGTACACTTCGATAAATTTTTTGTGCTTTTAGGAGGTAAAACATACCTCGTTGATGAATGGCATCAGTAAAGCATTGGAGACGAATCCTGGAACATCCTTTGAGACCGTCACCTCTGGAAGGGCGAAAGGATCAGAGAACTTTCGAACCGCGATGGAAGAAGACAGACCTTTCCCGCACGCGATCGCAAACGAACGCGCTCTTGCTAGAGTTTCTTCAGATGTTTGGAGGGCGGAAATCAACTCCACTAGTTTCTGTAAGCATTTAGAACAAGAAGGTCGAGAGCCACGACAATTTGAATAGTACGTACCATTACGGGGACAGGATTGAAGAAATGCAATCCTACCAAGGGCTTCGTCATGAGCAATATAAACACCCTAAAATATCAAAACGCACCAACAACGCGTGAAGCACTCTTCTTCCCCTCCTCACTGGCAGCACTAAGTCCCTCCGGAATAGTAGATGCTGCTATTTTAGTGATGCTTATTGAGCTGGTGTTGGTAGCCAAGATAGCATCGGGTCTAAGCTCAGCGGCAAAAGAGGAGAATATGCTTTGCTTTAAAGGTAGGGATTCGGAGACAGCCTTGGCCAGATTCGTCATACAAAGCACAAATAATAGGACAAATGAAAGCACACCTCAATAACCATATCCACATCTCTGAGTCTCTTGATTCCTGCCTCGGAACCAACGACAGACACACGGTCTCGGGCCTCTTTTGCCTCCTCATTTGTGAGCCTTCCTTTTGAAACGTCCTTAGCGAGCAACTTATCCATCAACGAAAGTCCTTTCTTCACTTGTTCAGCAGATCGGTCGTGTAGCAGTACTGGCACTTTTGCGTGAACTGCAGAGACCATGGCGATGCCTGTGCCCATCTGTCCTGCACCGAGGACTCCCAAAGTGCGAATACCATGAGCAACAGACATATTTTGGTGCGAGGAGAAAAAGCAGAGTACAGTTGCGGGGAAGGATATAGGAGCACCGACTAGTGCAAGCTCCGGTGATTCGGCACCAATATGCAACCAAATATCGCAACCTTACTAAGGCACGTGAATTTAAATGCCGGTTGCAGCCGCACGTAAAATGTGCCTCCACCATTCTAACTCAAGGACGAAAGAACAGTCGTTCGAGAAACAAGTATTTAAGCGAGATTTCTCAAGGCATAACGCACAAAAAATACCTCGAAAACGCAAAGTCAAAAGAATATAGGCATGCAAAGTTTTATTGCTGTTATTGACCATTGTGAGAACTAAAGTTGAAGTTTAAACCCCAGCATCCCGAATCCCGATGGGCGCTTGAGCTACAACTGGTTTCTGAAATTTAAACGTTGATGGGAGAGCAGCCGGCTTGAATAAGTCCACCCTAAGCGCAACGTTAGCACCACAGTAAGCTTTTGTGAATTTAAATTTCAAACTTACGTTGAAGTTGTTGGTGCAGCAGACTGGTTGCGTCGAGCTTTAGATGTTCGTAACGTGTCAATGCTCTCTCTTAAACAAAATAAAATAATAGGGCAGACCAAGTGTTTCCTCCCAGGGTGGCAATAGAAAGAGGCGAGCAGCTAACTAGAAACAAAGAGTCAGCATCTCTACGCGTGCATTATTAGCGAAGAACCACTAACGTCCAATGAGACCGGTGATGCTACCGATAGCAGCGCCAACGCTGAGTCCCAAGAGTCCTCCAGCGAGGAGTTGTGCCAAGTTAGTCGCAGAGTTCTATTCATGCATCATACGTTAAATTTAAAATTTTAAGGTCTATGGGAAAGACTTCAACATACCGCGGTGAGACTCTGGCAGCACTGAACGATGCCGGTGTTGCAAGAGTCGCGAGCCTCAAGCTCGGTGGCAGCGGCAAAGATTGGGAGAGCCACAGTGGCGAAAGCAGCAGCACGAGTGAATTTCATGGTTGAGAAGATTGTAAGGTTCTCTGGAACTTGGAGATTCAGTGACGGAAGTACAAACCGCCTTTTATACCAAGAGATGACTCTTATCTTTTCCTTCTTTCATTTCTGTCATTCAGATAACTCGATGTACCGATGAAGTTGTTTGTGCAGTGCTCTCGTAAAGCAAGCAAAGTTACTGGTGGAACTCTGGTGGGTCAACTAGTCTCACACTTACAGGCACAGTCGTGCATATCATACAAGTTATGCGCCATACAGAACGCAGAACTTCAGTATACTGGCGTACCCTGACCTTGAGAATGACCATCAAAATACACATACTGATCAAGGAATTCAATTCCGATAAATTATAGGCTACCGTCGATTTCCCGTATTAGTTATGTTGTATCACTCGAAAAGTTAACGTATTCCTCTCGCTTGGCTTGTTCATTGAACTTTCAAACACAGGGACCTCCACTGGGAATAAGACGCGGGGAAAGCGGCTGTACTGTGCTATGCACGCTTTAGAAACTCGGATGTGATGTGACCAAGATTTTATTCCTCCTCTGCGGTGACGCCCAGGTTGACAACTGGGAAATGGAAGCACTTCCTTTACTCAAATTTCAGTATCCTCCTCGGACACGGAGGCTTTGTCTTTCCGCATGGGAAATTGGCATCCTGACAAGCATTGGCCTTACAGCTCTTGGGAGGGAGACATGGCAGTCCTTACCCGGGTACTTACAGATCACCCTTAAAGCTTCCGAAAATGTGCCTCGGTGCATTTTGTTTTATGAGGTAACGTTAGATATAATGTTCGATTCTCGTAACCGATTGAAAGTGACAATAGCAACATGATACGGTCCGAATCGCTCACGCCTTCGCGAGACATCGCCAGAGCGTGCTCATGGGATATATTCTACCTGCAATCGCACAGCCTAGTATGTACCTGCACTAAACTAAATTAAGCAAACGAGCGGCAAATAGATTTTGAAGATGATTTTCTGCAGTCACAGAAAGGACAATTGTCTCAGAGAATTCTATCAAAATTGTGAATAGACTAAAAAATAGTGAGTTGCACCTCTCTCCAAACTCAAGTTGGGGTCTCTGGAAACTCTTGCTCCGCTCAATCAGTGTGCTGCACTGAAAACACCTTCGTAAGCTTTCTTCATATCTGCCATTCCTCCTCGAGTATCTTATTGACACGCGTTGCAGGGTGGTTTCATCTCCCTTGGATGCAACCCCGTTGACCTTAACAATTACATATCTATACAAGTGTTGCTTAGTTTATATATGTACCTCAGAACAGATAAGCGCCCAATGAAATCAGTGATGATAAATTACTTATGATTACTAGGCAATGTTTTACATCTGCTTGATGCTTTGAGAATCCACTAGGGTTCTCTTACATGGGAAGTTGCAAAAATATGAGTCGGAGTACTAGAAGGGTGCCAGTATAAAAGCAGGTAATAAGACTGTGTTGTCGAGAAAAGAGATTTACGATATTTCGCGTAAAAAGCGAGCCTTAATATCCAATACTACGGCTTTCAAAGTCAGAGTCGGACTTTTGAACGAATTTAATGGGGATTAGAGGTGGGATTAACATTGTTATGGTGATCCAATTTATCTCGGTTTGTTGAGTGGGCTTCTTGGACTTGTCCTTCCGAGCATCGGAGGTCTCATTGGATGTTAGTGCGCATCTTCTGAGAAATGTTTTATCTTTCCTCACTATTTTTATCTATACTAGTGAGCTGCAACCCCCTTGACATTTTAGGTCTCAGCGGAAATTCATGCTCTGCTCAGCCAGTTTGCTGCACCAACAACAACTTCGTAAGTTTCTTGCTCATTATATTTCACGTCTAGAGTAATGATTAATCAATGGTCGCTTATTACTTACAGAGTGGTCTCATTGCCCTCGGATGCACCCCGATCAACATCAACCTTTGAGATGGAACACCAATTGCCATTCTTGTACATGGTAGTCCATTATTTTAGTGCGGATTGCTGTTTGAGTAGGCAAATTTAGTGGAAGCCCGGGTTCTGAGTAGAAAGGTTAACATATTGTTCTTGCCTACGATTTTCTCTGCTATGAGTCCTGAAATTGAATCATCTGTGTGATATGGAATATTCTCGGTAGTGAGAAAGAAAACTGTTCAAATTTCAAATTTCTATTTCAAAATTTTCACTCTTCAATAAACAACAATCTAAGTAGCAAGCATGATTATGGCCCACATTCCTTGAACATGTAAATTTAAGATATAGACTACAAAGAGTGAGAGCGACCTTCGCGTCATCAACCTCTTCAATTTGAGTGCGCTTACTGTTACCACTGCGCTCAGAGGAGACAACGAATTTTGTATAACTGGAGAGAGCTTCTATTGGAACTCAGCTTTGTATATATGTCTTAAAACCTTGTATTCTTTGCCTTTGATTTTACCTCGAATGGAAGCGTAGGCTGGCAAGTTGAACTCATGACACGAATAATCTTGATTGATAGATAATTTAATGCTAGTAGCACCAATTCACTGTGTTGCATAACAGTTATAGCGATGTGATGTGAACCATTCATTTACTCTGCCTTATGTGCTTAATATTTAACGCATAACTTCACCGTTCTTCCTATATTTCAGATAGCATTGCTCCTGGCGATATACCAGATATGTTTTGGCTTTTTACTCAGGTATCCGCCAATTTATTTTTCGCAGAGTCTGTTAAGTGAACCCAATAGAATATCGATCGGATATTTAATATCTGTGGCCTACTAAAGGGCCCGTATCGATATGAATGATGCCATTGCTCGGGCTATTTCATCACGACTACTGACAGCAGGCTCGCTGGTGACGCATGCTACTTGTTCTTAATACATATCTTTATCTTGTCCTTAATCATAATCAAAAGTCCGCGGATACAGCCTGGGACAAATTCAGCACTACCTAGTCGTCAACGCGATAAAAACCAAAAATAGTAGCACCTTTAAATTTAGCTTTGGCGCTTAGGAGCGCGGCTAGATCCGAAACGAGAACGTGATCGTCAGAGTTAGACTATCTGGCCACTGCAGCTCTTGCAATGGCAGCTCCATCTCGAGCACGACAGAATACCAGCCAAACTTTAGCACAATACATGACTGGTACAGAGGACTATTGTTTTTGGGAAAATGAAAACACAGATAGAATCCCATCCTTGTCAAGTAACGCTTCGGCTAATTAGCGACGCTGTATTGTTTAATTCATTTACAGTCTATTTTCATTAAATCATTATGCGCGCTTCTGCCATCGCCGTTATCGCTCTCCCAGTTCTTGCTGCTGCCACCTCTCTCCCCCGCGACGATGGTAGTTGCAACACTGGTACCATTAACTGCTGCAACTCTACCCAGACGGTATGTTCCTGCATCACTGACGCATTTTATGCAATATCATATTCTTCCCACTGGTGCTCATACTATTGTGTACATAGAACACTGCTACCAGCGCTGCACTCTTGGGTGGCCTCCTCGGCTTCGTCATCCCCGTCGTCTCTGGCCTCATTGGTGGTGAGAGTGACAGATATTGAGCTCGAAAGAATATCTCTCATATAATACACAGTCGGCTGCACCCCTCTCTCTGTCCTCTCCGCTTCCGGAATTAGCTGGTACGTAGAAACCCAGTTGTCAATATAGCACATGTTGATAAATTCGTCATTTTAGCTCTTCTCAGGCAGTCTGCTGCACCAACAACAGCTTCGTGAGTCCCATTCCCATACTGGCGTGCATGTGTGAGGCGCCTGATTGAATCGATATCTTATCTTTCAGAATGGCCTCGTTGCTGTTGGCTGAACCTCCATTAACATCAATCTCTAAAGGAGATAAAGATCTCATTCCAAGAATTGGGCCAAGGACTTTCTGTGTAGATCAGTCGTAGCCGCGCTATATTGTGTTCATCGATCATTGTTGGATGTCGTCGCGCATGCCTCTTTGCTTCTGTACCTAGTCGAAACTCAGCGAACGCGATTACAATTATATTTGGATTTATCTGTTACAAGAGTGGAAAGCTAGTCCCGAGTCAATGTTCGCGTTCACAGCTTCAGGAAGATGACTACACAGAGTGACTCTCTTGTCTTTAATCAATACAAATAATCTAGATCCAATGTACCGACGCGTACAGTACCTCTCACTCTCCATACGATGCGTCCCAATTCCTCGGACGTACATGAGATAACTATTCATTCCTTGCGTTTGGCACCAGCTATGAATGAATACACAAGGTAGGAATATACCATGACTATATCAGGTGGCATGCGTGAACCGGTGTATCGTACCCACCTACCAATGTAAAATCTGCAGAGGTCAAGTAGAGCATTCAGCACGTTCGTCGTCGGTTACCGGTTTACCCAGTTGGAATTACCCCATGTTGGTGACCTTAGCTGTCAGGTGTCAGAGTACTCTCAAAGAACACTTAATTAAGCGTTCCCGTGGCATTTTCATTCAAGTATCTTTCAACCGGCGGCCGCCATACAACGTCGGGCGCTGAGCGCTTGAGTGTAATTATGACTCTTTCTAGTATGTATCCATTTTGATGTTCATCTTCAAAATGAATTTTGCCGGAGCAGGAGCAGCGTGATTTGTCCACTTGTCAGGAACTCAACAGAAAGATACTAAATATCAAATAAACGTAAATGGCAGATCATTTACGACATATTTTCGCGTGTGTGTAAGTAAGTATACGGAATTCAGGTGGCTCTTCGAGGTAACGTAACATAAAGGCAGTGCATCTGGTTACAAACCAACCCTGGCAGGGTTGCGAAGGTATCGTGCGATGCACTGCATTTTAATGTAATAGTTCGAGGAAGGCCAAGTACTACCCCGCACTGTTCAAGTGGAGCGATCGAGGAGTAGGCGAAGTGGAGCGAATATATCTGGTAAAAAATGACAAATTGGGACTAGCGCAATCCGAATAAGCAAAGGTTAAACGCTTATAGTGGCACGCATTTCAGAAGAACAGCGTCGAAAGCTTTGCAGTCCACTTCACATGAATTCTGTAACCGTGAGTCATGCGCCGCGGCATTCGCAGGCCACGGCATATGTTGTCGAAAAGCAAGAGATAAGCGAGCAGACTTACATACCCCATTTTGATGACAAAAGACATTGATGGGCCAATAATATCCAGAATATAGTTTATTGCCCAGTGCCACGCAAGAAGCCGGAGAAGGTTAGGGATGCCAAACAGCGGCTTTGACGCTGGACCAAAGACACCATAGAAAGAATTCATCGCCAAGGGACGGCAGAGATATACAATATAATATGCAGAAAGCTGCTACACCAGATGAAGCCGTTTAACAAAGTTTCTAACGCAACGGAACTCGATGCGAATGACGAGAACGTTCCTGCTTCCATTCTAGGCACTAGGAAACAAAACAACTACGCGTCCAGGTACGCGTGACTTCGAAGGGAAGAGTGATTTCTGGAAGGAATCACATACAATAGGCGAGAAGACAGAAAGTGAAACAAATATGTACACTCACAAACACCCGAGGCACGTTACTTGGGTCCAGAAAAATGACAACGACAGCAAGAACGACGCGGAGATAGAGTTACCTTCCCAGTGGAGGTTGAATTCAAATTTATGTGTGGACTGGAATCAGAGTCACCGCAGGAATATCCATGAAGCTTCGAGGTCGTCAGAAATGGTTAGCTTGTCGGAAATGGCGCCGAAAGTGGGACGCCGACAAGAAATTCTGAAGGAACGTCTATTTTATCGCAGTGGAGTAACTTGGAGATATAAAGAAGAGCCAGTTCAGCGAGCGATTTCGCCAAACGAAATACTTACAATGCGCGTACCAATTGTCTCTTTCATAACTTGCATCTTGCTTGCATTCCCTTTACTTGCGGCCGCCAACCTCTTCCCTCGGGATGACGGGAGTTGTGGCAATGGAGGCACTCTTCAGTGCTGCAGCTCTACTCAAACTGTGAGTGTATATAAATGTTTCCAGGATTTAGGTGCCAGATAGCTGATTCTGCTTCTAGTCATCGGCGACAGCTCTAGCTATTCTGAGTAGCCTCTTCGGTTTGGTACTTCCCAACCTTGGTGGTCTTATCGGATGTAAGTATCTCCGTGAGTGAATCAAGCGTTTCCTGTAAATTAACGGGTGTTCCTTTTCCAGTGGCATGCAGTCCAGTCGACGTCGCTAGTGTCGGAGCAAGCTCTTGGTACGCGTAAACAGTTACAGCGCATGAAACATGTTAACTTACTGATATTTTCCAACAGCACATCCCAGCCCGTTTGTTGCACTAACACAACCACGGTGTGTTCATGTTATCACTTTACGTTTCTATGTTGATACTGATTTCGTCGATTTTTAGAACGGTGTGGTCGCACTGGGCTGCAATCCTGTACACATCAATCCATAGACTGTATGAGTAGAATTAATGAATACCTTTTGACAACCTTTTGACTGAAATATGGAACCAAATTACGGACTGACATTGAGACGAATACAACCGAACATGATCGCCACCACGGTCTCGGAAAAACAAACAAAAGTCCCGATTATCTAAGTCAAGTCACGCGTGCGGCTACGTACGTCACCATCGTTGATGTTGAGCTCGTCGTGCTTCGTCGTCGTACTCCGCCATTGAACGCAATATCGGAACTCTATAGGATTCTGATCTTCTCTCTGATGCATCCCTTTTCTTTGCTTGTCATTTGCACTTTGCGGTATCTTATCGCAGAGGCGTGATTACACCAACAACCGGGCTGGTTTTAACAGAAGGTACGTGAATGCTTTTCTCGACCAATTCGACGCTACAACTTTCACTAGCGCAATACACCTTCAAAGTGTTTTCTTTCCTCCAAATAGTGTTTAGATATTGAGCTTTGTCTCATTATTCAAGCCGGCTACTCAGTCGCCGATCCATGACGACATCAGTGATGAAGTCATTGGATATAAGCAATATAGATTGCAAGCCCCCTTTCTATCCCCTCAATGACCAGCACCTTGCCCCCAATCATACAGGCTTTCTCTGGCGCCATCGGTAGCGCTTTCGCCAACGCTTTTGTTTACCCACTTGACCTCGTCACAACCAGATTACAGCTCGAGTCCCCAGAACGTAGTAGGAAACGAAGTGGTATTTACGGCGCGAGTCTCATATTCAGGCATATCTTCAAGAAATACGGATGGGAAGCTTTTTATGACGGTCTCTCGTCTGATACTTGTGCGACATTACTTTCAAAGTACGCAATTTTTGGTCCATTCTCCGTCATAAGTTGAGTTGTGAATGTTAACAATAGTTCTTGTCCAGCTTCTTTTACTTCTATTTCTACTCCTTCCTTCGATCATTGTCAACCAGAGGACGTATACCATCGACTTCCAATAAGAAAGGTTTCCACAAACCCGGTCTTCTCGAAGAGCTAGTTCTAGGGTTCATTGCAGGAGTGGCTTCTCGAGTCATTTCCACGCCGCTTAACATAGTTACGCTTCGTATCCAAACAGAGCGAGAAGATGCCGACGAATTTGAGGATGTCCTCGCAGGTTCATCGCCATTAAGGTCACCATCTATGGGGGTCATTGGCGTCATGAAAGTTATATACGAAGAACAGGGAATAGCAGGGTTTTGGAGAGGTACGCGATTGCTGTGTACTTATAGCAACTTGGCAAACCTTCTGACCGCTTTGCATCAAGGCTTCCAAATGTCCGCTCTTCTTTCTCTAAATCCCTCTATAACCGTCGCATTCTTCCAGCTCTTCAGACGTGCACTCGTAGTTCTAAAGACTTCGACGTTGCATTCGGTACGAACATCAGGGATAAGGTCACTCAAGCATGCTCCAGCAAATGCGGCCCTCCATCCATGGGAAGCCTTTTTCGGAGGAGCAATCTCCAACTCCATTGGTATGTCTCGTCATATTTTTATACATCTCGGTTGGAATAACATCACCATGAAGCCGTTGCTATTCTATACCCCTTAATCCTTGCAAAGAAGCGCCTCCAGTCATCTTCATCAAGCACAATAAGAGGCGTCCTTCATGAGGCGTACAACGGCAGACCTAAATTCTCTCGCAATCTCAGCTACCAAGATAAAGAAAAGGGAGCAGATCCGACAGAAACGAATCAAGCCATAGGTCCTACTCCAGGTATTGAAGGGCTCTATCAAGGCCTCCAAATGAAGATCATTACCGGGTTTCTGAGTCAGGGCGTGACGTTCTTGGTTAAAGGAAGGTGAGATACCACAATTGCCTGAGTTATTTATTCATGGTGTTTAACAGCGCGCACGTAGGATTGAACAGTTAATAATTGCAGCATATGTTGCTAGGCTTAGGCGATCTTCCTGAGGGCTAACTAACTTGCGCTAATAAATGATTTTCATTGCATGTGTTGGTGAATTTCGTGCAAACTGCCTTTGGCAATCTTTTTTGAAGCTGGAATAATTACCGTTGGATGACATATGCTTGTCGTGTCTCATGCCTTTTTGCGGAACCACCCGAACGGCGGCCAGGCTGGGAGTAAAAAGCTGGTTTGCCGAGTCAGCATGTTCGAGATGGAGAATTAAAATTAAATTCATTGTATTTTCAGCTCAAAGTTACGTGTATCGGTGTTTTGATACGAACATGGAGATATGTCAGGCTACGTTTTATGCTGGCCACAAAACGATTCCAAGGACCAAGTTACAACTGAAGTTACCAGACGGGATTACCTGTTAAACGGAATAATATTTCTCCCCAAACGTGGCATCCATTACGTTTCATGCCAAAAAAAAACCAAAGTCCGCATATGCGTCATGTATATTTGCTGACATTGTAATTCCTGATTCCGCGGTACATTGACCGAGTACCTTAAGTTTCCTTGAAAATATGGGAAGCACTACTTGTGTACGAAATTCGCATTAAGCGCTTGCGCACTTCAACAGTGCTACGGAAGATTCCAAAACACATTACGGCGAAGGGGGTGGGTGACCCTTTGGGGCAATTGGACTCTAAACATATATATTTATCAAAGGCACTCTTTCATCGAGCAGTATAAAGAGGGAGAGACATACGACCACAAAACCCCAGTCACTTGAACTGTCCTCGTTCTACTCGATCTTCACTCAACTCATGAACATGCGTTTCACCTCTGCTGCTGTTGCTTTGGCCGTCGCCGCCTCTCCTCTCCTTGCTGCTGCCACCCCCGCCATTGTCGAGGCTCGTGATGGCGACTGCAATACTGGAAGCACCTTGTGCTGCAACCAGGTCCAAGCGGTGAGCGGAAAGCTATTGCAGGCACACCAAGCGTAAAAATCTGAAAATGTTTCCTCCCTCCAGTCCAACTCGACCAGCATTACTCAGCTCGCTGGTCTCCTTGGTATCGCTCTTCCCAGCCTTGGCCTTCTCGCTGGATGTACGCACGACTTTATTTCAAGCTCTAACCAATCATTTGACTCACACTCTTTTTTGTTCTAAATTTCACAGTGAGCTGCAGCCCCCTCAACATTGTCGGCGTTGGAGGCAACTCTTGCTCTGCCCAGCCGGTCTGCTGCTCTCAGAACAACTTCGTAAGTTATTGTTCTTGGACTTGTTTTTTTTTCTTTCGCTCATATGCTTTACCAGGGCGGTCTCCTTGCTTTGGGATGCAACCCCCTCAACCTCAACCTTTGAGATGTCATTAACCGTTTGGGATTTGTGACGGTCCTTTATTATTAGAAAATGAACAATAAATTTATTTTGACGTGCTTTTCGTATCGTGTGTGAGGAACTAAGGTGTTGACTGATGTACACGGAAGTTGTCCTCCTCCGTGTCCTCTATTGGTGCTTGTGCTTGTCATTTGAATATAGAAATCGTAAGTAAGATAAAGATATCCATGACTCGGATTACCAATGTCATAAAATGACATGTACGTACATACCACTCTACTGCAGAATCTATCGTAAATTTCATTGATTGTGTTTTCCATGCACCTTTCCATAATCCCTAAGCGAGAATGGAATCGATGGATTTTATTAAAGGATCAAATAAACGCCGTAAAGGATCCGAGTAAAAAGCGCTCGATCAGGAACGGGAAGATTTCCCACAATTGCCATTTCGAGCTGCCATGCTCGGTAACGTTATTAAATCATCTGAGCAAAAGTTCTCAGTGGACTTTGCCGAGTTATATCAAAACAACAACACCGTCAACGGGGAAGGGGGTGGCTTCGTCGCTTCGTATACTCTTTGGCGAACCAATGGATATTTTGCATGTCTTAAAGAAATGTTTCTACGAGCACATATAAAAGGGAGTCTGAAATTTCAACTATTCCCCAGTCATCTCACAAGCTTTCTTGCAGTCGACTTATTCACCACATACTCATTCAATATGCGTTTCACTTCCGCTGCTGTTGCCCTCTCCTTCGCTGCATCCGTCCTTGCTGCTGCCACCCCTGCTGAGCTCCTCCGCCGCCAGGGTAACTGCAACACTGGTAGCATCCAGTGCTGCAACTCAGTTCAAAGCGTATGTCTTGAATTTGATCGTTATACTCGACCAAACTTACTGACTGGAATGAATTTCCAACTATTGTATAGTCCAGCGCCACCGGCGTCACTCAGTTGGCCGGTCTCCTCGGCATTGACCTGAGCTCTATCACTGGTCTCGTCGGATGTGCGTAAATCTTGGTAACCTAGGGTGTTCATGCAACTGACATTACCATATACAGTGAGCTGTAGCCCCCTCAGCATCCTTGGTGCTGGTGGAAACTCCTGGTAAGTTGCTCAAGGAAGAAGTCATCAAATGAATTCCTAACATTCGTGGACTTGCAGCTCTGCTCAACCCGTCTGCTGCACTGGAAACACTTTCGTACGTTCGTTTTTCCTGAATTTAATGAATAAATGATACTTATAGAGCGGTACAGAGCGGTCTCATCTCCCTCGGATGCAACCCCATCAATCTCAACCTTTGAAGGATCTACCACTCGCTTACATATGTACTCTTGCGTTAGCACGGCGCTGGAGTTTGCAATCAGGATATCGTCGTCTTTCGGACAGCAGTTGACTCGTACATACCGTTGATAGTAAATAGAAACAATGACACGATTGATAAACATGTTTGACGTCGAAAGAATCAATTTCCATAAGTTTGACGCTAACTGACATTTGGATTGATGACCGAGTCGTAAGCGCCCGCGGCTGATGGGCGATTGAATTGCATTGATTGATCGATCAGTAATGCGGAGTTAACCGAACATTGCTATACCGGCAGTCGGCTAACAATTATGACCCTGTTCACGGTTCAAGATTCAGTGCACCCTTGTTTATCTGTCGAGTTCATTTTCCAGACTTGCTTAACTCACTATGTTGACATCCTCGTGACGAGTTGCACAGCAACTTATAAATGTCAGGTCTCTATTCCCTCCTTCTGCACATGCATTGATGAGATACCCAATGATATACAACCCTAGTACATAGCTGGACCGGATTTCAAGGACTCGTTTACAATGTGTTCATTAACTCTGGCTGTAGCTATCATCCGCCCAAGGTCTGTGCAACATGTTGATACGGATCTGAACATAGGGTAGCAAAAGGACCAGAAAGTGTCAACGGAAAACGTTTCCGAGTGTTGATTAAACGACGAAGATAACGTTACAACGTAAGCGACCCTGGCGGTTCCTGTGCATCAGTACATTTATGCCTCTTTCGCTTTCGTTTTGTGGGGAATAAATTAAATTCATATACAAAGGGAATACATGACAGTGTACGATGCTCAATTAATGTATCATACCGTAAACTTTTGAATTTTGTAAATTGCCTTAACAAAATGAAACATCTTGACGCAAACTTTTGAATAGTCGCCCACGCCTTGCCTAGCATTTTGCAATCAATACTTCATGCTTCAAGGAACACTTCGGACTTACAAGAGGATAGGCAACATTTGACGCCGATGAAGGAATACATTGGGGAGCAAGCCGAGGTATAAAAGGGAAGAGAAAATAACCAAAATGTCCAGTCAAACCAATCCATCCAGTTCAACTTTATTACTTCCATAAATCATCATGCGTGCCTCCGCCGTTGCTGTTCTCGCTCTCCCAGTCCTTGCTGCTGCCACCGTCCTTCCTCGTGATGGCGACTGCAACACTGGCAGCATCAGCTGCTGCAACAGTGTTATGCAGGTTTGTCCTCTATTTAGTTCTCTAGAGAATTAAATCCGTCGCTGACTACCATTGTAGAGCTCAACCACGACGCTCAGTATGTTGAGCGGACTCCTGGGTCTCGTCCTCCCTACCGTTACCGGTCTCATTGGATGTAAGTCGCACCTGGTCAATTTGGCAATTTGTACGCTTAACACTGCATTAGTGAACTGCAGCCCCCTCAACATCCTCGGTGTCGGAGGCAACTCCTGCTCTGCTCAACCCGTCTGCTGCACCAACAACCAATTCGTGAGTAATGTTTTGTGAGTACATCACTCTTAGTGTACTTATCATTTGACACCCTCAGAACGGTCTCATCAACCTTGGATGCTCCCCAATCAACATCAACCTTTGAGTTTGAGAGGTACTTGGAGGGGTATTCTGCTGCAGAAGTTCTTATATACCGAAAATCGTACAAAATATATCTTTATTTCACCTTTCTAACAGAAACAACTACATTTCCCTTAGAAAAGTTGAGAACGACTACATCCACCGCCACCTGTCCATAAATGTATTGTATGTCCGCCAGGGCGAAGCAAGGCTCGCTTCGCATCCTAACAGGATCGCGTTATTCATCCGAGCCGGCATGGACCACTGGGCGAGTGCCTGCCGAGCTCTAAGTTCGTTGATCCTAAAATATGTTCGTCATTTCCCTGCTCAGACTTGACCGTAACACTTGTTTACACCTGTATCATTGCGGTTTTCATATCTGCGCACAGCCAGAGGTCGACGAAATTGTAGAATTATACGAACAAATAAATACATATGTCTATGAGTGATTGGGGAGCGTTTAACGAGTAAGAGTACAAGGTCAAATCTGCCAGTCAAACGCGTCGCGCCACATCTAGGCCGGTAACTGGCCTGTCAGCCGTGTCGATAACCCGTCACGTGGTCACCGTCACTTTATTTTTACTGTCGAAAAAGCTCCTCCTTAGGCCTTTACCTTTACAGCTCCTTTGCACGTTCTTCTGTTGCGAGTTGAGTCTCATTCATCTTCTCAACACTCTTCGTACTTTGCTGTACACGTACCAACTATAAATATGACTCCAGGCCCCTGGAAGTTTTTCTTTGAAGATGTCATGATTGCAATCTAACAGGAACTGCCACGCTTTTATCCATTTTCTCTCACCCGGAAGGTTTTTATACACGAAGCAAACACCCATGACACGCTGGCCGACGTAAGGGGGTATCTGGAAGTAGCAACGACAGGTGCCGTCGATGCTGAACAAGCGACATTGCCTTCTTTTTCCTACGGCACCAGACTGTTTGAGCTTGCAGATGGTGGAGAAGACGGGAATTGTGACGTGGAGAGGTAAGCTGACACTCTTCTCCTTGTTAATTCTGGCAAATTTATCCTCATCGCAGAGTGCTTAACAAACTGCGGCGCGAAACCTCGGATTATTCGACGTGATCATGGACGAAGCCGAAAGCGAGAGGAATGCAGCCAGCTAAACATCAAACTGATACATAAACTCTGTCCGTGACTATGGATTCATAGAGTTAACATGAAGGTCTTGCTCATCCCGCTCCTTTTCTCGACGATCGTCAGCCACGCGTCCACTATTGGCGCACACAGTGGCACTCTCGTCACTACTCAAGAAGGCGTGGTTGCCGGTTCCCTAGTTTCGCCAACTGTACGCCGGTTCCTAGGAATTCCATTTGCATCAGCCGGTCGTTGGGAAGCGCCTGTCAAGCCGGCCAGACGGTCTTCAGTATTGAAGGCGGATAAATTCAGTGACACCTGCTTACAATTGAAGACGCCTGCGAACTTGGAATTTTTGAAGCTCGCTGGAGGACAAGGAATCGACATTCCGGAGTCAGAAAATTGCTTGACTGTTAATATATGGGCACCAAGTACTCCCAGGAAACAAAAAACCGCTGTTCTTCTATGGATATACGGCGGAGCGTTCCAGTTCGGCAGTGTGAGTAATCTTGTCTTGGTGTACGACTCCAAGTACGGTAACTTATTTGCGTGTTACAGAGCAATCTCCCCATCTATGGTGGCCAAAATATTGTCCGCGACCACGACGATATCACTGTTGTCACATTCAACTACCGTCTCAACATCTTTGGCCAGCCCAATGCTCCCCAGCTGACAGACAAGAAGGATTCACAAAACTTTGGACTCCTCGATTTAGAGGCAGCCGTCCAATGGGTCCACGATAACATCGCTGCGTTCGGTGGTGACCCCAACCGCATATCTTTGTTCGGTCAAAGTGCTGGCAGCACAGCGGCTGACGCCTACTCTTTCTCTCACCCTCACGACACGATTGTCAAAGGTAGAGTTTCCATATACCGCAGTCTACAAACAACTCAAATGATTTTCAGGGATCATTCAACAATCTGGAAAGTATGTTACATAGCCTAACTTCTCGTGCTTGATGTTTTTAACATGCACATGCGCAGCCTTGCTCTCGTCACCAATGGATTACTCGCTAATCCGACCTTGGATGAAACTTCGTGGAATAGCATAGCCAAGGCCGTTGGATGTGGGACTGGTGTGTATCCAGTCTTCTTCGAATTTGAGCATACAGCTTATTTTATCTACGCTCTCTTAGCCGCCAACGCTGCTCAATTCTCTTGTATGAAAGTCGTCCCTGCCCGAACTTTGGAGGACGCTGTCATTCAGTCCGGACTCAGCTTTAAATTCATCGTAGATGGTAAGAAAGCAGTGCCATCTCAAATCTATGCACGCCAACTAAACCAACTTCAACAATAGACGTTACTTTGTTCTCTGATTTGGCTCAGCGGAGAGCCGCTGGAAATTTCCTTAGAGTACCTGTCCTAGGAGGAAGCACGCTCAACGAAGGCGACATTTTCGTCGTTGCGTCACAGCTTGTTGCATCAGGCGAAACTGTACCACTTTCGACAGAGTTGATGTCTGATATTATGACTCAAGTACGTCTTTCTAAAGCTCAATCCTCCTACTATGCTGACTTATCCAATAGACTGGTTTTACCTGCAATGCGGGGGTAACTGCACAAGATCGTCTGAATGCGAAAGTTCCTACATGGCGTTACCAATATCAAGGTAAATCTCTTATTCGCTGGCTATTTTCTCTAGAACGTTCTCACTCTATGTGCAGCCGTGTTTGCGAATCAATCACCACGACAGGACATGAGAGCTTACCATGCTTCCGAAATACCACTTGTATTCGGAACGTACAACACGAGCACCTTCGCGCCACCAACTACTGACGAGATTGCCCTCTCGAAATACATGCAGGCCGCTTGGGTCGCCTTTGCCCGTAATCCTTCGCAGGGGTTGCTCGACTTTGGCTGGCCTTCGTATAGCCCGTCCACATCGAGTACGGCACAGCTAGGCAACATTTTAAACGCCACAGGAGTCTTCTTCACCCAAGGATCGCTCATCGATACCGTTTGTGGATCGAATGCTCTTAACCAGCTGCAGGAATTTTCTTCACAATTAGCAACAAATTTTGCGTGAGGATGTGGTCTTTTCATTAGTACAATTATGGCAGTGGGTATATTTTCCCGCTTCACTTCTGGTGATGGTGTTGTATTCATCTGATCTTTCGTAGGTCACATGTAAAATACCCAAACGTACTTCGTACAGGTAAAAATATATCAGTTGGATTAA
>Ga0247779_1000457_pt1 | contig 26167 bp, 21 predicted proteins | sample UWRJL221509R5_FD_179925 | JGI IMG/M metagenome (GOLD analysis project Ga0247779, IMG submission 179925) | Plant litter microbial communities from Arlington Agricultural Research Station in Wisconsin, United States - UWRJ-L221-509R-5 | ecosystem: Environmental > Terrestrial > Plant litter >... | reverse complement strand
CTTGTTTATCACATCTTAATCTACCTTGGTTAAAACTTTCAACCAGTTTGGATCAGCCAGTCCAGAGTTATTCAAGTAACCATCCAAATTCAAAAAACATTTGAACAGTTTTGTCCCTCACTGTATGTTTCCTGGCTTAAGAACAATTACAAAAATAATGAATTGGGTAGACTACAGTACCCGGCGCAAGTGACAAAATATATTGAATATAAACATTATTAAAAAATATGTGCGGCCACCAAGGAGCACAACGAAGCAAGATGAACAAACCAGCAAAAACAACACCTCCCATGAATGTTTAATCATCATTACCAAAATTCACCATTTCCTCAATTGGAACAGGGGGGCTGCGAGGTGGTGGTTGCAGTGGTGGAAAAACTGATGAGGAATCCACATCTTCATTGGTCGGTTCTTGAGGAGAGGCGACACTAGCATTTGTAGGGGCCGTTTGCACAAACGGGGGTGCGGATGGTTTACGTGCGGCGGTTTCAGAGGCAGCATTGTGAGCGGCAGTGATGCAAGATGACAACCTGTGAAGCGGGTTGGGGGGTGGCGCAATAATGGAACCTGCATTGCTACTGTCCAGGTTCTCATGTCCTCCTGTTTCGCTCTCTTCTGTGACAGTTGTCACCGCTTCAGTATCATCCTTGCTTCCACTGGAAGTTTCAATCTCAGAGGAATACTGACCATCATGTGGTGGAGGAGGAACATATTCCGATTCACTAACTTCCATTTCAGAGGTTGCCTCATCTGCATCATGGTGATTGACTTGAACCTCATTATGAGGAGGTGCGGCGCTGGATGCGCCGCCGGTTTCTTCTGTGTTCATGTCGTCGTCTTCGAAGACATTGCCTAATCCATCCTCATCAAGTTTGCCTTGCTGTCCTCTTGCATTGTCATCAGCAAACATGGACCCCAAATTGCCCCCGTGAATTTCTTCGTCGTCGTTGTGAGGCTCCCTAGCAATGTCTTCCTCGTCATCAAACATTGCTCCCATTGTTTCGGCGTTGACAGATTCCGCATTGTCGTCCAATGACATAGACAAATTGGTGTCAGGAGTGCGTGCGGCACGGGAGGTGGCGTTGCATCTGGAGTCCTCAACTCTTTGTTTCTCATCCTTCTTCTTGCGTTCTTGAGCCTGAACAATTGTTTCGAACAATTTGTTCATCGAGTTAAGCCACTGCTTATTTTCCTCGTACCCAGCAAGCGCAAGATCGGCGGTTGCCTTCACCATGTTGAAGTCGTCCTGAGTGAAGGTCATCGGTTCCTTGTCCTTCAAAGCTTTGACGTCTGACCTGACATTTTCAACTTTTGTGCCGAGGCTTTTGATGTTGGCAGCGTGCATCTGCCTGTCACTCTTTGCATCCTTGACCGCCAAATTGACCTTGGCCTGCAGGTTCTTGATGCTCGTCTCAATTTTTGACACTGCATTTCTCCATTCTATATGATGTTTCAATGTTTGTAAGATATACTTCAATATATAGGAGAACTTACCATCGTGTTATGTCTTCTGCGCCGCCTCAAGTTTGAGAAGGCGCTGCTCGAGCGCTGCGACGGCTTCAGCTCCTATTTTGTATATCAATTTTTGCGCCTCATTCAAAATTATTCAATTTTTCTTACCTTTTTCCGCGATCACAACCTTTACAGGTTCATTGTCCTGTCGAACTGACCTGATCGCTGCCATCGAAAACTTGGCGTCCTTTTGTGGTATGGAAGCGGAGAGCCCAAACCAAATGCAGCGGCGCTTCCCGCGGCGCGCCTTGCATTCCTGGCAAGCCAAGCCAATGAGTTCGTCTTCTCCAATTTTGAACTTCATGTTGGAAGGCAGCTTCAGATCACCAAGGAAATTATTCACCCTGCAATATTCACATTGCTGGGGTCGGCCAAAATGTGCCAGCTCCTGCACCCTCTCCTCTGCCTTCCTGCCAGTGAGTCGGATTTGTTGGGGCTGCCCGGCTTTGGAATCTTCTTCTTCTTCGTTGTTGTTGTTGTCCTCCCCACCAGTCTCTTTGTCCTCGCTTTCTTCATCTTCAGTCCCCGCCCTCTTCCGCTTGCCTGCAGCTTTTGAAGATTCCGCATGCACGGCGCCCTTTTCTTTCTTGATGGTGACCAGGGGCATCCTCCTTGCCTTCGATGCTTTTGTAGTTGACGGACCTGACACAATTTCCACATCACTATTTTCAGAAGGCAGAGTTTTCACTCTGTGCTTATCAGCCTTCTTGTGTGATGGTGGCAATACCTCATCGTCGTCGCTACTATCTTCGATGACCTCTGGCACAAACAACTTCTTTTGCCTTTTCTTTGGTGGTTCGTCATCTGTATTTTTTTCGTAAGGCAGTTTGAAGATGCTCATTTTAAAGTTTACTCACCTTCCTCGTCTCCTTTCCTGATGGGCGCCGCAGGGGTCAACAGTGCAGCCTTTGGTTTTGGCTTGGGCTTCGGTTTTGGTCTTGCTGAAGACTGGCCTTGTGTTTCATCAGCAACTTTAGGTCCAGCATGACCCTTGACAATATTCTTGCCAGTGCTGTCCTCCTGGCTTCCAACCTGTTTTGGTTCATGTTGCGCCGCCCCCACGGCTGCCTTTGCAGTTGAGACTGTGCCGCCCCTTGGAACCGTTTTTGGAGGGCCTATTTTTGCAGGCGCCGCACTTCCTCCAGATGCGATTGCCTTCGAACCTCCTGCTACCTTAGGTGGAAGATCCTCTACAACCTTCGACCCCCCTTTGCCCATTTTGTCCCCCATATTTGTTGGATTCGCAATTGCAGCGCCACGAGCGGCGCGATGGGAGCTCCCTGCTTTTTCACCATGCTTTACCCTTGATTTTGTTGTTGTTGCTGTTGTCAGGAATGATGACGTGTCAGTTTGTGTATGGCTCTTCATTATTCGGTCAATACTCTCCTGCAGCGGTTTCATGTCCAATGCCTTGCGGCATATGGTGTATTGCCTCAGTATTTTGGTCAGCAAACCTGTGCTGCCAATGGACGCATGGGCGAGGAGATCCAGCTGTTCTTTTTTTAAATGCTTGATGAGGTTCCCCTTTGGACATCATCCATAGGTTAAAACAGATAACACAATCTTATAAAAAAGCACACACCATATTACTGTGCAAGGCATCCATCATCTCAATATGGGCATTCTTCACATATGCTTCTCTAAAGTTGGCTTCGTGTGTTTCGATAGTTGCGGCGAGTGACTTTTCATCATATTTAATTGACATTTTGATAGATGGAGTAGAGAGTGCCAAAACTGGATACACCGGGTGGAAGTGGGAGATGAGCAAGAGAAATGCAATCAGATCACCAAATTGAACGTGTTACGTCCGCATCACAGCTTTGTAAACACCAACCAAGAAATATATCATGTGATCTGTGACTTGTTATTTTATTTAATCCTTTTCTTGCACTTTTCCCTAAAATCAGCAGTCATTGTTGCCGGTACCCTATCAATTGATATCTCTTAAACCTACTTCTCTATGACAAACAACAAGAAAGGCAAGAAGGTACAAAATGCCAGCAGGGCCGGAGTCAAAAGTCTTCCTGTCATTCCGGATGGCTATGTTGAGTGGCAAACGGATGATGGCCAAACATACATTGTCCCAACGTTTATGATAGAGGACTTTGAGGGGAAAAAGGAAGCACATGAGAGAAAAATTCATCTGCAACTCCTGAGAAGTTCAACGGGGGTGAGTTCTGCTTTGCCTTTGCCCTGCGCCGCATATGCGCATCATGTATCCTCCGCATAGAATGCATATGCAGCAATTGATGTGCCGCTGTTCAATTCGTATGTCATTATTTCACTAAGAAATATCTAGAATGGGATCCCGCACAATCTCGACATTTACAATTGTATCACAGAGATGGGAATTAAGTTTCCCCCTGATCTGGTACTGTCAATCTTTCTTGTTGTAAGAATTATGCTGAATTTACAATAAGGCATTATCTGAACACGATATCTTGGAACAACACGCAGAAGTTATGTCTCTTCAGGACCGCCTTGGTATATCCTACAAGGATGCCTGCCACCGTCTATATCTTGCGGAGCTGGAGTATTTAAAGGTGGAACGTGATTCTTTGCTTGGACTCGAACAACTTGAGCAAAATATTGAGGACGCTCTTAGCATGGTGGCAAAGGTTGCTGAGGGGGATAGTAATAATGTTGAGGAACTGTAACATAGATTATACACATATTCATTACACATGTTGAGTTATCGAAGTAGTCACACATAACACACTTGCACTGCGGTGCATTTGCGTGGCGCCTCCGTGATATTGCAATTGAGTTATGACTTTCAGTAAATTCAATGTTTTTTTGCAAATCAAGTACTAACTTCCTGTTGAACTATGTAAATCACTTGCATGGCAGCGCCTCTCATTTGTGCTTGTGTGATATTGCAATCGAGTTCAATTTCAGAACGAGTTACAATATCATGCAAACTTGAATCAAGAGTGCTACGCAGCAGGCGTGCAAGTGTTTTTTAAAGCCAAATATCATGCATATCCAGCCGGCGCAAACGTGGCGCGCCATGAATCATAAGCCATGTTACAAAGTGTTGCAGCCAACCAGGACCCTGTATTCAATTTCTATATTAAGACAACTTATATACAGTGGTTCAATGAATACTTTGCTGGCGCATCATGCGATACACCGCACATGTGCGCTATACCGTATATTACTGTACACTGTTATGGCTGTATGTGCGTACTATAAAGTCATAGGAGCCCCAGAGCCAGTAGAACTTTCATCAAATGCTGCCCTTGGCATACCAAGCTCTGTTCCACCAGGAGAACCAGTGTTCCAATATCTGATACCCTCCCTTTCATCCCTTTCAGACCCAATATCATCCTTTCCATCCTCTTCCCATCTAATAGATCCTCCCACATCAGATCTAATGCCTTGCAATCCAGCAGGGTCTCTGTATATTTTCATTGTTACAACCAAGAACGTTTCGTATGAATAACTCTTAAATAAGAGTTATCCTGAAGAGGTTCTGAAGTTGCAGCGAGCGAACTTTGAGAGCGAGTGTAGAAGCAAAGGAATACTAGTTATTCTCAAGAACTAGCTAAAGAACAAAAGAGTAACTACTGGAGTTTATATAAGAAGGAAACAGCACCCTTTGGTGCATATATATGTGAGGCAGAAGTGAGGTTATTGTTCGGTAGTGAAACAAATATCAGAGACATGCATAGATTGTTCGTATGTCAGACAGGAGTCAATGCGCAGCATTGCTGCACATGGTAAAACATGTATTAGAAGAATGAAAAAGAGTCGAATTGTAACATTAATATTAGAGATAGAACAGTGGATACACCAACTAGTAGACTTACCCAGCAGTAGAACTAAAGCCTAGAAATTCCACAGAAGTCACCTTTTGAGCAGGGTCCTTGCTAGAGGCCTGGATACCAGAGCCATAGAGATTGCCAAGAAAAGCCTAGGTATCAGAACCAGTATTAGAGCCTGCCTGAGAGACAGCCGAGATACTAGAGGGAGTAGTAGAGGTCATCATGTTTCAGTTCAGTACACCAAGGAAGCAGAAGAACCAAGATTAAGCATCAGGATACTAATATTCAGGTTCCAGGTATGCATGGCAGGAGCTCAGCATTTGTGTATGGCGGTACACAAAACTGAACCCTAACCCTAACTATTTGACTTATCGCTGCTGCTGCAACTTGGCCTTAGACTGCTACATCAGGTAGCTATGGTGTAGACTCCCAGCATCACCTGCACCACCTGTGTATTCACAACTCCCAACACCCGGTCATGGTCTCCAAGCACGACCAGCTACATTTGCAGCCAATGTTAAACCAGCAATGTTCAACAAATAGGATTTGGAGGCCACAGCGCAAAAGGTGTCCACCAGGCAAGAGATCATTGCAGGGCTGTACTCCTTTTTGACTGAATGCTTTAATTCCCTTCCCTGCAGATTTTGTTAAGCAGAAACACATTCCTAGAAGCATTGAGAATGATCATGGGAGTTTATCAAAAATTATCAGTACGTAGTTACTATTTTCCTGGGGTAAAGTACTAACATACTACTCTTACCACATAGGTACTTGCCGGAAACAGCTTCCTCTTGAAGAAAAACGGGTGTGAGAGGTGAAAGCAAAACAAGAAAAGGCACTGCATAAATGAGGACTCGGAGAACTCATGAAAAGTCTCCTATAGGTGTGTGTACATGGCCGCGTTGATAATACAGCATGTCAGGATGTGTACTAATGCCTTTTGTTACTTGCAGAGCCATCAGAGAACTGGAACAATGATTTAGACTGTTGTTTCAGCTTCCAGTTCAAAGCGGGTGGTGGTGATGGATTGTTGGGGTTGAAGATGGATTTGAGGAAGCTCTCCATCGCAAGCAGTGTGAATACTGAAGACTGGGATTTAGAAGAAGGACCTAGCACAGCGAGTATTCCTGAATCTGCTATACCAATCTTGCTGGATACTTCCACTTCCTCATCAAATGCCGCCGCCGCCATAGGATTATCATCTCTTGTCATGGAGAATTGGGATGATGATTTCAAAGACTCCAGGAACTCGCCAGCCAAACGCCCTCTAGTACTGATACATAAATCTCAAGGTGGTAATGGAGGTTTGGATGAGGAGCCTGAGGAGAGCTGGGACAAGGAGGACGAAGAGGATGGCAAAGCGAATGATTTTGAATTCAAGGGTAAAGATGAAGAAGACAGGACAGTTACTGTGAGATTGCAAAGAGCCACAATCACATGTATCACTGGACCTCCAGCCCAACATTCCCCACCACCACCTGTTCCAGCCATACAGACGTCGTCGTTGACCAGTCACCCTCTTCCTCTTCCTCACCCATTTCCAAGGATACCTAGCTCACCAGGGGCTCCAAGGCCGCACAGCAGGTCGCCTACATCTACAGTGTCCGTGTTTTCAGTGCCTAACACAGTCTCTGCGTATTTCTACTTGTCGACTACACATCTGAATGGTGTCAGGAATTGACTAAAGTCAGATGAGAAGGAAGCCCAAAGACCAAGCTGATAACGAAGCTAGGGCTCTACAATAGCCCCAGGACCCTATTATATACATGAGGACCGGAGTAACTACTTCCCAGGCCAGGGTAACTCATCAATAGAACAATGCAACTATCAATAGATGAAACAAGGGGTGATGATAAATGTGGGAGCGAGTACTAAGAGTAAAAAGGGTGTGTCTAGAATGTCCGTAAGGGGTTAGATAACGGATAGGGGTGGACACCAACATGTGCCCTGACAAATGGCCACTCACAATCACATAGGCCAAATTCGGTGTTTGCACTGCTACCACCTTCACCCCCTATACACAAAGAGAGTGAACGCAGGAGGCTAAGAAAGAAGAGCAGGCCTGCACCGCAAGGGGTGTTTGAAATGGCAGATGTTGGGATGTCATCTGCTGCTGGTGGAAGGTATTTGTTTTTGGACGACACAGCGGATGGTGCAGAATCACGATCTCAGCCTCGAGGCGCAATAGGCACTGCGTATGTGTATACATCGCAGGTGGAGGATATTAGGAGCAGAGAGAGCTTCTCTTCGATTGACGAAGGTTTGAATGAGGGTGGAAAGCAAGGGGAAGAGAAGAGTGCAATTACTAGTACTGTACAGTGTGGACGTGGACAGTCCATTGCGCCACTTTTGGTTCCTGCAACGCCGATGAAAGGAGGGACTGCTGCTGCAATGTTGAGTAGGATTGGGAGCGTGAAGAAGTGGGGTGTTGCTGTTAGGAATCGGCAGAGGGGAAGTACCACACCATCTGAAGTTGCAGGTACATTATTTCTTTTCTTTATAATTTTAGATCTCCCTTTTTTCATTTCAAAACTTATGTTGCATTATCTTTCATTCAATTTGTACCTTGTTAATTTAATTTAAAACTATACTAAATGATATGCATATTACAGCTCAACAAGATTAAGAACGCAAACAGGAACTCCAGCGAACACCACGTCCTCGTTCATCGATGTCCTCCTTCAATGCTGATTTGTCAAGTCATTCTCGCTCACGTTACATACCTAGGAATTTCAATCGACATTCAGCGACTGTCACCTCCACATCAGGCATTCCCATGCCAGGATTGCCAACTTCATCCTCTTCACATTGGTTTTTTTGGGCTTCCAGAACTGGTGAGCATGATGGAGTGGGTTCAAAGTACCCTGGATTGGGTCTTGGGCATGCAGCTGAGAAGGAAAAGGCAAAGGAGGATGTCGATGAGCCCCATAGTGGGAGAAAATTGTTCTCCAGATTTCTCAAGGATCAAGCTGAGCGAAAGAGTTCGCAGTCTCCTGGGTTGTCACCCTTTGTTGTTGTTGATGCTCAACCCAGTACATCTGCTGCTCCTCCTACTCCTACTCCTGGAAGTCGAACCTTTATGGGTTCTGTGAGGTGAATTAGCCTTGTCGGATGCCAGAAATGATTGAAATCTGAAGCTGTGCTTAGAGAGGTCCCTCTATCGCCTTCGTTGGCATTTTTCCGTCAGCCAGGTCCAGAAATTGTTCCACCAGTACTATATTTGCTGCCGCCTCTACCTGGCTCAGCGTTGGCATCTGCTAGTGTTACGATTCTTTTCTTTTCTTTTTCTTTTTCATTTCCCGAATACATGGTCCATAATGCGCAGCAAGCTGCGCATTGACTCCTGTTTGATATACAACCGACTTACACATGTTTCTGATACTTGTCTCAATACCGAACGATAGCCTTGCTTCTACCTCATGTATATACACACCGAAAGGTGCTGTTTCCTCTCTATATAAACTCTAGTAGTTGCTCCCTTGTTCTTTAGCTAGTTCTTAAGAATCAACTAGTTTCCTCTTCTTCTCTTCTCGCTCTCAAAGTTCGCTCGCTACGACTTCAAGGCCTCTTCGGGATAACTCTTATTTAGGAGTTATTCATACGAAACGCCTTTGGTCGTAACAGCTAGTCAGCTGGCGTTGAAGATGACAGTGTTGTCAACATCTGCACTGAATTTGCCTCTACCCACTCAGAAGAGGTCAATGTTGGGCAAGCACATCATTTTGAGCTCTAGCCAGACGAGATCAGTCATGCCACCTTCAATATCATTGTTGGTTTCAAAAGCCAGTATACACAAAGGACGGACATCGGAGGAAGGGAGCAGCAGACCATCTATTGGCGCTGGAAGACAAAGCCTCAACTTTGATTTGAGTATCTTCCAGACCAACGTCAGGCAAGCGGCTAAGGAGAAGGAGTACTTTACTGTTCCCCCCCCAGGCTCTAGAATCTAAAGGAATCCAGTGGAATCTACTGGGTGTCCAAAGACCCGGAAATGGCAGAGATTTCTGCCAAATTCACCAATTAGAATCCAAAGAATTCCATAGGCCCGTCTATAGATATCCATAGACCCAATAGATTCCGTAGAAATCTATGGAATATCTGCAGACACACCTATAGTCAACCTCGAAGACCGAAATGGCTGTTACTATTATTAATATAATAAAAAAAGAAAGGCATGAACAGGACTGGAACCAGGAACTCTATAATTAGCATGCAACACTCTAGCCAACTCAGCCATCAAGGCTTTTCTGTGGCTAAACATAACCAGGTTATACCCCCACCCTTGTGACATCACACGTGCCGCGGCCAACAGTGGGCATCAGTGTGACGTTGCCACATCACACTGGTTGTTCCACAACCACCATCGTCCTCCACCAGCCCCATCATTCCCACCACCACACACCACACAGCAACAACAACAACAACAACAACAACAACAACGAGAACAAAGACAACGAGAACAAAGACGGAAGCAGACAACGACGATAACAACAATGAAGAGGACGACCACGACCATGGCAACAAGGACAAGGACAAGGAGGACAAGGAGCAGGACAACAACAATGACAATGACGACCACAACAAAGGACAAGGACAACAACAACAACAAGGACAACAACAACAACAACAACAACAACAACGTGGGCGTGACGTGGCACAATGAGGACGCAAACGAGGACGACAGAGGGCAGTGGGAGTGGGCCAAAGGCAAGGTATAGCCCCTGGCTGGGTAAGTGGTCAGCTCCTCATCATCCTCCCTCCCCTCTCCTTTCTCCCTCCTCCATTCCATTTCCTTTCTCCCTCCTCCCATCTCCCTCCCTCCTCCTCCCATCTCCCTCCCTCCTCCTCCCATCTCTCTCCCTGCTCCCTCCCTCTCTTCTATTTCCCTTCTCCCTCTCTCCCTTCCCCCTTCTGTTCCCTCCCTCTATCCTCTCTCCTCTTTCCCTTCCCCCTCTTTCCTCTCCCCCTTCTTTCCTTAATGTTCTCCTTTTTCTTTTTCTTTTTCTTTTCTTTTTTTTAATTAGATAAATATCTAGAATATTTAGATGATGTATTAAAATATGCAAATAAATCTCCTTTATTTATTTATTTGTGTGAATATCTACTGGAGACTTAGCAAAGTAAGTTCTAATTTAGTATTTATTGATGTCCAATGGATTCCATGGAATTCCATAGAATCTACAGGATTCTGTAGACATCCATAGACTCAAAAATGAACTTTGAATTTTTTTGAAGTTGCATTTTCTGAGTCTATGGATATCCATAGAATTCTATAGATTCCATGGAATCCAGTGGATTCTAGAGCCTGGGGGGGGCACAGTAAAGTACTGAAGGAGAAGGAAGAGGAAGATGAAGGTATTGACAATATGAAAACCCCTTCGAAGAGCAGTAGCGTCAAGCCCAACATCAGTTCACTTGAGCCTCCGCCACCTCTTCCACTCCTTCCTCCTGTTCAACTGCACCTGCCATCACCTCCAAACACAATAACACCTACATCTGCCCTCAGTCCTTCCAACTCCAGCCATGGTAAGGCTTCCAGGTTGCTCTCAGCTGCTTTTGGCATGGGCAGCGATGCAGATGTGTTATCCCCAGCCACATCGATGTCTTCGATTTTCTTTACGCCCACTTCATCACCCAATAAAAGCCACAAAAATAGCACCAAGCTGTCGCCTGGACCCAAGTTGCCTGCGTCTTAACAGTCGGCTTCTTTGGGGAGGTCAACGGCTGGTATGGTTTCTGCTGGTGTTTCTGCTTTTGAAGCAGGTCTGGGCACGATGCCTCATAGACAAAACTCGCTGGGGGATTTGATAATTCCTGCGAGGATTAGTCAGGCACAGGTTGCGCTTAGGAGGGATTTGGGTATGGTCAGGGAATTTGCTAGTAATGTCGAACATAAGTGCTTAATACCATTCATTTATTGTTCTTTTTGTCAAACATAACACTAATTATAATTTTAACAGAAATCAAAGACCTACAATAGACTTACAACTCCCTTGTCTCCAAAGTCCAAGCCATACTTGATGACCATGCTCATCGACATGCACAGCAGACTTTTCTTGCTGCTTCCACATCATCTGCACAACCTCACCCTTGTTCTGCTTCACCTAGCTTTCTTAGTGGATTGGCAATTCAAATGCGTGGTCATTCAAATACCAATCCATCCCCAACGCCTCCTGTTATTTCATCTCAGAGACTTTCAATCAATGAGAACCCAGGTCATGGCTAGATTCTGCCGTATAAAGAGCTCGCATCGAAGTTCTATATGATAAACTCCAAGTACAGGCTCTCATGGGAGTGTGCTGAGCTTCTGATACATCAGGAAAAACACTTTGGTCTTGTGATCTTCATAGGAGCTTCAGCTATAAATAAATAAACCCAAGGCAACTTCACACTTCCCACGGGTGCTTTCAAGGTTCCTGTGTATCTCTGAGACGCCTTAAGGAGCCTTAGATTGCCTTGGGCTGCCTTGTTGCACCTTATATAGAGTTGAAAGCTTGAATATATTTGTTGAGGAGCTCTTTTGACTAAATATAAAGATTATTGAGTTATTTATGGCTAAGTCTATTCATAAGTATCTAATACAATGTCTGGTAGGCGTAAGCACTTTGCCAATTATTTAGAAGAAATGTAGATACTTTATCTAATGTATTCAGTGATGTAATTGATGTTCTATCTATGTTCTGAAATGATTTATCAAAAAACTTTGGGAGTAATATGCAGCTTTGTCATATGGAGCTAAGAGGAATAATTGCGAAGCTTGGTTGCTCCATTCTGACCACCATATACATACCACTTGTTTCATCTGGCTCACATTTGAAAGGACTGAACCATTCAACAAAAGCTAGCTCCGTCTTTGGCCAGTCTTTAGGTGCCTTTTGTGGCCCAAATCCAGCATCGACAGTTTCAGGCAATTTGAAAATCAGTCGGACTCTTGCACAGCGGGTGTCTTGATTGATTTTATTCAGTGTGCTATAATCCAATGATAAAAAAGCAAAGCTTACCTCCAACGCCAACAGCCTCAGGTTCATCTCCAGTGTTACGATAACTGTATCCATACGTCCCTCTACATTTTTTGATGATCTGGGTATAGCCTTAACTGTATCATTCTCCTTGATATCCTGACGGTCATAGTCATTGATAAGACTATTAGGATGAAACTTGAATTGAGTGTAGCAATCAACACACTGGAATGGTAAAGAATATAACTGAGCAACAGCGTTTGACGTTCTGGAATTTTTGGCCAGAAATGTATTAAGATATTCACGTAGATGCTGGGAAAATGTATGTGTGTTGTGTGCTTGTTCAATTGCTGTGATAAGACGTCCTGGATATGGTGGATATTTGGCAATTTTGATGATCGGCTTCTGCTTCAGCTCTGTTGGTGGTTGTTCGGTAGAGTCAATTGACTCCAAATAATTGTCAAACATAGATATTTTCTCCTGTTGGGACAGCCAGGTGATCATTTGAGGGAATTCATCTCTAGGATTAGATGCTTGCCAGCCTTCCTTTGCAAAATCAATGTGAAACCTCTCAAAAGCTTCCGTATTGTAGTTGTCGGTGGTGCCGAACAGCTTGATACATTCAATGTAGTGGAGTAAAGAGTGAAACTTGGGAATATTGAGGTCGAGACGTATCTTGGTTTTTATGAAAAAAATCCTTGTTTTCCTGGAATCTGTCCAGGGCATCTTTGAGATATCCAAGAGTTATGTCGTCATGGGACTTGTACTGTGCAATATGAATGAAATCCAAAAGACCACGGACTGCTTTGATCCCAGGTTTAGCCAAGCTTCCGACTAGACAGCCAAGAAGAACCTTTGCCATGTTCTTACGTTCAGGTCCAGATATCTGGCTCAGTGCAGAGAATTCGTTTTTGAAATGTTGTACTCCAAATGCAGGGGGAAGAATATGTAGATGAGCATCAAGCTCTTCGGGAGTCATTAGTGTTTGGCACCAAGTAATTATATGCTTCAGTACGCCTTGGTATAGCTGGTGGAGTATGTTGGGGGTAATTGCCTTGTGAATATCACATAATGGAAAGTCTTTCCAAAATGGATCGTAAACGCTTCCCAAAACATCCTGCTCCATGCATTTCTTGTAAAACTGGTTTTTGGTATTGCTTGTCTGCTTAGTGTTTTCAATCACGTCCAATGTCCATTGCCTGCTTCGAGGTGGCCCAGGGTCAGGATCTTGTAGTTTTTTTGCCGATGATGTGCACTTTGGACAGGTACCGTACTTAGTGCATGCAACCAGACATTGCTCAGGGAAGTCTGCAACGTAGCAAGCAAGAATTGGGTATACATTTCTGACCTCTCCATTCCCTCCTGTCATCCGGACACCCGTCTTTCCCGCCTTAATCAAAGGCCCAAGTACAAACCACATAGCTGCATGGAAGATGCGCTGATTGCAAATTGAAACTTCTTTCTTCTTCAAAGTAGTGCCTTTAAGCTTGGCGGAGGAATCAACAGGCAGATAAGCAATGAGAACACATGCACGCTTAGAAGGCTTCCGCCTGATTGACTTTGGAATGTTTCCAAGGGTGAGATATACAGGATATGCGCTTTTTCCTTCAGAGAAATTGGTAAGCTGTGTTTTATCGGTGGCAATGATTATAGGTGCAACTGTTGCACCTTTAGGCAGTTTGCTCTGCGATGAACTATCAGAAAACAAAATTAGAAAGTAGCATGTTTACACACCTGAACCGCATGCCACCACTGCCCTGTCCAAAGCTCCGTATACACTCTTTCGTGTTTTGCTGGTGTAGCAAAGATCTTCTGCGGACAATAGGATAAACAGGAAGACAGTGCAGGATCACCCCACAAGCTTTTGATAGCCTCAATAGGATCCCAATACTGTATTGTATGTGCCATGTTAGGCACATCTTTGAAGAATAACTCCTCCACCTTCCATGGTCCTCCACGATCAGGTATTTCGTTGTCGATAACCTGATGCAGGGCCCGTATATTGCTGTACAATAGACCCAGTTTGTCTTTGACCTATGAGCATATGAGTAAATGTCTGCAGGTAAGTTATAAGGAATACATACACCAGGTATTGACAATAATCTATCAAAGGATTTGTGTCCTATTCCATCCTTTACTGCCCAACGTGCGACTCTCCATTCCATCTCACTGGTAAATGGTGCAAAAGGATTTATATTGATGTTTGTTGTATCTTCAACAGTGTTTGCGTGAACAAGATGCTTCCATCTTTGGTGAATTTGCTGATCCAGTCCAGAAACCTCTCCAGCACCTGGATAGTCAATGAAAACTCGTTGATCCTCTTCTTCCTTTTGTACTATGGAATTTTGATTCAGCTGTCTAGATGCAATTGTAGATGGACCTAGTCCAGCTTCCCTGATCTCTACCTCCTCTTCAGTTTCGAGAAAGTGTCCTGGATCATCATCTTCTAACTTGTCAATTTCCTGCAGGATTCGCTTTAGATCTTTTATATTTATTGCTTCTTGATCCAAATGTGGCAGCGACAGTCTTCCCATTTCTACTTCACTGAATTCGCTGCTGTCCTCTGATTTATCGGGACTGATGTCACTTCTGTTGCTCTCGCCGTCAATGTCATCGAACACAGATTTCAGAATTTCTATTTGTGTGGCTTTTCCCCAGTGCCGGCATAAGATTGAGTTTTTGAGATGCGAATTCATTCCTCTGATGGTGGGGAAAGTTTTCAAACAAAGCAGACAGGTGTTATTGCCAGCATTAGACATAGTGCAGAGAGCTAGATGAGTTCAAGATGGAATATACACTGTGAGAAACCGGGAACAAAAGTAATCATATTAAATGTCGATTACAAAAATAAATAGATTACTGGTCATTTGATGATTGCTGGATAGAGACTTCATGTACTACTAGTACGAATGGGAGTTCAACGCTAGCGTTTTTCCATGTGACAAAATCTAAAAATTATTTTGACTCTGCATCAAATATAGAAGTACAAATAAAACTCAGTACCTATCATATAGTACATGAGATTACAAGATTATAATTAAGCAATTTCCACTCACGGAGGTAATCCCATGAAAAAAACTCGGCCATGTTAGGTTGCAGAAAATATGCTGAAAGAAGATGTACTATGTTGTCAATGTGGTTGACAGTTGTGGTTGAGCTCGCGTAACCAGATTCACAGGACTCCAATAAGGAATAGAGTTGGACCTGCCGTTGACAGTGGCGCTGGCACCGCTGGCAGACTCGTCAAACCAGTGTAGACTTCTTGATCAGAGAGTCTCTCCTCGTCAACACATCATCTACTCCATTGGCATTGCATATCAACATACCAAAATAGTTCAACTTGAAGCTTTGAGGGCATGAGACACGCATACATCGCCTGTAATGAAACGAGGACTTGGGAGCGATAGGCGGAGAAGATCGTTGGAACTCCAATGGGTCGTTTGCTTATCGCTCTGGTGTTAATCCCAGCTGTTCGGTCATTATAGCACGCCCATAATCCTCAATATTTTCGACTGCGAGCAGGGAACGATTGTTTTCAGCTATATTCTACATTTCAGCGTTGTTTTATCCCCGCTGCACAGCGAGGATGGCATGGAGAGTGATGTCAAATCCTGGTTCACCTCGATGACACTATCAACCATGCCGTCCGTCCTCCAAATCCATCTGCATTTGCTCTATTGTCCAATTCTTATCCTAGTCTTTCCATCCGATCGTAATGCCATAGTGGGTGATTTTCAGAGTAGCAGTTCCGGGCATGTGCTATCTTGACTCTCTGTGCACGATCGATTGAGCTTTGTTGTGTCTCGATTGAGCTTGGTTTGCAAAGCGAGTAACCGCATGGAGGGGCAGAAATTCGTTCTGCTGCGAATTTCAAAGGCTTTTCGACCCCCTCCTGTGCCCACGCAGCTCATTCGTCGAGTTAGCTAGGCTTGGAGCTGTAAAAGATGAATATGACCTTCTTCCTTGACATACACACAATACGACTAGCAGCTATATGAACGTTGAGATAGGCGAATGTTCTGGGTTTTACGTATGTTTGTTTGTTTATCAAATGAATGAATAAACATGTGCTAATATACTTCTCATCAGTATCGTACGTTCTCGCTGCAGCAAGATCCTGTGGTTGGCCTCTTGCAAAAACTTTCAATGTGCTTTGATGAACTTGATGATACTCACATCAGACAATGATCGGGTTATTGAAGTTCTTTGCTCGTTGTCATCGTCCATCATGCTTTACAATTTACATTACTTGTGAGTAATCTGTAAACGTCTCTACCCTACTGGGGATATCAAGACTTGATCAGATGTGCAGATGTTCATATATTATCCTGCATGCTAGATATGGACAAGTGTGGCGTCAAAGACGCTGAGAAACCGCAATTTATATTTGTGTCCTTGGAGATCCTTTTGAGAGCCAGGTTGTAGATGTCCCTGGTCCTCATGGACTCGGAGATGTAGGTAAATTGATATTGCATGAACAACAAAATGACACCATTCAGACAAAAGTCATTGATGAAGCTGAATTTGCCGCACGTATTTTCTCCATGCCAGCACGATCATACCCATATATTCGGCCCACAATTCTTCATTTAGCACCCTCCTCATTCGATATTCCATCAACTCCTCCACTAAACTCCATCCTAACATACACACCCCATGATTCATCAATTCTCGCCCTCTGCTTGGTCAACATGTCACCTCAATTCATCAGCCTATACTTCTCTTTTATCCTATCGCATGAGAATGGTTCAGATTTGAATGCTCCACAATGGTGAATACACTGCTTGTTAACGTATAATGGTATAATGGGTTGGAGTTGGTACCAATTGTCTATGGATATCTCAGATACAACGGTTGAGGTAGTCTGCGGGTGTCAAAGCCGACTTTTTGGTTCTTTCTCGTACTCTTTATATCTTGGTACCCACGGCTATGGCCTATGGCCTCATCGTCCTTCGCGTTATGTATACGGCGGTGCTAGCAAGACGAGCAAGGTCAAATTGGCAGCCACCTTTCTCTTGTCAATCGCATAGTTCACCCTCATCTAATCTTCCTTATCTCCTATCAAAACCCACTTTACCCATTCAGGCCTCCACCAAACCCTATAACAGCATATCCCACCCATCTTCACCCGTGAAATCTTGCCCTTTTGATCACACTATCTCACAATCCATCAGTCTGTGCGTGTCCACTTCTTGGGATTTTGCTTGCGCATACAACACCTGTAATGGAACGATGGGTGGAACGACAAGAGGTTCGAGTGGGTTAATTATTGCTTCGCCAGCGTTAATTGCACTCTCTTAATCATTATGACAGTACACCAATCTTCGGGGTCTCCGAAGGTGACTATATATGCAGTGACTGACTCGCTGTGATTTTTTTCTCACCACCAATCAAATTGCACCTTCTTCCTCAAGAATACAGGCTGAATCCATCGCTTGTGCGGTGTACCTCAGATCCAATCTTGTAGGTTCGCGTTGAGACTCTATCTAACTGTTATTGTGCGCAACATAGCCTCCCTTTGCTACGGGTTGACACAATATTTTTGGATGATATTCCAACTACTTCATACCCGCGAGATGGGTGTATATCTCTCTACACGAGGAAGCTCATTGGATTCAAAATAGTTGGGTCGCAAATCGAGTTACAGTTCCTTCATTTGTGGGAGAAGTGTCCGGCGTTCATAGGTACACCAAAAGACCATGGAGTTGTAGGTAGTGAATCGTAGATTTTATGTGCAGTAACATCGTCGTAGTACTAGAATTTTGTTTATGAGGAAATACTCACTACATGTTGCCAATGTATAAACCTACAGAAACTACTTGTTTGCTTTATGTGTGCATGATGAAAAGCCTGTTTTATCAAAATGAAAAGAAGAAAAACGGAGGGTGATAGAGACAGAGAGAATTGAATATACATAATTTTTACTTGCTTTGGTCAATAAAATTTCGAGGTGAATGACACTTCTCCCAATCTTCGCCAATCATGGCCCCCGAAAAGTCAACAGAACCATGCCCGGGTCCTGATACAAACAAAGTACTGCATGGTTGCCTGACTTTCAACCTGTCTGACACCCACATGAGCCTATGATCTGTATTTCGCGAAGAAGTGATCCAGCCACTCTTTGTGAGTGCCCATGGGTACTTCTCTGCCATGTCCAGATGATCATCCAAGTCCCACACCTGCACAGATCCGTCTTTGGAACCAGTCACAACCTGTTCACCATCTCTGGAAAGGGCACTTGAACGGAGATTGGGTGAGCAATAAATGAGCATCACATTGATGACAGTTTTGTTCGAGACGGCCGACCAAACTTGTATATAACCATCTGAACAGGCAGCAACAAAATTCTTGCCTTTGCTTGAGAAACCAAAGGAGTAGATGTAGCCTTCTTTTCTGTCATCATGGTTCTGCAGCCACCAGCATAGTTCAAATCTATTTTGTTGTTTGCCAGATGAAATGTTCCAAACTTCACACAGTATATGATCTCCTATCTGCTTGCAAACGGCAAACTCATTTCCAGAAATGGAAAGTGATCGGTCATCTTCATTGGTCTCGCTCTCAATCTTCTGGGTGTCGCCTGTCTGCAGATCACAGATGACTATGCTTTCACCAATGGTCACAATGTATCGTTTGTCCTCTGAGAAATCGAGCGAAGGGATATTTTCAGAATGGCCAATGACGAACTCTGCTTCTTTACCAGTGTCCAGACCCCATATCTCTACCCGCCATGTTTCCACTCCTGATTCAGTCTCTACCCGCATAGTTTGCTGTTCCAAGTCAGTGTCTTTGTCCAGGGCAAATTTCCTGCCACTTTGGGATATGGCAATTGATTGGACTCTTGTGTTGACCTCACGCTCCAGATGTAAGATTTCATTGCCAGTGGTTGCATTCAATACCTTCACCGAGTCATCACGTAGGCGGCAAATGATATTCTCTTCGTTGCCAGACATTTGTGCTTCGGAAATGGGAAGAGGGTCCAACGTCGCCATAAGTGCAGTTTCTGTTGTCGTATTCCACACTTGTACTTTAGTGTTGTTATAAGACATAATCTTTTTGAAGTCGTCGGATACTGCAACATATCAAAGGCTGGTAAGTATGTCATCGGATAAGCTGTCATTCTGTGCAACACAGCCTACATCTGCTAAATCGTCCCAGGACCACACCTGAACAGTGTGCCCCAAGCCCAAGGCCTATATGTGAGCCATCCTTTGTGAGCCCAACTGAGAACAAGGAATATGAGCGGTTGATTTTCAGGAACTTCAATTTTGCGCCTGTTGCTGCGTCCCAGATGTATAGAGTTCCAGCACGTGAAACTGAAACAATGTGTCTTCCGTCGTATGAGAAATCGAGTTCCTTTACTCTCTGATCGTGAGGAAGCACAAACAATCGAGATCCTGTTGATGCGTCAAACACCCCTGCCTCAAAATCGCCTGCCGAGGACCCCATTGCCACCAGTTTCCCGCCAGGCAACATCGCACCACAAGAAACTTTACGATCATTAAGGGTGACTTTTTTCGGTGAACATTCTGACGTTATATCCCATATGTCAACCGATTCTTCGAGCGCAATCATAAACCTCATGGAAACACTTGAAAAACCCATTATTTCAACTGGTTCGGCTATCATGATCTTCCCTGATCTCAGCAAAGTGCCCGCTGATAGATCTGGAACCTGGAATTGACGGTGGCCATCGGAATCTGCTTCAGAGATGGTAAGGATCTCTGTTCCCTCAATTGAAACCACTGCTCTGTGGGCATTGAATTTGTGTAGGAGTTGGAATGTAGATGCGTCCCACACATAAACTAAGTGGCGCCGGTTATATTCATAGTCCCTAGAATTGAACACAATGACAAGTTGCATTCCATTCGGTGAAAATTTAACCTGTGTAACATATATAGAACCATTGAGGGGCAGAACATGTTCCTCTCGGCCAGTAGAAGCATCTAATACCACCATAGATCTCTGCAATCCAGCCACAACATGTTTGCCGTCGGGGGAAAAGGTGATCGCGGATACAACATTGCGATCGAGTTGCTTCGTAATTATAGGCATGGCGATGATTCCTCCTGTGTGTTTATACACAGGAATCTGAGAGAATGCATCCTTCCAGGTTTGCGAAAGACGCGATGCTGATTGCCACGTTGCCAATGACGAGATATACAAGTGCGGGGTCGAGTCGGCGGCTGGGGAACTAGTGAAATATGTCGCAAAATCAGCCACTGCTTGAAGATCCTTTGCGAGATTCAGGTTGTTGTCCTGTAGGAGGTAAATATAATCAGGCTGAATTTTAAACGAGGAAACATTGTCGGTACCTTTGATACCCAATTTCTTGCATTGTGCAATAAATGCGAACATTCTCCGCTTGATCCAAGCAGGTGCATAGCCTCGATCCACAACAAGACATGGAGTTGAAGGAAATCAGTAACCATCTCGTATATCGGACTGCCTTTTGAAGGCGGGGAGAAAGAGACATGATGTGCCCAGTACGTGCATGCATATCTGAGAGCAGGTGATATGTTCTTGTTGACGTTCTCATGCAATTCTTCAGGGTGTTCATGGTCCAATAGATACAAAGACTTTATATGGCCCATGTTGAATCGTAGACCAGTATCCTTGGAATTCATGATTTGGAAGCAGGCATGGGTGAGAAAGCTGTGCTGAGCTGCTGCGTCACACGAAAAGGTGAATTCTTTGTCATCCATGTGGAAGTTTGAGCGTTCACGGTTGAAAATGAAGTCGGGGAAGGATGCATGGTACCAATATACCCGACCGTCTTCCACATAGAGAACAGCATGCAGCCTATCAAGCATTTTACTCGCAATCCTGACCTTTGTATCCACGAGACTAGAGGAGACTTTTGCAGAGATTCTCTCCGCGGAACACAGAAACGTGTAGAGAATGCGTAGCCTATTCGGAAGGAGATCATCATCCAGGTCCTCAAACGTGTTCCGCATAATCTGTTGGTATAACTGGTCAATCGAGCTAAGGGAGGATGACATTGAGGAGAGAAGACGACGAAGCAGTAATAGCTGTTTGTCCATGTCAAGTTCACTCTTTGTCAAGATCTTCACCACCGTAGCAGCATAGATAAACAAGCCTGCAGACTTGTCGTTCAGCTTGTCGAGTTCCGGCTTTCCATTCAAATCTGTGAGCTCAGCGTTCAGGTATGTTTGAATGTCCTGCTTCGCCTGTTCTGGGGGAACTTTTTGGAGCTGACAAACAGCACCTGGCGGGAAGCTTTTGCAGAGTGTGGTGATATCTCGATCAGGCCGACTGGTAACCAGAAACTTGAGACCAGTGATGTTGTCTTTCTCTACCGACTCCAGGAGTTCCTTTAAAAACAAGGACCTATCCACTTCCTCAATTTCGTCAAGAGCATCGATGACGACGAGGTAAGTCGGCAGCCCGTGTCGACGTGTTTGTGCCATCCATGGCTTGAAGAGGAACTTTTTAACTTGTTTTTGAATGGTATGTGAGTCCACTGCGTCGGAGGTATCAACTCCAAACAAAGCAACATGGTACAGTTTGCATTGACGAGCGAGCTGATAGGCGATGGTAGGGGTTATCCGCTGCAAGCTTCGCGTTTCTTTATGTTGTCGAGAACAAAAGAAACTCGCTCCCAAAGAGGTTGGCTGCCCTGTCTCGAATCAATCCATGATCGTATATGTGATGGTTGTTTTCCCTGCCCCTGCTTGACCTGTCAACCAAAAGACTGATGGGCTGCCCACAGCAGAATCGTTAGCCCATTCCGTAATTTCCTTCAATATTTTGACCTGTGTCCCCTTGGTGCAAATTCTACGCTTTAATGAACCCTTCCCATTGTGGATAAATCGATGGTCAGCTGTCTTAGAGGGATTCAAATCCTTGCGAAGCTTCTCTTCCTGTAAATTTGGTGGCTTGAGTTAGGTCTATTTATGCAGGAATGAATGCTTATTCTCTTCTTGTCGCGTAATTCATCCACCATTATTCCTGTAGTACCAGCCATGGCAGTCTATATAACATTTGAGTGATTAATTGACCACTCATAGGATGAATTAAATTTATGACGTACGTTGAACCTATTTGTTGACCCTCCAATTTTTCGGGAAATATCCATCAATTGCTCTTTGTAATTTTTGTAGTCAAACTGGGTGACGAGGCTTGAGGTCAAGCGGTCATTCAGAGTCTTGATTCGCTCCAGTTGCTGTGCAAGCTCTCTAGCAGAGGAGAATAAGGTCAACCATTAATGGTATTGGAAAGTAGCCCACCTCTTATACCGTGCCACCGTTTGATTGACAATGCTCCGAGCATCGGATCCAGTTTCCATCGTCGCTAATACCGTGCTGAGAAGCCTTAACGTCTCTTCAAGGATCTTTTGCAGTTCATCTTTGTTATCGCCGATTTCCTGGGGAGTGTGTTATTGTTAGGATCGAGCCAAGTTACTTGCTAGCACCCTACCCACCTTCCTCACATCCATGATAACATTGAGAATCTTGAACGCCATCTTTGCTGGGTTCTTGTCGACACATCCTGCTAGTTTGGGTAGAATCAACAATGCAAATCTTCCCTAAATCTTCAAGTTTTCTGATAGATGTGATTGCTGAGAACTGTCCAATGATGCCGATTCATGTGGTCCTGCACGCAAAGAGCTGGCCAAGGGGTTGCTTTTGAAGAAATTCTTCAGTCGTTGGTGTTTCGACATTACTCGAGGTGAGGACATTGACGACAACACTGGAAACACAGCCCCCTGTCCCCTCGCGGAATCTTCTTCATCAATATTGGGCGTCTTCGCACACTTATCAACAGAGTTAAGAATAACAATGTTCACATGTTAAATGCATGCACTCTACCTGCTGCTTAGTTTAATGTTTTGAATATGTAGAAAGACATGACAAACACCACCACCGGCGTTATATATTTTGACAACAGAAATTTCAACCTTGAGGCCCAAAAGCCACATCATATGTCCTTGTATGAGTACCAAATCACTACAGGCAATATCCAGTTGAAAAATGAACACTCTGCCTGTTAATCCTTCACGGATAAAGAGAGCACTCCCAGCACAGGGACCCTAGTAGGCAACATGTTTTTCTTTGGTGACATTTTTCCCACTAGACTTAGGGACGATAGTGGAAAAGGTTCGCAGAGGCTGGGGGCAAATGAGGACGACTGTTCATCGACAAATAGCTAAGACGACCGACAGCAACGACGATAGGAATTTGCTAGAACATAGGGATTTATTCAGCACAAGTATAAATTCAGCGAGGAAAGGTACAGTCGCTCACCAATAATTTTTTATCATGCATATATAAACTTCTGCCTTGCGAGTGTATAACCATCTTTTGATAACGCCAAAAATCCTTCGACGACGTCCCACTGCCCTCCTCAATGAAGGTCACGCTTCTGGCTCGTTGCTCACTCCTGATTCCTGAATTGATGTACCACGGGTCAAGGAAGGAATAGACAACAATTGGATAGAGTTTGACGGATATTCGTAGAAGGGTCCTAGCATTAGGTTTCCCGGGCAGCGAAATCGAATGACGAGTTGTTGCAGACCATTCCGATGAATTCTCGCTGACGGGTTGAATCTTATAAATTCAGCAGTGGTGTCAAATGGGGTAGTTCCTTTACAGCAGTATAATGCTTGTTTGTCCCTATGTTTTGAACAATTCTTAATGCAGGATTGGGAGTGGATACACAAAATAACGAACCTTCATTTTCGACACCAAAAGAGCTACTCCTCCACAGGCTAGTTTGATATTGTCAATCCGGATACTGCCATTCCTTCGCGTTTGGGTACGCATCCCAGAGAATAAACACCAATTTTAAAAAAGGATAAACTTGTTAGATTTTCAGCGCATATAGTAGGCAGAATAGGTGCATGAGCCTTGAGGGCAAACGAAAGCTCAAGAGGGGTTGGTCACGAAAGTGCAAGGAAGTGTTCTTGCTGGGTAACTGTGGCTGTGCAGATTATGGTTTGGTTTGGTTTTTCCTTGAAGGAAAGTGGATGGGACGCCTTAAGAGTAATGTAGATGGCAGTTAAAAAGTAAAAGGCAGGCGTGCAAAACAATTGTTCCGATATGAAAACTGTATAACGTAATACTTGAGTCTTGGTCCAAAAGACCTTTGATTTTCGTTGCACATACCGATATTTGCAAAATGACACAAAGGAACAGTGTTTCTGCAATGTCTCCAAGTATAGTCGTCTCTGTCGTGTTGCTGGAAAAATGCAGAAAGACACTTCGCCACGAACAAAACAATATCCTCAGTTTGTATGCTGCTCAAATTCCATCAACGTATAGAGTATATGCCACTCAGCAAAGGAGCCTTCAATGCTTGAGGGATCTACTTTCTTGTCGCCTTCACCCGAGGAGGTAACAGGTTTGTGCAATTTGAGAAACTGTCTGTTATCCTTTGCGTAGGAAAGAGTATGCATCGCTACTTCTGGCGCATTTCGATTTCTAGGTCCATGGGAGCTGATTAGGATATATCAGCCAATGCTCCTCAACATTTACTGATAATAATACCGAAAGAAAAAAGGACCATCGAAACATACCTTCTAGATACTTGAATCCACAAATCATTTCCAAATACCGCAAGATATAATCTTCTTCACCAACAATTCTTTGCCCTCTTTGTGGGAGAATTGAAGTATGTATGCAGAAAAATGGATATAGGTCGCGACGTGTATGGACACGAATAATCCTAGAGTAATGTGGTTCTAGTTGGGCAGACCACAGTCTTTCTCGGTGTATCCTTTGAAGGAAAGAAACAAGGCTGCAAGGGCGATGTGGATGGCAAGTAAAAAGTAAACAAAGATAAGTGAGTAGTACTAGTAAGGACCAACGGTGTCAGCCCGCCAAATGCGGGACCTAAATAGGTAATGTACCACTAATCTACTTTTAGTTTCTGTCATTTTGGGAGTAGATACTTGAGTACGTACATTTGATATTAACTTCTACCAATATATACACATAAATGCCAGTGAACCAGCTCAGAGTGACAATACGGAAAATCCAAATGCACTAACCTGACTTCCTGCAATGAAGACTTCTCAAATCTACCGATTGAACGACTCGGCAGTTTATTAATTTACCGACCCAATATTAAATTTATGCCAACGATTGGGACAGTGTCGCCGATAGGGGTACACTATGGTGCGCCGTTTGCACCAAAAATAGTTTGTGCGCACACTTATCTCCCCAAGTTGCGCACTTTTTCGACAGTTAATTGTTTCCACTTCTGTAAACCTCTCAATGTACTTATGAAGCATTGATAATTCGTAGAATAGTAGTTCACTAATTTCCATCGAAAAAAATTCTTTAAAATCATGGTATTTGGGGATTTATTCCAATAGTAGTGGTATATAATCAACTGTAGTGTGTCCCGCCTTTGAATACTCTATAAATGGACATGTATAACAGCTTTTTTAATGGATATCAGTCCAGTAAATAGTATAATAGTATATAGAAATATCTATGATACATTCTAAGGCAAGAAAGCAGCTGCACTTCTTCTTGATGTCTTGAACTGATATACTCAAGAAGCTAAATTTGATTATCTATACAATACAGCTTGTATACATCAAATACTCTGCTCTATTGTATATTCTGGGTATATATATGGGTACTACGGGCTATGGAAGGTGTATACTCTCCAAGCTGTAACAAGTCAGAGTATCTCAATTGATGTACACATGTTGAAGTAGGCACTTTCATACATTTTGACAAACATACTACTCTAGTTTTTAGTAAGAATACTGTCAGGGCAACACTATAATCAGTGTGACAAGGCCACCAACAAAGATCAAGCAAGAGAGAGAGGAGAGAGAGAGAGAGAAATAGAGAGAAGAGAGGTTTGGCTCAATGGTTCTAAGAGATCACACCAATGATAGTGGAAATCCTAAGAGATTGAAGCTGGGGCTACAGCTACCTACAGGACCAGTATTTA
>Ga0247779_1000456_pt1 | contig 26171 bp, 38 predicted proteins | sample UWRJL221509R5_FD_179925 | JGI IMG/M metagenome (GOLD analysis project Ga0247779, IMG submission 179925) | Plant litter microbial communities from Arlington Agricultural Research Station in Wisconsin, United States - UWRJ-L221-509R-5 | ecosystem: Environmental > Terrestrial > Plant litter >... | reverse complement strand
AGATTACTGCGATTTATTGAATAGTGGGGGCCAGAGCAATAATTCAGATCCTGAACAAGCAGATTCTCTTGAAGGAGAAAGAGAGTCGCCGCTTCAGTCATGGCCCATTCCACGATTTTGTATGCAGGTAGAAGATGTCGACCACGAAGGAGCCATTTCGTTCCTTGAAGCCGTGAAACCCAAGCAGGCATTGCATGAAGCAGTTATGGCATCTTTCAATTGTTTGTACACTTTGCAAAATGTGCCGACCAAGTAAGCTAACGATTGCAAATTTCTATTTCGGCCATCTTATGTTTCCTCTAGCGTCGAGCAAATTTCGCTTGTCCTTAGGTCGATGCCTGGTGTTGCTTATACGACAGGCAGTGCATCGCACAAGGAGATCCATTTCTCTCTTGATTATATAAAAGAACAATCTAAAAGCCGTCTCCGTGCAGAGATTATGGGTGTGCTCGTGCATGAAGTTGTGCATTGCTTTCAGTATGATGGCTATGGGTCATGTCCAGGAGGATTGGTTGAAGGCATAGCTGGTGACGATTTCCCTGTCATTTGTCCGAAATATCCTTCTTGACTTGAACTTTGCCAGATTTTGTACGTCTTCGGGAAGATCTTAGTCCACCACATTGGAGAAAGTCAGCGGATGGGGATTGGGATGCCGGTTATGATAAAACGGCATATTTCCTCGACTGGATAGAAAGCTCCTGCGGCAAAGGCACTGTCCAAAAGATAAACTCTCGCATGAAGAAAGCAGCATACGACGATACATTATTCTTGCAATTCGCTGGGCAATCTGTCAACCAGCTGTGGAATGATTATCGCCGTTCTCTGGACAAACAGAAGTGACGAGTTGCAGATGTACACGACGGTTACTTGCTGGACATACACTCTTCCTGGATAGGATATCAGCTGCGCCAATATTCTGGAATGTGGATACGTCTGGGCCAACAGATTTATATAGTGCTTGGAACCTGGTATCTGGACCCAGGATAGGAGAATCTATTTTCCAGTTATAAAAAGCAGAGTTCAGAGTGACAATATGAACCTTACCGTTCTTTTTTCCTACCATCTTGCCGGTTCGTCCGGCCTCCAGGGATCTATTCGCTCATAAACCGAGAGAATGGTCATAACAAACTATGAAGTTAAGTAATGTAAACGTAAGAATTAAATTCGTCGAGCAAGCAAGATGAATGGTGCCTGGTAAGTATGGATACAGTCGTAAAAAGGAAAACCAGAAAAAAGAGGAAAGGAAAAAATACACGTGCAACGCCGGAGTGTAAGATAACGAGAGCTGACAAAAAAGCATTGCGCAAATGAACGTTAAATGAGCATCGAGAGGGAGAGGAAAACCAGCACAAGGAAGCGGAAATAAAAATAAGGATATCATCATCGCCACAAGGTGCCGCTCGAAACGATTTACCCCCACTCTTCTAAATCGCGGGCGAGAAAGTCGTCCTCTTCTTCCTCTTCTTCGTACTCTTCCTCGTCATCACCATCTTCCTCAGCGTCGTAAGTTATCTCCTGCGGTGATACCCTGGGACTGCCAACGGTAGAGCCATTGGTGGAAACTCCGCCATGAGCGATATCTTCAGCACTGATGCCTTCCTTGAGCTTTGAGGCGCCGGAGCGATCTGCGGCCATCTTTTTTCTTTTCGACAGGGGTGACCGAAGGTAGTCATCATCGAGACCATTCGCACTGCCTGCGTCTGACGGTGTCGTACTCCGTAATCGTTTGCGTTTCAAGCGTGGTGTGTTATTTGCACTTCTGTAGGAAGATGATACATTAGAATTTTGGGGCGGCTATAAGAGTGTATAAACAAGGCTTACCCATTGCCGTCCGTCCATTCTTCTTCAGAAGTATTGCCACTCCTCATCCCACCACTACGATCACTCTTCATATCACCAAAACCACCCTCCTCGTCCTCGTCATCGCTTTCATTCATTGCGGCCTCAACTTCGTCGTTGATGTCATCCCAGTTGATGGCGGTGAGCTCAAGCGTACCTGGATCTTTCATATCTTCAGGCTCCTGGTCCCAGTCTTCCGAGTCGATGTCGAGGTCTGAGGAAAGTTGTTGATTATCGGTAATAGGACTCGAGCTTGGTGCAGGAAGAGGGGGATCGTCGAGCAGATAGGGTCTCTCGTCTTGACGACGCCAGAGGGCGACAGAGTCAGTGAACCAGGCAAGCCAAACTATCTTAATTCCCCCTCGCTTCCGTGCCATGTCTACCTTAACGGTCCCACGCTGTTATTGTGACCGAAATCAGTGATGTTATTGTCATTCCATCATTCTGCCAAAAAGAGGAAGACAACGGGAAAGACAAATCACAAGGGCATAAAAATGTTTCAAGAATTTGGCATTTTATGCAAAATGCTCAAAGGATGACACCTCCGGCGGTCAGCCCATACCTTCTTTCTACAAGAATAATAGAACGTGGAACATGAAGAAATAAGACGTACCTTAGCGGCTACAACATGCGTGATATCACCCGTTAATTCTGTAGAACACCGCGCACCGAACATATGAGCCATGCGCCAAATTTCTGTCGTCTCTGGCAAAGTATCAAGGGGAATTACGCTAGAAAAGAGTATGTGAACTCCTTCAAATACCTCGGAGCGGAGTCGAGGGATGATGCGCTGGAATGTACACAAGATATTAAATTCGACACTGAGCGCATTTAGACTTGTATGAGACGCACCGTAACATCATAGGCCTTACTGGAAGGAGCACTTCTCCGTCTTGAGTTGCTCGGCGGACGTGCGTCATAGGCGCCGAAAAACCTTGAGTGCACTTCATCCAATAACTAACACTCGCGCATCAGCTAAACCCACAACATGCATGGTAATACAGATGGCCCACCTTGCCTATCCTAACCAACTCGTAGTCATCATTCTTCAGAAGAGCCTTTTTATGAGGTTTTTCAGGTTTAGGAGATGGTTCCTTTGCTGCAGGTGTTGACACTTCCGATGGTGTTGCTGATGCCGTTGGTTCAGGTTGCTTCTGCTCTTCGACTGCGTGTTCCTGTAGTTCTTTCTCTTTCTTCGCCAAGGGTCGTTCTTCTAGCTGAGCATCAAGTGCGGCGTTGTTCTGTGTTAGCATTACTGTAGTTTGAATGTCGACTAACTCCTTTGAGGCGTCAGTTGCGCCCACAGTAGGCAAGCTATCGATGCCAGTAGGTTGATCGTCTGTTGAAGTAGCCGAACTACTCGGGAGTCCATTTATACTACTAGCGGCAGGATTCGACGGAGATGGAAGATTTGGTATGACAGGTGTTAACGGTACAACTTTGGGAAGAAATGAGGAGTTAATGTCCCCAATTCCGATGAAGAAGTCGTCTATTCCGGACAATTAGATTATCGTTGTTACAAAATGACATCGCAGCATAGGGTCATTTGATGCTCACAAGGAATAACTTTGAGAAGGTTCGGACTCCATTCCCACACATCTGCTCTGTCGTCGATGATAACGACCATCGAAGTGTCGCAAGGAAATAGTCGCTGCAAGCTTTTCTGCGTTAAACCTAAGGTACGAAGATATCAAAAATGAGTGCATATTTCATGGAGGCAGATTGAGATCTAAACGCAGCGAAAATTAACATACTTCCACTCTCATCGCGACTCAATAATCTGCCTCCGAAGATACTTCCATCCGGATCAATTGCAGCACACACTTCCTCCGCATATGCTCTAGTTCCCATCGTATACACATGCATCTCATACTTGGTAGCTGTCTCACGCAGAAATTCTTTCCAGCCGGGCCTTGAGTGGATAATTAAGATGTAAGCCAAGGTGTCCGAGTCATGAAGATGGAACGAGAACGTACCGCGGTTTGATGTAATACATACACCCTTCTTGCTCAACCATTTTGTTCTTGCCCTTGTTCTTGTGAGCATCCCGTAATGATGCAGGCCCAAAGGATTCTGGACCAAGTCTAAATCGCTTGACATCCTTAAGTGCCTCCCAGTTTGGATTACACTCGTCGTCGTCGTCGTCTACGTTGCCATTATCGCCTGCAGCTGCATGGTCCAGAGGTGGTGGTGTCGTAGTGGTGGGGGTAGTTGAGTCCGTCGATGGGGTTTTTGCATTCTTTGTAGCCTGTCTTGCTTCCCAGTTCTCGCCTTCTGTTATCCACTCACCGACGGTAGGATCAACAGTAGCGTGCACAATAGTCTGATCGAGATCAACAATGAGCGATAGCTTTCGTGATTTCAGCAAATGTTCCGCCGTCTCTCGTTCGATGCGTTGAGCTTCCTCCAAGGACACAGTGGGACCAAATGCCGAATGGGTCATCTGGATTGACGCACGGGAAGCGTCTGAGAAGCCTGTATAGTCGGTACTTTCATACCAATGCGTTAGTTTTATTCATCGGTCATGATTAGAAAAGGTAGCATTCACTTGGTCATATCCTTGCCGCAGAGGACACAAAGGCCACCGAGCTGCATGCCATGCTTGCATGGCTCAATGACGTTCACGACAGGTTTCTCCCTGGCCTTCCGTTGGGAAATGACGTCCCCAGCCTTGATCTTCCATGCACTTAACGTCCCTTCAATAGCGGAATCCCATGTGCCGAAGCGCGTCTCGGGCTGTGCGTCTGACTTGCCTATGGGAAGGTATACAAAGGAGTAGCTGAGCAAACGCGTTCCGCGCTGCACTTTGGTATCTACGGGGGCATCCAAGGAGGTGATCTTTATTGGATATGAGAGAGAAGAAGGAAGATGAAGCTCTGTTGGATCAGAGTCCATTGTTCCCAGTGAAATATAGTTATTCCAGAGCGCTGAGATTTCAGAACTCAACACACTAGGAGCTACATCATCGGAGTTTGAAACGACTTGTTACAATAATGGACTTATAACGGACATCTTCAACGCGCTCTCATCACTCTTGTACCCGTCTACTATTATCCTTGCTCCTTCAACGGTAACTTCCCTTGTAATGTCTTTTCCTCCCCAATCGACGCGCGCACCTAATACACCCATGTGTGTTCCCCACTGTACCAAGGATCTTCGGATGACATCAACTGACGGACGACAAGCTGTCTTGTATTCCTTTAAGAAATGTTCTAGGACGGTCGACGCTGTTTCTTTGCAAGTCTCGGGATAACACCTTCGCAGGAGATGTAGCTCAGCGCATAATTGTCCAATGTCGGCAGATATCAAGCCGGTCTTCGCCAACTCCCAATCGAGTACGGAGATGCTCTTCAATTTTGAATTTGCATCCAATTGGACCATCAAATTCCCAGGCCAAAAGTCTCCCATAACGAACTTGTGTATTTGTGAGTAACATGTCCCACGAAGAAAAGTGGCATCGGACAAACCGAATCTTTGGCGCTCATCAAAAGCTCTGTAGTCTCTTTTGCAACCTCCTGGATCACCTCCAAGTCTTTCTTGTCAATAACTAATAATGGATCTGAGAGCTTGGGGAGAGTGTGGTTGCCCGAAAGTGTATCCACCAGGCGCCCGTAGTACGCCCAAGTTGACAATTGCTGAGCCTCGACGTTACCTTTCACCGACTCAAGGACATCCTTGTTGCCCTCTCCCCACTTATGCATGCTCCCAAGGAACATCCCGAGTGCAGACCCTATTGCTTTGGCCAACGGCACAGTCACTCTGCCTGCCTGCTGCAAAATGGCTTTGAGAGGGACCGCGTCTTCTCCTGCATCGTCCATAACGATAACATGCATCGACTCGTCGAACAAGTGTACTTCTGGAACCGTTACCAGCGACCCAGGTGGAAGCCACTCTCTGACACGCTTCAATGCCGCTACTTCGTAAATCTAAAGCGTCAAAAAATCATTACTACTTAGCCTGACTTGTTCAAAAACATGCACGATATACCTGGCGTTCGACAGCGAACTTGAGATCTTGATAATCCTTCACGTATGGCTTCGCATGCTTAAGGACTAGTGTTTGTCGTCCCATGTGCGGCACGAGCAAGCGTAGTCGAAAGACATAGTTCGCCGTGCCCCCTGACAGAGGGAGGATCTCCGTGCTCTGAAACGGCGTCCCTGCCAGGTAGGCTTGAACGCCCTCTTGTGTAGATAAATCGAGTGTAGCTGCCATATTGAATGTGATGATTACTTGGCTGTGGATGGTAGCTACAGTCTACTTTCATCTATGTATTTATACTGTGAACTTGCTCACGGTAGCGCAAACTCACGGTAGCGCGTAAAACCACGGGCCCGACATGAGCCTAGTCATTCCACAAGAATATCGGTCTCCAATTTGTTCAGCTTCTAAGAGATCTCAATCATCAAGCAATCCTCCACTACAAGCGGGATCGACAAGCGCGGCCCGGTCTAAAATTATAATTCTATCTATGAAAATCGTCTAACTATATGTTTACTTTTGTCTTCAAAATATTATAGCAACAGTGCAATCGTTCTGATGCACAAATAAATATGGATGCAATGGAGACGATGAACAGACAGACAACAGAGGTAACTACAACTACTGCAACCGACAAGTGTGCTACACACCAAACGTTCATTTCGTGCATAAAGAGTGAGAGGAAAATCTATGGCATAAGATATGTAGGTAAGCGGGAAGAGGAGGGAAAATATAGAGCAATAGTAGCACAGTCAAGTGCTATTTATCAAGCTATATATGCATGTATAGTAAAGAAAATGTGGAAACGACGGTCAAGAGGAGTAAGAGGACAGACATCTAGAGAGAAAGAGAGAGTAAGGAAAAGGAGAAAGGTATATATAGATAGGAAAATGAGGATGGTGACGAGGGCAGGGGGAATGAAATCGATAAAGGTCATGCAAAAACCGGATGTGATATGATAGAAAAAGTCAACTTCGATCGTTGCATGCAGGTGGGGGTATGGAATGCAAAGGCAAAAGTGAAGGTGAGGTAGCAGGGATAGGTGGGATGATGGTGGTACAGCGAATGAAAAGGTTCGCGATGCTTGGAGGGGTAATACACGTGAAATGATGAAAACAAAATGAGCTAGAAAAAATAATGAAGAGAGAAAAAGAGATGAAAACCAGCAAAAGAGACTTTGAGACCCGAACCCATTAGATGCAAAACGGAACAAGGAAAGTGAGAGGAAGTCCCCCTATGCTACTCACGCGTGTGAGCCGCACTGCCGATCCATATAAGAATCCATACCATACCATAACTGAAAAAGAAAGTGCTGCAAGCAACATAAGGGGAAGTTGGAAGAACGGCAGACATGATCACAGCCCTGAAAAGAAACAACGTGCTCTGCCCCCGTCCCACGATCACCCAGCCTCGTCCTCCCCAACATCATCCCCTACGACAGTGTTGCAGAATTCGACGTTAAATTCAGACAACTCCTGCCCAGGCCCTCGTACGCTACGCCGACGATCCTCTCTCTCCCACCACCCATTGCCGTGTCCCGTGCTACACCCTCCCATTGCCCTCCTCGCCTCCAGAGATTATTGCCGACTGCCTTTAGCCGTAGATGTTGGGGATTCCCAACACTGCGGATGCGCCATGTAACCTTTTGCCCAGGCAATCGATGGGTCGACTCATCAGAAGGCGAATAGAATATCGTATGCAGCTCTTGCGACAGCGCATGGAATCTAAAAGGTGAGCGTATGGGCGTGGGCACTGGTTTGAAGTATAGCTTGTAAGGAAGTGGATCTGGTAGAATGGTGCGTGGGGTTTCGGTTAGCGGGGAAGTTAGAGGGATGTAGCGTGGAGTTGGCGTGATGCTAGCGACGTCGTTGTGGTTGTTACTGGTGCCAGAGGCACCGGGGCCAATCTGTTGAGGATCTGGATTGAGGAAAATGGCCACGTCGACGGAAGAGACACGATAACCCTCCCGCCTAAGTTTAGGTCTGGGAGTAATGCTGCGGTTCGGGATCTTTGGTCGTAAACCATGATCGAGGAAGACCTTATCGCTATCGTTGCTCGAGCTGAAACTGGGATTGGCCTGGAGGGTATCAGAACAATCTTCAGATCCAGGATTGGAATTCGAAGCAGTCGCAAAAAGGGCCGAAGTCACATAAGCATTCTGGAAGCCTTTGGCGAGTTCCATGAATTTAGACATGCGGCGCACGATGTTGCCAGCGCCTTCTTTGGCGGCACGCACGGTACTTGTGCTCCGTTGTCTGCCCTGGTGAGAAATGGGGGCCAGTTTGGGAGGTACGGGTATATCGATGGCAAGGGGGAGATCATCATTTGAGGTGACGGGGATCAGACGAGCAGAAAGAGGACGACATGAATGCCGCGGGGGAGGTGGTGTGAGTATGCATTCTGATTTAGGACGAGAATTGAACCAGCTGGAGGAGGGAATAGGGGAGGAAGACGGGGTCGTAAGGTCAGTTGTTGATGAAGAGGCAGAAGAACCACGAAATGATAGCCAGGATGATGTCCTGTGTATGGACGGCGATGAAGAGGTTGAAGAGCCAGGTGACAATGGTGGTGGCGGTGGGACAGCAGCCGTACATGCTAAACATGGCCCAGCGAATTCACGGATAGGCTGGGCCCGTTGTTTTCCCTTGCGTTTTCGGCGCTCCTCGTCAGAATATTCTATCTGAACAAGGAGAACATCCAATAATCGATTTTGTTTACGACGTCTGTGCTGGCTGAGGGTCTTTGCAGGACGGGAAACAGGACTTGGACTCCTGTGCAGCGACGAGTCATCCGGAAATAAAGGACCCTGCATGCTTCTGAGAACATCAGAAAACGAAACATCAGTAGAATGCTGCTGCTGCTGTTGGGGAGGAGGGGGTGCAGGTCTCGAGGAAGAAAGCAACGGAGGAGTCTTGGATGCAAATGGAAAATCATAGACAAAACCTTGCCCTTGCTGATGGCGGGACTGCTGCTGCTGCTGTTGGTGGTGATGGTTAACGGTGAGCACGCTACGAGAATTCCTTTTCTGTGAGGTCCTGCTTCTGTTGTCTCTCTGGCGTCTTTCGTGCTGCTCGTCCTGATTTCTCTTCTCCTTCCTCCTCAGCACTGCCATTCGCTCTTCTCTCAGACGTTTCTTTTCATCTTCCCACTTTCTTTCACAATGGCGCAGTCTCTCCTGCCTCCTCTTCTCCTCGAGCCTCTCAACTTCTCTCGCCTGCATCTCTCTAATCATTTTCTCATCTTGCTCATCCATCAGCCCACCATGAGGGATGAAGCAAAAGTCAAAGTCCTCGTCCTGCACGGCCGCAATGCGTGGGTCGTCGTCGGAGGTCACTTCAATGCCCTTGAGGCGCAGAAGGAGAATCTTGGCCAGGTGAATGTCGTCCAGCGCATAGGCCACATGTACCTGGTCCTCGAGGGACCTAGGTGGGGACGGGGGGGAGTCATAATAGTCGGGGGACATGGAGGCGGAACTGGGTGGAGAAGGGGAGGCGGAGCGCATTATAAAAGGAAGAACGGGCTTCTTGGGAACGGGAGCAGCGATGGGGGGCCACATGCGCATGGTGCGCTCCTCAGAGGCCTGACGGGCAAGCGCGCTGTTGGCAACCTGCCTCGAACGACCTCTGTCCATGACGAACAGCAGAACAGAAAAATAGGAAAAATAAATGGGAATTAGAGAGATATAAGTCGCCCCTAGCTCGGCATTCTCCGCAACCTCTTATCAGCCAATCACAGCTCGCGAATAGACCCTTCTCGGCCTTATCTCGGCATCCCACCGACTACTTACCGAATCCGAAAATCCGATTATTTCTGCCATAATTCCCAATTAGGCATTTCTTTCTCAGCGCCTCTGGTTATTATGCGGTATTCAAGGTGGAGACTGAAACAAAGGGTCTTTGCAGGGCCTGGCAGATAACAAATCTAGAATCTCGAAATCACTCTGTATTCTTAGTATCATATACCCATGGCCATAGATACACCTTGACTACTACTTTTGAGTACGGCGTGCCCGCCCACGTCTACATATGAATAAATCAGTCTTATTTACCAGACCTTGGCTTCCTTGGCTTACACAACTGCTAAATATACACCATTACAATTATCTTAATATAGTAACTCTCTTATGTCATTTTTTTCCCTTTTATTCACCATTGCGCACAGCATTGGCGGGAAGGGATACGGTGGACATGGCAATTTCCGTATATTCGAACAGACGTGCGATACATCTATCCTCCACATTCTCCTCATATCTTCTGATAACACGACTCCGAGATTCGCGCTGCCAATTCAGAAGTCGAGGTTTGCCAAGTCGCAACTGAAAGGAAGAAATTCCACAAGTACAAAGATAACGCAAACATGCGAACTTGGTGTTATTAACAGAGAAGGGAGTCAAAGCTGCCGATAGTACCTGGCTAGTCATACATATCCTCTTCTCGCCTCTTTCTCCTCGTCTGATATGGTTAGAGTCGGTCCATAATTTCGTCGACGACATATGTGCCCCCTCTCTGCAATCGGATCGAGGTGACACCTGTAATCAAGGGCACAAGTTTAAAGGTAAGTATACTGTCGTATAGCGTTCGGCTTTAATTTTGGCGTCAGTGTCAGTCAATATTTAACCTGTCCATCTTTTGCCAGATAACGAAAGAACCATTGAACAAACAGAAGTTGATCGGCATCTCCACAGTTATGCTTGAGCTAGACAATCGATCACAGTCATGTTAAAGCTTGCTTTGATTGTTTTTTGCAGTACGTACCTTGCTGCGAGCATTCAGCAAACTACAAAGAGACTCATAGCCTGGGAACGCAAGTGAGGGCAACAGTGGTCACAGTAAAATCACCCACCTTTCTATATTAACACAAAAGACAAGTATGTCAACGAACAACAGCCTCGCGTGAAGATTTCTTCCGTCTAGAGTGGCGCTACCCATGACCGAAAAAAGCACATCTACTACTCACGGACACGCTATTGCGTCAGAGTAAAGATCATCAATTTAATGATAGCAATTCTTCACATACGTTTACTCACCTCACTCAATGTAGGGGCCTTCTCTCAGCTTCTTCCACGTAAATCCATCTCGCGAGTAGGGACCGTTTACTCCGGATCCGTGCTTGTTCTGCGAGTCGAAGGCAATCAAGGGCGCCTCAAGGCATGAACTACCACATGCGCTGCCCCCTCCTATCTATAACTCTGCCGCCTCGTGTATGCTTCATGAGCTGGGATACACGGAATGCGTCTTAGATGAGTGTTGCGGAATGACAATCCGTCATAGTACGCAGTTGCCTTTCTTTTCCACCAGTGTCTTCTTAGCGAGGTTTGAACGAGATACCTTGACCATTACAATGCAGTTGATGACAAGTACAGCTTGCCTCGAGGTCATTTGCTTATCTATCTACTATCACCCTATACCCCTTACAGTCAAGAGGATAAGATTCTAACTAGGTTCTGCATCGTACCTTTTCCAAAGGTGCGATAGTACTTTGCTGGAAACAGACGTAGCAATTAATATATCAATCAAAAGCGTAGCAGATTGACAAATACCGCTATATTAGCATCTGCTATCCGGCGGTGCGATACGTAATAACAGAAACGAAAGAGTCTCCGTACAAATGAATATATCTCTGCGCATAGATCCCCCCGTCGGCATCTGATAAGCTCTGGAAAGCTCTGGAAACATTTTGTAATTTGGTTTCTTCCAGAATTTCCAGGGGGCCGTAGTCGCTCTGATCAGTTTTGGACTGCCATCCACAGCATGATTGAAGCCGACCAATATTTAGGAGCTTGCCAATAGGTTCGATAAAAATTGACATTGAAAGGGATGGAGTCCAACCGTGTCATGCCGGCATAGCGGTAATGAAAGTAGGCGGTAGCCTTCGCTCCGCAATCGCGAAACTAAAATTGAACGAACTATGTGCAAACTAAACGGAAAACCCTTTGTTAATCTTGATAGTACAGGCGATTCACAAACGTGGTGGTCCATATATTACAATTTGAAATTACAGAAAGCTCCTGCAATACAGGACCGATTAGTAAGACCTATCACAAGAGTGCTCACAGGGGAACGCACCGACGACGACAAACTCACCAACGGAAGAATGATTTCTTTTTTGGTGATTCCACTTTGACTTTATTCTTATTTTCCTCGTCTTGCTGAGCCTTCAGTGCTTTATCTTGTTCAGCTTGGGCCGCTGCAATTTCCTCGGGACTGGGTGGCGGACGAGGTCCATAAATATCTCCCGCATCCCAAGTCATGGGTATTAGAGCAACGGGAAGAAGCCATGTCGCCGTCAAAACCACTCCGTTCCCTGTGCCGTATATTGAGCAAAAATAACTTTAATAAAACCGGTGCACCACTTACCTTTATCACATGCGCGCACACGATCCCAACTCCAAGCAATGAATACACCAACGTAGCTGACGACAGGACTTAGCTGCTTAAGCATCTTGATAGCTGGTCTAAATTGCACAGGGACCAGCATTATAGGAATTTTATCAAGAAGCCATTTCAATGCTGTAGTGATCATCGCTGCACGAGCCGTAGCTTTAAGAGAAGTGTTGTCCAGCTGTGCCATAACAGGAGGAGGTAAATACAGTCTATACCCCCACCATGTAGTCAGAAGAGATAATTGTGTCGTTGAGGGCACCCATACGCGTGTCTCCACAATATGTTCTTTGGGAGTCGTAGGCCTACTACTGGTTCCACTTGCGGAGCTCCCTTCACCTAGCTTCAGGCTGGAATTAGATGCTGTTGTTTTCCTTGAATCGTCGATATATTCCCGGATGGTCTCCGAGGTTGCCAGCTCCAGTTGAGAATCTGACTTTGGTTCCAGAGGCGCGTACATCATAATGCCATCCTCCTCTTCTTCAACAGTATTACGGCGGCGTTTTTTAGCATCTGGTTGGCCATCCTGTCCATTATCGCCCTTCAAGCTTGCAAGTATATTCCATATACCTGGTCTACCATCTTCCTTGTCCTTGGTACTCGAGCTTGAAGGCTTCCCGTTCATAACATCTTCCGAGGATAGCATACGAACCAATACTTCATCCATTCCAGGAGGTACAGGAGATCCCGATTTTCCGTCATCATCAGACGCCGCTGTTTCAGTCTCCTCCGAGGAAGGTTGGCCAGAAGATGACAGAGCCGCAGGCAATGGGAGTGATTCGATCAGGCCTCTGATTCTTTGAGCAAACGAAACTGGTTCAGGGGGTTCGACTTTGGGAGCAGATTTGTAGTTGGATTCTACAAGAGCCGGAGGCTTCCCAAGAAGTTCATCGCTTAGTTCCCATGAGGGTGGTGGGAACACGATTGAAGAATGTTTTCGTGGGGGTATAAAGCTTTCACCAAAAGATTTGAGGCGGCCAATAGCAGTGAGTTTCGCCTTTGGCAACTGTAGGGTGATATTCTTTCCCGAATCCCTGGAAGAGCCTGAAGACGACATGATTTCTACACTATAGTGTATAAAATGAATAGATCAAGATTATTGTGAAAAGTACAGGTTATAGGGAATAGCAAAGTGCAATGAAGTCTGCGGAGCAATGCCAAGCGATGTACTTTGTTTGCATCATTGTAGCACTGATAAGATTAGATTAGATGAACAAAACTAGAGTTCGTCCTTCATGATCTCCCAACCAATGCTATGACCGCAATTGTCAACATGTGCCCCGTCTCTATGAGGACCACCAAAGCAAAGTACGGGAGCTAGCATATGCACAAGACCGTGCTCGTCCAGTGGCATTCCATACGCGTCGAGATCCTCTTTGTCAATATCTTCAAGTCCGAACAACCCATCTTGGCTGTGAGAACTAGTAGTAGTAGTAGTATTGCCACTATCGCTCCCAGAATCTGAGCTTTCTTGATTCTTGTTATTTATCTTTTCAGCGTCATTTGAGGACCGCATGATACGGTATCCATTTGTACTGCTGGTCCGGAGCCTTCCTCTCGTAACACCAAGTTGTGCAATACCTTCAGCCCATCCTTCTTCAAACTGGCTCCGAATCATGGCATGCCTATTTTCGTCCGTGATAGACTGTAGGGTGATACTCAAAGTCTTCAGTGTAGGTAGTGCTGGAAGTACCCGAATTTTTGAGGGTGGGATTTTCTTTTTTGCTTCCTGAGATCGCTGACCTGCAGCATCTGCACCTGCGGCTTTGTCGCTCCGCTTTGACTTCGGCTTTTGCTTCTCTTTGACCTTTCCTTTTCCTTTTTTCTTGTCATAATCTCTAGATTTTGCGTCAGGTGTTGGTACTGAAGCTGTATTTTCTTCCGCGGCCGTTTCATTCACTTGGCTCAGGACTGTTGGTCTTGGTAGTGGCACAGCGACTGCGGGTTCTGCCGCACCCCGAAGAGAAATAGTAGCAGTTGCGAGACCACTCCTTCCTGGTCTAATTCTTCTCGTTGTTGTCGCATTAATTCTGCCGTCGGTGTTACCTATGCTGGCTTCAAGCCACGCCTTTAGTGCTTTCTCTCGTTCCCTAGACCGTTTGACACCGATAAGAGCAAGCCGCTTTCCCAACGCACTCCAGCTTCCTTCCTGCAAGTCCCCACGAAAGATGAGACAGTCATCCACGATGATATGATTTAATTCCGTGAACTGGACTAATAGCATCTCAACTTCACTTTCTAGTACTCCACTCGTCGACAAGTCCAGAAATTGAAGTCCCGGGCATGGCATAGCGAATGAAGGGTCAAAGACGGCAGGAGTGGCGCATAAAGATCGAACGACGGGTCGCAGTGGAATACGAAGGCGCAGGGATTTCAAAGTGCGGGAAATAGCAGGCGAACGCAAGAGAGATGCAATCTCCAGTCGAAAGAACACCAAAGGTTGCGCGAAGTTTTGTTTCTGGGCTATAGCAGAATCTAAGGGATCTTGTAATATAGAGAGAGTTGGGAGGACTGTAGGTGGCCATCGGGAAAGTGCAGTAAGAGTGGAATCAAAATAGGCTCCCTATAGATAGCACACGTAATGTCATGGCATTTTTTGCAAAGATAAGATCAGCATAGATTTCCAGTTGAAAACATATATGCGTACCTTCAAAAACTGATAATACGTTGCTTTCTGAACGCTAAGCAGTTTTCCCAGAATCAACGAACATCCCAAGGGAAGGAACTGAACAAAAAGGAAAAGGCACACACTAAGGTCTAAACCGCAAATTCAGATATCGGAGACTGAGCAAAGGCTTCGAAATGACCTCTTCCAGATGTTCTGGAGCAAAGTTCCTGGGACCTATCCATATATTTAGAGAATGTAGTTTGGGTAGTCGTAACAGATGGAAGAGGTTGATGATGATTTCGGCATCCACATCCCAGGCCTCGATAGAAATCTCGTGAATCCAGGAAGCGGTTTGGTCCACCACTGTCAGACTTTCCTGAGAGGCGTACAAAGGATTTACTTCAGGCTTTGGCAGATCCTTCTGTGCTCGAAGGGACTTATAAAGCAGGATAGCCTGCTGAGGATGAGTGATGCGTATACTGCGAAAAAGGTGTCGCAGAGGAATCCCTGCCAACGGAACCGCCCTGCTTAGTGCCAGCGTCGTAAGTTGCAACTCGGACGATGGTACATGGAAGAGGATAGCTTCGTAGAGCTCAGTTGGTAAAGAATCCAGCGGCATATACCACTCAACTTAAAACATATGGTCTTAAAGTAAAAAGGAGAAGGGAAAGTAGCAATTACGGCACTGACCGACAAACATACAAAACGACCAATAATTTACACAGAAATAAAAATAAGCAAAACATAATGAAAATTAACGATTTAAATCAAAGCCGGAGGACCCTGAATGCAATGGAGGCCACACTCGTTCGTTGGGTGGGGGACCCGGTATGGGCGTCGTAGGTTGATTACTCCAAACTGGGCCACCATTCAGTCCTCTTCCAACACCACCTACAAAGCCTCCCCGATTTTGTCCAGCACCAAAGATCCCCGTTCGCCTTGCTTGAGGTCCTGCTCTCATTCCGGGTTGCAGCTCCATAGCTCGTTGGAGGGGTCCGTTCGGTGGTGGACCATTATTCTCCCAGTACGAAGAAGGCCTTGGTCCATAGGATTCGTTCGGCGGTGAATTTCTTCGAGAATTTGCAAGCAGAGTTGCGTTTCTGCCTCTTCCGAGCATTTCAAGGTCTACTTTCACTCCGCGCTCAGTCATGGTAACCTCGTCAATCTCCAGCAGCCGTCGAAGCTCCAGGTTTTCTTTCTCCAGTCTGGATATCTCACATTCCCGCTCTAGCGCCCAGTCTTGTCTACCATCCAGCCCTACATACCCACCTGCACCCTTTTCATCAAGTGCTTCCAAAAGAGATGCCAGTTCCTCTAGGTCCGAAGGGTCGATACCCATGCCATCGTAGTCTGCTTCCCCATTTTGGTATGGATCATAATCTTCCCCAGCCATCGTCTTCAATAGACCTCGTAGGTACCGCGACAGTCGATGCAATGATTGCAGCATATTTGCGTTGAGTATAAATTCCGAAGATGAGTTTTTTGATTCTCGGGAAGCGAGGAGAGTTTCGTAATGTCGCGTCAGCGTTAGTTCGTGCTGCTGAGCAGCCAACTGATATAGTGGGTTAAGCGTTTAAGCCAATACAAGCGTCGGTACATAACTCACTGCATGATTGCGAAATTTGGTCATGATTGTATCCATTGTGTTCTCATATTCTTTCAGTAGTAAGCCAAGTTGCTTGTTCTCGTGTAATAGTGTCTGATTTTCGATGATTATTTGCGCATTTAGTCTTTCTAACTCAGAGTCGAAGAGTTCTAAGGACAAAATATGAATGAGCAAATGAAGTCTAGCCAAGGTGATGCAGTCAAGTCGGACCTTTCGAGATGTCAGCGTTAACGCGGCGTAATGGAATTCCTGCTGTGGCTTCCGTAGCCTGTCCCTACGTGATAATTAGTCCAGTTGAGTGAGATAATGACGACGAGGGAAGGCTTGCCTTTAGGACCATTGCCTGTGATTGGAGTGCATTGGCAAGCTTCTGATTGTGCGCTAACTGCTCGCTCAGTTCATTGACTACCTGCCAGACGAGTATGAGCTCGTTGTCCATCGGTGGCACTACAGAAAGTTGATGAGACTACTAGAGTTTTGAAATGTGAGCTGTCTACAGGGATAAATGCGTGTAGAATATGGTGAATGAAGACTCAGCTCGAGGATCGAAGTTACAGCGCGCCGCGTCCATTCATTCACAGCGTGTATAGTTTCAATGTACAAGCCAAACAAGTCATACTTAGACAAAAATAGAACAACACCACTTCTTGCATAATCACTATTTCTCAGCTTTTATACTTCAAACGTTGCGCGCGTAAATGACCATTCATTTGTCCGTGGAATATAACACACACAATTAGAGTAAAAAAGTAAGAAGGGCAAAGTATTTTAGTCGGAGAGCTCGGCGGCAAGATCGCAATCATCCAGGATGCAATCCGCATATTCCTGTAGTAGAGTAAGGATCACCACAAAAGGGAAAACTATCACGAAGACTTACATTCAAGTTAATATCTTCGACTTTGACGGGTACCAGAGGTGGCCTCACGTATATGACTTTCAGGGGCGATTTTCCATGTACAGGGTGATTGGACATAATGTTACTGCTTTCTCGAGGTGTGGCAGCCACCACGACACGCGATGGTGCAACTGTTGCCTTGACAAGCGATGAAGAAGTTGAAGCGACGTTGTGTCCAGGGATGGAGGGTGCCACTTCCACGGCAAGTTTTGGAGCTTTGGTTGGAGGCTCTGAGGTTTCCGCTGACTCTTCTGCTGCTTGTAGTTCCTCGGCAGACGGTGCCAAAATCGTCAGCTCTGGAGGAATTATGCTAGCATGGCGTCCCAGGGATTGTTCTATCAGTGCTTTGGTCAATGCTTCCCAGTCTCTTTCGGGTACACCAATTTGCATGGCACCGATATTGGCCATTTCATCAGCACCATCGTTTCCAACGTCTCCACTATGCCCCTTCACGTACTCGAATAGCACCTTCTGTCCCGCCTTTGATCTTGTAGATAAGTGTGCAGAAATATAGCGTATTATGCCGACATTCTTTACAGGTGCTCCACCGGCTGTACGCCAACCTCTCCTTTCCCAGTTGTGTATCCAGGACCTGAAGCCTGTAAGGATATTTAATAACAATGAGCGCTAATGTGATTAGTGAACTCACACTCTATCGAATATTGGGAATCTGTCCTAATCAACAATGGCTTTTTAGTAATCGGTGTTGTTTCAAGGACGCGTAGAATAGCCTACAAGTAACCAAATTTAAGGTTCCCTTTATTTGTTATAAGCGACGAAAACTTACTATAAGTTCAGCCCTATTATTCGTTTGGTCACCAGGACACCGTTCCGCTATATTTCTACAAAACTTAGGGGAAAATGATGAAATATTTCGAAAAGAGATACCTCGGATCGTCTCTGCCCCACCATACTCCTACACCTGCAACGGATCCCGCTTTGCCGTTTCCTTTGCACGCGCCATCGCTATAAACAATGTCCCAACCCGTCACGTCGTGAACTTCCGGTCTAAAATCACGTTTCTTTCCTTTGTTAACGCTTGTGGCTGTTTGGGCTGCACTAGAATCAGACGAGAAGGCTCCCGCTACAAATGCTTCCGCTTCATGTCGTGTAGGAAACTTTTGGAATCTGGCATGTGGAAACCCTTTGATCTGCGCTTCACATTCTTTCCTTCCGAGAAGCTTGAGCAAAATTCGAAATTGATACATATTGTCTGCATTACCATGTATTGTATATACCAGGTATAATGCCTCTTTGGACGGCATAAAACATATTCTTGTTCTTTGAACTCATGATTGTTGCAACGGGCCTTACGCGTCTGATTCGATTCAAGGGTATCCGCTTTGGTGCTCGTGAGACGGGATGTTGAAGAAGCAGCCGCCTTAGGTACAGGTGGAGTTTATCCAGTTTGGTAGGTTAAGTATGAATTTTGTATCACTCGGGCTGGTTGTTGAAGAGTTTGTCCAGCGGCGCTTGCCCCATAAACGGTAAATTAAGAGATAAGTCACATCACACGGTGTGACTAAATGTATTCCCATGACATCACATTCTTGCGCCGCGGCCTATAGTACTTATTAAGTTGCAATGAATCCTGTGATTTGTCCGCGTTTTATCAGTATTGTACTATGTAAGTACTCTAAAAGGTATAATATATGAAGATATAGAAAAAGTCAGTCACATAGTCTTCAGATTCTGAATCATAATTATCAGTCGTCGCCAAACATAATTTTCAAGTTTTGAATGCTTTCTGGGTCAGCTTTGCCACTGCCACGGAATGCTTCGTTGACAATGGCTAACTTCCGTTTTTGAATTTGCAGAATTCGTTTCTCAATTGTCTTCGACACCTGAGGAAGTTCTATTAGTCTTTCTCCGAAGTACATACTGAGAGGGAGACACTCACGATAAAATGTTTTACATATACCGTCTTCTCTTGACCGATCCTGTGCACTCTGTCGATTGCTTGATTTTCCGTGGCAGCATTCCACCAACAATCCATCTATAATATTGTCAGAAAAGATAACCGAGGTGTTGAATGTGTTTTATCCCTTACCATAAAGACATAATTTGCAACCGTAAGCTGTCAAATACCACTGTCAGACGAAAGCTAACACTGAAAATGGTGTGGCCATGAGCAACTTACGTTCAATCCCACGCCGCCAGCCTTTAAGCTGATGACAAGGACTTTAGGTTTTTTCGATGGTGACTTAAACTCGTTTATGGCCGCGCTCTTTTTCTTCATATCCATAGTACCATCGAACCTGTATTGATCATAATTTTCCCTTTCCAAAGCTACCTGGATCAGGTCCAAAAAGCTAGTAAATTGCGAAAACACAACAGCCCGGAAGCATGGATCCTGTCCTTTCAACTTTCCTGGTGATATAATAACGGATTCAAAAAAAAGCAGGAACAGCGACGGCACACTATAGATGACATACGAAGATCGGCAATTAAGGCATCCAACTTGGTTGAGGAATGGAAATCATTTCTTCGAAGGACAACACCTGACTGCTGTTGAGATCCCTGGGAAGATGCAACTGCTCTTTTGTCTTTCCGAATGATCTCAACTAACTCCGAGCTCTACGATTGCAACCGTAAGAGGGTGTTGATAGGACGAGGCAGACGGAAGACAAACTTTGATGGGTCCTTCAGAGCAGGTTGGGCATTTAGCTTCCTGTCCCTTGTCCAGACAAATACCAATATGGGAGACGATGCAGTCTTTGCAACTTCAACGTTATTAGAATGGATGATACTGACAAGAAAGCAACATATGACTTACAATTTATGAAGGCATTTGGGAATAACCATTGGGATTTCCATTTCATTAAAACATATTGGGCAATCGGCATTGTCGTCGACGTCAAGTTTAACAACGAAGTCTTCTGCGAATGTGTTAACCTGGCCTTCGCCTGAAGGTCCGTCTTTAGCAAATCGCTCAACGAGTTCATGAATGGAGACTTGTCCATCCCCTTCAGGAGACAAAGCTCGCTCATCGTCTGGGGTCAAAACTAGATTGGGGTGCAACACTGCGCGTCGTAATCTACGCGATATTCGTGTCACAAATAACTTTGAAAGCCTGAAAATAAACGTACCTCATTAACATTGCTAGAATGTGCGTATAATTCTTGCTGACGAGTCCCCTCGCATCTAACTGTTCGAAATTCCGTTTGGCAGAATGATATATTGAATCATAGATTTTCTTTTCTAACGGATTGAATTCCAATTCTTCCACAACCACCTACGAGTGTCACTCAGCATTAAACGAACTAAGTATCAGAAGGTAAAAGTACTTCTTTGGGAGGTAATTGAACGATAAGGTTGCCATCTTGATCTCGGAATGTCTTTTCCCGCCGCAGGAGAATGCTCTCGAGAATCACTTGGACGACTTCAATCGCTTTAGGGTCTCGAGCCAAAAATGGGATTGTGATGAAGCTGAGATGAAATTAAGTATATATAGAAATGAGAGACAAAGAACCATACTTACGAACGGAAGAATGAAAACTCCGACCATGGTTTAAAATCTAGGAATTTTCTGTTGAAGATATGAGAACATCGCACATTAACGTAATGTTCCAGTTGAACGTGCACTCACAATAACGAGTAAAGATCTTCTAGTTTGTTGACGATTGGTGTTCCTTATTAAAATGCAAGCCAAATCTCAAATCTTTGCATTTATTTTGTTAGTTAAGTCGTACCTGTAACTGCCCATTTGCGCTTTGCAGAGAGAGCATACACAGCTTTGGCTGTCTTACTAGTTCGTGACTTGCAAGCATGAGCCTCGTCAAGAATAATTCGAAACCAAACAACTTTCGCCAATGTCAGTTAACATGGATAGCAGGAGCGGGACAAATGACTTACTCTGGAAGATAGGAGACTTGAGGTTACCAAGACGATCCACTTTAGCGTGCTCAGAAGCCAGAATTCCATATGAGGTAATAACGACTTTCATAGTTGCATTGTCGTCTTCGTCGTCTTCAACGAATGATTCTAAATCTGTGCGATTCTGACCGTGCCAAACAATCACTTCCAGTGTACAAGGTTTACTAGATCTTTGAAGTTCCTCTGACCACTGATTCAATAATGATGTGGGAGCAACAATCAAAGTGGCAGATGGCGGTTTCGATACTTTGGCCTTTCTTTTGTCCACTGCTCGGAACGCGCTATTAAGCTTCAGTTGCCTAGGTTTTACCCTTGTTTCCTGCTCCTCTTCTGCTTCTCCAAAAGGAAGCGCCGTCTGTATAAGGGCCGACAACATAATGGTCTTGCCCATCCCCACTGAGAAAATCTTGTCAATATATCGAACGGCTTCGTACGTTTGTATACACAGGACTTACTCTCTGGTTTAAATGTAAGTCTTGTAGGTTATCTATCTTTGCAATTTTAAATACGGCAGGCTTACCATCGCTGTTTTTACACACTTTCAGTAAAGAGCCCACCTATTTCATTGCGAAATGTGCTTACGCTAAGATTCCGCCTTTGCAATGTATCTCAGCTTTTGGAAAGTCCAAGCTGAGTTCACCTGAGTATGGGTTAAAATAAAACGGCTTTTCGTCAGCTGTGAGATCTATCATATCCCCATCCATGGCCGGTTCATCTGGGAATACATATCTTCAAGGTAATGTGTTAGACATCATATGTACCAGCCTAGCATGACTTACTGGTTCCATAGGGGATGCATCGAAGTCGCTTCGCGAGCATTCAATGTTCCTGTTTCGAGGGAATGCATCCAGCTATTCATATGATCATCAAAATGTCGAATTTTTGAAACCCAAAAATTTGAACATACTGTAGCGCTTGTTTCTGATATCCTCGTAGGGTGAGGTCAAAGGTGTCTGCGGGATCCATAGTACCCATAGTTTTATCGTTGTGTTGGGCTCTGATGAATGGGTTAGTGGACATTAAATCAAGAAAGAATAAATCAATTACTTAGTATATATGGTGTCGAGATCATTCTTGGAAAGTTCTTCGCTATCGTCGACTTCAATTTCTTCACCATCTCCGACTATTTCTTTGACTTTCTTGACTGGGCGTTTTGCCAACTTTTTGAGAGCCTCTTCCTGAGCTTTGGGATCCGACCATTTTTCTTTGACATTAGCTCCTGCCTGAGGTTTTAAGCCAACAACGTCAAAAAGTCGCAGAATGGCATGTTTGCGAGCACGGAGAGAACTGAGAAGAGGTCCTTCATTAGTAAGAGACAACAACAGTGGCAAATCCAATTACCTTTCTTCTTCTGTTTCCATGCCTTCATTGAAGCTTGTGGTAGTCGTGTCTTCGTCCCTTTCAAAGCTTTTCATCGACCTGAAGGCCGTAGGAAGCATATATATGTGGAGGGTAACTATTAAACTAATCCCTGTTGTGAGCCTTTCTGGACAATCCGTCATGACGCCGCGTATCTCGATAATTCCTAATGGTCGAGTTAGATGCGCAAAAATCAAGCGTTGAGCATTATACCTTGCTCGAGAAGCTTGGAAATCCACCAAGAGATTTCGGTAGGAAGTCTGCCGAACTCTTGAGAATGATATATAAATACATCAAGCGGGAGTATAAGGTAGTAGTACTCACCAAAGCCTTTGTTATTGACCAGGCGCACAATGTTGTCGCTGCTTTTCCTCTTGTTTGCTTTGATAGGTTGCGATTTAAGCATAGACGAGAGTGTTATCTGCTTTTTCCCGTTCGCTTTTTTCGGATCTTGTTTTATCTTAGAACTACTTGGACCTGGCTTGACCTCCTCGAACTCCTCCCTTTGGATACATATAGAGTCATTAACCTTGACGTATCCTTTTCCAGAGACGTTGCTCCATGCATTTGGGACCAAAATCTCCCCAACGTAGGTTGGCTGGAACATGTCGTCAGGTTCATTGGAGGACTGAACGGGTGACACGCGTCGCTTTTTGGGAGGTGGGGGTAAATTCATGTTCTTTTTTAACTGAATTTCAGACGACGAGTCGGAGAGGCAAATAATAGAATCACTGTCTTCGGTCTTCAAGGTCGAACGAGATGGGCCATCACGATCGACTTCGACGTCAGAATAATCTATGGGTGCTTGACGCTTTCTTGATACCGGGGATTGAGATTTAAATCCTTCAGTCATAGATACGTCGTCTTCGTCTTCGTCCCCCTGCAGGAACAGAGGCTGGCCGGGAGGCGAAGAATGAGAAGAAGAGGTCCGAGGTGTCTGTGGTAAACTCGGGCTGTTCGACTTTGAAGTTGCGGGGATGGCGGCAGGTTCTTCATCCTCATCGTCTGAGCCAGCAAAGAAAAGTCCTGGAGGAGGCTCATGGGGATTTTCTGTATTAGACTCAAACATGGTGGGTGGTAAAAACGCAGGTAGAGGACGCGACTGGGGGGATGTTCAATTAGAACGCGTCCAAAAACGCGTAAGTAAATAACAAAGCCAAATAATCTCGAACTGACGGACGTCGGAGATCAACTTCCAAGTCTGTTGCATTTCTTTGCACGGCCATCTCTTCTTCCAAAACTCTCAAAATGCAGCGCGGTCTACCAATGGTAATCCTACTTATCATTGTCCGACTGTTTTTATCCTAATTTTTTAAATATTGTAGCAACCTACCGTTGTCCTCCTGAAGGAGGGCACGGACACTTCGCAAGGAAAAGCACAATTGCTCTCCAATATCTCGGCGTGTCTTGCCATCGCAGAGACATTGGCTAGTACACTTGGTCCAAGGGGTATGGACAAGTTGATTGTAAACGATCGCGGAGAAGCTCAAATCACCAACGATGGAGCCACTATCTTGAAACTTTTGGATATCGTTCACCCTGCCGCGCGTACACTTGTCGACATTGCTCGTGCTCAAGATGCCGAAGTTGGAGATGGTACAACAAGTGTTGTACTCTTGGCTGCTCAATTTCTCAAAGAGATCAGAGCTTTTATCGAAGAGGGTGTCAGTCCTCACATCATCATGAAGGGTTTTAGAAAAGCATCGCAGCTGGTACGCGTCATTTTCATTCACAGATCTTATCGAGACCTTTTTTCCTGATATAATCTATAGGCTCTTGAACGTATCAAAGAGTTACAAATAACTGTTGATAAATCAGACCCGGAGTACTTTTGTCATTATGTTTTTACCGAATCTATTGCTCATGCATTGGCTATAGACGTTTCCGTTCCTTGCTCCTTAAATGCGCGTCAACATCGATGTCTTCTAAACTTATCCACTCAGAAAAACCATTCTTTTCCAACATGGTGGTGGACGCTATCGAAATTTTAGATCAAGACGATCTCGATGAATCTCTCATCGGTGTGAAGAAGATTGCGGGTGGTGGACTGCAAGACTCCCTTATTGTTAAGGGCGTCGCTTTCAAGAAGACGTTCACTTATGCTGGGGCTGAGCAACAGCCCAAATATTTCAAAAATCCTCTCATTCTCTGCTTGAACGTTGAGCTAGAACTCAAAGCAGAAAAAGACAATGCTGAAGTGCGTGTTGATGCGGTCTCGGATTATCAAGCTATCGTGGATGCCGAATGGGAAATCATATATCGCAAACTTGAAGCTATCGAGAAGACAGGTGCTAAGGTGGTTCTTAGCAAACTGCCAATCGGTGATTTGGCCACCCAGTGGTTTGCCGATAGGGATATCTTCTGTGCGGGTCGAGTGGGTGCTGGAGACTTGAGGCGCGTTGTGCAAGCTGCTGGTGGCGCTATTCAGTCAACATGCTCTGACATCAGCCGAGAGCATCTCGGTAGCTGTGGATTGTTTGAGGAACGACAAATAGGTGGAGAGAGATACAACATCTTTGAAGATTGCCCCAAAGCGAAGACCTGTACCTTGATTCTCCGTGGTGGCGCAGAACAATTTATTGAGGAAGTAGAGAGAAGTTTGCACGATGCCCTGATGGTAGTTAAGAGAGCAGTCAGGAATGGAGAAGTAGTGGCCGGTGGAGGAGCGATCGAGGTGAGCGACTGTTGGAATCCTTTAATGATGTGCTTCTCACATCCTATTATAGATGGAGCTCTCTGCTTACATCCGCAAGCACGCCTTAAGCATTCCAGGAAAACAGCAATTAGTCTTAGCCGCCTTCGCTAAGGCGTTGGAAATTATTCCTCGACAAATCTGCGACAATGCAGGCCTTGATTCGACTGATATTCTCAACAAATTGCGAATGAAGCACGCTAGCGGTGAAACTTGGGCTGGCGTTGATGTTGACGGTGCCTCTGGTGTTCGAAATAACATGGAAGCCTTTGTATGGGAACCCAGCCTTGTAAAGATCAATGCTATAGGTAGCGCAACTGAGGCAGCATGCCTGATCCTCTCCATTGACGAGACAGTCCGCAATCCCCAAAGTGAAGCAGTAAGTACACTCGGGCTCGTATGATTTTCTTATGTGCTGAATATCGTGTTCCAGTCGAACCCAGGACCGAAAGCTCCTCCAGGAACTGCACAACGAGCTTTGAGAGGGAGAGGACGAGGGATGGCTCGGCGCTAGATAGTTCTCTTGGCAAAAGGTACAAAATAACATTTAAGTCAGTAAAATAGTTTCCTTAGGCGAGCAATCAATAATTGCGCCATTCATAGATTCGTAAACGCAATGAAAGCTATTTACATCGCAATCAGTACGTATACTTTCGACTAATGCTAATTATTGGATTATGGACTGCATAAAAGTGCGATGTTTTTTTCAATCTATACCACACTCCTTCCCCCCATGGCTTCCCGTCTTATTCCTGTCAAGCCTGAGTCTATCTCGGACGATGAGGTTCTCAACGAAAAGGGTGCATTGACAACCACAACTTCCTCTGTCGATGAGTTGTCGGAGAAGGTACCACCCCTGGGTGTACCGATTGACACCGCCAATCAGGGCGGCTTCTCCGCTATTTTCTCATACTACAAACGACCCAAAGTCAATCTTG
>Ga0247779_1000455_pt1 | contig 26201 bp, 26 predicted proteins | sample UWRJL221509R5_FD_179925 | JGI IMG/M metagenome (GOLD analysis project Ga0247779, IMG submission 179925) | Plant litter microbial communities from Arlington Agricultural Research Station in Wisconsin, United States - UWRJ-L221-509R-5 | ecosystem: Environmental > Terrestrial > Plant litter >... | reverse complement strand
CAAGACAACCGGTTCGAGCTTCAAGCTCACGCTCGCCGGCTTCAACAACGCGAGCTCGGACTGCACACCGGTGTGCGGTGACGGAGTGGTCTCAGCCGGTGAAGAATGCGACGACGGCAAGAACGATGGCGGCTACGGCGAATGCGCGGCGGGCTGCAAGCTGGGCGAATTCTGCGGTGACGGCACGCAACAGGCGAACGAAGATTGCGACGACGGCAACACCTTCGACGGCGATAACTGCCCCTCTTCCTGCCGCAAGTTGGTGGTCCGGTAGCCGGTTCGACACGAAGCGAACGCGATCCCGAAACCGAACCCGCGCCTGTCAGTCCGTGGTTTGCGTCGTACCCGTGTATTTCACACGCGTTGGGTCTGGGTTAGCCTATCGCTGAATGGACATCCAACCTCTGCGAGCGCCGAAAGCCTCACTGGCTCGTTCATGACCGCGAAGCGCCTGGTCTTGGAGATCCCGGAGTGGGTGGACGAAGTCGTGGCCCGGTTTTCCGAGCCGCTCGTCAGTGATGCCGCGCGCATGGCGCTCACGGTGCGCTTGTCCCAGGAAAATGTGGCGCGCGGCGGGGGCCCCTTCGGTGGCAGCGTGTTCGCGGGGGATCGCTTGCTGTCGGCAGGCGTGAATCTGGTGCTGGGCAGCGGGTTTTCGATCGCGCACGCCGAGATCGTGGCCTTGATGCGCGCGCAAGCAGCGCTCGGCGAGGCATCGCTCGACCCACCGCCGCTGACGCTGTTCGCGAGCACCGAGCCCTGCTGCCAATGTTTCGGCGCGTTGGTCTGGGCCGGAGTGCGGCGGCTGGTGTGCGGGGCCACGACCGCCGACGCCGAGGCTGTCGGTTTCGACGAGGGGCCGAAGCCCGCGGCCTGGCCGCAGGTGCTCGAGCAGCGCGGGATCGCCGTGACGCTCGGTGTGCAGCGGGCCGAAGCGCGAGCGGTGCTGGCGGATTACGCGGCGCGCGGCGGCCGCATTTACGGCAAATTCGCCGATTGAGCGCGGAGCTCAGCCCGCTTGGAAGCCGATTCGATACAGCACGCTCACGCTGCCGTGCTGCGGCTCGGGGAAGCGCAGCGCGTAGAAGCCTTCGGCGATGCAATCGACGACTTGGCGATCGGTCAGATCCGACCCTTGGTCGCGTACCTCCGACACAGCGCCGGCGGAGCCGACCGTGAAGTGCAGGCGCACGGTTCCGTCGAGATTGATGTCGCGATTGACGCCGTCGCGGTAGCAACGCGCGAACAGCGGGAAGCCCGCCTCCACCACGTTGTTGATCGCGTCCGGCGCCAGCACACCCGCCGAGCTCGGGTCGATCTGCAGCCCGCGTTCGTCGCCCGGTGCTGACTTTCGTTTCTTGGCGGTGCGCCCCGATTTCGACTTGGCGGGTGGATCGACCAAGCGGAACACGAATGTCCAATGCGCGATGCTCGGCTTTTCCAGATCACCAAAGCGAATTTCGGACACCCGCTCGCTGATGCAAGCCTCGACGCGCGGGTCACTGAGTGTGGAAGACTCAGGGCGAATCCCGTGCACTTTGCCGGTGACGTCGAGCTTCCACACGAAGCGAACGGCGCCGCGCAAACTCGGGTTGGCAAAGAAACAACGGCGCAAGTCGGCTTCATTGCCGCGCAGGTGATGCACCACGTCCGCCGCGGGCAATTCTGGCAGGCGGGCCTTCGGTTGCTGGGCTGCTGTCGCGCTGGTGGTTGTGGCTTCCGCTTGCTCTGCGGATGCGGCGCTCGGCGGAGGGGACGAGCCACAGGCACCTAGTGACAAGGCAACTGACAGCGCGAGGGCGGGAAGGCGAACCGGGATCATGCGCGAACCGGCCATTCATAGCATTGCTCGGGCAAACCATGGACCCCCGCCCGAACCGGCTCGAGGTTCGCCTTCATTTCGCCACAACCTTTGCTGGAATTCTCCTTTCTGACTGCGCAAGACGGCGCCATTCGCAGGGCAAGAGTGATGGTGCATGGGCGACGCCGCGGCATCCGCTGCATCGCCGACACCCCTCGAAAGGAGTCTCGCAAATGGAAGAGTCTTTCCCAACAATCGCTTCGGCGTGCCAGTCATCGCTGGCCGCCCGACTCAACGCGCCGGATACGCGAGGTGCAACGCAAGAGCTCGTCCGCTTGGCGGCGGGACTCGGGCTGGCCGCGCTGTACGGTTTGGCGCTCGGCGCACGCAGCGGCGGGGTCGGGCTGCTTCAGCATGCGCTCGGCGCGAGCGCGGGGCTGGCCGCGGTGGGCGTGCTCGGCATGCCCGCGCTGTTCGTGTTGCTTTCGCTGGTCAATGCTCCGGTGTCGCCGAGCGCCATGCTTTCCGCGGGCGCACGTTCCCTGGCCAGTGCTGGCTTCGTGCTCGCGGGGCTCGCCCCCAGCGCGGCGCTTCTGGCTGTGACCATCGAATCGCCGGACGCGGCTGCGTTCGTGGCGCGCGCGGGGCTGGCTCTGGCCGGCGGAATCGGCCTGTTTCAGTTGCTGAGCTCGGTGCGGGCCATGCTCCTCGAGCTGCCGTCGGAGGCGCGTTTGAAATGCTATGGGCTCTTGTTCGGATTCAGCGTGTTCGCAATCATGCTGGCCGCCCGCGTTTGGTACGCGCTGCCGATCTTGAAGGGGGCCGCGTGAGCTCCGAGGTGTTCGCGGTCTTCGACGAGCTGTTGCGCTCGCCCCGCGCTATCGCCGCGCGCTGCCGTGCCGCTGGGGACTTGCGGCCGTTGTTCGTGGCTTCGCTCAGCGCGCTCGTGCTCGGCGCAGGCGTATTCGGTGCCACGCTTGCCACTTCGCGTGGCGGACTTCAGCTCTTGTACTCGGGCGTGAAGCTGCCGCTTGCGCTGGTGGTCACGATGCTGCTGGTCGTGCCCGCGTTTCACGCCATCGCCGCAGGACTGGGGCGGTCGTTGAGCTTTTCAGGCATGATCGGGCTCACGCTCGCTGCGGCCGGTCGCGGCGCATTGCTGCTGGTCGCGCTCTCGCCCTTGGTTTGGCTGAGCTTCGATCGCGGCCTCACTTATCACCCGGGAGTGTTATTGGCGGCGGCTTGTTATGCCCTGGCCGGCCTGGCAGCGCTCGATTTGGTGCTGAAAGGCGTCGGTTTCGACGCGCGCGGTTTCGTGATCGTCGGCTTGTTTGCGGGCGTGCTGCTCGCGACCGGCGGGCAAACCGCCTGGATGTTGCGGCCGTTCTTGGGGCGTCCGAGCGCGCCTTCGGTGCCGTTCCTTCGCCAACGCGAGAGTAGCTTTTGGGATGCCGTGCAGCAGAGCTCGCTGTCGAGCGTCGGCGTCTACCGAGTGACGCGCGCATTGTCCACGGCCGAAGGCCGTACGCCCAGCCCGCCCGGCCCGAGCCTGGAGAGCGCTAGTGAATCTCGTTGATCTGGCGGTGCTGTACGGCGTCGCAGGCACGCTCAGTGGCGTGGTCGTCTACCGCAGTCGGCCGCGCCGCGACTTCGGCGCACTCGGAGCGGCGCTGCTCTCGGCACCGCTCTGGCCGTTGTGGCTGCCCGTGCTGTTCGCCTCGAAAGGGATCGAGCGCGAGCTTCAGCACTCCGCGACCACCGAGACCGAAGCCGCGCTACTCGAGGGCCACGAGGCCGTGCGCAGTACTCCGCTCGAGCCCTTGTTGCCACGCTTGGCCGTGGAGCGCCTGCTGCGTGAGCTGCGGCGAGCCACCGAACGCTACGCGGAGCTGATCCATCTGCTGTCGAAGAAGGGCTTCGATCGCGCCGCCGCGGAGGAAAGGCTGACGCGACTCGAACAGGAGGCGGCGTCCCCGCGCACGCTGGCCTCCGCGCGCCTACACCTCGAAAACATCCTTCGGCTGCAGAGCCTGGCGGCTCGAGACCGCCGTGCCTTGGAGGAGCTTTCGGAGCTGATCGCGGCGCTGCGCACGCAATTGGTTTTTGCTCGCTACTCGGGCTCCTCGCCCGGAGAAGCCAGTGATATCGTGACCGAAGTATGGGCACGGGTCGAAATGCTCGGAACGAGCTCGGATGGGCCGCTGTGCGAGCTCGACGCGGCGCTGCTAGCGGAAGAATATGCACTTGGCCAAGCACGTCCTCATAGTGGATGACGAAAAGCGCATCCGCGAAGTCGTGGAGTATGCGCTGCAAAAGGACGGCTTTCGCGTGAGCTCGGCCGCCGACGGCCTGTTGGCCTTGGCGGCGGTCGAGCGCGACCCGCCCGACCTGGTCGTGCTGGACGTGATGCTGCCCGGACTCGACGGCTTGTCCGTATGCCGCAAGATCCGCAGCCTGCGCCAAACGCCGATTCTGTTTCTGTCGGCACGCGCCGACGAGGTCGATCGCATCGTCGGCCTCGAGCTCGGCGGGGACGATTACTTGGTCAAGCCGTTTTCACCGCGTGAGCTGGTGGCGCGCGTGCGGGCGGTGTTGCGGCGCTTCGAAGCCGCTACCAGCGAGCCGGCCAAGGAGGCCGAATCCCGAGCGCTCTGTCACGGCCGGCTCAAGCTCGATATCGAGCGACACGAAGCGACCTTTTCCGGGCAGCGCGTGCAGCTGACGGCCACCGAGTTCCAAGTGTTGGCCGCGTTGATCGAGCGGCCCGGGATCGTGCTCAGCCGCGCGCAGCTCTTGCAACGCGCGTACAGCGATGATTTGCACGTGACCGAGCGCACGCTCGACAGCCACGTGCGGCGGATCCGCGCGAAATTCCGCGGTCTGGGCGGAGATCCGATCGCGACGGTGCATGGCGTGGGCTACAAAGCGAGCGACGCCTGAGGCATGCGCGGGCTTTCGTTGGCTGATCGCTTGCGGCGCGGCCTCGGCCACATTCGCACGCGCTTGTTGATCGTCAACTTGGTGGTCGTGCTCGTGCCCATCGCCGGCCTGGAATTCGCGCGACTGTACGAACGGCAGCTCTTGGACGCGCTGCAACGCGACATGCAAAACCAAGCCGTGCTCGTGAAAGCATCGCTGGAAGCCGGCCTCGCTCGCGGTGAGGCGTTCGGAACGCCGGAGCAAGAAGCCGAATTGGCTCGAGCCGCGCTGCAAACTAGAACACGCATTCGCCTGGTCGACGCCCAGCGCGGGCTGCTCGTCGACTCACACCGAAATGGCCCGCCGGAAGGCAAAGAGCCCCGCGCCCCGCTCCTGACCCGTGAGCGCGCGATCGAGCTCGAAGCGTCCGTAGCCAGCCTGCGCGCGCCTGCCCACTCCGCCGAGCCGGAAGAGCCCCTGCAAAAGCGCCCGGAGCTGATCGGCGCGTTCCAGGGCAAACGCAGCACGGCCACGCGCGTTTCGCACCGCCCAACCGCGGTTTTTATGTTCTTGGCTGAGCCCGTCCGCTTTCAGGAGCAGGTTCGCGGCGCGGTGTACGTCACTCGCTCGACCACGCCAGTGCTGCAAGAGATGCACCGCATCCGGCGTGGGCTGACCTTGGTCCTGGTGTTGGCGCTGGCGCTCACGGCCGGCATGACGCTGCTGCTCGCCTGGACCATCTCCCGCCCCCTGGAACGCTTGGCGCACGCGGCCCGGCGCATCGCCGCCGGTGACAGCGGCCTCGACGTGCCCGTGGCCGGCGGCGGAGAAATCAGCGAACTGGCCGAAGCTTTCCGCGAGATGACGCGCAAGCTCGAGGCGCGCCACCGCTACATCTCGACCTTCGCCGCGGACGTCGCACACGAGTTCAAATCACCGCTGACTTCGATCCGCGGTGCGGCCGAGTTGCTCGCCGAAGGCGCCGCGGATGAATTGGACGCGCGCCAACGCTTCCTCGAGAACATCGCGCTCGACGCCGCGCGGCTCGACCGCTTGGTCTCGCGCCTGCTCGAGCTGAGTCGCATCGATGCCTCGGAAGAACCCCCGGTGCTGGTCGACTTGGAGGCGCTGGTGCGGCGCGTGGTCGAGCGCTCGCAAGGGCCGGATGGCAGCGTCGTGCTCGACTACGCCTCGAGCGTGCCGGTGATCTTCGCGCGCCCAGCGGATCTCGAGACCGCCTTGTTCAACCTGCTCGACAATGCGCTCAAGTTTTCGCCGCCGGCTGTGCCGGTGATCGTCCGGGTCGACGGCCGTGCGGGCGAGCCGTTCGTGTCAATCAGCGTCGAAGACCGCGGCTCGGGCATCCCCGAACCGCACCTAGCGCGTATTTTCGAGCGTTTCTTCACGACCGACGCAGAGCGCTCCGGCACTGGCCTCGGGCTCGCGATCGTGAAAAGCGTGGTCGAGGCGCTCGGGGGCAGCGTCAGCGTGCACACGGTGCTGGGCGAGGGAACGCGGTTTAGCCTGCGTTTGCCTGCGAGGCCCGGCTAAATCCGCGGCCCTGCCGAAAACTGACCTTGAGCGGCGCTTCGAGCGCGCTATCGTCCGCCGGTGCGAAAACCGATTGAAGTATCGCCCGACCCGGCGCTGGAAGAGGACGAAGATCTGACGTCGCGCACGGATCTGCGCGCTGAGCGCAAGCGCTCGGAAGCCGCTTGGATGGAATTCGCCAAGACGCTGACCACCATCAGCGAGCGTCATCTCTTGCGCCTCGAGCTCAGTGAAGAAGTGCTGCGCGTCGTGCAAGATACGCGGCGCATCAGCAGCCCCGGTGCTCGAGCGCGCGGCCTACGGCTGGTTCGCCAAGAACTGCGTGGGCTCGATCTCGGGCTCCTCCGCGAGCGGCTCGAAGATTTGTCTCATCCGAACTCGCGTCGCCCCAGCACCCCTGCGGACGAGTGGCGGAAACGCCTGCTCGACGGAGGCGAGGCCGAGTTTGCCGCATTCCTCGCCCAGTACGCGCGAGCGGAGCGCCAGCATCTGCGCACCCTGCTGCGCAACGCGCGCAGTGCGCCGGCGGCCTCCAAGAACAAGGCGCTCGGCGCCTTGACTCAGGCCTTGCGCGACGCGATGTCCGCCGGCTGACGCCGCATGCTGGCGCGGATCGTCTTCTTCAGCGCCTTGGCATTGCTCGGGCTCAAGCTGTTCGCGCCGCAACGGCTGCGCGTCGTGCTCAAGCAGCTCGACCGCGGGGTGAACCTGACCCTGATCGGGCTCGGCTTGGTGTATGCCGTGCAGCTCGCGATCTATTTCTTCTCAGCGCATTGAGGAGCGCCGACAAGCGTCAGCGTTTTCAATCTGCGTTCTCGAGCGCGGCTTTGAACGCGCGCGCGAGCTGATCGAGCGTGCTGCGTTCGAACGCCTTACTGCGCAGCGAGCCGACGTCCCAGCGCGCTTCGCCACCGAAGGACCAGTCCCAGGAACCGGAAACCCGCGTGGAAATACACAACGCGGTGCCTTGCTTGCCCGCATCCAACCGGTAATCCGTGCCCTCGATCTCCACTTCGACCAGGGGGGCGCTGTCGTAGTTGACCGTTTCAGCATTGGCACTGTTCATGAGTTCAGTATAACTCGGACCCAGGAATTTCCAAGCCCGAAGTGCACGGGGGGCGATTGCTATCCAGAGCGCGTGGCCCTACTTCAGTGCTCGTGGGCATCCTCTCCCTGGTTCTCGACGCGTATTCGCTGGTCGTGTTGGTCTCGGTGATCCTCTCCTGGCTCAACCTGGCCGAGGACAATCCACTCGTCACCGTCACTCGCACTCTGACCGAGCCGGTGCTTGCGCCCATCCGGCGGCTTCTACCGAGCGGCGGGGGGCTCGACATTTCGCCCATGGTCCTGCTCCTCGGGATTCGCCTACTCAAACGCGTGCTGCTGAGTTAGACGTGGATTGAGAATGCTCAAAGTCGGCGACGTCGCTCCTGAGTTCAGCGCCCAAGATCAGCACGGTCAGACCCTCACCCTGGCCAGCCTGCTCGAACGCGGCCGGTTGGTGCTGTACTTTTACCCGAAGGATTTCACGCCCGTGTGCACCGCGCAGGCGTGCACCTTCCGCGACGCCTCGAGCGAGCTCGGCACGCTCAGCGCGAACGTGGTCGGAGTCAGCGGCGACGTGCTGGATTCTCACCAGCGTTTTGCCGAGAAGCACAGCGTGCCCTTCTCGCTGATCGCCGACCCCGAGCGGCGCATCATCAAGCCCTATCGCGCGCTGCTGCCGATCATCAATCACACGCTCAGGGTGACCTACGTGATCGACACGAATCGCCGCATCCTCGGCGCATTTCATCACGAATTGTCGGCCAAAAAGCACCTCGACGACGTCAAACGCGCGCTCGAATCCGCCGCTTAGCAGCGCACACCGGCTGGGTCGAGAACCGCGCGTGCCGAGAGGTGCGCTGCTGGACCGCGATCGCCCACAAAAACAAAGTGTGAGCACGCACTTTGTTTTTCGTGGCGCGACCTCATAGCGCGGACCGTTCTCCGGCTGAGGTCACTTTTGAACCAGCGGGCCGTCGAGATCGAGCCGCAGCCGCTTGGCGGCGCGCACCTTGCGCGTGGAGAGCTCGACGCCCAGGGCGTCGAAGCCGTAGTGGTTGGCGACGGCGAGCGCGGTGCCATGGCCGCAGAAGGGATCGACGACGAGCTTCGTTTCGCTCTCTTCGCGCAAGAAACGACAGGCGAGCCGGCAGGCGTCGACGCCCATGGCTTTGCTCCAAGGTTTGTAGCCGGCGTCGGGCAGCACGTCTGGGCCCGGGTGAGTGATGCGCGCGCGGGGCTCGTGGGCGAAGCACAACAGGTGTGAGTAGCTCGCGCGACCGTGGCTGATCGTGCCCGGTGCACGGCGGCAGACGATTTTGTGCCAGAGCAGCGTGCGGCCTTCGGCTTCGGCGGCGCGTTGTACGAGGTAGCCCTTGTCCACCCATGCGCCCGCTTCGCGGATATCGCTCTGGAAGAACAGCGTCAGGCCCGGTGCGGGCGTCCAACGCAAGACGGCGCGGGCGGCTTCGCCAAACCAGAGCTTCCAACCCGAAAAGCCGCGCTCTGGCACTTCGCTCACGTCGGGGAGGGAAGTGATCACGCTCGTGCCGGGTGCTGCCGGATGCTCGGCCATCCAGGCCAAGGCTTCGGCTTGGATGATCTGGCGCGTGGGGGACGAGTGAGGCACGAGCCTCAACCCGCGCTGATTCGGGCGATCTCGGTCTCGACGCTTTCCCATTCGGCAAGCCAAGCTTCGACCTGCTTGCCGAGCGCGAGGCTCTCCGCTTCGAGCTTCTGGATTTCGCTCGCGCTCGTGCGCTCGAAGAAGCCGTCCTGCGTGTAGCTGTCGGCGATGGCCTTCTTGCGCGCTTCGGCGGTTTCGATTTGGCCGAGTAGCTTGTCGCGCCGCGCGGGCAGGGTGCCGAGGCGATTGCGGCGCTTCTTTTGCTCTTCCCAGGACAGGCCGGCGGCGGGCGGGGGTGCGTTCTTGCTGGCAGCGTTGGCGGTTTTTGCCTTCAGGCTGACGGCGTCGACGTCGAGGTGATCGTCGCCCGCGCGCGCCAAGTACTCGGCGTACGTGCCCGAGAACTCGCGCGGGCCCTCGACCGTCACTTCCAAGATGCGCGTGGCGAGCTCGGACACGAACGAGCGATCGTGGGAGACGAAGATGACCGTGCCTTCGAACGCCTTCAGGCCCTCGACCAACGCGGCGATGGCTTCCAGATCCAAGTGATTGGTCGGCTCGTCGAGCACCAAGACGTTGGGCTTTTCGGCGATGATCTTGCAGAAAATCAAGCGCGCGGCTTCACCACCCGAGAGCGAGCCGACCGGCTTCATCACGTCGTCACCGCTGAATAGCACTCGCCCCAGCATGCCGCGCACGGTGGCAGTGCCTTCCGAGGGCACCGTGTCCCAGATGTAGTCGAGCGGGGTTTGCTTGTCGTTACCCAAGAGCTCGTGGTGATCTTGCGCGAAGTAGCCGAGGCGCACTTCGTGCCCGAGGCGGATTTTGCCCTGATCGGCCTTCAGGCGCTCCATGATGATCTTGAGCAAGGTGGACTTGCCGAGGCCGTTCGCGCCGATTACCGCCAGCTTTTCGCCGCGGCGCACGGTCAGGGAGACGTCTTTCAGCACCACCTTCGAGTCGTAAGCTTTCGAGATCCCTTCGAGCTCGAGCACCTCTTTGCCGCTGGGGCGCTCCTGCGTGAAGCGGAACAGCGGTTCGCGGCGTGAGCTTTGGGCGAGCTCTTCGACCTCGATCTTTTCGATCTGTTTGAGCCGGCTTTGGGCTTGCTTGGCTTTGGTGGCCTTGGCGCCGAAGCGGTCGACGAAGGCTCGCTTCTCCGCGATGATCTTCTGTTGCCGGCCGATCTCGATCTCTTTGCGCTCGCGCACCGCGGCTTTTTCCAGCACGAAGCGCGCGTAGTTGCCGACGTAGCTCGTGACCGTGCCGTAATCCACGTCCAAGATGTGCGTGGCCACGTTGTCGAGGAAGCGCTGATCGTGGGAGATGACGAGCGCCGTACCACGGTAGGCGGCCATGAACTTTTCGAGCCAGCGAATGGATAGGATATCCAAATGATTGGTGGGCTCGTCGAGCAGCAAGCAATCCGGACCGCCGATCAGCACCTGCGCCAAGAGCACGCGCAGCTTGAAGCCGCCGGACAAGGTGGACAGCTTTTGCTGGTGTGAGGCGATGGGGATGCCGAGGCCTTCCAAGATCGAGGTGGCGCGGGCCTCGAGCGTGTAGCCGTCGTGCGTGCCCAGCACCTCTTCCAGCTCGGCCAGGTTACTGGCGTCCCCGCCGTGATCGATGATGCGGTTGCGCTCCTCGAGCGCTTTCCAAACCAGCACGTCGCCCATCATGGCGACGTGTAAAATGAGCGCTTGATCGTCGAGGAAGTGATCCTGGCGGAGTACGCCCACGCGGGCGCGCTTGGGGATGTGCACGGTGCCGCTCGTGGCTTGCTCATCCCCGGACACCACCCGAATGAAGGTGGTTTTGCCCGAGCCGTTGGCGCCCACCAGGCCGTAGCGCGAGCCCTCATTGAGCTCGAGGCTCACGCCCTCGAACAGCACACGCGCGCCGTAAGCCTTACCGAGATCAGTCGTGCGAATCATGCCCGGGGGGTGAATGCCCCAGGAGATGGGTAGAGTCCACTAGGAAATGCGCACCGTGGCGGGCCGCCCGCTCGCAGTGGAGCTGGATTGAAGGCGTGCCGCGGGCACTTTTTGCACGCGGCTGTGGCTAGCCCAGGCTGCACAGACCAAAACGAAGCCGGCGGTGAACAGCATGGCGGGGGTGACTCGCTCACCGAGCAGTAGCCACGACCAGAAGAAACCGAGCACGGGCTGCGCCAATTGCACCTGACTGGCGCGCGCGATGGTCGTGCGAGTGAGTCCCCGATACCAGGCGAAAAATGCCAGGTACATGCTGACCACCCCCACGTAGCCCAAGCCCAGCCAGGCGCGCCAGGAGATCGCGGCGTGCAGGGGCTGTGTGGTCAGCGCCCACAGGGACAAGGCCAAGCTGAGCGGCAACGACAAGACGAGCGCCCAGGAAATCACACGCCAACCGCCCAGCCTCGGAGTGAGACGCGCGCCTTCACTGTATCCGAACGCCGCGCACGACACGGCAGCCAACATCCAGCCGTCTGCTGCGACGACGTGCAGCCCGGCCTGGGTGAAGCCGAAGGCAAACACCGAAGCCGCGCCGAAGCAGGATGCCAGCCAAAACTTGGGCGAAGGCCGCTCTCCATTGCGCAACACGGCCAGTAGCGCCGTGGCCATCGGCACCAAACCGACGATCACCAATGCGTGCACCGCGGGCACGCTGCGTACGGCGATCGCGCTGCACAGCGGAAATCCGAAGACCACGCCCAGTGCCACCAGCGCGAGCGACTTCAGATCGGCGCGCGCGGGGATACGCTCGCGCCGCGCTGCGAGCACCAGCAACGCGAGCACTCCGGCGATCACCGAACGGCCCACACCGACCAATAGCGTGCCGAGCTCCGGCACCGCCGCACGCGTCGCTGGTACAGTAAGACTGAAACATAGGACGCCGAGGCTGGCCGCCCCGAGGCCTGCGAAGTGGCCCGAAAAAACGTTCCAAATCGCTCGTAGCGTTATCTGCGAGCTGGCAGTATCGTTACTCAGTTCCGACATGAAACTAGATAACAGATTGCGCGAGAACGGCAAGCCCTCGGCTGCCATGAAAGCCGACGTGCGCATCGCGAGCGAGTTGCGGCGACGCGTCGCGCGGCTCACGTCGGGCACGTTGCTCCCGTCCGTGCGCGAGCTGAGTGCGGAGTTCGTGGCAAGCCCGGTCACCGTGCAGCGCGCGATGGCGCAATTGGCACGAGAGGGTCTGGTGCACAGCCGTCCAGGCGATGGCACCTACGTCGCCGAGCGTTCGAAAGAGAGCCCGCGCGCCGACTCCTCTTGGCAACTCACCGTGCTCGGACCAGCCACCGATCCGATCGCCAACGCCGTGTTCGAACTGCCCAAGCCCGGCACGTTGGTCCTGGGCAGCGGCTACACCGACGTCTCGCTGCAACCGCTCGCTCTGCTGGCCAAGGCTGCGCGGCGTGCGGCAGCCAATCCCCGCGCTTGGGATCGCTTGCCGCCCGAAGGCCACCCCGAGCTCAGGCTCTGGTTTGCGCGCGACGTGGCTGGCAATGCGCGCGCCGAGGACGTGGTGCTCGCGCCCGGCGGCCAAGCCGCGCTGGCTGCAACCTTCCGCACGCTCGTGCCCTTTGGTGGTCCAATTCTGCTCGAATCGCCGACCTACTTCGGCGCGCTCAGTGTCGCCCGCTCACTCGGCCTGAAGCCCGTCCCGGTGCCGCTGGACGCCGAAGGCATCCGCGCCGATCTGCTCGAAGCCGCGTTCGCCTCGACCGGCGCTCGCGCGCTTTACCTGCAGCCGGCGTTCTCGAACCCGAGCGGCGTGACGCTGTCCGAACAACGCCGCAAAGACGTGCTGCGTCTGGCGGAGCGCGCCGGCGCGTTCGTGATCGAAGACGACTACGCGCGCGATCTCGCCTTCGGCAGCGCGCCGCCCGCGCCGCTCTTCCGTCAAGGTGGTGACCGCGTGGTCTACATTCGCTCGCTCACCAAGTCGACCGCGCCTGGGCTGCGTGTCGCGGGCATCGTAGCCAAGGGGCCCGTGCTCGGTCGGCTGCGGACGCTGCGCGCGACCGAAGACTTCTTCGTCGCCGGCATCCTGCAAGATACCGCCTTGGAGCTGATCAACGCGGCGGGCTTCCCCAACTACGTCCAAAAACTGCGCCAAACGCTGCGCGAGCGCCGCGACATCGCGGTCCGCGCCCTGGCTCGCCATTTGCCGAAGGCTCGTCTGCAACGCATCCCAGACGGTGGCTTCAGTCTCTGGGTCGAGCTGCCCGTCTCCGTCGACGACCTCGCGTTCGTGGCTGCTGCCGCGAACGCGGGCGTCTCGCTCACTCCGGGCGCGCCCTGGTTTGCAGCGGAGCGCCCGGGTGCGTTCGTTCGCATCAGCACGGCCGGTGCCAATGCGACGGATCTCGAGGCGGGGATCGTGCGCCTCGGGACTTTGAGTCTGTAGTCGAGCGCGCCTTCAGCCGTGCGTGCTCGAGCCACTCAGTGGGTGAGTGGGGCCTTTGGACGGGCGCGGTCGGTTGTTCAGGAAGTCCTCGAAGATCGCCTGGCGCGCGGGCAGCAAGTGATTCAGCAGCGTATCGGAGATGACGAAGCGCGTCTCGCCAGAGACGACTTCGGTGGCTCGTTCGGTCACGTGCGTGAAGCCGAGTGAAGCCGGCCAGACCAGGCCGCCGCCCAAGGGCGCATTGTTGCTCAAGCGATGGCAACCGGCGCACGAGAGCGCCTGCGCACGAGCCACGATCTCGTCGGGCGTCAACGCGCTGCCGAGCGCGGTGAGCTGGGTCTGAAGCTCGGTCCTGAGCGGGCTTTCGCTGGGTCCGAACTGAACCGAGTAGCGCATCTCTGCGGCGCTCGTTCCGGATGCCTGGCTTTGGGCGGTGTTGAAGCCATCCGGTGTACCGATGTCCAGGCCGGGAATGCTGTTGGCAGTCAGCTTGGCCACCTGCGACGGCAAGAAGGCGCGAAACGCGTCCGCCGTGGCCAAGGTCGAGCTGGGATCGAAGAGCGGCCCGAAGGCGTTGTTCTTATTCGTGACTGGGACGAAGCGCATGCTGCTGCACGAGCTCCCGGAACAGCTGCGCAGCAACTTGAACTCGCGCAGCGACCAACCGCTGGTGGTGTTCGAGAATTGGTTGCTGCGGATTTGACCCACGCCGAGCGCGTTGTCTCCAAAGTTGTTGATCGAGATCACGGGCGAAATGTCGCCTTGGCCGCTGAAGTAGAATTTCTCGAGCGCCGTGGCGCGCTTCTGGATGTCGTTTTCCGGCGTCAGGCTCGCCCAGGTATCGATGACCTGCTGGCAGCCTTTCAGCCCCTGCTGCGGGTGCGGATTCGCAAGCACGGCCTCGAAGATCACTAGATTGCGGTCGCTGGTCGAAGCAACGCCGGAAGCTTTGGCATATACGATGCGGTACTCGCCGCAGTGCGCGCCATTCTCCGGAGCTTGATCATAACGGTTGAACAAACCGATCGGGATGTACGCGCAGGCGCTGTTGGCCGCGAACGGATCGCAGTTGGCCTGGCTGCCCTCGGCCTCGCCACGGCAGATGTAGGGGTAGCCATTGATCGTGCTGCCCAGCGATTCCGTCGCGGTGTCGTCGCAGTGCGGGCCAGGGTAGCGACCTGGGGCCGGGTTTTGCGTGTCCCACCACTGTTGGAACAGCGCGGTCGCGGTCAGTCCCGGGACCGCGCTTTGCGTGGCCAATTGGGTCAGCACGCGCTCGAACGAGAATCGCGACAAGATCGTCTGCTCCGTGACCGCGAGCGAGCGGCGCACGTCGATGGTCGTCACCTTGACCGCCTGGACCGGCAGCACCGGCTGCGCCATCAGGGGCTCACTGACACTCTGGTCGATTTCGCCACTGGTGCCCGAGCAGGCAGCAGCCGCGAACAGCACGCTGCAGGCGCCAACGAATGTGCGTGTCATTTCCAAGCTAGGTAAGTTCAAAGTATAACTCCTGATCTCGTGTTCGCGACTGGCGGCAATCGCCAGCTGTCGTGTGCGGGTCATACGGAGTTTCCGTGTGACCCGCGCTGTAACGGCAGAGTGAGATCGAGAGTAAGCCGCGCCCGTCGAATTGAGCGCGGCAGTGCGCAGCGACCGGCGGGCGTCAGGAACGCGCGTTGAACGCCGACGGCTCGGGCTCGGGCTCGGGCTCGGCGGGATCCGGCGGCGGGCTCGGGACGGTCACGAGGTCGTGCAGGGAGCGATCGAGCACCTTGATCAGAATCACGGTGACGTTGTCCCTACCTCCGGCGTCATTGGCCAGCTCGATCAAACCATAGACGGCCGCTTCTGGATCGCGCTGCTGAACCAGGGTTTCGCGGATCTGCTGGTCCTTGACCATCTTGTTCAAGCCGTCGGAGCACAACAAATAGAGATCGCCCCCTTGGGGCTTGTCCACGATCAGGTCAATCGAGAGGTCGACGCTGACCCCGACGGCCTGCAGCAGTTCGTCCCCATGCGGACCATCGAGCCCTAGCTTGCGAAGGGTTTGATCGGTGGTGAGTTGGCGCAAGGTTCCGCGACGCAGGCGATAGCAGCGACTATCGCCGACGTGCCCGATATACACGCGCTGCTGGTTCGGCGAAAAGCGTGCGGCGACCAGGGTCGTGCCCATCTTGCAGTGTTCGGGGCTGGCGCGCGCCGCGCGAAACACGGCCTGATGAGCCTGCATGATGGCGCTCGCCAATTCGTTGCCAGGCAGCGGTACGGGGCCGTCCGCGCGCAATTCGGCTCGGAACGCGGCTTGCTCGAAGGTTTGCTGCAGCGCTTCGACCGCGAGACCGCTGGCGATACTGCCGCCGGCATAGCCGCCCATGCCATCGGCGACGGCGAATAAGCCGTGATCCGGAAGGAGCAGCAGACTGTCGTCATTGCCTCGCCGGCGTCTTCCGCGATCGGTGTCCCCGGATGCGCTGACTAGAATGCGCGCCTCGGGTGAGGGGCTCTCTGTTTCTTGCGCCTCGTCCTCGTAGGCGACGACGACCCGCGGATCCCAGCGCGGTGCCGGAAACTCCCTGCTCGGTTTGGCCGGACGCTGCGGGTCGGGCAGGGCAGTGAGCGGCGCGTTGCCCGGGGCCGAGCGCACGCGCATCAGTAACGTCTTCGCCGTCCCCAGTGGATCCTGCGAGTCGGTGGCGGGGGGGATGTCGCCCGTCTGCTCACTCGGTGTGGGCGTCGACTGGCCGGCGGTTACGACGTAGCCCAGCAAGGTAACGCCAACGGCCAACAGCGTGAGTCCGATCAGCATCGAGGGCTCGAATGTTTACCTCCTGGGAGCCGCGACGGAACGGGCGTCGCTGCGCTCATTGCGCAATGCACGGATCCCCGCCCATGGCATGCGGACAGTGCTCGCTCGCCGCATCCTGCTCGATGCCTGCGGTGACGTGAAACGTGCGGCAGTAGACGTTGTTGCCGACCAGGCTGTTCGGCTCGATGGTTGCGGACGACGAATACTGCGTGGGTCCCGTGGGGTCGTCCGGCATGGCGGCGCAGTTCGACAAGCAAGCTTGGGTGTCCTCGAAATAGCTCAGCTCGAGGTTGCCCGCGGTCGAGCTTTGGCTGCACGTGGCAGTCATGAGTGCACAATAGGACTCGCAATTGGATCCGCATTTCCCGGCGCCCAGCGGTCCGGCGGACTTGCAGTACAGGAACGCTTCGGCTTCGGCGAAGTGCGCCTGGCGCAGGCGACACTCGACGCTGTTCACGTTGTTGTCGCCCGGTTTTCCGAGAGGCAGGCGCTTGCAAACTTCCAAACACTGCCCGCGCGAGCGATATTGTTCATACTTGCCCGCGCAGCTCTTGAGCACCGTATCGCAGTAAGTCTCGCAAGTGCTGGGCGACTCGGACGCAGCCTCGCCGCCTGCGCCTGCCGTCATGCCGTCCGAGCCCGCATTGTCTCCGATGCTGCCCGCGCCCGCAGGATGCGCCCCGCCGCTCGAGTGGTTGTGCCCGCCGGCGCTGCCGGTCGTGCCACCCGCGCTCTGCTCCCCGGCAGTCGACGACAGCGCGCCTGCGCCGCTGTTTGCCGAGCCGCCAACGGACAGGGCCGGATCGACCCAAGCGTCTTGAATATCCAACATTTGCGTGCAGGCCGCGCTCAGCGTCAGGAGCGCGAGCGGGCCGAGCGCGGCGAGTCGACGAAAGCGGCTCACCACACACCTCGCAGCTGCAGGCCCAAGCCGGGGCTCGGGCTACGCGAGGAAGCCTGAGCCGGCAGGTTGTTGCCCGCGCTGGCCGGGGCCGCGCTGGGCGCGGTAAACACCAGTGTGATCCCGCCGGCGAGCAGCGCTCCGCCGCCAATACCGGCGACTGTCGAAAGCGTTGCCGCCGACTGCGCGTCCTCGCGCATGGCAGCACCCTCGCTCGTGCACGCGTTCGGATCGTCGGCGCGACAGCTGCCTTTCGAGTCCTTGTTCAGCGACATGGCGCGATAGCCGAAGTAGCCGCCGACCGCGAGTCCAACCACGCCCACCGCGCCCACCACGTAGCCGATCGTGCGCTGGGTCGCCCCGGGGTTTCGGGGCGCGAGTCTTTCGCTCACCACGCTCGCGCTCTCGCCGGAGAGTGCCTCGGGCGCGTTCTCGAGCGCGGGCACGTCGACCCGCTGATTCGCCGGTCCCTCCGCTACCTTGACCGTTACGAGCCAGGGCTTCTTGCCGGGCGCCCGGGCTTCGATGCGACTTGGCCCGGGATCCACTGGCATCGGCACGTTCCAAGAGGCGCTCGGCACGAGCGTATCGTTGATCCGAAGCTCGAGACCCGGCACGCGGCGCGCCGCCGGGACTTCGAGCTCGAGTTTCGACAGGCGTCCCTTGAGGTTCGCGGCGCGCTCGTTCGCGATTTGTTCGCGGTCGGCCTGCTGCGCGCGTCGCGCACCATCCGCGGCTTCTTGGAACAACGCCCAGGCGCTGGCCGTTTTTCCGGCCTGCTCATAGCAGTCGGCCAAGTAGAGCGTGGTCCCGAGCCCGGGGTCGAGCTCTTGGCTGGCCGCGAATTGTTCGCACGCTTCGCTGAATCGCTTCTGGTCCATGAGCTCGGCTGCCTGTTGGAACAGTGCCTCCGCCGTCGCGCGCTGGCCCGCCGAGACCTCCGCGGCTGCAGGACGCGCGCTGCTTAAAATCGTCAAGCACAGAAGGCTGCCCAGCGTGGAGAATCGGACGACCCTGTTCATGGCAGCGCCGCCGTGAATCCGCTCACCGAAGTGCCGGTCATGTCGCCCGATTTCAGGTCGGTTGCGGCGCGATACAGGGGTTGCCCCTTGTAGGCGACTTGCACGCCGCCTTGACCGTGGCGCACGAAGGAGCCGAAGTCGGCGATCAAAAGCGAAGTGACGACCGAAAAGTTCTGCGCGTGGAACGGCTCGAAGGTGGCGAGGCAATTCCCCGTACAATTGCTGACGGGATCAGCACTGGCGTTACCTGGCACGTCGGCGGAGGACACGTAGAGCGTGTGACCGGAGGCGTCGGCGAGGTACCTGAAGCTGCCCGGCTTCATGATGAACACGGCGGGCGGCTTTTTTTCTACGATGTGCCAGGTCTTGGCTTTGCCTTGACCCGCGACTTGGCCGAGCAGCAGATCGGTCTTGTAGTAGTAGATCGGCCAACCATAGTAAGTCGTTTGCCACGTGCCGTCGCCACGCAGAATCGCGCCGAACGCATTCGCGTCGAGCCCGGGCGCGAGCACGCGCTGGCCGGCAGGGAAAATCGGCCAACTGATCAAGCAGTCGGTCACGCAATTCGAGACCGGTGGCGTGTTGCAGTCACCGGGCAGGTCGTTGCCGTAGGTGTACAACGTCCTGCCCGTGGCATCGGCCAGATACGAGCCAACGAATGGGCTCGTTTGCAGCGTGACGGTCAGCCCCGCACCCGCCGCACCGCCAGCGCCGCCAATGCCGCCGACACCCGCCGTTCCGCCCGCCCCGCCCGCTACGGGGGACTCGTCCGTGTGATACGTGCAGGTGGGAGGGATGACGACTTCTGTCAGAGTCCCACCCTGACCACCCATGCCCGCGCTGGTGGGCGTGCCAGCGGCGTCGCCGCCAGCTTCGACGGTGCCACCACTTTCAGTGCTGCCGCCGGTTTCGAGCGTGCCGCCGCTGGCAGTGCTACCGCCCTCGGACTGAGTGTTTGCGGAGCCGCCCGCGGGCTCACCGGGCTCGCCGGCTTGACTGAGCTCGGTTGCCTCACCGGCCTCACCGGCTTGGCCCCCGCTCGTCCCACCGGAAGCGACCGCATCCGCGCCGCCTTGCGAAAGCTCGCCGCCTGCACCCGCGCTCACACCGGGCAGACCGAGCGGCGCGTCGCTACAACCCGTGAGCTGAAGCGCGGCCACGAAACCCAGAAGCACACTTGGAATGAAGACCGTGAGGTAATGATTGTTCTTGAATGACATATTGAATCCCGTGCGATTGAGCCCGTCGATCGAGTCTTTGTTTGACTAGTGGCGTCCGCCAAAGGCGCCGCGACCAAGGGTGTTGGTGGATGGGTTGCTGGCACCGGCAGCAGCGGTCGTTGCCGCGCTCGCCGTCGTGGCCGTCGCAAGTGGAGCCGTGCCCACCGAGCTGGCCCCCACTGGGGTCGCCGGCGCGCCAGCGGAAACTGGGCGTACGCTGCGCAGCGGAGCTTTGCGTTCACGCCCGGCCTTCTTCGTGGCTTCGGCGCTGGGCTCGGGCTCCGGCGCGGCGGTCGCGCTGGCTGCCGCTGGAAGTACGGCAGGGATCGGCGGCGCGACCTTCGCGGTCGGGGGCATGATCGTCTCTACGGGCACCATGCCGCCCGCGCCCGTCTTCGCTGAACCGCCCGAGCTGCTCGGTAACTTCAGCGTCAAAGCGCCAGCGACCACCGCCAACACGCCAGCCGCGGCAATCAGCGCTTGCTTCGAGCGCGCGCGCTCCGGAGCAGGCACAGGCGCGGGTGTCTCCGTGTTCCGGCTCAACAGTGACGAGCTGATTCGGCTCGGGGTCTGCGAGGCACTCGAGCCATCCATGTGATCGATGGAAATCGCTCGCAAAGTCCCAAGACTGATCTGCGACGAGGATTCGGCGCGTAGCTGGTCGACGCGCTCTTGCGCCACGCGCAAGGCGGCGCGGCGCTCCGTGGTGCGCGCGCCGAATAGTTGCTTCAGGTAGTCCGCGACTTGGACCTCGAAGCTTGCCTCGAGGGGTCCGGGCATGGCTCGCTCGAGTGCCGTCAGCATCTCGTTCGCCGACGAGAAACGTTGAGCGGGATTCTTCGCCAGCGCTTTCAATACGACGGCTTCGAGCTCGGCGGGGTAGTCGGCAAAAAACGCGCTGGGTGGGGTCGGGCCGCGCTCGGAGCAAATATTCTGCAGCGTCTCGCCGGGGTTCTCCCCGCGGAACGGATGCTTACCGGTCGTGATTTGATAGAGCAGGATGCCGAGCGCAAACAGATCGGTGCGCGCGTCGACGGCCTGCGCCCGGACCTGCTCCGGCGCCATGTACGCAAACTTGCCCTTCACCTCGCCCACTTCCGTGGACGACGCCAGGCTCGTGGCCTTGGCGATGCCGAAGTCCACGACCTTGGCCGTCCCGGTAAAGGTCACCAGCAAGTTGTGCGGCGAGACATCGCGGTGGACGACACCCAGCAGCGTGCCGTCGTCGTTGCGCAGGTTGTGCGCAGCATACAATCCCTGACACGCTTGCCCGATCAGGTTGACGCCAATCGCCAGCGGCACGCCGCCTTGGCTGGCGGCTTTCGACATCAACACATTCAGCGACTCGCCGTCGACCCACTCCATGACCAGGTACAGGGTCCCCTCGTGCTCGCCGAGATCGATCGTCCCCACCACGTTGGGATGGTGGATCTTGGACGCCAGCTCCGCCTCCACCAGGAACATCTCCTCCATGCGCGCGTCGTCGATGGCGCCGGGAAGGATGGTCTTGATCGCGACCACCTTTTGAAAGCCTCGTGTTCCGTGCAGGCGAGCCGCCCAAACCTCGGCCATGCCGCCCTTGGCGATGGGCAGCAGAAGTTCGTAGCGCCCGAGAGGTGAACCAGAAGACAGATGTTTCGCGGGTGAGGAGTTGATCATTCCATTCTCGTGTCGCAGGTCAGGGCTGGCGAAGTTCGCCGCTCGCTGCCCTCGAGTCCGTGTCTCGCTTGGATCAAACTGGGAAGTTCGTCTCAATATCGCAATCGCTCGGGCTGCCCGATGCGCGCGCCGAGGGTAACGGCATCGCTGCGTGGACACTAAAGACGGCTGTGATCGATTGTTGTAGATCGCCCCGGTGGTTGTTGGTCATGCGCAAACGGTGGCCGCGAAGCGAGCGCGCGCGCACGCAAAAATGCTCGAATGAAATCGCAGCTCAGTCGCGCTTCGCTCGCTGCGGGACGCGCGCGCCAAGTGTTCGCACTGACGGGAAGCGCCACTGCCATGCCCTGCGACGATGTCGATTGTCGACAGTGTGCTGGCTGCGTGCGCCCTGCGCTCAACTCGGGACAGCTGCGATCACGAGCGCACTTGCAAGCGAGTGAGTGAGCGGGAGAGCGAGCAAACCGTTGGCGTTCGACAATCAACGAGCGCTCGCTGGCAGTGGCGAGATTCGCCGCACGGGCCGCTCGTCGAATCTCGAGCGCTGTGTCGCCAGCCAAGCGGCGGCTTGACTGGCGCCGCGGCCGCAGGCCGACGTGTCAGACGCGCGTCCTGTGAGGCGCATTGTACCAATTCGATCCTGCGTGCAGCGGCAAAAGCCGCACCGAATCGAGCTCCGTGCTGTGGCTCGATTGCTGCACTGACGAGCCCATGAAACAACGTTTTAGCTCAGTACTCAGTCTTATTGCCCTCCCGCTCCTGGCGAGCTTGAGCGCCGCGTGCGGCAGCGACGATGACTCGACTTCTGCGGCAGGCAGCAGCTCTAGCGCGGGCGCGAGCAGCCATGCAGGCGCGAGCAGCCATGCAGGCGCGAGCAGCCATGCAGGCGCCACTAGCGGTGCAGGCGTCTATCTCGGACCAACGGTGGGCAGTGCTCAGCCGTTCGCCGCACTCGCATACAGCGCGATCAGCGCGGCCAATGTCTCGCCAGTCACGGGCAAGCTCGGGGTGAGCGCGGGCGCGATGTCGACGATCACGGGCTTCGACGCGGCCAGCGACGAAAAATACGGAATCGACTCGCTCGCGCCGGACGAGCAGCGCACGATCCTCGCGCAACAGGACGTGACCGCGTTGGTGGGCGACATCGATCCTCGTGCTTGCGATGCAGATTACACGGACGTCGTGGGCGGCCTCACCGGCGACGTCACGCTTCATCCTGGCGTCACCTGCATGAATAGCTTCAGCGCGGACGTGCTCTTGAACGGTCACGTCACCCTAGACGCCGAGAACGACCCCAATGCGTTCTTCGTGATTCGCAGCAATCTGACGCTGACCGTCGCGGACGGCGCGCAGATCGTGCTCGCCAATGGCGCGCAAGCTTGCGGCGTGTTTTGGCGCGTCAAAAAGCAAATCACCATCGGCAAGACCGTGCAATTCTACGGCACGATCATCGCCGGCACGGCAATCACCATGAAGACCGATTCGACGCTGGCGGGCCGCGCGCTTGCTCAAACCGCGGGCGTAACCCTCGACGCCAACACCATCAGGATTCCGAGCGACTGCAGCCACTTGCAGTGATGTCAGCGGCGGCCGAAAGACCGCCCGCGCTTCCTATGTCCAATCGGGAGCGCGCGTTGCCGCGCGCTGAGCCTGGTCGGGGCTTGGCGCGTCAGGCGGGGATTAGCGGAGCGGTGGCGCGACGATTGGCTCGTTCGCGCTGCGCTTTGCCGCCAGGACGCCGCGCACTTGCTCGCACAGCTCCGAGCGGACAATCGGTTTGGTGATGTAGGCAACGGCACCGGCGGCGAGGGCGCGCTTGCGGGTCGCGCTATCGTTCATCGCGCTGAGCATGATCACGGGGATGTCCTCCGTTTCGGGCTTCTGCTTCAGGCACGCAATGAGCTCGTAGCCGTCCATGCCCGGCATCATTAGATCGACGAGGATGAGGTCGGGGGGCTCCGCGCCGGCATTGACCAGCGCTGCTTCGCCGCTAGCCGCGAGCTGGGTCACGAAGCCAGACCACTTGAGAATGATTTGCAACAGCTCCCGATTGTCGACCTCGTCGTCCACGATCAAGATTCGGGCTGGCGGCAGAGGCTCGCGGGCGATGCTGGTCATGTGCGATCCAAATGCGCGGCGACGGTGGCCAGGACTTCTTGGTAGCGCATGGGTTTGGCGATGTAAGCATCGCAGCCCGCCTCTCGAATACGCGCTTCGTCGCCCTTCATGGCCAGTGCCGTCAGGGCGATCACCGGGATCTGGCGCGTGGCTTCGTCTTGCTTCAAGAGCGCGGTCGCGGCCAAACCATCCATCCCGGGCAGTTGAACGTCCATCATGATCAAATCGGGGTGCTGCTCGCGCGCGAGTGTGAGGCCCAACTCGGCATCGATCGCGGTGAGCACGCGGTAGCCGGCTTGCTCCAGCACGAAAATAGACAATTTCATGTTGGCGGGATTGTCTTCGACGATCAAAATCGTAGCCATATCAGGCGGCCTGCTTGCGACCCGACATCGCCCGCCGCACCTCGGCTCGGAAGTGTTCGAGCTCGAGCTCGGTTTTGGCCAATACCGCGGTCACGTGACCGTTGAGCTTCTGGCGTTCCTCGGCAGTGAGTTGCTTGGAAGTGAGGACCATGATCGGGGTGAGCGCGGTCTCCTTGTGCCGACGTAGCTCTTCGACCACATCGAAGCCGTTGACGTCGGGCATCATCAAGTCGAGCACGATCAAATCCGGCGGTCTACGCCGCGCTGCCGCGATCCCTTCGCGACCGCCGTACGCGCGCTCGACGTCGACCTCGAAGTCCGCCAGGCGGGCGGCAATCAATTCCACGGCAGCCGGATCGTCGTCTACGACGAGCACATTCAGGATTTCTCCGCGCGAAATCGGAAATAGTCCCAGCCGGGTCAACGCCTCGATCAGCTCTTGGCGCGAGATGGGCTTTTCGAGCACTGCTGATGCGCCGAGCGCGAAGCCCTTGTTGCGGTCCGCGACGATCGAGATGATCACCACCGGCACGCTGGCCAAGGTGGGAATTTTCTTGAAGCGGGTCAAGAGCTCCCAGCCGTCCATGTCGGGCAGCATGATTTCCAAGGTGATCAACGCGAGTGGCCGCTCCATTGCCATCGCCAGCGCTGCCTCGGCAGAGCTCGCGTGCAGAACGCCGAAGCCATCGGCTTCCAGCTGTAGCCGGATCAACTCGGCAGCCTTCAAGTCGTGCTCGACGATCAGCGCGATGGGGGTGCCCTGCGGCAGGATGGTTCGCCGCCTGAGTGTGCCCTCTTGTGTTGCGTCTTCGAAGCCGCGAAAGGGCAACCAGACCGTGAAGCGCGAGCCCTCTCCCACGGCGCTCTCCGCGGCCACCGCGCCGCCGTGCAGCTCGGCGAGCAACTTCACCATCGCCAAGCCCAAGCCCGTACCCTCGAATTTGCGCGCCAAGCCAGAATCGATTTGGCTGAACGGTTGAAACAGCTTCTCCAGGCCTTCTGCAGAAATACCGATCCCGTTGTCACTCACGCTGAGCTCGAGGAACTCGAGCGCATCGCTTTCAGCACGTGCACATGTCCGCCCCGCCCAGTCACCAGCCAGCTTGCCGACGCTCGCCTGTGACACGATGCGAGCGCGCAAAGTGACCTCGCCGCCTTCGCTGCTGAATTTTACGGCATTCGACAGCAAGTTGTACACGATTTGCTTCAGCTTCCGCCCGTCCGCACTCATGCTGCCGAGCTCGCTTGCCTCCAGCGACACACGCACGTGGCGTTCGGCAGCCTTCTCGCGCACGATCGATAGGCTATTTTTGAGCAAGGCCGCGACCGGCAAGATCTCGAGATCGAGCAGCATCTTACCCGCTTCGACTTTGGACAAGTCGAGGATATCGTTGATCAACAAGAGTAGGTGTTTGCCGCTGTTGAAGATGTCGCCGATGAAGCCACGTTGCTGATCGGTCATATCGCCCAAGAGACCGTCCTTGAGCACCTCCGAGAAGCCGATGATGGCGTTCAACGGCGTGCGCAGCTCGTGCGACATGTTCGCCAGGAACTCCGACTTCATGCGATTCGCGTCTTCCAGCTCGGCGTTCTTCTGTTGCAACGTTCGCTCGAAGCGCTTCAACTCGGTCATGTCACGGGCCGCAGCGAAAACGCCCTGCAGGCCGCGATCCCGGTCGTGAAAGGTGGTGGCATTGTACGAGACCACGGTCTCCGTGCCGTTGCGGGCGCGGGCGGTCAGCTCGTAGTTGGTGACTTTACCCTCGTTCAATACGCGATGAATGCCTGCTTCTGCGCGACGCGGATCGGTGAAGTAGTTCTTGAATGGCGCGCCGATCAGCTCATCGCGCGTGCAGCCGGTCAGCGCCTCGGTCTGCTTGTTGACGTCGGTGATGATGCCGCGCGGATCGGTGGTCATCAAGGCGTCGATGTTGGATTCGATCAGCGAGCGAGTGTAGAAGTGCTGATCGCGAAGCCGCTGGTCGAGCTTGGCGCGCTCCTCTTCGACTTGCTTGCGCGCCGTGTTGTCCGTGCCAATCAGCAGGTAGCCGATGATGCCGTCTTGGGCGTCACGCAGCGCGGTCACCGATACCACCGCAGGGAACCGTGAGCCGTTCTTACGAATGTATGTCAGCTCGTAGATGTCCTCTATTCCGCGCGATGCCTTGAATACGAGGGCCTCGAAGCCGGGCGCAATCGGGGTCGAAAATTCCTGGCTCAAAGCGCTCGCTCGGGACACCACCTCTGCCGGGTCCGAGATGTGCGCCGGCGTGATTTGGTTCAAAACGTCGGCAGCGGCGTAGCCCAACATGCGCTCAGCGCCGACATTGAAGATCTGGATGACGCCTGCGGCGTCCGTAGCAATGCTCGAAAAGTTTGCGCTGTTGAAAATCGCGCGCTGCAGCGCGCCGGCTCGGGCACGCAGCAGGGCCTCGTCGGGCCGGTCATCGATGGCTTCGGAATCGCGTTCGTCGGAAGGTCCAGTCACGTATCTCCAATGCTGATCCGCACGGCAAAGCGCAGACGGCATCCCGAGTGCAATTCCCTGTCCCGAGCAAATAGCGGGCAAAGTGCCCGCGCTCGCCGGCGAAAGTGTGGCGGCCGCGCGTCGCGTGTGGCGATCCTGCGCGCTGCCGGGCCGACCCTGGCACGAAGCGCCCTGCGTACCAATACGCGAGCATCGCCAGCCTCAGTGATCCTCTGCGGAGCTGGGTCGCGGGGATCGAGTGGCGCGTGCCGCTGGGCATCGTCCGGACAATCGATGAGG
>Ga0247779_1000454_pt1 | contig 26219 bp, 13 predicted proteins | sample UWRJL221509R5_FD_179925 | JGI IMG/M metagenome (GOLD analysis project Ga0247779, IMG submission 179925) | Plant litter microbial communities from Arlington Agricultural Research Station in Wisconsin, United States - UWRJ-L221-509R-5 | ecosystem: Environmental > Terrestrial > Plant litter >... | reverse complement strand
CGTTCGAGTCTCTCAGGTCATAGGCGCCGACATTGCTCGCGGTCGTCGCTGCGGTGGCGAGCGAGACCGAGGTGATCGTGTCGCCATTGACCAGGTTGTTGCCGCTGGCTGTGCCGCTGCCTGGATTGGCGTTGCCGTACACGCGGCTCTGCGCATCTGGCGTGATGGTCAGTGCCCGCGGTATCACCGTGAGACCGTTGGTCAGCAGCGCATAGTTGATCGCGTAGTTGCCCAGGCCGGAGCCCACGGCGCTCGAGCCGCTCAGGTCATAGGCTCCGACATTGCTTGCGGTCGTCGCTGTGGTGGCGAGCGAGACCGTAGTGATCGTGTCACCATTGACCAGGTCGTTGCCACTGGCGGTGCCGCTGGTCGGATTGGGGTTGCCGTACACGCGGCTCTGCGCATCCGGTGTGATGGTCAGCGCCCGTGGCGTCACCGTGAGACCGTTGGTCAGCAGTGCATAGCTGATCGCGTAGTTGCCCAGGCCCGTGCCAGCGGCGTTCGAGCCGCTCAGGTCATAGCTGCCGACGTTGCTCGCGGTCGTCGCGGGGCTGACCAGCGAGACCGTAGTGATCGTGTCGCCGTTGACCAAGCCCATGCCGCCTACTGCATAAGTGAGCGGCGGGTTGGCGTTGCCATATACACGGCTCAGCGCATCCGGCGTGATCGTCAAGGCCCGCGGTGTCACCGTGAGGCCGTTGGTCAAGGTCGCATAGTTGATCGCGTAGTTGCCCAGGCCGGAGCCCACGGCGCTCGAGCCGCTCAGGTCATAGGCTCCGACATTGCTCGCGGTCGTCGCGGGGCTGACCAGCGAGACCGCAGTGATCGTGTCGCCGTTGACCAGGTTGTTGCCGCTGGCGGTGCCGCTGCCTGGATTGGCGTTGCCGTACACGCGGCTCTGCGCATCTGGCGTGATCGTCAGCGCCCGCGGTGTCACCGTGAGACCGTTGGTCAGCAGCGCATAGTTGATCGCGTAGTTGCCCAGGCCGGAGCCCACGGCGCTCGAGCCGCTCAGGTCATAGCTGCCGACGTTGCTTGCGGCCGTCGCTGCGGTGGCCAGTGAGACCGAGGTGATCGTGTCACCATTGACCAGGTTGTTGCCACTGGCCGTGCCGCTGGCCGGATTGGCGTTGCCGTACACGCGGCTCAGCGCATCCGGCGTGATGGTCAAGGCTCGCGGCGTCACCGTGAGGCCGTTGGTCAGCAGTGCATAGCTGATCGTGTAATTGCCCAGACCCGTGCCCGCGGCGCTCGAACCGCTCAGGTCATAGCTGCCGACGTTGCTCGCTGTCGTTGCCGGGCTGGTCAGCGAGACCGAGGTGATCGTGTCGCCGTTGACCAGGTTGTTGCCGCTGGCGGTGCCGCTGGCCGGATTGACGTTGCCGTACACACGGCTCAGCGCATCCGGCGCGATGGTCAGCGCCCGCGGTGTCACCGTGTCATTCGCGGGCAAGTAGACATATCGATAAAGCGGGTTGGCGCTGTTTGCGCCGCTGGCGGTGATGAAGTATGTCCCGACGGGCGAAACGGTACTGACGCCGGACAGCGTCGCCGGGGTGCTGATCGAATCCCCGCTGTGCAGCCCGTAATATTGAGCGGCGAGCGGCGATCCATAGGTGCTGCTGGTGCCAGGCGCGACGGCGACGACGTAAGACAGCGCATAGAGCTGCGGATAGTAGTTGCCAGGGTTGCCGTTCTGCCCCGCTTGATTGGGCGGAGACCAGATGGCCTGGAAGTCCCAGCCGAGGTAGGACGTTGGGGTCGACGCAAAGTGCGTTGGGGAATCGAAGATATTGATATCTTGCATCCCCAATGTGGTCAGCCCGGTCGCACCGCTGCCGCCATCGAAATTGACACCAAAGCCGCTCGGCTGACCGGTGGTGTTGGTATCCCAATAGGATGCAGTGACTGCGCCGCCGTCCTGTTCACCGACGAGGCCGCCAACATTGTTCGTCCCAGTCACCGCGCCGACCGCGTAGGTCCGGTCGATCGTGCCGCCGTTCTGATTGCCGACCAGTCCGCCAACAAGGCTCACTCCGGTCACCGCACCCGTGGCGTAGGAATTGCTGATCGCGCCGTCATCCTGTTCACCGACAAGGCCGCCGACGTTGTTCGTGCCGTTCGCCGTGCCGGTGGCGTAGGTCTGATCGATCGTGCCGCCTTGCTGCAGGCCCACCAAGCCGCCGACCAGGCTGTTCCCGCTTGCCGCGCCGGTGGCATAGGACCGGGTGGTCGCGCCGCCTACCTGCCTGCCGACCAAGCCGCCAATCCGGGCGTCCCCGCTTGCGGTGCCGGTGGCGTAGGACTGGTCGATCGTGCCGGCCTGCCCCCCCACCAGCCCTCCGACACCCTCGCTCGTCGGGTATCCGACGACGTTGCCCGTTGCGTAGCATTGAGTGATCACGCCACCGTCCTGCGCCCCCACCAAGCCTCCGTAGTAGTAGACGCTGTCTCCGTTGGCAAGAACGGTGCCGGTCGCATGGGAACGGCTGATCGTCGTGCCGTCTTCCTGGCCCCCAACCAGCCCGCCGACGAAGGAATTGCCGCTCACCGTACCGGTCGCGTAGGACTGCGTGATCGTGCCGCCGGACAGGGAACCTACCAGTCCACCGACATTGTTCTGAGCCCCATTCACGGTGCTGGTGGCGTAGGACCCGCTGATCGTGCCGCCCAGCTGCATACCCACCAGGCCGCCGACATTGGCATTCCCGCTGACCGTCCCGGTGACGTAGCCCTGGCTGATCGTGCCGATGAACTGCTCCCCCACCAGCCCGCCAACGTGGGAATCTGCGCTGATGGATACGCCAACCAGGCCGATATTCATGATCGTGCCACCGGAGTACCCGAACAGACCGCCAGAATTGAACTGATCGCCGTTGACGAACAGGCCGGTTATGGTGTGGCTTTGGCCGTTAAGAATTCCAGCGAACCCATTTCCATTGTTGAGAATGGTTTCGGCACCATTACCACTGGTCACGCCATCACCGACACCCCCCAAAGGTATGAAGCCGGCAAAACCACCGCCGGCACCCGAGCCAGCGTTCCAGTTCGCCGTGGCACTGGCGTCTATATCGCGTCCTACCGCGTAGCTGCCGTTGAGATTGTTATTGATGTTCTGCAGATCGAAGACATTGTTGACCAGCATGTAGGCGGTCAGCGTCGCGCCTCCGGTGACAAAGGGGGTGAAATCGTCGGCGCTGGCATAGCTGCCCGGATTGACGGCAGGCGTCGCGGTGAACGGATTGCTCGTCGGGTTGTAGAAGATGTTGACGGCGCCCGCGGTACTGACCTGTCCGGCTCCCGCAAAGGCCACCGTGCCGCTGCCTGTGCCGGTGTTGTCGGCCACGAGGTTCACCGATGCGCCGCCGCTGTTCGTGATGGCCGCATTGACCAGGACGTCGTGGTAGGCGCTCAAGGTCAGCGCGTTGGCGCTCCCCCAACTGACCGGACTGTTGACCATGATGTCGCCCAATCCGGGACTGGTCGCGCCGGGCCCACTGGTGCTGCCGTCGGCATTGGTCTGCAGCGTGACGTTGGAAGTCGCCAGATTGGTGGAGATCGTGGCTGCTGCTGCCGCATCGACGGTCAGATCCGTGGGGTCGATGAGCCAGGTTCCGGTTCGGCCATGCGCAGCGCGCGTGTCGACGATCAACCCCGCAAAGTTGACCGTGCGCCCCGATGTCTCGATCGCGCCGCCATCGCCGTTCGGTCCGACAGCCCGTGCCGAAAGCACGCCATTGGCGTTGACGCTGTCGCCGAGCACCATGATCTTGCCGGCATTGCCCGTGGCACTGTCGACATGGATGCTTCCGGTCAGGCTGACATTGCCGCTCACTCCGGTCACACCAAGGGCTTGACTCTCGCCGCTCAGATTGACGACATTCCGGGCGGCATCGAGCGCGGTCGCCGCGGTGACCAGCACGTTGCCGCCATTGGCTGAGATGCGCCCTGACAGGGTGATGCCGCCGTCGTGAGTGGCCGGCACGGCAACCTGCAGGAATCCGTCTCCTGCCAGATCGAGCGTCGCGCGCGTCCCGCTGCCCAGGGCTACCTTGCCCAGGGGGGCGACGATCAAGCCCGCATTGTCGACCTGGCCACCGATCAGTGCGGCATAGCCTCCCTTGTCAATCGAGATGGTTCCGGCGTTGCTGACGCGGCCGCCGTCACCGGCAAGGGCGATCTCGCCACTCATGAACTTGTCGTTGGCCAGATCGAGCGTTGAGGCTACGAATCCTGCAGCTTTGACGCTGCCGGTCTTGGTGATCAAGATGCCGTTGGGGTTGATCAGGAAGATCTGCCCATTGGCACTGAGTTGGCCCGCGAGGGTCGATGTCGTGTCGCCGGTCACCCGGTTGAGCAGCACCGCGTTCGCATTGGGCTGGGCGACCACAACCTTGTTGCCCTCGCCGATCGAGAAGGACTGCCAGTTGATGATCGCGCGACCGCTTCCTTGCGTGATCGTCAGCGTGCTCGTTTGCGGCGCGCCAATCGATGCTTGGCCCGCGACGACGGTCCCGCCGGTCGGCAAGGTCTCACCCTGTGCGGTGACGGAGGCCACCGGCATCAGCGTGGTGGTGGCAAGCAAGACGATGAGCGATCGAGTCACGGTGATGCTCCTCAGAATTGAGTGAGAAGAGTGCATGACAGACGGTCGACGCTGCCCGCCTGTCCATCGAGATGTGCGCGGCCATACTCAAGCGATAGCGAGATGCCGGCTCGGACATCCTGGGCGGGGCTGCCAGACAGGCGCAGGCCTGCGCCCCAAGCCCTGGCACCGGTATCTCGGCGTTCAACGAACGTGGGACGCTCAAGCCGCACGCTGCCGATTGCACCGAAGGCGTAGGGGGACAGGCGAGCCTGACCCGCCTCGAACCTGGTCACGAATTGCCCATGCAACTCGCCGCGCAGGACATAGCCGGCATCGCCCTGAACACTGCCCGAAGGCAAGGCAGAGATGCCGTCGCTGGTGGCGATGCCAAGCTGCTCGGAATTGGCCATTGCTTTGCCGAAGCTGGTCTGGGCGCGGGCGTTCAGCGAGACGGCGAGACGAGGGTCCAGAGGCAGCTCGATCATCAGGGCGAGCGTCGCCTTGCGAAAGCTGGCATCGCTGCCCGCGCGTGACAAAGGCAAGAGCGCGGTCGAATCCGCGGCTGATCGCGCACCGAAGGCGTCGATCCCCAGCGAGCCCTCGGCCCGTGCGCTCAGCGTGCCTCCGACGGCAGGGTTGCCAGCAGCGCCCCCGCACCGCGCACGATACGCAGCCGGTCGAGTGATAGCGGCGCCACCATCGGATCGATCAGCTGCACTCGCTCATCCTGTGCATCGAACGCCAGATCGGCGCTGGCCGTCAGTGCCCGGCTGCGAACCAGCGGGTAGCCAAGTCGTCCACTGAGGCGTTGGAATCTGCTGGCGAAGCCTGGCTGCGTTGCATCGTGGCGCGGCGCGGTGCGCGCGTCGGTCGCCTCGAGGTTGAACGTCAGGCCGTCGGCGCCCACCGGCATGATCGCTCCCAAGGCGAGCGCGCGATCACGTGGCGTCGTGTCGAGCACACCGGTGTCACCTCCGCCACTGGGCAAGCCGCTGGCGCGAACGTAGATGGTTTCACCGAACCCCAGCACCGAGTTGAGGCTGAGCCCGAGCCCCATCGAGACACGGCCAAGCGACGACGGCAAGGTGTTGTCCAAGCTGAAAAATCCTTCCATCTGGCGCTGCTGCGCTTCAACCAGCAGCACGGTCGCACCCTCTGCGCGGCCTGCCATCAGGGTCGAGCGCAATGTCACCCCAGGCAGATCGGCGGCGAGCAGCAAACCGCGCTCGATGGCCGTCATCGTGATGTCACGCACCCCGACCAGCGGCGCCAAGCGCAACGTAACCTGGCGGCGGACGTTTGCCGGCACATGGCTGGTATCGACCGCCTCGATAAAACCCTCAACGACCTTCAGCCGCAGTGTTGCGCCGTCGCTGAGCTTTTGCGGGGGCACGATCACTCGCACCAGCACATGGCCTGAACGGGCGTAGCGATTCTCCAATTCGCGTGCCGCGACGAAGATCTCCGCGACCTTCAGGCTCCGTCCGACCAGCCGTGTCCTCAGCGCCGCCAACTGCTCCGAATCGATCTCGGCGCCCTCGATGGCCACACCTTCCAGTCTGACCTCCAGTGCTTCCGAGCCGGGCGGAGCGAGGGCACTCACGTTCTCCGGAATCACGATCGGGGCCCGCGGCTGCAGGACCGGTGGCGCATAGCTAGGCGGCGTGATTTGACTCGCAGTCTGAGCAACTGCGGGGAGTGCGGTCAACGCCCCGAAACCAACTGCTGAAAGGACAAGGAGACAACGGCGCAATGCCGTTGATCGGAATCTTCCTGCCATGGTCAGTCGCTCCCTTTCATCGCCACATCTGTTGTTCGGGAAGTCTGCAAAACCGCGCCTGCAGACCGCTTGTGCGGGGAAGTTGACTGGTGGTCACGCTGCTCGCGATGGCGACTGTTCTAGTTACAGCACAGCTTGCTCGAATCGGCGTCGAAGTCGGCGTCGGCCTTCGCGCCGAAGTGCCACTGCTTGAGCCTCTTGGCCTGATGCATGACAGCACACACCCACACACGCACCTGCTGGTCCAGGTGGGATTCGGAGCCGCAGTGAGCGTGGCTTCACCAGCGGGTTCGCCTTGAGCCGCTGCCGTTGCTGAGCCAGGTCGGAATCAATGGCTACCTGCACCTGGGGAAGTGGCTCGTGTACCCCGGCAAGTGGGCTGAACGCGGGATGGTGGTCTCGTCGGACCGGGCTACTACATCGGCCAGCCCGAGCACATCGCGGTGAGCCCGCTTGTGCAGAGGAATGACTTGGCAGCCGCATTGCCTCGCCGAAAGCTCTTCCAGAATTCAGCTGCCGGGCCATGGAATTGCCGGCAATCAGGGTTAGGCGGCCTAGCGGCGCCCCTGTCTGGTCAGCGTACAACGCAACGGATTCCGGGAAGCCCGTCTGAAGCTGCTTGCCGACCACCCGCGGAATGAGGCCCCCACACCGGCGGTCGACTCCCGAATTACTCGTTGTCATATCCTCTCCCCTGGCGGACCATGATAGGAGACCTTAGCGGGCGCAACAAGGCCGAAAGGCAACGTTGCCAGCAATAGCTGTCGGGCCCACTTGGCGGCAATCAGATAGCGCAACGCAGTTTTCGACGGTGGCAGGTTCACGACCTCAATCCGTCGAGCCTAGGCTGATGAGCCGCCGTCCCGCTCTCGGAAAGCACTGCTTGGCAATCCCGGCGCACGGCAAGGCCCGGTCAACTGCCAATAGCCCTTGGCAGACTCACTGCGATACGCGTGAAGCCTTCCAGGTCAGAAGTTTCCATTGCGATCTCACCGCGCTGAGCCCGTACGAGAAGGCGGGCCGAATAGGTGCCCAGGCCGTTGCCGCCCGGCTTGCCTGTGGTGACGAACTTGTCGAAGAAGCGCTCGCGTATTTCTTCGGGCACCACGCCCCTGTTCTCGATCTCGATCAGCAACGGCGACTGATCCCGCAGGCGGATCGACACCTTGCTGCCGGCAGGTGCGGCCTCGCAGGCGTTCTTGATCAGGTTCTGGAAGGCCGAGAAGCACAGGGTGATGTCGCCCATCGCCATCGGCGGCTCGGCGCCGACCGGCACGTCGGTATCGACAGAGATCGAGAGCGATTTTTCCGCGAAGGTGATGCGCGCCGTTTCGGCGATGCGGCGCAGCAGCTCGCCCAGCTCCACCGGCACGGCCTTCAGTTCGAAGCGGCCGACCTCGATCTTGTAGAGCTCCGCCGAGAGATTGATCATGCCAAGCACCCGCAGCGTGATCTCCTCCACCAGGCGCAACTGCTCGATCTGGCGGCGGCCCAGCGAATCATCGTCCTGCAGCGCCTGCAGCACGCCCAGGGCGCCGGCCAGGGGGCCGCGGATGTCGTGCCGGGTGATGCGCTCGATGTCTTCGCGCAGATGGGCGGCTTCGACCATGCCATCCACCTCGCTCTGGAGGTCCCTGCGCAGCTGCACGTAGCGCATGAAGTTGCGCACCCGCAGCTTGAGAGTCTCTGGATCGATCGGCTTGGTGATGAAGTCCACCGCGCCGAGGTCCAGGCCCTGCAGCCGCGCGTCGGCCGTGTTCATGGTCGTGACGAAGATGATCGGCACGGTCTCGGAGTTGGGGTGCTCGCGCATGCGGCGGGCCACCTCGAAGCCATCCATGCCCTCCATCATGATGTCCAGCAGCACCAGATCGGGCGGCGTGCCGGTGCTGGCGATGCTCAAGGCCTTGGCCCCGTCCCGCGCCATCCGCACGCGGTAGTCATTGCGGAACAGTTCGGACAGCAGGATCAGGTTGTCGGCCGTGTCGTCGATGATCAGGATGGTGGCCTTCTGCGGCTCACCGCTGTCGGCTTGCACTGTGGCTGCCGCTGCCGCAAGAGACTCGGCGGACTCCGCACCCGGCACCGCCTGCAGGGGCTTGCGCGGCGGTTGCCGCAGCGCTCGCTCCACCCGGGCAAGCAGTTGCTGTGGCGAATAGGGCTTGAGCAGCATCGAGGTCACACCGCAGGAGATGGCTTTCACCACCTGTTCCCGCTCGGCCTCCGCCGTGATCAGCACGAACGGAATCGCCGCCAGCCGGGGATCGGCACGCATGGCCTGGAGCAGTTCGATGCCGGTCATCACCGGCATGTTCCAGTCGGAAAGCACGATGTCGAAGGCGTTGCCGTGCAGATAGCGCAAGGCCTCGGCGCCGTCCTTGGCCGTCATGATCCGCTCGACGCCGACCTGGCGCAGCTGGTTGACGGTGACCTTGCACATGGCCTCGATGTCGTCCACGACCAGGACTCGCGTACTTGCATTGAGCGTCGGTGGGTTGGTCATCGGGCTTCCCTCCTCTTGATCTTGTGCGGCATCGACCGATGCGCCGGCAGCGTAACGCCGGGTCCAAGGGGTGGCAATTGTTCATATGCAATTTTCTTGAGTTGTCAATCCCACGCTACTGCGCGATAGTCCCTGCAAGGTCCGGAAAGGACGAGCCAAAGAGGGAGGCCGAAGACGATGCCCGACACTGTGGGTTTCCGCGAAAAACCGACGATTCTTGCGGTCGATGACGCGCCAGACAACCTCTGGCTGCTCTCCGGCCTGCTGAAGGACCAGTACCGCGTCAAGGTCTGCGGCTCCGGTGAGAAGGCCCTGGAGATCGCGCGCGGCGCGATGGCCCCCGACCTGATCCTGCTCGACGTGATGATGCCGGGCCTCTCCGGCCACGACGTCTGCCGCCAGCTCAAGGCCGATCCGGCCACGCGGCACATTCCCATCATCTTCCTGACCGCCATGACGAGCACGGCGGACGAGGAGCACGGCCTCTCGCTGGGCGCCGCGGACTTCATCATCAAGCCGATCAATCCGCCCATCATGCTGGCCCGCGTGGCGACGCAGCTGCAGGCCAAGGCGGGCGCGGATTTCCTGCGCAACCAGAACCAGTTCCTCGAGACCGAAGTGCAGCGGCGCGCGCGCGAGCTCACGGCGATCCAGGATGTCACCATCCTCGCCATGGCCTCGCTCGCGGAGACGCGCGACAACGAGACTGGCAACCACATCCGCCGCACGCAGAACTACGTGCGCGCGCTGGCGCTGGCCCTGCGGGAGCAGAAACCGAAGTTTCGCGAGCAGTTGTCCGATCACCTGGTCGACATGCTCTACAAGTCGGCCCCGCTGCACGACATCGGCAAGATCGGCATCCCCGATCGCATCCTGCTGAAGCCGGGCCGCTTCGAGGGCGACGAGTTCGAGATCATGAAGACCCACACGACCCTGGGCCGCGACGCGATCCAGCATGCCGAGGACCAACTGGGCATGCCGGTCGAGTTCCTGCAGTACGCCAAGGAGATCGCGTATGGCCACCAGGAGAAGTGGGATGGCAGCGGCTACCCGCTCGGTCTGGCGGGCGAGGCGATTCCCTTGTCGGCGCGGATCATGGCCGTGGCCGATGTCTACGACGCGCTGATCAGCCGGCGGGTCTACAAGGACGGGATGCCGCACGAGAAGGCGCTCGGCATCATGCGCGAGGGACGCGGCTCGCATTTCGATCCGGACATCGTCGACGTGTTCCTCGGAATGGCCGACGAATTCCAGCGCATTGCGCAACGCTTCGCGGATTCCGATGCCGACATCGCCCGCAAGGCGCAAGACCTGGCACTGGCCAAGGGTGACGGCAGCGCAGCGGCCTGATCGTCCTTTAAACCCGAGGCGGGGCGCCGGCCCCGCCCACACCCCTGTTCGCGATGAGCTCAATCACCCGCTTCTTCGAAGGTTCTTCCCTGCGCGCCAAGCTGGCTGCGGCCTTCGGCGCCATGTTGCTGCTGGCAGTCGTGCTGGGATATCTGGGCATCCACTCCATCAGCAAGGTGGATGCCGAGATCCAGACGATGTACGAGAAGGAACTGCAGGGCGTGTCGAACGCGCGCGCGGTGCAATTCCATTACGCGACCATGGGACGACAGTTGCGCCAGGTCTTGCTGAGCACGGATGAGGCGGTGCGCAACCAGGCCATGCATGAGTTGGACCAGGAGCAGGTGGCGCTCGCCCGCGAACTTGAGGACTTGCGCCGGCGCATCTTCAGGGACGAGAACAGGCGCAACCTGCGAACATTCGAAGAGAACTACGCCGTCTACCGGCAGAACCTCAACCAGGTGCTGCAGCTTGCAAGCCAGGGGCGGCTTGAGGAGGCGCGCAAGCGCGTATCGAGTCGAGAGTTCGGCCTGACCGGCGAAGCGGTGGCGCAGGCCATGGAAGCCGTCGCATCGCTGAAGGAGGGCGGCGCTCGCGAGTCGATTCGGAACGTTCAAATCATGGCCGAGGCGGCCGAGCTTCGGGCCTATGCGCTACTGGGCCTCGGGGGACTGTGTAGCGGTCTCTTCGTCTGGCTGATCGCCCGCTCGATCCGCATACCGGCGCTGGAACTTCGTGTCGCCGTTGAGCGCATCGCCGGCGGGGAGCTGGGGCAGGCGGTGCCGCATGTGGAGTTCCAGAATGATCTCGGCGGGCTGGCCCGCGCCGTCGCCATGCTGCAGACCGGCGCTCGCGAACTGGACGACCAGCGCTGGGTCAAGACGCACACCGCCTCCATTTCAGCGGAGCTGCAGGTTACCCGCTCCTTCGCCGAGCTGGCCCAGCGATTCTTCTCGCTCGTCGCCACGCCGCTGGGCATCGGCCATGGGGCGCTCTATACCTTCGAGCGCGAAGCGAAGCGCTTGCGCCTGCTGGCGGGATATGCGCGCCAGGAGCGCGCCGACCGGCCGGCCAGCCCTGTTGAGCTGGGCCAGGGGCTCGTCGGCCAATGCGCGCTGGAACGCAGCGCCATCGTCCTGAACGAGCCCCCGCCCGACTACCTGCGCATCGGCTCGGCCCTCGGGGATGCCGCACCGAAGGCCATCAACGTGCTGCCCATCCAGCGTGGCGACGACTTGCTGGGCGTGCTGGAGATCGCCACCCTCGAGCAGACTACGCCCGCGCGGCAAGCCCTGCTCGATGCGCTGCTGCCCGTGCTCGCCGCCAACCTGGAGATCCTGGCGCGCAACGACGCCACCCAGCGCCTGCTCGACGAAACACGCGCGCAGGCCCAGACCCTGGAGCAGCAGGCCCAGGAGCTGGAAGCGCAGCAGGAGGCGATCAAGGCCACCGAGCGCTGGTACCGCGCCATCATCGAGTCGGCGCCGGACGGCCTTCTCGTGGCAAATCAGCAGGGCATCATCACGATGGTCAACCCGCGCCTGGCCGAGATCTTCGGCTACGAGGAGGGGGAACTGATCGGCCAGGAGGTCGAGTTGCTGGTGCCCGTGGAGCGTCGCCCGGGCCACCCGGAGTTGCGCGGCAGCTTCAATGCTGTGGGTGGACGGCGCGAGATGGGCGGCACCCAGAGTTCGCTTCGAGGGCTGCGCAAGGACGGATCGACCTTCCCGCTCGAAGTGGGGCTCTCGCTGCTGCCGGCCGTGGGCGGGCATGAGCCCAGCGTGTGCGCCTCGGTGCGCGACGTGACCGAACGCAAGAAGGACCAGGAGGCCATGCAGCTGGCCAGCGCCGAGCAGGCCTCGATGTTCGAAGCTGCCACGCTCGGTATCGCCTTCATCAAGGGCGGCATCATCGTGCGCAGCAACAGCCAGCTGGACGCCCTGTTCGGCAACGAAACCGGCGGCCAGATCGGGCGTTCTGCACGGGGCTGGTACGACTCCGACGCGCTCTTCACCGGCATCCTGGACGAGGTCTACTCGCACCTGTCGACCGGCGCGAAGTACCAGCGCGAGCGGGAATTGGTGCGCGTCGACGGAACGCGCTTCTGGTGCGAACTCAGCGGCTCGGCGATCGATCCCGCAGACCTGGGCAAGGGCACGGTGTGGATGCTGCATGACATCACCGCACGCAAGGCCGCCGAGCGCGCCCTCGCCGAGGAACGCGGGCGGCTGCAGCAGATCCTGGAAAACAGTCCCGTGGGCGTGTCGATCAATGCGGAAGATGGCACGGCCGTGTTTGCGAATCACCAGATGTCACGGCTGATGGGCGTGCCGACGGAAGAACTGCTCGCACGCAACACCTTGTCGCTGTGGAAACACGCGCCGAGCCGCGAGCAGTTCGTCGACCTGTTGCGGCGCGATGGCATGGTCAAGGACTACGAGGCCGAGCTGCTGCGAGACGACGGCGGCATCCGGTCGGTGCTGATTAGCACCAACCGGATCGCCCAGGGAGAGTCCAATCTGTTGGTCAGCTGGATCTATGACCTCACCGAGCGCAAACGGATGGAGGCCCAGATCCAGCACACCAACTTCCTTGCCGACGTGGCTCTGGAGCTGACGGACAGCGGCTACTGGTATGTGGACTACAGCGATCCCGAGCATTACTTCCAGTCCGAACGTGCCGCACGCATCCTGGGCGAGCCCTTGCACGCCGACGGGCGCTACAAGCTGGACAGCGAGTGGTACTCACGCCTGCACGAGGCCAACGCGGAGACGGCGGCCCTGGCGGCGGAACGCTACCAGGGCGCCGTCGATGGCAGGTACGACAAGTACGACGCCATCTACGCCTACAAGCGGCCGATCGATGGCGACGTCGTCTGGGTGCATGCCGCCGGCAAGCTGCTGCGCGACGCGGAGACCGGCAAGCTGCTGTTCATGTACGGCGCCTACCAGGACATCACGCAACAGAAGCAGACCGAGGACGAGATCCGCCAGGCCCGCGAGTTGGCGCTCGAAGCCACCCGCGCGAAGAGCGATTTCCTGGCGAACATGAGCCACGAGATCCGCACGCCGATGAACGCCATCATCGGCATGTCGCACCTCGCCCTGCAGACCGCGCTCGACAAGAAGCAACGCAACTACGTGGAGAAGGTGCACCGCTCGGCCGAGAACCTGCTGGGCATCATCAACGACATCCTCGACTTCTCGAAGATCGAGGCCGGCAAGATGTCCATGGAGCAGGTGGACTTCCGGCTGGAGGACGTGCTGGATCACGTGGCCAACCTGATTGGCATGAAGGCCGACGACAAGGGGCTGGAGCTGCTTTTCAGCTGCGGCGCCGACGTACCCACCGCGCTCGTGGGCGACCCGCTGCGTCTGGGCCAGGTGCTGGTCAATCTGTGCAGCAACGCGGTCAAGTTCACCGACCATGGCGAGGTCATCCTCGGCATCGAGGTCGCGCATCAGGAAGGCAGCGAGGTCGAACTGCACGGCTGGGTGCGAGACACAGGCATCGGCATGACGCCCGAGCAGTGCGCCAAGCTGTTCCAGTCCTTCAGCCAGGCCGACACCTCCACCACGCGCAAGTACGGTGGCACCGGCCTGGGCCTGGCGATCTCGCGCACGCTCATCGAATTGATGAACGGGCGTGTCTGGGTCGAAAGCGAACCGGGCCGCGGCTCGACCTTCCACTTCCAGGCTCGCTTCGGGCTGCAGTCGGAGCCGATGCCGCGGCGCATGTTCCGGGCCGAGGAACTGCTCGGCGTGCGCGTGCTGGTCGTGGACGACAACGCTTCTGCCCGGGAAATCCTCTTCTCGATGGCGCGCCAGTTCGGCCTTGAGGTGGACGCCGCGCGAGACGGCGCGGAAAGCCTGCGCATGGTGGAGGCTGCTCACGCGCGGCAGCTGGACTACGAGCTGGTCCTGATGGACTGGAAGATGCCGACGATGGACGGCGTCGAGGCCGTTCGCCAGATTCAGGCCCTGGAGCTGGGCACCCTGCCGGCAGTCATCATGGTCACGGCTTTCGGCCGCGACGAGGCCATGGTTGCAGCGAGCGGCCGCGGCGCCCATCTGAATGCCGTGCTGACCAAGCCGATCACCGCCTCCACCCTGCTCGAAGCCGTGGGCGAAGCGCTGGGCAAGGGCCGGACCACGCAAAGCCGCATCGAGTCGAAGGCACAGGGCCAGCAGCAGATCGCGGCACGGCTGCATGGCGCCCGCGTGCTACTGGTAGAGGACAACGATCTGAACCAGGAACTGGCGTTGGAACTGCTCGGCCAGGCCGGCATCACGGTCGTGCTGGCTGAGCATGGCGAGCAGGCGCTGGACATCCTGGCCAGCGACCCGGCCTTCGATGGCGTGCTGATGGATTGTCAGATGCCGGTGATGGACGGCTACGAAGCCACACGCCGTCTGCGTGCGCAGCCGAAATTCGCTGGCCTGCCCATCATCGCGATGACGGCCAACGCGATGGCCGGCGACCGCGAGAAGGTGCTGGCCGCGGGCATGAATGATCACATCGCCAAGCCGCTGCGCGTGGACGACATGCTGGCCTGCATGGCGAAGTGGATCAAGCCGGCGGCGCTGCCGCGACTCGAGGCCGGCAGCCTGGCGCCCCTGCCGCAGCCGGACACCGGGCTGCCACCGCTGCCTGGCATCGATGTGCAGGCAGGTCTCGGCATATCGCAGCACAACCTGGCGCTGTACCGGCGCCTGCTCGTCAAGTTCGCAGCAGGCCAGGCCCACTTTGCCGAAAGCTTCGAGCAGGCTCGCCAGGACCACAGCGATGCCGCCGCCGCAACGCGCTGCGCGCATACGCTGCGCGGCGTGGCCGGCAATATCGGCGCCACGGGCGTTGCCTCGGCCGCCGCAGCGCTGGAGCAGGCATGTGCCGAGGAGGCGCCCGCCGAGACGCTTCAGCCCTTGCTGGAACAAACGCTGGCCGCCTTGGAGCCTGTCCTGGCTGGTCTGGCGGCACTCACCCGCGAGACTGCACCCGCGGCCTCCACAGGTGCGCGCGGCGGCGCCCCGTCGCCCGAGGCGATGGCGATGCTGGGCAAGCTGCGCCTGCTGCTTGAGGACAACGATGCCGAAGCTGGCGACCTGCTCGATGCAGTGCGGGAACGCCTCAGCGCCGAGGGCGCTGAACTGGCCCAGGCCCTGGCACCGGTCGCTCGAGCGATTGAGAACATCGACTTCGACGTCGCATTGGGAAAATTCGAGGCTGCTCTGGCTGGCGTCCAGAAATAAACGAGTCTCGTCCGTCCCGTGGCCCGGCGCCGCGAGCCCGGCACTTGCCAGGATGCCGCGAGGAGTGGCGGAGCGAGTTCAATGAATCTCGCGGGGAATCTCAAGCGCGTGGGGTTCGGCGGGAACAGGGAGTAGCAAGTCAAGACTTGAATGTCTGCTGTCGAGCGTGCAACCTCAGCTGGGCTAGTTCCGGTTTGGGTCGGGACCGCCAGTCCGGTGGCATCGGCAACTGTCATTGACGGCCTGCCTTGCGCGCAGGTCCTGCGACGCTCGGCCTGCTGCTGAACGGCCGTTCATGATGATCACCGGTCAGACATTGCCGCCTGGCCTCGGCGACCGCTTGTTGGGGCGCCGACATTCGCCGTTCACCAGCAAATGATTCTGACCAGCCTGGACAGGTCGATGGCGGCGCTCTGTGCCGGCCGCGCCTCATCCTGCAAAAAAAGAGCCCCGTCTTGCGGACGGGGCTGGAAAGTTCTTCGCTGTCATCACGAAAAACTCCCGCCTCAGGGAGGAAAAGGCGAGGGCCGAAGCCAGGCTCAGTAGACCATGGAGCTTTGCAAGGTGGCGACGCCTGCACCCTCCATCCGCAGGGGCTTGCGCCGACGCACTGAGTGTTGACCACTCGATTCGACGGCTGATCGCCACGCTGGTGACGGTACGCGGCCCTTCCCGTGCCCGCGGACCGCGGGCCTCTATCCTTCACGCGGTGCGTGAACGGCCCGCTGGTCGAACTGCCCGCCTGCAGAACTTCGCTTCGCGCATTGCCGGGCAGATCGCCCCCTCGGTCACCCGCCAGACCCGGAGCCGGCCCGCGGATGTCCAAGTCCCGGGTGATCGCAGCAGCTCGATCGCCCGCCTGACTACGGACGCCACACGCCGCTCAACAGGAGCCAGGTCAGCATCGCCGCGAGGATCGCTGAGGCCGCATGGGTCAGCCAGCTGTTCCAGGGGTTCGACGTCTCCTTGACGACCCGGTACAGCTGCTGCAGCGGCTGTGTCAGGCGATGTATTGCAGGGCCAACGTTCTTCGTGAAGAGCGCCTGCGCAGCCTCCTCCATGGCCCGGAGGTGCAGGTCGATCGAGTGACGGGTGGCCTTGTCTGCCTGTTGCGCAATGTGCTTGATGACGTGAGCCTTCGCGGCGTCGGTCAGCATCGCTATGCGCGCGTCGATGGCGGCCGACTGGGCCTGCAGTGCGGCGTTGGCCTGCGACAGCGCTTCGCAGCTCGCTTCGAGGCTGGCCTTCACTTCGTCGACCCGGTCAAGCAGCTTCCCGACGTCGCCCAGGGCCTCCAGGATCAGCATCTCGCGTGCTCCACCGGGCGTGCTCATGCTGCCGTCCTCCGTGCGGCAGCGCGGTGCGTGGTTGCAGCGGCGACCGCTGCCGGCGGTGCGCCAAGGCGAAGCGCGTCAAAGCAGGCATCCAATTCCTCGCCGACATGCTGGGCCAGGCGCAGCGTCGCGAGCCGCTGCCCCAGGGCAAGCTTGTCCTGCGTATTGGTGGCCGCCGCGATCAAGGCCTTGTAGTCGGTCTCGTCCGCGGCCAGCTCGGCGATGGAGGGTGAGGGGTCCATTCGGCGCAGCCGGCCGTAGATGTCGTTGGCGCCCAGGCAGCAGGACGGATCTGCGGTGCAGATCGCCTGGTCCTTGAGGAACGCGGTAATGAGGAAGAAGCTCTCGTTCACGGACGTCCCGAACTCGGCCATGTTGAAGACCAGCTTGATCCGAGCCGGCGGGACGCCGAGCTGCGAAAGGTCGACCAGGGTCGCGATCGTGTCCTGCTGCTGCTTGATGGCAGGGGTCGTCGGAACGATGAAGTAGTCGTAGTCGGCGTGGCTTCCCCGGTATACCCTCATCAGATGGATCAACTCGTCGACATTGCTGGCGCCGATGTCGACCACGGCGCTCTCAATGGTGTGCAGGTAGTCCTGCAGGGCACCGAACTGCTTGCCCCGCATGGCCATCGATTCGCCTTCGCTGGCGTTGATGCTCTCGACGGAAATCGACTCGGCGCCAGGGATGCGCGGCAGCAGCAAGTGGCGGGCGATGGTGGTCTTGCCCACATTGCCCGAGAAGTTGATCACGGCGATCTTCATGATTTCTCCTTTGCACGGATGAACGGGTTGGTGCTCTGGCTGCGCCTGAAGGCTTCCGCGATGTCCTTGCCGGTTCGTGCGGCAGGGGGCGCAGCGGCGGAACTGCCGGGGGAATAGGACGGCGGCGCCGGTGTCTCCAGCGAAGACGTCAGATCGGAAGCTGAAGCAGGTTGGGGCGCGACGGGCAGAGCGCTGTTGCAGGCCGGATTTACCGTCACCGAACGGGCGCGTTCGGAAGCGCGGAGTTCTTCGCGCCAGACGGTGCTGAGGCTCACATGCACGCCGGCGGCGGCCAGCGCCTCGCGGATGGCTTCCAGCGTGTAGCCCTCGGCGCGCAGCTGCGCGATCTCTTGCGTGTAGCCGCGAGCCTTGCGGGACACGCGACCGGGCGGTTGCAAGGGGAAGAGGCGCATTGTGGTCACCGCGCGGTGAAGGTCAATGGGGTGCAACCGCCCCCGGCGTCAAGCGCATCGGAGCGTCGTGGACGGTGGAGGAGGTCGGGCATCGCAGTGCCTTTTGACAGTAGCTTGTCGAGTCCTTCGCAGGCGTTTTGAAGTCCGTTCGCGCGGGCTTTACGGCGATTTTTCAGATTCTTCCGGCGGGCTTTAGATGGGCTTTCATTGAGCCGATCGTCGACCCAAAACGGGAGGCGTGACGCGATGACTTTTGACTAAAAATCGTCGCGAGCCAGGGGCTCAAGCGAGACCAATAGCAAAGACATGCTGAGTGCAGGATAGGCTGGGCGCCAGCAAATGGATGCCCCCCGCAAGGGCCCGTTCAAGAGCAACCGAACCAATGCACCCATGCAGCCTTCCGCAGTTGTGCAGACCAACTGCGCGGCGCGGCCTGCATACCGCTCGACGGTATCGCCGCCGTGGACTTGGCTGCCGGCAAGGTAAGTCGGTTCCAATCTCGCCAACAAGATGGACTAACCACTTTCGCTGCCACCTATTTCGGCTCATTTGACCAAGTTTGGAAGGAACCAGAAAAGCTGGAGGGTGCGACTGCGCAGGTTTGCAGGCACATCAGTTCGGTGTATCAAGAGGAACAACCCGAAAGCAACTGCTGAAAAATTACCTCGGCTCGGGGTGTGTAGTAAGTCTCGCTGGCAGGCGAGATCTCCCAAATTCCACTGCACAATTGCTAACAACTTCGACGACTGCTCATTCCAGGCGTGCTCGCGGAACTACGTGCTGCTATTCGAACAAATTGGCGGCAACGCGACTTGTGGGTGAGCCATTTTTGCAAAGCTAGGCATGGCATCCATCGGTGATTTCGTTGAAATTCGAACTGAGCCCTATAAGACATGGGGCCTGGGCAAGTTGATCAGTCTCTCGGATGGCGAAGCCACTGTGCGGTTCTTCGATGCGCCAGGCGCCCAGGGTTGCGAATTGGTTAAGTGTCCAGCCACGCAGGTTCGGGGTGTGATCCTTCCAAGTCAGACACGCGTCTATCGCCGGCACGCGGCAGGTGGACGTTGGCAAGCAGGTCGGGCACTCCATGTCGAGGGCAATAGTGTCCTCGTGCAGTTTCCCAACAACGACACCTTCGATTGCAGGGCTGAAGACCTTGAGACGCGATGGAATAGGCCGCTGCGGGACCCCTTGCCATTCCTGATCGCACAGGCGACAGAAACTCCGTTCATGAACGAGAGTCGCGCCGGATTCGTGCGCGCTGTATCTGCCCAGCATTCGAGTTCCAATGGCATGACCGCTCTGTTTGGTGCCTCCGTCGAGTTGGTGGACTACCAGTTTGAAGTCGTCAGGCGCGTGCTCACCGACCCGGTTCAGCGATTTCTCCTCGCAGACGAAGTGGGACTTGGCAAGACCATCGAGGCCGGTGTCATCATCCGACAGTGCGTGCTCGATGATCCCAATGCGATTGTCGTGGTGATCACTCCCGCGGCCCTGGTTTCACAGTGGCGCCAGGAGTTGCTGCGACGTTTTGCGATGAAGTCGATGTTGGACGATTTCGTGTTCGTCGTGGCGCATGACGACATCGACCGACTCGCAAGTCTGCTGCCCCAAGCCGAGATGCTGGTGGTGGACGAGGCGCATCACCTTTCTCGCCAAGTCGAAGGACAGTCCAACTATTTGTACCGTCTGCTCGAAGTCCACGCGCCGCGTGTTCCCCGACTGCTTCTGCTCTCCGCAACTCCGGTGCTGAGTGACAGCGCCGGATTCTTGCGGGTGATGCACTTGCTCGATCCAGTGGTCTTTCCGCTCGATGACTTGGCTGGATTCAGAAGGCGCCTCGCGTCCCGCCAACTGATTGCCGAGCTGGTCGCCACATTGGTGCCCGACAACCTGTACTCGCTCCCCGAAGAGTTGGGTCGATTGGCCGCCGTCTTTGGTGACGACGCTCTCCTGATGACGCGCGTGGCGGAACTGCGCGAAGTGCTCGACACCTTCCCCGAGGAAGATGATGAACGCTTTACGGCCTCGTTGGATGCGCTGCGCACCCATCTGTCAGAAACCTACCGCTTGCATCGCCGCGTGCTGCGCAATCGCCGTGCTGCGTTCCCATGGGCCACCATGCAGCGCAAGGGCCTGGACAGGGTTAACTTCGAAGGCAATCGGACTGCAGCCTTGTGCGACGCAATCGAGCAGTTGCGTTTGAGGGTCTTTGGAGACGTTGACATGCCACACGCGGCCCGCAGGGCCCTGCTTGAATGGGCAGTGCAACCGCGCGCGCATGTGCGTGTCGCACAGTTGATCCGAAGGTTGGGCGCTGACGACGCCGTCTCGCTGCGCCTGGCTCAGCAGATCGACGGAGCGGCCGCAGCTGTTCGCGAGGATTCGGCGCGCATCGACGCACTGGCATCGACCTTGGAAGAACTGCTGCAGCAGTCCGCAGTCCAGGTGGTCGTTTTTTGCGATGCCGAGGCCGATGCGGACCAAGTGTTTGAGGCCCTTCAACCGGTCTTCGATTCCCGCGTAGCCCGCCACATGGTGGCGCTTGATCCCTTTGAGGAAGACGCGGACGAGCAAGACTTGGTGCCCGCCTGGCAAGCTTTCATGTCCGACCCTGCCGCATGCCGCATCCTGGTCTGCGACGCCCGCGCAGAAGAGGGCGTCAACCTCCACGGCGGTGAGAAAGTCGCTGTGCATTTCGACTTGCCCTTGTCGGCGAACCGCATCGAACAGCGACTGGGCCGTCTGGACCGGTTTGGTCAAGGCAAGAAGGTCCGTTCTGTGGTCCTGGTCGATCAGGGTAACTCCAACGAGGTGGGTTGGTTCGACCTGTTGAGCGCAGGCTGGGGTATTTTTGAGCGCTCGGTTGCCAGCCTGCAGTACCTCATCGAGGAGAAGACCCAGGACTTGATTGACGACTGGTCGGCGCATGGGTCGGTGGCATTCGCCACGGCCTGCGAGCAGATCGCAGGCCCCACTGGCCTGGTCGCACTGGAACTGCGCCGCATCAATCAACAGGATGCGCTGGATGCCATTTCGGGTGCAGACCCTGACGCCATGAACCCGATGGACGACTGCGACAGCGACTGGAAGACCTGGCGCGCGGCCTTCCGTGCGTTGGCCGTGGACGCTCTGCGCTTTGTCTGGCGCCCGGAGGGCGCTCGCAGCAATGGCGATGAGATCTTTCGCGTTGGCTATGCGTACCAGGGGCAACAAAACACCTTGCTGCCGGTCGGCCGCTTCCTGAACACCTTTCTTGAGGCCGTTGACTTGGATGCGCCTGCAGGCAGCGCACGGTTTCCGTTGACCTACCGTTACGTATTTCAACGCAGCAGTGCCAAGTCGGCGGATTGTCTGGCCAAAGAGACGCGGCTGCTGCGGGTCGGCGATCCTATGGTGTCCGCCCTAGAGAACTTTTGTCAGTTGGACGACCGCGGTCGTGCCTTCGGTTTGTGGCGCGTGCGACCGCAACATGAAGTCAATGACCCGAGCGGGGCGGATTTGTACTTTCGTTTTGACTTTGTTGTGGAGCCGGAGGCCTCAACAACCGCGGCCGAGTCGGGCACGCGGACTCGGGTGCAGGCACTGGCGCGACAAGCCGGCGCCAGTCTTCCTCCCCTCTACTTCACCGTATGGACATCGGGGGCAGGTGAGATCGTTGAGAGCCCTCCGGACGTCATTCTGGAAGACTACAAGGCCGGTCAAGGGCGTCCTGCCACCGGGACCGATTTCAACCTTAACCCGGAGCGCTGGCGAGCACTGCAATATGCGGACAAGCTGACGTGGATCCAGGAGTGGGACACGTTGTGCAAGCATGCGCGAACGAAGGCGGAGCACTCGGTACGCGAGTCGGATCGGATGCGCGAACATGTGGAGCGCGCCGTGAGCGCCACGCAACGACAGCACCTCCTGCGCAGCACCCAGGGTCAGGCTCGCATTGCACGACTGGAGGGCGAGCAGGCCCTCCATGAGAAGCAGGATCTTGCCGACGACGAAGACTTCTATCGCGAACTGCAAGGGGTGCTGCAGCAACCGGTGCTGCGCCTGGACAGTGTCGGCGCCATCTTTGTTTCGCAGGACGCGGCATTCGAACGATGATCCAGGCTAATCGAAAGGCCGACGGGTTGGACCAACCAATACGCCAAGACCGACATTGGATGGATGTCGCTGATGAGGGGGCCAGCGATCTGCAACTGCGTCTCAAAGCAGTATGGGGTGCGATGCAGACCAAGTCGAAAGGGGCTAGTCACATCGACCTCTTTGCTCTGGTGCGCCATTGGGGGCTGTCGCGAATCGCTTTGGGCGACCTCCGATGGTGGCCCGTCCCCAGCAGTTCACCGTGGCCGGACGTCCAGGCCTGGCGCGCAGCGGGGTTTGAAACCTACCAGTCCGCCGCTGGCCTCGAATTGCGGGCGCAAGCGGTGGCGTTACCCTGGCTGGGGGCACAACAGGATCTTTTGACGGATGCCTTCAAGGCATTGCCATCGAGACGAGACCTGAAGGTCAAGGCGGACCCGGTTGTACAGCGCTGCCTGGACGTTACTACCTACACCGGTGCAGGGCAGAGGGAGGCCTTGCGCGCATTGATCCACTTGCCGTCAGATGTCACCCTCATCGCGAACCTGCCCACGGGCAGTGGCAAGTCATTGCTGGCGCAAATGCCTGCCCTGTTGGAAGGCAACGGCCACGTCTCGTTGGTAATCGTACCGACGGTCGCTCTGGCCATTGACCAGGCTCGGCGCATGACGGAGTTGTTGCAAGCGCTGGATGCCAGTTGGCAGCCAACACCGTTGGCCTATCACGGTGGACTCAAGCGCGAAGAGAGGGCGCAGGTCCACCGTGCGATCCGTGACGGCACCCAGCGGGCACTTTTTACATCCCCGGAGAGCGCGACAGGAGTGCTGCGCGAATCGCTGGAGTTCGCGGCGAAATCCGGACGCCTGACACACGTGATAGTGGATGAGGCTCACCTCGTTGCCACATGGGGGCAAGGTTTTCGGCCTGAGTTCCAGTTGCTGCCGGCGCTGGTTCGACACTTGCGCGAGTTGAGTCGTGGTCGGGGGCGGGACATACGCCTCGTGCTCGCCTCAGGAACACTGTCTTCTTCGACGATTAGTAGCTTGCAGAACCACTTTGGACCTGCAGGGGCCACCCAAGTCGTCTCTGCAGTGCATTTGCGACCGGAGCCCCGTTATGCGATCCATCATTGCGCTCACGAGACCGAGCGCAGGCAACGGGTCGTCGAGGTCCTGAAACAGGCGCCTCGGCCCTTCATTCTGTATGTGACCAAGCCAGACATAGCCGAAGAATTCGAAGAATTGCTGCGAGATGAGGGCTTTGAACGCATTGGGTGCTTCACGGGCAAGACTGGGCCCGCGGAACGCGAGCTCCTTCTCAAGGAGTGGGCACTCAATCGACTCGATGGCATGGTGGCAACTTCCGCTTTCGGACTGGGCGTGGACAAGGCAGAGGTTCGAACCATCGTGCACGCAACCATGCCGGAATCCCTGGACCGCTTCTACCAGGAGGTGGGCCGGAGCGGACGGGATGGTCGAGCCTCGGCCAGCCTGTTGCTGTACACAAACGTCGACATTCACGAGGCCAACGACATGGCCCAGAACGCGCAGATCGGCAATGACCTGGCCTTCGAGCGTTGGGAGAGCATGGTAGGTAACCTAGTCAGCCAGGACCCTGAACGCGGCGTTGTCTGGGTCGACTTGCGCCGCCGGCGCGCGGACATCCCGGCCGACTCGCCGGTTAACCGAGACTGGAACCTCCGAACCCTCAATCTCATGACTTCGGCAGGCCTTCTCGAATTGGTCGGTTTGAGCACATTGGAGCCTGGCAGCGCGCCAGAGGACGAGGACGGAGATCTTGGTCCCGACCCCTTGTTTGCCGCAGTTCGAATTCGGGATCCACTCCACAAAGAGCGCCGTCATTTCGGCGTTCGTATGGATGCGGCACGGGAAGCCGCCTTCCGTGCATCCGATCTGGGTGTTGCGACGATGGTCGGGGTGGCCAAGGGGCAAGAGGAGATCTCGCGCGCTCTCAGCAAGTTGTACACACTGAATCAAACCAATGCGTTCGCGGCGGTCGCGGCGTGCTGCGGTGGGTGTGCCGCGCATTGGAACACTCGCGCAGACAGTGCTTTCTACGCTGCACCGCAAGTCCACCGCATTGATCGTTTTGACCCGCGACCCTTGCCCCGGCGTCCTTTCGATATGGAGGGCATAGGTGGAGGACGCACGCATCTGGTGACACACCGCCAGGCGCACGCGAGATCGCCGGGCTACATCGCACTTATCAATGCGCTGATCAGTCAACTGACCCCTCACACGGTCGTCGCAGCGCAATCGAGTGGCGAGTGGTATGCCGTGGCGATGGAGCGCTTGCGCGCGCTGGATGCCACCACCTTTCTCGACGTCCTCGACGGACGCCACTTGGAATCCCTGGAAGGCGGGCGTGGCGAGGTGCGCATAGTGATGTGGCCGGGCCATTCAATGACCTTGGCGGAAAGAGATGCATTGCTGCACTCGCCAAGTGCATTGACAGTGTTGTTGATCCCTGCGGATCTGCCAGACCCATCCCGTCCCGATCGCATATGGGCGGGCGTGACTACGCATTTGCGAGAGGAACAAGTTTTGGAGGAGTTCAACAGATGACGGTCTTGAACACGGCCGGCGACGGGTTGCCCAATATCCTGCTGGTATTGCACCAAGCGGCATTGGCGAGTGCCAAACCTATCGCGAGGACCGCTTTGCTGGAGACCGTGGCACCAGACGCGGCCATTCAGGATTCGGGAAAGATGGCGCGCCAAACCCTGAATCGCTGGATTGAACTAGGGCTGTTCCAGGAAAGGGATGGTGAGGTAACCGTCTCCGCTCGCCCCCCAAAAAAGCTGAGTGGCATGGCACTCACAGCCTTCACCCGGCGCGAGGTGTGCCGCCTTTCCATGTCCGACGAGAACACCCCAGCCCTCTGGGCCATCGAAGGTGCGAAATCCGCTGACCTGACGCGCTCGCTGGCTTGGCTGCTGGCGCAGAACGTGTTCGAGACGCGGATGAGTGAGTTGGAGGCGCTGGAGTCGCAACAGATTTCCAACGAGGACCTTCGCCTTCTGCGCAACTCAACTCGCCAGAACGGTCTCCGGCATTGGGCCGACTTCTTGGGTTTCAGCAGAGGTCTTGGCGGCGATATCGACCCGACAGTAGCTGTGCGGGATGCGCTGCCCGAGATTCTGGGAACTGGGGAAGGTGTGCTGGCTACGGACTTCATCGATCGCTTGAGCATGGCGTTGCCAGTCATCGACGCAGGCCGATGGCGAAGAGGCGTCTTGCAGGAACTCAATGTAGGCGCTCTCGCACCGTTGTCGCCGGGGCAGTTGTCAACAGCGCTTTCGCGTGCGCTCCTGGGGTTGCGCGCAGGTGGCGAGTTGCTGCTGCAGAACCGGGCAGACATGGGCTCGTCCATCACCTTGACGGGATTCCGCGGCTTGCGGCCCGATTTGAATTTCCAGTGGATTGCCCGACCCGGTAAAGGGGGCCAGGCATGAGTGAACTGATCACCTATTGGCCGAGCGCAGTCCACGTTCAAGAGTGCCTTCGTACTGAAGCGGAAACTATCGACGAAGCCCTGTTGCTCGCGGTGCATGAGCCAGTGGTATTGCGCAAGCGGGCAGCGCATACAGGCCAGGAAACGGACGCGACAGAGCGGCAGTTGCTGAACGAACTGATGCGCCCGTCGGAGGATGGCAGTGCCGTGCTGGTCGCCATCACGGGCGCCTCGGGTGTAGGCAAGTCACACATGGTTAAGTGGTTGCGTGCGCAATTGCTGCGTCATCCACAGCGCGACCGCCTGGTCATCGTGACCATTCCAAAGACGGCGAGTCTGCGCCAAGTGGTTGAGCGCATGCTTGAGCCCTTGGGCGGTGCAGCCTACGCCGCGATCAAACAGGATCTCCAGCAGTCCGTCGAAGCCCTAGAGGCGCACCGTGCGGCCGAGTTGCTCGCCGCCACGCTCGGCGAAGAGTTAGAGGCCTATGCGAACAACCTTCAGGAGGATGTTAAAGCCAATCGTGTGATGCGAGAGCAGGGGGCGCGTATCAACATTGCCAGAAAGGTCAGGGCCTTGGTGCGCGACCCGCAGGTTCGGGACAACTGGTTCCAAAAGGTCCTGGTCCGCGTTATTGGATCCAGCCTGGATGGCACAGCGGATCCGGACGATCGACGCTTCCAAGCC
>Ga0247779_1000453_pt1 | contig 26262 bp, 15 predicted proteins | sample UWRJL221509R5_FD_179925 | JGI IMG/M metagenome (GOLD analysis project Ga0247779, IMG submission 179925) | Plant litter microbial communities from Arlington Agricultural Research Station in Wisconsin, United States - UWRJ-L221-509R-5 | ecosystem: Environmental > Terrestrial > Plant litter >... | reverse complement strand
CGGACGCCACGTGGGTCGAGCCGTGAGCTCAGCGCGTGCGCCAGGGAAATTGGTGCTTTCTGGCGCGTACGCAGTGCTCACGGGCGCGCCGGCGCTGGTCGTGGCCGTGGATCGCTACGTGCTTGCCGATAGCGCGCGCATGGCGACGTTCCTGACGCCCGAGGTGCACGCCGCGCTCGGCGATCGCAGCGCTCCCTGGTTCGATGCGAGCGAGCTGCGCGAAGGTGACAAAAAGCTCGGCTTGGGCTCGAGCGCGGCCATCCTGGTGGCATCGCTGGCAGCGCTCGAGCTCGCGGCCGAGCCCACGCTGACCGACGCTGCACTGTGCGACCGCGTGTATCAGCGTGCGTTCCTGGCGCACCGCGCAGCTCAGGGTGGTGGCAGCGGTGTAGACGTCGCGGCCAGCGCACACGGCGGCGTGCTGGCCGCGCGCCGCAACGGATCTGGCGCGCTCGAGCTGTCGCGGGTCGCGCTGCCGAGCGCGCTCCACTTGGAAGTCTGGGCTTGCTCGGTGGCGGCGTCGACCTCCGCGTTCTTGCTGCGCATCGCCGAATTTGCCGCGCGCGATCCACTGACGCACGCGCGCTGCATCCACGCCCAGGCCGACGCCGCTGAGTCCGCGCTGGCCGCGGCCGTGCGCGGCGATGCGGCTGATTTCGTGCGCGCGATTGCCCGCCAGGTGACGACACTGAGCGCCTTGGGGGAGTCCGCCAATGTCAGCATCGTGACTGCCGAGCTGGGCGAGCTGGCACGGCTCGCTGCCGCACAGGGCGCGGCCTTCCTGCCGGCGGGGGCGGGAGGCGGTGACGTCGCGTACTGGGTCGGCTCGCACGCGCCGCCCGCCGAATTCGCTGCCCGCGCGCAAGAGCTCGGCCTGTCGCGTGTGTCGCTTTCGCTGGGCGCCCGCGGTGTGCACGCGGTCGGCTGAGCGACGTCTAGAACGTACCGAAGCAGGCGATGCTCGCGAGACCGGGGCTGCAGCTGAGTCCAGGACCCTTGGAGGATGCCGAGGCGGCTGCAGGGCGCTCAGTCGAGAGGATGATTTGAGTCATCGTCGCGCCACCGAGAACGAGGGCCGAGATCCCGGTGCCGATCGCCACGTTCTGTGCGGTCGTGATCTCAGCACGGACGTCGCCGCACACTTCTTCGCGGGTTTGGGTGCCGTTGAGGCAACTCGTGCTGTTCCAGTCATGGGCGCGATTGTTTCGCACCACCAGCGCGGCCGTGGCTGTCGCCGCGGTCGCCAAGGTTGCGCCGGCGAGCGTCCACGTGACCCAACGCGCGTGCCACCAGGGACGATGCTCGGCCGCGTGCTGGCCGCCGCCCTCGGAGCCGTGTGCATTCGCCGAGCCCGCGCCGAACGCTTCCGGCGGGGCGGTCCCCACGCGCAATGCGACTGCCTCCTGAGTCAGCGCGCTACCGGGGCCGACGGAGACCGTACGCCGCAGTGGATAGAACCCGCCTTTGCTCACCTCCAACACGTACTGCCCGACTTCGACCGGCTTGGGGTCGCTCATGGGCAGCGTACCGACCAATTCACCATTGAGGCGAATTTCGGCACCGGCGGGGTCGCCCACTGCTCGAAACTGGCCCACGTGCTGAGCGGTGGCCTCGTCGATGCTCTTGATCGCGCTGCGGTAGCGGATGAAGTAGGGCTCGTTTTTGTGGGCGAAGGCCTTTTGCAGGTAGGTATAGGCCATCATCCAGCGACCCGTTGCCTGAGCGGCAGCGGTGACGTGCAACAGCACGCGCACTGAATCCGGGTTCGAATGTTCGAGGTCGATGAACAGCGCCAGAGCGGCTTCGTCGTTTCCTGCGCGGCGCAGCGCGATGCCCTGTTGGATGGGCGCTTCCAGCTGCGGGTCGTCGCCGTTCACGTCATTGCCGGCCAGCGCAGGAACGGTAAACGAAAGGGTTAGCAGCGCGACAAGCAGGGGCCGCAGCGCGCGATTGGGGGACAGCTGTTGGAAGACCGTGGAAGTGCCGAACCGTGACATCAGCGTCTCTACCTCCTCGAGCAAAGTTTGCGAAGCGATCAGTCGAAGATGGGCGCGCCATTGGTTCCGACGCCAGCCTGAGTGCGAGCCTGCCCGCCTGGCCTCGCCGAGCTTGGCGTGGACGACCCAATCGCCCAATCGGGATTGTTGTCGTCGGACCTGGTCGCAGCTTGTGTGCTGTTCGTGTTGTAGCGTGGGGGCGGCCACGCTCCGCGATGAGCAGGCCTCGCGGGCATGCCTGCGACGGCGTCCGGGGCACGCGGCGCGACGACAGCCGGAGCCGCGGCAGCTACCTGAGTCGAGGCGGCGGCTGGAGCAGGAGTTACCGGCTCGCTCGAACCCGCACGGGGGTGGCTGCCCGGCTGCGCAGCCGTAGCGGGTGACGGCAGCCTGCTCTCAGGCTGAGCTTGCCTCGAGAAAGCGCCGGACCAAGCGAGCCCGAAAAAGACCAGCGCGGCTCCGAGCGCAGTCCACAAGAGTGGCATCAGCAGTCGACGCTTGGGCTGAAGCGAGATGACGTCGTGACCAGCGGTCTGCCGTGGCGTGGGGCGCTCGGGCACGGTCCAGGTGCTCGTGCTGGATGTCCGCGGGCGATCGATTTCACCGAAGCTGAGTGACCAAGTGATACGGGTACGTTGACCGGCGAGCACCAGCAGATCGCGCCCCATCTCTCGCAGATCCTTGTAGCGCTGTGCGGGATCGAGGCTCATCGCGCGCATGATGATGCGTTCGAGCCGCTTGGAGATCTGCGGGTGCGTGCTGCTCGGCGGCGGGTACTGCCCAGCGCCGATTAGCTTGAATATCTCGGCGAACGTCGAGGCATGGAAGGGATTGGTCCCGGTTGCGCACTCGTAGATCACGACGCCGAGCGAATATTGATCGGAGGCGGGGGTCATCTCTTCCCCACGCAACCCTTCGGGCGACATGTAAAACGGAGTGCCGATCAGCATGCCATTCGCGGTCAAGCGCAGTTGCTCCGGGCCGGCTGCCTTGGAAATGCCGAAATCGAGCAGCTTTGGATCTAGCTCGTCGTAACGCCCTTGGGCCAAAAAAACATTTCCCGGCTTGAGGTCACGATGCACCACGCCGGCATCGTGCACTGCCGTTAGTCCGGCAAGCACCGGGATCATGATGTCGATGATCGTGCCTTCATCCAAGGCACCGCGCTCTTCGATCAGCTGCTCGAGATCGGTACCGGTGAGCAGCTCCATGACCAGAAACGCAGTGTCTTCATGCACACCGACATCGAAGATGTTCACCACGTTGGGGTGTTTGATGGCGGCGGCAATGCGCGCTTCTCGCAAGAACCGTTCGCGCCCTTCCGGCGCGCGCGTGGACGCATCGAGCAAGACCTTCAGCGCGACTTGCCGACGCAGACCCGCGTGCTCGGCTTGGTAGATCCGCGCCATGCCGCCTTCGCCAATGCAGGCACCGACGTGGTAGACGCCGAACTGCTCGCCCGGCGCCAGGATACCGCGCGGAATGGGCGTTCGCGCCTCGGTGCCCTTGAGTGACACGGGTTGCAGGCCCGAGGGGGGGATGCTCGATGGGAACGGGGGCGCTGAGCTGCCGCGAGGCGGGCTGTCCGACGCTGCCTGGACGGGCTGATGTGGATCCGGGGTAATGCCCAACAAGGTTGCGCCGCTGAGCCGTGGGACCGAGGGCGGCGGGACCGAAGGTGGCAGAAGCGACGCCGAGCTAGCACTGACGTTGGGCGGCTGGACAGAGGGGTCGGTGGACGACGTATCCCAGATGTCGATGTCCAACGTGTCATCGTCGCTCGATGTCTTGGTACCTAGTGGTTGTGCCAACGACGCCACCTCCTCGCCCCGCTGTTGATTGGAAAAATCAGACTAGCATAGATCTGTTTCTGGGTGTTTTCGATTCGCGGTTCCTACGACTCCACTTCGATCGCAAACCCGCAACGGATGCAGCAACAAACACGCAACGATGAATGCATGATCGACCTCGGGCTGCTCGGTTGCCATTGCGTGATGTGGCTCGTTCGAAGCGCGAAGCCCGCTCCGAAATGCCCCGGACAACATCGCCTCGCTCGACTGCGGAGCTCTCCTGCTTCGCATCGCCAGCGAGGAACGATGCCGTGACCCCGTCTGTGTCGAAGACCGCTCGGCTCCGTCGTTGAGTACTCCGATACCATCGAGCCGCCCAGCCTGGATGTCTGCGTTCTCCGAGGCGATTGCCGGTAGCAGTTCGCGCCTGTGGATGTCGCGACCATGGAGCGCAGGACTTTAGCGATGAGACCCCCTCGTCTAGCTGCTGAGCGATCTTTCGAAGTGGCTTTGCCCCGCCGGATCTCGAAAATCGACGCCAAAAGCTGGTCCCCGGAGTTTTCTGCAATCCGGCAGTCGTTGCTGGAATCGCTCGGGAAACGATTGCGCGCTGGCACGTGGAGCTCCGCGTTGGCAGCCGTGATTGTAGTTACATGTACGCCTTGGCTCGTACAACCTACCAACCCTGTTACATGATGGCGGCCACTGGTGAGGTCAATCGTTCTGCAAGCGAATCGCCTGAGTATTTTTTCGGATCGCGTGGGTGTGCTCGCGTTGCGCCGCGTTGGCAGGGCTTCGTCTCCGCTTCATCGGCTCGCTGAATTGGGGGTGGCCGTGTTGCTCGGGGTGGACGCGCGCTAGCGCCCCGACTTATCCGAGTAAGGCCGAATCAACCCAGCGGTCAGCTGTCCGGGGCGAACTTTAGTCGCAACGCCGCCGAAACGATGCCCCGTCGGGCTGATGCCTTCGATGCCGATGTTGGGCGAAAATGCTCCGTCATCGGTGGCGGCCTGCCCGGGTAGCGGCAGCTCGATGTAGAAGCCGGCAAGCCCACTACTTCCCGTAGGGGGGGGCGCGTCTCCGACGCCCCGCAGTGCGTGGTCGGTCAAGAACGCGAAGCCGATGCCCGCGTCGGGGCTCATCGTGTAGGTTACACCCGCCGCAGGGTTGCCATCGCAATCAATGGCTTCGAACGCCGTGATTGCAGCGGTCGGCTTGAGTGAGAGGCGAATGCCGGCCCCAAAGGTGGCCGCGTCCTTCAGGCTGAGCATGGTCAGCGGCACGCCGACGAGGGTCGGTACGGAGATGGCCGGTGAAGTCGCCGTAGCAGGAACGAGCACGGTGTCGGGGGCGTTGCCTCGGATCAGGGGGCCCTGGAAATAGTACTCATATTGCAGGTACGCAGAGGGTTGGGTCTTGTCCTCCGGCACGCTGTTCAAGCGCAGGTAGAAGGAGAGCTGAGGCGTGTACGGAAACAAGAAAGAGTACGTCGGAATGTTGTCCTTCCGCGTGACGTCCATGATCTTGATGTCGCCGGACGTCTGCTGGCGCTTGCTGTCCCAGCTGGCGACCGGGACGCTGCACTCCCCATCCGTCGCCTGACAGACTTGGATGGTTAGCCCGTCTATCCTTTGAGGTACGTGGGCCACGTCGAAGATCGGAGTGACGAACAAAATCCCGGGCGGCGGCGGATCGAGTGGTTTTAACTGATCGAGCGGTGGGTTCGTCAGACATTCCCAATTGGACGGGCCCGCTTCGGCTTCGACGGGTTGCGCCGCGCGGTCGTCACCGCTCGCCAAGCCGGTGCAGCCGCACAGCGAAAGGGCCCAAGAAATGACGTAAACGCCTTGGCGACTCGCTGACAGCCTCTGCCCGCATATGTTCATGAAGTGCCCGCTCAAGTTCATCTCTGTTACAGGTCGATGCCTCAGCATAAAGTCAGCCCGAACACTCTGCAGTCGGTTCCCCCGAAACAACGACTACCCCTCCCGCGCTTTCCGATTGCGATGGAATGCGATCGCTACACACTGATGAGTAGATGGAGGCGCCGCGGGAGTCAACAGTTCTCGCCCCGCAGAGCGTCGCCCTCGGCGAGAGCCGCGGCACTCCTCCGAGCTGTTGAATATTGCCACTGATGATTGCCTCGATTCGACGCAGCCCCGCTGCCGCGCTTCGGTTTCGACGACACGTGCGTTGCGTTTCCACACACGCACGTTCCCCGCTCATGGTGGGTCTTGCTTGCAATGGACCCACCTGCAACGGTGCCTGGGCTGAAGTGCATGCGTTTGGCCATCTCAGCGATGGCGGAAATGCCCGGTGCAATATTCATTGTCTGGGCCCGTGAAGCGCTGAACGCTGGTCGGCACTGTCAGGTGCTCGCGCCGCAGCACTGCTTTCAGGCGAAGCTTGCACGAGAAATTCTGCGCCGCGATTTTTACGAGCTCCTGGAAGGTGCCGAGTGCGCGCTGCTCGAAACCCGACCTCGAACACTTGGGTGGCGCCTCCGGTTTCGTGCTTGCGCTCGTGGACACTGACGACGAGTGCGAGCCCGCGTTTCACAGTACGTGCAGTGACTCAGCCGAGTGATCGAGGTGGGAAAATTCTTCGCTCGTTGGCAAGTTCGAGCAACGCTCGCGCCATTCGCGGCCAGGCCCGATGTCGTCGCGTACTGGCTGGCGATCCGATCTGGATTTGACGGGCGCTGGGTTTGCTGATCAGGGTGACGTTGAGTGTTGGCTTCGTCTCGGATATGGTGCGGGCGGCTTTGTTGCGCGTCGGTTTCGCATGGCGGCCGACCACGGAACGCGCCGAAAATACTGCGCTGGCGACGCGGCGTGTAGTCGATACAGGAGGCAAGGCAATCGTGATCAAGAGAACCCCAGGGCTGACGACGGTCGTGCTCGCCGTCGCGCTCGACCATGTACAGTGCGTCCGCAACCTCGAGAAGCCCTGAGGGGACCGCTGGCAGCCAGCACGATGAGCAGCGGCTACGCTCGGCGACTAGCTCGGGGGGCGCCTTTGCTGCTCGCGTTGAGTCATGCTTCCGCGGCTCTAGCGCGCGCCGGCGACGCGGACGAGGTCGTCGAGACAATCGACCGAAGCGCAGAGCCCGCCGATGCGGAAGCAGCAACGGCGCCTCCCCCCGAGCTCCCCCCGAGCACGCCGATACTCGCTCCGGCGCCGGCGAGCGCCAGCAACGAGCGCTTCGAGCTTCATGGCTGGGCGCGTCAGACCCTCGAGCTCGGGCTATCGAAGCGAGCCTCTGACGCGAAGGATCCGGACGCTACGAGCGTGCCTTACGATCAGCTCGCCTCGAGGAGTCAGTTGTTCATCCGTGCGCGTTATTCACGCGCGCGCTGGTTCGAGGCCAATGTCTCGGGCGCGATCTCGTATTCGTTGCTCGAGACGGCCCCGGGACACGCGGACACGACCTTCAACGGCTTCAATGGTCAGAGCGTGCGCGGCGTGGTCGAGCCACGCTTGTACGAGGCGTTCATCGGGCTGTACGGCTCGGACTTGGACGTGCGCATTGGCCAACAGCGCTTGGCCTGGGGCAACGCGGAGTTCCTGAGCCCGAACGACGTGATGAACGCGCGCGACTTGCGCGATCCGTTTCTCGCCGAATCCGAGTTGCTGCACATCCCGACGCTGATGTTGCGTGCGGATTGGGACCTCGGCTTTGCCACTTTGCAGGGGGTCGTCGAGCCAGCCTTCGTGCCCGATCGCTACGACGTCTACGGTTCGAATTGGGCTGCCGTGCAGCCGCAGGCTCCGGTTTGGGCTCGAGGTCTGTCGAACCTCATGGCCCGTTCGCTCGACCCGACGTTGCAGGAGCCAGCCCAGCGTTTGTTCGCGGCCACTCGCTACCCCAAAAGCGATTTCACCGCCCCGGTCTTGGGCGCGCGCTTGTCGTGGAGCGTCGCGGGGTTGGACGTCAACTATTACTACCAATACGGTTTCGACGGCCCGCTACTCGCGATCGACCCTGCGTTTGCTGCGAGCCTTGCGAACGTGGATTGGGACAGCGCGGGTCTCGCGGATTTGCAGCCGTGGCTTCAGGCGATCGATGCGGGCCAAGCGCCGCTCTCGGTGAGCTTCATACGCCGGCACCACGTCGGGACGGATTTGGCCACCACCGTGGGCCCGATTGGATTGCGCTTGGATGCCGCGTATCAATCGAAGCGCGTGTTTACGCGCCAGGACCTGGAAGGGTTCGTCAGTCCGACGCTCCAAGGAGTGCTTTCCGCCGAATACCAAACGGGTGACAAAGACAAGGTCGCGCTGTTGCAGGTCATGTACACGCGCATCCTCGACGCGCCGGCCGTTCCGCTCCTGATCTACGAGCGCGATACGGTCGGGCTGGTCGCCGATGTGCGCTGGCCCATATGGCGCGCTCTCGGCTTCGAGCTGCGGGGGCTGCTCGGTCTTCGCCCATTGACTGCGACCGTACAGCCCGAGCTGAACCTGAAGCTCCAGCCTTGGATGGTCAGCTTCGGCGGCCTGTGGCTGGATGGAGACGGTTATTCGCTGGGCGGCTATTTTCGTCGCAACAGCCAGGTTTACGCCAAGGTCAAACTGCTCTTCTGAGCTTTAGTTGTGATAAAGCCACGCCTGTCATGTCCGAAGGCTCGCGTATCCCTGGGTTTTATCGGCTGAGCTTGGCTGAGCGGCGAGCGGTCGTCTCCAGTCGCGCTCAGGTGGACTTGGCCGAGCTCGAGCACGCGCTCGAGGCGGGCGGCCTCGACACGGCCACCGCGGACAAGGTGGTCGAAAACGTACTCGGGATCTATGGCTTGCCCTTCGGCGTGGCCCTCAACGTGCGCGTGAACGGCGTCGATCGCTTGGTGCCCATGGTGGTGGAGGAGCCGAGCGTGATCGCCGCGGCCTCCAACGCCGCGCGCATGATCCGCCAGAGCGGCGGCTTTCGTGCAGAAGTGGCCGAGTCCTTGATGATCGGGCAAGTTCAGATCACGGACGTGGAGCATCCGGCAGCAGCCGTGGCGCGGCTGGAAGCTGCCGCTGAGCGACTGCTCTCGCTGGCGACCAAGGCCGTGCCGAACCTGATCGCTCGCGGCGGCGGGCCGCGCGCGATCGAGATCCGCGATCTGGGTCAGCGCTGCATCGTGCTGCACGTGCTGGTCGATTGCCGCGACGCCATGGGCGCCAACTTGGTCAACACCATTGCCGAGGCGCTCGGGCCAATCACGGCTGAAATTGCCGGGGGCAAGCTCGGCCTGCGCATCCTGTCCAACTTGTGCGACAGGCGCCGCGTGCACGTCACCTGCCGCGTGCACGCGCGCGAGCTCGTCAGCTCGCCGCGCTCGAGCAAAACCGCCGAGCTCGGCCCGGGCGCGGACGACCCGAGCGAGCTCGACGGGCTCGAGGTCGTCGACGCGATCGTGTCGGCCTCGCGCTTTGCCGAGCTGGATCCGTACCGCGCTGCCACGCACAACAAGGGCATCATGAACGGCATCGACGCGGTGGTGCTGGCGACAGGCAACGATTTCCGAGCCGTCGAGGCTGGCGCGCACGCCTACGCCGCGCGCTCGGGCCGCTACGCGCCGCTCGCCGTCTGGCGTCGGGACGGCGAAGACCTCGTGGGTGAGCTCGAGCTTCCGCTCTCGCTCGGCATCGTGGGTGGCACGCTGCGGGTGCATCCGACCGCGCGCCTCGCGCTCAAGATCCTGAACGTCGCTTCGGCGGACGAGCTGGCGATGACCGCGGCCAGCGTGGGCTTGGCCTCGAACCTGTCCGCCCTACGCGCGTTGGCCACCGAGGGCATTCAACGGGGCCACATGTCCCTGCACGCCCGCTCCGTGGCCAGCGCCGCCGGCGCCCTGGGCGACGAAGTCGAGCTAGTCGCCGCCCGCATCGCCGGTGACGGCCTAATCACCGTCGAAGCCGCCTCGCGCGCCCTCTCCGAGCTCCGCCGCGCCGCGCGTTGAAATCCCAAGGTCGCCCGACGGCCAGCTCCGACTCTGAATCCCACGGCACACTCTGGGCGGCTCCCTGAATTTGACCGCCGAGCCGCAGAGATCGCAGAGACAGGAAGGAGGAGATTGGGGTTTTTCGCTCGGTGGCGGGCCGCGGCGTTAAAAATTCGAGGCCCGGTTGGGCGCGTTTGAGCGTCGATTTGTAGCCGAAAGATCGCGCTTCGTGCGAAACGGCCCGCAACGTACCGCCGAGACACAAAGTGGGATCACCGGCTTCATCGCAGGCAACTTCCGTCGAGCTATGACCGACCTGGAGGCATGAACGGACCAAAACCTGGCGCGGAGCGCGACACTGACCCAGGCACAGCGGGCGATTTTCTCACGCACCGGGTGATCGGGGCAGCAATCGAGGTCCATCGAGTACTAGGGCCCGGCTTGTTGGAATCAATCTACGAGGAAGCGCTGTGCGTCGAGCTTGCCCTCGCGCACATTCCTTTCGAGCGACAGGTGTCGGTAAAGGTCCACTACAAGCAGTACGATATTGGAGATGCGAGGCTCGATTTGCTGATCTGTGGTCAGCTCGTCGTTGAGCTCAAGGCAGTCGACAGCATCGCACCGGTTCACGTCGCGCAACTCCTCTCGTACTTGAAGATCAATCGGCTTCAGCTTGGTTTGTTGCTGAATTTCAACGTTTCCGAGCTCCGCCATGGCATCAAACGTGTCGTCAACACTCACGACAAAGTTCAGCAGCCCCCGCCCAAGCCGAATGGATGAGACGTTTCGTGTGGGCGCTCGGAATGTTCAATGTCGCGCTCGGCCGCCAAGCGCGAACCCCCAAATTCTCTCTCCCTTCTGTCTCTGCGGCCTCTGCGGCTCGGCGGTTAAAATTCAGGGAGCCGCCCAGAGAGCTCGGGCGGAGTTGCTGGTGCTACTCTGCCGAGCCGCCCGCGCTGAGCTCGTCGTAAGGGTTCGCGAGGAGTCCGGGCCAGCTCGTGACGTATTCGGACGGTGCGCCTGGCTCGGACACGTCGACCCAGGCAACGCGATGCGTGCCGTAGGGGCGCACGTCGACGTGCACGAATTTGCTGTTGGGATAGAAGCCGCAGCCCACGTCGTTCAGCGTGTGGCAGTAGCGAAAGAGAGCGGCGTTGTCGACGCCGGTGACGTACACATCGAGCGCGCGGCCTTTTTGGTGGTAGCTACCGTGGGCGTCGCGACGGTAGCCGCTCATGATGAAGATCGAGCGCTCGGGGAAGGCCTCGGCGATCTTTTGCACGGCCCAAATCAGGCGCGGATGCAGCAATTTGACGCGCGGCAGCCATTCGCCCCCGGGTGCGTCTTCGTCCGGCTCGAGGGGCAGGGGCATCTCCGGCTTGGGCGTGGCTGGCGGACGCGCGAGCACGCTCAACCGATCGAGCGCGTCGGCGGCGATGGCGCCCTGGCAATCGATCAGGGCCATACGCGTATACTCCGCGCCGTCGTAACGGACGACCGAGACCGGTCTGGGTGACTTCCAGCGCGGACAGTACTGGCGCTGCGTGATGCCCAAGAAGTCCGGCTCGGGCGCTTGCACGTCGAGCGACCAATCCGGCAGCACCTCGGCGCGCGAAATGTCGAACGGCTGGAGCTGCTCTGGCCCTCGCAGCTCGAAGCGCCAGGAGCTTTCCGTCGCTTCCAGGCTGGGCTCGTCCGCTGCTCCCACCACCACCGACGCCCCCCCGAGCCAAATCAACTTGGGGTGCATCAGGAAATTATTTCGGCCGAAGCGGCCATGCCAGAAGCTGCGCCATTCGGGCGCGCGGTTGCGCGCAGGCTCCACGAAATGCTCGAGCAACCCGAGCAGCGAGTCACTGCCCAAATCGAAGCGTCGGTTCTTGCCCACGCGGTCGAGCAACCAGGCCGTTTCGGTGAGCGGCTGGGTGGGGCCGAACACGTTCAGCTCGAGCGGTTCGCGCCGAGCTTTGCGCAACGCGGCATGTGCCGGCGCGGAAGCGCACACAGCCGCCAACAGCGTGCTGGCGACGAGCGCAATCAGGAGGCAGGGGCGGCGACAATCCAGCAACGTGCCCGGAGGATGCCTCGCTGCGCGAGCGATCGCCAGCGCGAAAGCCGGGTCATCCCTGGCTTTCGCACTGGTTGGTCGATGCCGCGCAGCCGCAGCTCGGTCAGGACGTCGCGGACGACGACTCGAGGCCGAGCCGGAGCAACTGCAGGAACGTCTCGTACGCCTCGCGGGCGCGCGTCTCGTCGCCCTCGAGGTATTCCGTGACGCTCAGGCCGTTGAGCACGGCCAGGGACAGGGTGGCGAGCGCCTCCGAGCGGTTGACGCCGCCCTTGGCTGCCGCCGGGCCCATCGCCTCGCGGATGACCTGACGCGCGTCGCGCTGCAGGCCAGCGGCACGGCGCTTCAGCTCCGGGTCACGCCGGGCTGCGCTCCACACCTCGATGTTCAGACCGGTGCCGGTCTTGTTGTTTTGGATCGCTTCCCAAAGCGCCTTGAGCGCTTCCATCGCCTGCGAGGTGGAGCCGTCGCCGTTCTGCGTGGCTTCCTTCAGGCGGTCCAGGTAGCGGTGGTAAGTGAAGCTCTGAACCTCGTGGATCAGCGCTGCTTTGCTGGCGAAGTAGTAGTGGACGATGCTCTTCCGCAGCCCGAGCTCCTTGCCGATTTCGGCGAGGGTCGTGGCCGTGAAGCCTTTGCGCGCGAAGCACTTGGCTGCTGCGGAGAGAATCGAAGCAACGCGGGGGTTCTCCCAATCGGCCGCGCGTTGCTGCAACGCGCCACCGTTCTCTTCAGGGGGTTTGCGGGGACTGCTAACGACAGGTTCTGTGGTGTTCATGTTTTTCCAATGCACCGGCCAGCCGGTATCGCTCGGGCAGGACGTGAGCAAAGCCGCCTACCGCCCTCGGAGCCGGGGGTCTTCGCGCAGGTCTCGGTTTGAGTCAAGCCCGCGCTCCGGATCCTCATCCTTTGGCCTTTTTCCCTTTTTGCTTCAGCGGCTTGGACTCCCGGCTCGGGCCGGTTTCCTGGTCCGCGGGTTTGCTCTGCCCAGAACGCCAATAGGGCATTCCGGCCTCCTCCGTCCAGCCCGCCGTTCCATATTTTCCTGGTTCGCGTGATTCCCGCATCACGCCGCCTCGATCGGCAGTGTCGTCGTCCTTCTTTCCGTCCTCATCCGACTCCGCCGCGTCGAGCTTCGGGCCTTGGCTGGCGACCAGCAGCTCATCGGCCACGTACTCCGGGTGCTGGTCGTCTTGGGCCGCCTTCGCTCGTTCCTTCGATGCGTCGGCAGCTCCGACGCGCACGATCTGCGAGGTTGGTGGATAAGTATCGTCCCAGCGCTCGCGGACGGCATTCTCACCCTCGCGGATGATGCGGTAGCGGCGCAGCTTGAAGCCGGGCACGCCCCGTTGACCCAGCACGCGCACACCGTTCGGCAGGTCTTTGTCCGGGCGTTCGACTTCTTCGTAGGGCAGGGCAGCGTCGATGCGGCGGATCAGCGTGACGGTGCGCGTGCGCCTTTGACCCAAGATCTCGGCGCGCACGATGCCGTTCCTCACTGTTTCGTGCAGCACGATTGGAAAGGAAAAGGAGTTTCTGATCCGGAAGTTGATCGTGGGGTACACGACCGTCGCGTCCATGCCCATCTTGATGTAGCCGCTAGGGCGCGTGTGTGGGTAGCGCTCGACGATGTCGAGGCCGGCGAAGAACGCCGCGCCGTGCAGCGTGCCGGAGATCTGGCAGGTTCCTCCGCCGATACCATCGACCAACTCGCCCTCCGCGATCACCTTGGCCACCTTGTAGCCATTGGTTTCGTCTCGGGGGCCGACGGTTTCGTTGAAGTCGAACACCTCACCCGGGAGCAGGACTTGCCCGTCGAGCTTGGATGCGGCCAAGCGCAAGTTGTAGCTCCGGGCCTGGAAGCGCGCCGAGCGATCGTAGCGCGTTTCGAAGTAGCCCAAGATGTCGTCGAAGGCGACCGCGCCGAGCTGCGCGGCCAGGCGTTTGGGCTTGCGCTCTTCGAACACGACTTTGACCTTCGCTTCGCCACGCGCGAGCGCTTCTTCGATCGCGCCGAGCGTGGCGTCGATGTCGAGCAGCCGCCCGTTCTGTTCGGGCACGAGCTTGCGCGCTTCGAGATCCAAACGCGCGTCGACGGGTAAGCGATCGAGCTCGTCCTTCAAGCCGCGCAGCGCGCTCTCGGCGCGCTCGCGATCCAGAGTCACGGGCACGGGCAGGGTGATCGGCCCCTGGCGGTTCTGCGCGTGGTAACCGCGCAGCAGCACGCTCGTGCGGTCTTGCGCGTCGTGCACCAGCGCGGCAAGCCGCACCTTGTCGATCTCGCCGCCCAGCTCACCGACGAAGATTTCGCGCCGCTTGCCGTCTGGCAGCTCGAGCAAAAGCTTGCTGGCCGCGTAGCGTCGGACGCGCTCGAGCGCCATTTTCTGGGCGCCGTCGGTCTGTGGCAGCTGCTGCTTCAATAGCGCGAGCGGGGGCAATGGCTGCTTGGGATCGTCCGGGCTCGAGCCTCGCGGCACCAAGAGTAGGCCTGTGGCCAGGCCGGCCGCGACCGCAATCGCGATCACGCGCCCGCTCTTACCGCCGGGGATCCACGCGAACATGCCCGGGGCTATAGCATTGCCGGGCCGGCGCGCTAAAAACTCTCGGTCGATGACCGCCGAGCTCCTGCTGCAAAAACTGGAAAGTCTGCCCGCCAGCCCGGGTTGCTATGTCTTCAAGGACAAGGCGGGCGCGGTCCTGTACGTGGGCAAGGCCAAGAGCCTGCGCTCGCGCGTGCGCAGCTATTTTCAGGACTCGAGCTCGGACGTGCGCGCGTTCATTCCGTTCTTGCGCAAGCTGGCGGCCGATCTCGATACCATCGTCACGCTCAGCGAAAAAGAAGCGGCCATCCTCGAGAACAACCTGATCAAGGAGCAGAAGCCGCGTTTCAACGTCAAGCTGCGCGACGACAAGGAGTACTTGAGCCTGCGCCTGTCGACGGAGCACGCTTGGCCGCGGCTCGAGCTCGTGCGCAAACCGAAGCCCGATAACGCGCGCTACTTCGGCCCCTATCACTCGGCCACCGCCGCTCGGCGCACGCTACACATGGTCGAGAAGCACTTTCAGCTGCGCACCTGCTCCGACCGCGAGCTGGAGAGCCGGAAGCGCCCGTGCCTGAAGTACCAGATCAAGCGTTGCCCGGCGCCCTGCGTGTATGACGTCGATCCGGCCGAGTACGCCGGGCAAGTGCACGCGGTCTCGCTGTTCATGGATGGCCGCCACGACGAGCTCACGCGAGAGCTCAAGGCGCGCATGCGCACGGCCAGCGAAAATCTGGAATTCGAAGTAGCCGCGGTCTGCCGCGACCAATTGGCCGCGGTGGAATCGATTCGCGAGGGCCAGCGCGTGGTCTCGGTGACGGACTGCGATCAGGACGTGCTCGGCCTATACCGCGAAGGGGACCTGGTCGAGCTGAGCGTGATGCTCGTGCGCTCGGGCCGCGTGATCGACGTGGCCAGCTTTTCGAACCGCCGCGTGGAAGTGCCGGACGACGAAGTCGTGGCCGCCTTTTTGCGCGATCACTACGGCGAGGGCGGTTCGGGAGAAGCCTTGATCCCGGAGGAAATTCTGGTGCCCGTGCTGCCCGATGGCGCCGATGGCGTGGTCGAGTGGCTCGCCGAGCGACGCGCGGCGCTCGTTCAAGGGCGGCACAAGAGGTGTGAGCTGCTCGCGCCTGCGCGCGGCCCGCGCAAGGCCTTGCTCGACATGGCGACGGACAATGCGCGCCACGCCTTCGAAGAGAAGCGGCGCGCGGCGACCGACATCGATGAACGCTTGCTCAAGGTGCAGGAGCGCTTGCGCCTGCCGACGTTGCCGCGCCGCGTCGAATGCTGCGACATCTCGCACTTGGGCGGCCAAGACACGGTGGGGGCGGTGGTGCACCTGTTCAACGGTCTGCCCGACAAGAAGCGCTACCGCACCTACCGCGTGCGCAGCGTTTCCGAAGGCGATGACTACGGAGCCATGTGCGAGGTGCTCAGCCGGCGCTTCCGGCGCGGCCGGGATGCCGCGCAACGCGTCGCCGCCGAGGCCGCAGCGCCGCTCGTGCTCGAGAGCGGCGTCGCGACTGACCCCGCAGACCCGGCAGATACGGCGGAGGCGCTCGAGGCGAGCGACTCCGCCGAGTGGCAGCTACCGGATCTGTTCGTGGTCGACGGAGGCCGCGGCCAGCTCGGCGTAGCCCTGGCGGCGGCGCACGATTTAGGCCTGCACGATTTGCCCATCTGCGGTTTGGCCAAGGAAAAAGAGAACGTGCTCGGCGACAAGTTGGTCGACCGTGTGTACCTGCCCGGCCAAAAAAATCCCATCCCGCTTCGCCCGAACAGCCCTGAGCTGTTCTTGCTGGCACGCGCGCGCGACGAAGCGCACCGCTTCTCGAACCGGGGCAGGAAGAAGGTGGGCAAGAAGCGGCGCTTGGGCTCGGAGCTGGACCAGGTGCCGGGCATCGGACCGAAGACGCGCGTGGCGCTGTTGAAAACGCTCGGCTCACTTTCGGCAGTGCGGAGCGCGAGTGATGACGTGATTTTGGCGGTGCCGGGTGTGAGTAAAAAACACCTGAGCGCGCTGCGGCAGTGGTTCGCTCGCGCTGCGAGCGTAGAGACGTCGACCTAGAAATAGCTGCTTTCCCCCTACTATGTCGGGGGGAGCGCGCTTCGATCACTTTCGAGAGTGAGCAGCAGCAAGGCACGTGAACGCGCACGTGAAGGCGCACGCGCACGCGCCGCCTGCAGAGAGACTACTCGGTTGGCGAGCGGCAACTCGGGTTGCGTCGCATTCGCGCGAAGCTAAGGCAAAAGCTGCGTGGCGCACTCCGTGCTTGAGGCGAGGCATGATGTCAATGCGGCTGGGGTGCTTGGGGCTACTATTGATCACGGGCTGTATCTCGCGACCGTTGGCGGAGGTTTCGCCGACGACCAGCAACTTGTTCGTCGATCAGATAGAGCAGACGGCGATCGATAAAATCGATCTCTTGTTCATGATCGACAACTCGTCGTCGATGAGCGACAAGCAAGAGATCTTGAAGGAGGCGGTGCCCGTGCTGTTGTCACGTTTGGTCACTCCGATCTGCGTCGACGGCGCGGGCAAGCCAACGGGGGTGAACGCGCTGGCCAATGGTCAGTGCCCGGACAACCGGGGCCAGCCCGAGTTCAACCCGATCGGCGACATTCACATCGGCATCGTGAGCTCCAGCTTGGGCGCTCACGGGGGGCAGCAATGCTCCGTGGTCAGCGACGTCATCCGCGATCCGGACGACCAGGCGCACCTGATCGGCAGCAAGCGCATGAATGATTTCCCGGTCGGCAAGACTTGGAATGGCAGCGGCTTCTTGGCCTGGGATCCCTCCGGCCTGGCCAATGCCCCGCCCGGCACGGCCGACCCCGCGGCGTTGAACGCGGCTTTCCAGGACCTGATCGGCGTGGTCGGCGAGCACGGCTGTGGCTACGAGGCCTCGCTCGAGTCCTGGTATCGTTTCTTGGTCGACCCAGAGCCGCCGGCCAATGTCGCGCGCGTGGGCAACAAGACCGTGCGCAGCTCCAAGCTCAGCGTGAACGCCGACGGTAGCGTTGGCGCGTGCGTCGGCTGTGACGACGCGCTGCTCGCCCAACGCAAGGCCTTCCTACGCCCGGACTCGCTGCTCGCGATCGTGATGCTGACCGACGAGAACGATTGCTCGATTCGTGACGATGGCGCAGGTTGGTTGGTCGGCGCGGACAAGCACCTGGAGCATGCGACCTCGCAGTGCGATACGGATCCGAATCACCCCTGCTGCCGTTATTGCGGGCAGAGCGAGCCGGATGGACCGCCCTCCGGGTGTCCGGCATTGAGCGATGACCCCCAGTGCAAAAGCGCGTACCTCGACCCGAAGGACTCGCCGAACCTGCGCTGCTACGATCAACGCCGACGCTTTGGCTTCGATCTTTTGTACGACACCTCGCGCTACGTGAACGCGCTGAGCCAGACGACGCTCGAGCTTCAGTCGACCCCGGGCACGTTCGTCGACAATCCGCTGTTTTCCGTGAGCGCGTCGGGCAAGACGCGCGCGCCGTCGCTGGTGTTCTTGGCGGGTATCGTGGGCGTGCCGTGGCAAGACATTGCCGACGAGGCGTCGCTCACCGGGCCTGGGCTCACCTACCTGACGGCCAAGGAACTGACCGAAAAGGGACGTTGGCGCGCGCTGATCGGCGATCCCAGCGCCAGCCCAGCCGTGCCGCCGAGCGATCCCTTCATGGTCGAGACCCCGGCTGAGCGCATGGGGAAGAACCCGGTCGTCGGTACCTCGATTTCGTCGGCCGTGTCGACGAACCCGCATGACAACCCGATCAACGGCCACGAGCAGGACCTGACGGCGAAGCTGAACGATCTGCAGTACGCCTGCACCTTCCGGCTCAAGACGCCGAAAACTTGCAGCCAGGAGGAGCTGCTCGCCAATAGTCCACTTTGCGAAAATGGGCCGGGGGGCAACCTGCAAACCTCGGCCAAAGCCTATCCCGGTGCGCGCGAGCTGAGGGTGCTGCAAGGGCTCGGTGACAACGCGATCGTGGCTTCGATTTGCCCCAAGGTGATCGACGCGGCGGACCCCAACCAGCCCGCCGCCGATCCCAACTACGGTTACAATCCGGCGGTCAGCGCCATCTTGGCGCGTTTGAAGATCTCCCTTGCCGGCAAATGCTTGCCGCGCACGCTCCAGACCGACGAGCAAGGACAGGCGTTGTGCCGGGTCGTGGAAGCTCAGAAGGAGAACGGGGCCTGCAACTGCGGGCAGGGCGGCCGCGCCGAGGTCGATGCGGATACGGAGCGAGCCGTGCAAGCGCAGCTGCATGCGAACGGGTACTGTGGCCGGCCGGGTCAGAAGGCGTGCAGTGACTGGTGCATGTGCGAGATCGAGCAGGTAGATCCGGCGCATCTCAAAGCCTGCCAAACCAACCAGGGAGGCGTGCCCGCCGGCTACTGCTACGTCGACGAGCAAGCGAAGCTGGGGGCGGACGAAATCGGCGAGCAGGCGATCGAATCCCAGCTTGCCCTGTGCCCGCTCAATCAACGGCACCGGTTGCGCTTCGTCGACTCGGATCCGGCGCACAAGACGCCTGCCCAGGGCGCGGTCGCTTTCATCGCCTGCCTGGGTGCAGCGATCACGAGCGCACCTTGAGCGATACGCGCGGCATTTGTAAGCGAGGGTGCGACTCGCGGCCAACGAGGCCGAGCGCGCGTGGTCGATTGTAGGTGCGCGGTCGCGGGCGCCGCGCGCAGCGACCACTCCATTGGCCGAGCGACCTGCGCTGCCAACTGTGTTGCCGGTCCAGAAACTCGATCCGCGGGGAATAAGCGGGAAAAGGCGACGGCACGCGGCGTGCTTAGAAGCCCATCGTGCGAAAGCAGTTGTGTATTCCGAGCCGAGCAGAGAGCCGAGAAAGATCCGTTGCTACGGGTGTTTCCTGGGGATCGTCGCAAGGATTGACAACTTACTGTGCAAAAACCTACCCTTCGGCCGCCGCGCGCGAGGGGTCCACGTGGGGCCAGTTAATTCTGTTTGCCCCGCTTGCCTCTGTGTCCCCCTCACGCTCCCAGGCCTTTACGGGTCAGGGGCGGCGCCCATTCAAGGAGTCCTTTCAATGATATTGAAGTCCAAGCCGAGTGCCATGGCACGGCTCACCCGAGCCGGCCTGGTTAGCTTAGCAGCCGTCGGTACGGCTGCTGCGCTCGCCACCGGCTGTCTCGACCGCCCGGTGGTCAAGCAGTCACCCAAGACCAGCAACTTGTTCGTCGATCAGATCGTGCAGACCGCTGTCGATAAGATCGATCTCTTGTTCATGGTCGACAACTCGGTGTCGATGTCCGACAAGCAGGCGATCTTGAAGGACGCCGTGCCGGTGCTGGTCACCCGCCTCACGGCGCCCATCTGCGTGGACGTGGATGGCAAGCCCACGGGCGAGAACTCGGTCAATGGCCATTGCACCAAAGGCGCTCCGGAGTTCACCCCGATCGGCGATATCCACATCGGCATCGTGAGCTCCAGCTTGGGCGGCCACGGCGGCGCGGTGTGTTCCGCGGCCGACGGCGTAGTCGTCAACCCGGACGACAAAGCCCACCTGATCGGTAGCGTCCGTACTGGCGTGACCAGCTGGGCCAACAGCGGCTTCCTCGCCTGGGACGCCAAGGGCACGGCCAACACTCCGCCCGGCGAGAGCAACCCTATGGCTCTCCAGACCGCGTTTCAAAACATGATCGGCGCTGTGGGTGAGCACGGCTGCGGTTACGAGGCCTCGCTCGAGTCCTGGTACCGCTTCTTGGTCGATCCGGAGCCGCCGGCGGAGGTCAAGCAGATCAACCGCCAAACGGTGCGCGGCTCTGCTCTGACGGTGAACGAAGACGGAACGTTCGGTGAATGCGTGGGCTGCGACACGACCCTGCTCGCTCAGCGCAAAGCCTTCTTGCGGCCCGATTCCTTGGTCGCCATCGTCATGCTCTCGGACGAGAACGACTGCTCGATCCGTGACGACGGGGTAGGCTGGTTCGTCGGCTCGCAATCGCCGATGCCGAAATCCACCGCGATTTGTGACTCGAACCCGAATGATCCCTGCTGCCGCTCCTGCGCGCAAAAGGAAGACGGCGGTCCGCCCGCCAGCTGCACGGCGTTGGGCGCCGATGCGACCTGCAAGGACGTGCCCGCGGGCTCGCCTTACGTGACCTGGGACAACTTGCACGACTCGCTCAACCTGCGCTGCTACAACCAGCACAAGCGCTTCGGCTTCGACCTGCTGTACGAGACCGACCGCTACGTCAACGCGCTCAAGAGCACGACCATCGCGCTGCAGTCGAACGGTCGCGTGATCACCAACCCGCTGTATGATGCGAGCGGCTCGGACAAGGCCCCGCGCGACCCGTCGCTCGTGTTCTTGGCCGGTATCGTCGGCGTGCCGTGGCAAGACATCGCGGACGACGCCTCGCTCTCGGACCCGGCTGGTCTCACCTACTTGACCGCCAAAGAGTTGCGCGAGAAAGAGCGCTGGACCGCGCTGCTCGGCGTTCCCCGCCCGGCGGGTGGCGGACAGCCGGTGCCGCCCACCGACCCGTTCATGATCGAGCAGCCCGAAGCACGTTCTGGCACGAACATGATCGCCAAGCCGCCCGTGTCGATCGTCGCGGCCGACTCGAAGACGCCGCACGCCAACGTGATCAACGGTCACGAGCAAAACATCCCCAAGCTCGACGACTTGCAGTACGCCTGCATCTTCCCGCTGCAGACCCCCAAGGACTGCGCCGTGGGCGATGTGGCGTGCGACTGCTCGGCGGACAAATCCTCGGCCACCCCGCCCGACCCGGCGGGCGACAATAAGGCCGTCATCGCGGCCAACAGCCCCTTGTGCCAGGGTGGCACCAGCATCAACCAGCAAACGTCCGCCAAAGCTTACCCCGGCGTGCGTGAGCTGCAGGTGTTGAAGGACCTGGGCGACAACGCCATCGTCGCTTCGATCTGCCCGAAGGTCATCAAGGCCAACGGTTCTCCGTCGAGCGATCCGAACTACGGCTACAATCCGGCCGTCGGCGCGATCATCAACCGCTTGAAGGACGCCTTGAAAGGCAAGTGCTTGCCGCGTCCGATCGAGACCGCGCCGGTCGATCCGAACGACACCATGGGCACTGGCCCGCGTGAGGTCTTGTGCAAAGTGGTCGAGGCTCAGAAGGGCAACATCTGCGATTGTACGCTACCCGGTCGTGCGGACGTCGCTCCCGAGATCATTCCTGCCGTGCGCAAGCAGCTCAAGCTGACTGGCCAGTGCGGGACCGGAACGCAGCCCTCGTGCGACACCTGGTGCCAATGCGAAATCAAGCAGGAACAAGGTGACGAGCTGGCCAAGTGCCAAACGGGCCAGGTCGCTGAGCCGGGCTACTGCTACGTCGACAAGAGCGTGGACAAGGACGGAACGCAGCTGAAGAACTGCCCCTCCAATCAGCAGCAACTGCTGCGCTTCGTGGATGACGGAAAGAATCCGACGCCGGCCAAGGGCGCGGTGGCCTTCATCGCGTGCCTCGGTGCCCCGGTTGGTGCCGACACAGACGCTGGGCAGTAACCCAGGTCTCTCGAAGTGAGACACGGCGGCGAGGCTCTAAAGCTCGCCGCCGTTTCCTTTTTGTGTACACTCGGCCGCCTGGATGGAAGCGAAGAAGACCATCCTCGTCATCGACGACGAGCCGCACATCACGCTCGGGCTGAAAGACGCGCTCGAATTCGAGGGCTTTCGCGTGGTCACCGCCAGCAACGGCAAAGACGGCGCGCAACTCGCTCGCCAAGAGCACCCGCACGCGATCTTGCTCGACCTGATGTTGCCCGACGTGAACGGCTATCAGGTGTGCGAAGACGTGCGCCACTTCGACGCCTTCGTGCCCATCATCATGCTCACGGCCAAGAGCCAAGAGGCGGACAAGATCCGCGGGCTGGATGCGGGCGCCGACGACTACGTGACCAAGCCGTTCAGCGTGGGCGAGCTCGTGGCGCGCATCCGCGCCATCTTTCGCCGCGCCAACCGTCCCAGCGAAAGCGCGACCTTCAACGTGGGCAAGCTGACGGTGAACGTGGCTGCGCACACGCTGGAGCGCGCGGGCAAGCCAGCGGAGAGCTTGTCGTTTTACGAGGTGGAGCTGCTGCGCATGCTGTTCGAACGCGCGGGCCAACCGGTGAGCCGGGAGGAGATCTTGAACAAGATCTGGGGCGTGGACGCCAACCCCACGAACCGCACGATCGACAACTTCATCGTCAAGCTGCGGCGCAAGATCGAGAAGCATCCGGACAAACCGGAGCACATCCTGACCGTTTACGGCCTCGGTTATAAACTGGTCGTGTAGCGATCAGGGCAGTAGCTCGAGCACGTTGCGCGGATCGCAAGCCACGGTCTTCGCGTTCTGAGTGACCTGACCGAGCGCTAGCTGCGCGGCGTTCACGCCTTCACGGGCACGCCGCACTTCCAGGTGCAGGTGCACGATGCCGGGACTGTCCGAGTCACCCACGTAGCCGAGCAGCGAGTCCGCCTTCAACGTTTGTCCCGGGCTGATGCCGGGCGCGATGCTGTCGAGGTGGCCGTAGACTACGAGATACTCGCGCAGTGCGCCCGCCTCGCGCAGCGTATGCAAGGTGACCACCGAGTTGCCGAACAAGTGACCGGCAGCGAGCACCAGCGCATCACCGACTTGATTTTCGAGGTTCACGAGCTGCACACGCGTGCCGCGTGCTTGCGCCAAATCGACGCCGCCGTGCCCCACCGCGGACAGCTGAGCGCCGCGCCGCTGCTCGGCGTCGGGGCGATCGAGGTCATAGCCGCTGCCGACGAAACCCTGCGTGGCGGGTGCCGGAATGGGTAGGCGGTACTGGCGAAAATCCTTGGGCCGCTCGGGGCTGCGCGGGATCTGATCGTACACCCGCAGGCGCCCACTGCGGTCGTGGTGCTCGTTCTGCGCTTCGCTCAGGGCCTGCCGACCCGCCTCGGGGTCGGGCACGGGCACGCACACGTTGCCGTCGGGCAGCGTGCCGCGCGGGCAGGGCGCTTGCGCGAGGTCCGGCGCGCCGGGCATGCCGCGATCGACCGTCGCTGAGCGCGTGGGCTGGGCACGCGCGGGACTCGCGGCAGGGCGCGCGCGCAGGTCCGCGGCTCGGGTCAACAAGCCGACCAGGGTTACCGCCAAAGCACCGCGGAGCAGCGGATCCATCTGAGCAAGCACGCTACACGCTACGGTAGCAGAAACGCCGCCGGCTCGACCGGCCTTCCCGGAAAGGACCCATTTGCGGTTTGCATTGCGTCCGTGCCCCTAGATTGATAGCCATGACGCGCTTTGGTTTTCTCAGAAAAGCTATCTCCCGCTGACGCCGCGATCCTCGAGACCTTCGTGGTTCCGCGTTACCTGTCGCTATTCGGCGACCTGATGCTGGAGATGATCCTGGTCGGAGAATCCGCCCGCATCGCGCACCTGGGTTGCCGCACCGGGTACCCGGATCTGAAGCTGTACGAGCGAATGGACGGCGTCGACATCGTGGGCATCGATTCATCGCTACCCGCGCTGGAGCTGGCTCGCAACAAGGCCGCCGTGCTGGGCGATGTAGCGGTCGAGTACCGCTTCGCCGAAGAGCTGCCGCTCGAGCTCGAGGGCGGCAACTACACGCACGCTTACTCGATCCACCCGATCTCGGGTCCACAGGATCGCGCCCTACTGTTCGGCGAGATCAGCCGCTTGCTGTGCAGTGGCGGGCAAGCGCTGGTGGCCATGCCCCTGCGTGGTTCATTCCAGGAGATCGCCGACCTGTTCCGCGAGTACAGCCTGAAGCACGACGACAGCGATTTCTCGAAGGCGATCGAAGCCGCCCTGGTCGGCCGCCCGAGCATCGAAATGCTCTCCGAAGAGCTGGAAGAAGCCGGGCTCGACGACATCGACGTCGAGATCCGCCAAACCAGCCTGACCTTCGACAGCGGTCGCGCGTTCATGGAAGACCCCGTGAGCCGCCTGATGGTCATCCCCGAAGTACGCACCTGGCTCGAGATCGACGATTTGAACAAACCGCTCGAATACGTACGGGATGCGATCGACAAGTACTGGTCCGAGGGCAAGCTCGAGCTGACCCTGAACGTCGGCTGTGCCAGCGCGCGAAAGCCGTAGCATCGAGCCTGCCACGTCCCCGGGCTAATACCGATACAACCACAGCAAATTCACGCCTGCGCCGATGTTGCTCACTTCGGTGGTCAGCGACCAATTCCTCTTGAAGCGCCAGTCGACCGTGCCGCTGAAGGCGTTGCGGCCGGCGCCCGTGAAGTCTTGGGTTTGGAGGGTCTTGTAGCTGCCTTCGAACCAGAATTCGTCGGAGATGGGGTAGGCCGCGGAATAAGTGGCATAGGTCCGTTGATCGACGGTGGTTTCGTTGCCGGCTTTCAGCTCGAGGTGCGAGAGGGCGGTGTTGGCCAGCAAGCGTTGCCCCAGGTAGCCCGTGCCGGCGCTGAGTCCGGTGTTGGCGCTATCGCTCGAGCCCAGCAATGCGGCCAAGATTTGCGCTTGGTTGGTCAGGGTCGGGTCGTCGCTCTCGAATACGATCTTGGCATCTTGGAAGGTGCCATTGACGGTGGCCCAGACCGTAACTTGCGAAAGCTTACACACGGCGCGCACACGGATGCGTGGGTCGGAGGGGTCGCCGTCGGCGTCGAAAGAGACGCTACCATTCTCGATCGTGAACGGCCGCGCCACGCCGGGCAAGCTGAGTCGCCCACCGGCACGCAGATCGACGCTGCCCTGAACTTGCAGCGTCTCGCCGAGTAAAATCTCCGGCGCACCCGAGATAGGCAAGGAGACATCGGAGCGCGTGAGCTTGACGTTGTTCCCGAGCTCGAAGCGCATGCGCCAGGGCAACGACTCTCCGTCGGCGCCCCTGGTGGGTGCGGTGATGGGCTGAGCTATCAGGATGTCTACGTTCTCGCCCAGCGAGATCAGGCTGCGCGAGGCTTCCTGCGGCAGCTTGGCTTCGAGCCTCGGAATCACCAGTCTCACGAACATCTCGCTCGGTCGCCGCTCGAGCTCGATGGCGATGGGCGTGTGCTTGCCGTTGCGATCGGGCTTTCCGCTGTCGAGCGTGGCCAAGGGCACGCCCTCCACCAAAAACGGCACGCCGTATACCTCGGCATTGGCGCTACCGCTGACCACTCGCAGCCCGGTGAAGCGCAAGCCGCCACTGGCGACCACGTTGGTCTCCCTGCCTTCGGCCGCGCCTCTCAACGCGTCGATCTCGACGAACGTGGACTTGCCGTCGGCCTTGGCGGTGGCACTGATTTGAACGTTGCGCAGACGCAGACCCAGCTGCGAAAGCTGCAGGTTGCCATCGCGCATGCCGAGCGTGCCTTTGACGTTGCCCGACCAACGTTCGTCGGCCTTTGCCTCCAGATTGGGCGTCAGCGAAAGCTCCAGGACGGCGTCTAGCTTGCCGCCGATCTCGGACAAAACGTCGCGCACGAACGGCGTCAGCAGTACCGCGTCCACGTTGCTCGCCGAAAGCTTGGCCGCGACCGGGCGCGTATCGTCGATGCTCGGCAGCACACCTTGCCAATCGATGGAGCTCGACAGCTCCGCGTGCAGCTGCCCGCCGATTTGGCTGCCATTCGTCGTCTCGGAGTCGGGCTGTTTGAGCTCGAGCGAAGCCGAAAGCGAGCGGCCGTCCGTCTGCGCTAGAACCACGGCGGTGCCCAGGCGAGTGCGAGCGAACAGCGCATCTTGTACCTGCAGCTGCGAACGGATTTGCGGCAGTGCTTCCTTTCGATCGAACATGACCGCACCGAACACGCGCCCGCCGAAGCCGGCTTCCGCCACGGCCGGTACGATGTCGAGCGGCAGGCCTTCGAGCGACAAGCCGGCGCTGCCCGTCCACGCGGGGTCCGCGCTCAACGTCGAATCGACCAGCTTGTCCCACTCCGCGCGGCCACCCGCGCTGAACTGCGCCACGCGTGCGCCCTGACAGG
>Ga0247779_1000452_pt1 | contig 26272 bp, 28 predicted proteins | sample UWRJL221509R5_FD_179925 | JGI IMG/M metagenome (GOLD analysis project Ga0247779, IMG submission 179925) | Plant litter microbial communities from Arlington Agricultural Research Station in Wisconsin, United States - UWRJ-L221-509R-5 | ecosystem: Environmental > Terrestrial > Plant litter >... | reverse complement strand
ACTCGGGTCTGAGATGCACACTGGTTCTACTCGCTATAATACTAGATCAAGAAAACAACTCGTATCCTACGACTCTGATTCGGATGACTCCATCGACGTCCATAGTACACCTTCGTCGTCTCCCACAAAGTCTGACGCGTCGGAAACATCCTCCACGTCTCTAAAGGAGTTTCTCGACGCTCAAGAGCTCGTCTATAATTCGCCTAGACAGAAAGTAACCCATAACACACGAGGATACTTGGAGGACATTGGGGATCTCAAGCCAAAGGACTTGGTTGTCATGTTCCCGCGGCCCATCGAATCGCCTACGACTCGCATGCTCCGTAGGCTAGGTCCGTACCTGGAAGTATTCATCGTCATTCTTTGTGCTGTCTGTCTCGGCAACTACATCGTTAAGCACTACTTATAGTGCATCCGAACACACCACGTATCATGCCAATGTGTGGGATGGGTTATATCAAGAGGCAAAGTTTCAACTGCAAAGGAGGCGGACGACGTTCGATGGGCGCCAAATAATATACAATTCAGACGCCCATCCCCGAGAGTGGACAAACAATCGCAGCTTCCATGGGGTCATAGCTCAGTTGGGAGAGCAGCAGACTGAAGCTGATTCGCCAATTAGGTGCTCTCGATTCCGGTTTCTGAAGGTCCCGCGTTCAATCCGCGGTGACCCCATTTCTTTTGACTGATTTTTGTAAACGGACATGACGAACTGCATTGTTATATCAAGGACTAAGTTACGACCAATTCATTTACAGACATCATACAGACATTCTCTCACATCTATTTTTAATTTTTGTATGAATAACATGGACTGCTTTGTATTATCTGTTATAATGTACAAGTAGAAACAACAGGCTTTATTTCCGAGGGTGACCTGGGATTTCTTTTGTACTCAAGCTGGCATGAAATCGAGTAATACTGTGCGGATGTTGTGGTTATAAATGTCACTCAGGCTTCAGCACTATCGTAGAAAAATGCGATGGCATACTAAGCGTACCTCGGTAGGAATATCCCTCCTTGATTTTATGGTATTACTTTATTCACCAACCATACAGGAAAGTCATTCAATCTTGAAGCATATGCTGAACATTTGGATGCTTTGAGAAGAATGCTGGGAAGAAGTTTTTCTACCACCTTTTTTATGTGATGGGACGCATCTTTGCTGTTTGGTTTTCGACCACAATATTTCGTTAAGCCTAAAGATCGGATTTAAAGGGGAAGGACTTACCTTTCAAGAAAGCGCAATAAAGACGATGCGAGCTGAAGGCTCTTGTCTGCGTCAAAGCTATACACACCAGAGGGTTGCTGAGATGAAAAAAATGCACGGAGTATGTCGAGATATTCCTCTACATCTAAAGTAGGTGTCGAAAGCGATTCAAGCTTGACGTAGACCAGGCAATCACAAGGCCATTCAACCTCCCAATAATAGAGAGGGAGATTGTGTATCAAAGCCCTGTAAAGTTCTCCAAAATGCGCTCCGAGATCTTCTTTATCAATCTCAAAGAGAGCAATCAATGGATTACGGCCGAGAGCTGCATGATAACGTCCCAGCTCAGAGAATATCCAATTGTCGAAAGTATTTTGATGATGAGTGAATAATGTTTTACCAGTAGATAGGATGGTCTCCACAAGCCGTGAGTTTTGTGAGATACCAATTTCATGAATCAGATGCAACTCACTGTATTATAAAGCCAAACAATAAATCTCTGAACGTCACGGTCCAATGATCCAAATGGCGTCCGGGTAGGTATCTTATCCCAGACGAATACAGAACCGGAGTGTACGTTTAAGAACGAATCAATACCTACATATTGACTTCTCCCTCCCCAACTCAACCACTGAAGATGTGATATCACATCTAGGCCACACAAGTCCATGAGCATTTTCGGGACTATGATGAGCGTGAAAGATACTATTTTTGAATATAGAATGAGCAACGTGTTGAGCTAGGAATGGTATCAAAACAAAGCAGGATTTATCACATTCATTAACAAACCTTCATTACTGATGTTCGGAGCGGCAAACTAGATCAAACATCTCCTTACTAGTTTAGTATATGCCATTGGTTTGTCGATAAAATACTCCCTAGAGCGACACCTATCTAAAAGAAAGTCGGCTAGTGATGCATGGATGGAATACAAGTGACGGCCAGGTCCATCGTCGGCTGATGGGATAGATATAAGGGAATGTAGGTCAGTTAACACAGTGTAGACCTCTCCAGGACCGTAGGACAGAAATTCTGATTTCCGATCAGGGGTCATGTCGATGTTTGAAGTAAGCAACAATACAGATAGAATATCGAGTACTTTGCTTATGTTGTGGCTAGCGACAGCAGAAAATATGCGTGAGTACAGTGCATCCAGTTCGGCGAATGGTGTATCGTTTTCTACAGACAAAGGCTCTGCAGAAAATATAATTTTCAACCTTTCCGTCGGCATGTGCTGGTATGCTTCCACAAACCGCATGGTTGTGGAAGCATATATGAATTGACCGGAAGACTTAGTGATAATTCGGTTGATATCGTCTTCCGAAGGCCAATCCTCTGGGAGGTATGGCCCCGCAGAGGATGATCATCTTTTATGTCCGCAAATTTTGATCGAATAAAAATTCCAATATCGATATCCGGATAGTATGTATCGTCCAAGGATATACAGTTTTTCTTGGTGCCCATAAATTGACTAAGGGTTTTGCGAAGGTAAAATTCTGGTCTGGTCGTGATTAAGAAAAAAGGGGAGTAGAAAGTTGCTCCACCGCCCGTTCCAGAGCTTTCAGGACGCGTAACTGGGTTCTCACATCACTGCATTCATCAAGACCATCCAATATGATAAACCTGGGACGCGAATCAAATGTTTCGTCAGGTTTCTCTGCTGCTTCGTTGAGGGGAATGACGAGTAATTCATGAAGCTGTGTATCAATAGCTTTAGTCAAAAGCAGCGGATCTTGTTCCAAGGCATCAACGGCTCTAGAGCGAACTTCCGGTATGAAGAGAATAAGTTGGTATATTATAGTCGATACCAATGCCTGTTCGCTATTCCGATCCATTGCCATATGTGAGAAAAAGAATGTTGCTGCCAAAAGGTTTGCTGAATGACACATATCCGCGATAGTCTGGGCGATAGCCGATTTACCAGCACCAGCAGGGCCATATAACCACGTGAACATGCAAATCTTCTCAACGTTACGAATCCAAGACATAATTATCTCCAGAATGTGTGTCCGCGTACCTGGGTGGCATCGTGGAGGGTCCTTCTGTTCTGCAGAATTGTGAAATGCTCCAAGGGCTACCTTGGGCCGAAGTACTTCCATGATTACTGATAAATATTGTCTCTACGTTAACGACATCATCCCATTGTCAAAAGGCCTTTTTTACCTTTATGCCCATAATCATCTTTCCCGTCATTAACCTGTTGCATTTGAAAAAGACCCCCAGTGATGATGGTATTCTTTGCTTTTGGAAACATGTCGACCTCAAAAATATACTTCGAGCAACGATTGAGCCCTACAGTTAGATAGAAATTGGGGAATGCAGATTCAACGTCAGTATGAGCTCGAACGGTGTGTGAGTCGATAACAGACAGGGCTTGAGGTGCGCAGATTTTACGTAAGAAAAGCATCAACAGAGTTAGACAGGCCTGTGAAAACTTCATACATACTACATGTTCATCTAATGAAGTAAAATATAATACTCAACAAGGTCTTCACAGCATAAATAAACAGAGTGGTATCTTGACTCTTATATTAATGCATACGGTGAAGGGCGATCCACCACTCTTGGGAATGCGTTCGTAGTTGCCAAAACGACCATCTGCTTTTCGTGGCTAATGTACCCCTTCATGAAGTTCCGGTAGATCATGTTGGCCACCAGGCATTCTGCTTCTTCTTCAGAAACATCGATCCCAGAGATAGCCAACGCAGTGTGGAACATCGCAATGGGTATCCTGCTACTTTTCCCTGAAGCAACCCACCTGTGAAGAGACATTAATATAAGCCGATTTTGCCTAAAATATGCGCTTACATTCTACGAAATAAAGTCCGTAAACAGATCTCTCTGGCTTTCTCAATGGTCAGCCAGAGGTTCAGATCGAGTAGCCTCGTTTCCCATTTCTCAAGGGCGCGATCGTATGATATTAGGTCACCAGTTTTGATAGCTGCAATGAAGGGAGAAAACAAATCGTCCAACACGGGGAATCGCTTCATTAGCTCTGGTGAAGGAAGATGACCTTTCAAGATCCGGAGGGGGATCAGATATGCGAGAATGCGCCTGGGATGTACGATATTATTGAGGGGTCAGCCAAAGTAAATCTAAATAAGTGTTGCTTACTCTTGGTTACTATGAGCGTCAATATGACAATTATAAAAAGCAAGGGTTAGTTCCTCTTCAGACTTACATAACAAAATGAGTAGAGTTTATCGAAAATCTTGCGAAACGTACTTTGGCGAACTCTTCATTCAAGAAACTTAGCATGCCGATATAATACCTATATGTTACCTTGCACAACATGCATTAGCTTGACTTGAGCTCATAGAGTGAGACTCACTTGATGTGATCTTGGATATAAGGACAGTGCTGGGATATCGTTGTTGGCATCAAGTGCTCGGAGAATGTTTTTGGAAAGGGATATTCGTTTCACCTAGAGTGAGTGCATGTTTTGGCAACGGGTACAGAGAAATGGATCGATGGAACGTACCCGGAAGTAAGACTTCAACACAAGTCCCACTATGTAGTAGACTCCCCATTTTCTTGATTGGTCGGGCGGTGACGTCCTATGGACGCGTGAATAATTGATGAATTCAGGAAACTTTGTGGTCATACCGGTCTGTCATACAGTATCCAAAAGCTTTTGCAATTGTGCGAGCGGAATCTTCCATGCACTCGCTCCTTTGGCCGTTGTATTTCGCATGAAAATCAGCCTGTAAAATCGTATGCATTTAGACGATTTCGGAGACTGAATAGAAAATGGTCCCAACATCCATTGCTAAATCCCTGAGATCGCGGAGAATAGAGAAAAGAGCTGGTAATGTCCATCCCCTGTTCTCGGTAAAAAATCTCATGAATAGTCTGTAGCAGTGTATGAGAAGGCCTTCCATAAGAACTTGTGCGTTTGTGGGACTCACGATACAAGTTGTGATTCCTCTTTAAATGCTTCAATATATCTTTTTTTTGCAACATGTGTGCAGACGAGCACGTATTGTATAGCAATATCGTCCCAAGGAGAGACCATAGATCCTTCATAACGGCCAAAAGAATTTCTCTGCAATAGTAATCATATTCAGCGATAACAACGTCTATAAGAAGATATGAGGTGTACTCACTGTCGGATTCCGGAACTCCTTTACAAGGTCCTTGCCATGTGGACTAGTTGGACGTAGGAGATATGCCAGATTAGGACCATTTTCGAGAAGGATGGCATCGTTTAGCTGGATGATATAAGTTGAAAAATCCATTGGCATTGTGGCTAATAATGAGTGTCAGAAACACAAGTGAGGCGGCTTCAAGCTCGGCGCGTCCATACGGTCCAAGCGGATCGAGGGCATGATCGACTCTATTTGCCACTGCTTTGTCAGCAACCACAGCACGTGAGGAAAATACGTAAGGAGGCAACACTAAGCGCCAAGTTGGATTCATCACACACGAAAGGTCCAGGGGTATACGTCGTACGACGGATCGTGCACTGCACATATTCCTTTCTCTCTTATGTCACTTTCAACGCAAGGCTAATTACGGTATTGTGCACAAGGTATGCTTGTTACTCTCGGAATGGCTTTACAAAAACTTATCATCTTTCCTCGTCAGACTCACACACATTCTTTTAAACATTTTCCGTTTGTATTCTTTACTAGTTTATTGGGCGGCATTTCCGGGGATAAACTATTGTGATATGGAGGGACCTTTACACAGGAAAAGACATTTTAATACACTACTAAAGTGCGTCGTATCACAACGTGTGGCTCAATTAACTCACTAAAAACTATCTTGCCAGTCGTTCTATTAATGACATTAGAGCGGACAATGACTGCGAACCCGCAGACCCAGCGAACACTGTCACGGATAGACTAAACGGTCTTTTACAAAATGGAGGAGATGGATATGTTCTCAGACTATGTCCCAAGCAAATCTATTTCATTCAAGCACCAATACTATTTACCCATACGGACCAAGAGATTAGCACGTTAGGCTATCCTACTGGTGACGATAGAGCGACACTCGCTGTCTCTGGCCCTGTTTCCGACGGCACGGGCCACACTACTGCTATCGACGGTACTTGCGATAATTGTTCCCGGGTAAAAATAAGAAATATACAGGTAGGTAATATTACTCTTGTTCGTAAGTCTCCACAAGATCTCAATGGCCATTCAGATTAATGGGACACGTGGAGGTGCAACTTCGACCAGCGGTGGTGCAAACATTGAGATGGGTGGTGGCAACTCCGACCAGCTTGTAGAATATGTTCGGTCCTACGACCCAAGGAGCTGGTCATGTCTCCATGTCGCAGAAGGACCACTTACCTGTAGTGGCATGACCATTCAGAATAATGATATAGGACCCTGCGGCACGGATACCTTCCAGCAATGGGCCGACGGAATCAGCTTGAGCTGTCGTAACAGCATTGTGAGGAATAATATGATTAAGGACGCGACTGACGGCGGGATAGTAATATTTGGTTCTCCTGGTAGTCATATAACCAACAACACAATTTGGGTCGTTAATGTGAGTCTTATTATTTCTTTCTTCCGTATCTTTCTGACTGTGAGGTTGTATTTAGTCTACTCTACTCGGTGGCATCAATCTTGTTGACTATGATCCTTGGGATGGGGATTATACGGGCACCGAAGTTTTGAACAACATGATTATGGGTGGTTTTGCAACTGATACGCTGGAAAATGATCCAAAGGGCACTAATGCTGACAACTCCATCATAAAGTACGTTCAAAAATTCCTTCAAGGTACCGTCCATGTTTATTGAATTCTTCTTAAGGATTGGTATTGCCGTAGGCCCTCGTACTTGGTTCGGAGACAAGTTCGGCGACAACAAGGTTAGAAATGGCATTATTAGAAGCAACAAATTGTCGGGGGCATTTACCTATGGTATTGCTGTCACTTCTGCGATTGGTTTCACTGTTCAGGAGAACGCGCTCGTTGGGAATACCTCTTTTATTGGTGCCCGTGGGCCTTTATGCGAAGATACCGACATTGTCCCCGATCCAGCGCCATTTATCATGGACCCTGATACCATCCAAGGGTCATTTCTTCAATCCGACTTCCAGAATATAGGTGGCGGCGACTCCCTGACTTGTGTTCTGCCTCCTAATGGAGGCGACTTCTGGCCGTATGGTCTCAATCCGTCCAACTCGAGTTCGTCTTCGTCTTCACAAGGAACTGGTTCCAGTGGCAAAGGGTCCTCAGGCCACGGTGTCGGAATCGCACTCGGTGTTATAGCCGGAATAATCGTCTGCGGCATAGCAACTTGGTACATTCGTAAGACTATCCTCTCTCGAAGGGAAGCATCCCAACTATATAACACTACAAAGAACGCCGCTTATACGCAAAAAATCTAATTTTATCATGTTTGAGTCTGCTCTTGTCCCCGCTAAAGCTTACCTTCCATTATTTCCTGATTTCTAGAGAGAACTATGAATTAGGATACCCTCATTGATAGTATAGCCCCTTGCTACTGCTAACTAGTTCGTTAATTCAAGCGTATAGTTCTCTGGTTGTCATTCATCTATCTTTATATTCTCTTCAATTCTTTCCCCAACCTTGTTCCAATTTGATTCGTATGTAGCCGAGGCCCGACATACAGTGTGATTGGTAGTGTACTACATATGATCATCATGCATTTCTTATTTTACTTGCCATGTCATTTCTTGAGGTCGTTGGAACTTGACGTTAACATGTTGGCTTAAAACTATGTAGGACGCTTTGAAGAGCAAGAAAGAAATTGTTGAATAAAATTTTCCTATTCATGAAAGGTTCGTCACGTGTATGACATTGTGACAGGCCGGCTGACGAGGGAGAACATCTCTTACTTTAGCTCTACCCTTAGTACCCTCATTTCCTACTAAATAGCACCGGTTGTCGTTTCTTCGTCTTCTATATCGTCTACCCCATAAGATCATCCATATCTTCAAATAATTCGGAAGTCATCCAGCATGGCCTCGGACAATCAAAATAGGTATGTTCCATTCGAGTATCTGTCGGTTGTTCAGTAAACTGAGGCCTCGTTGTCAGTTACTTAGGTGTTACTCCCCCAATCTCCACGTCTGAATCCAATGTCAGGGAAAAGGAGGTTACAATTACGTTGATGGATGAGTTAAGACGGCAGAACACCTTTGAGTCTGAAGCTGAAGCGAAAACAAGGTAAGCATTGTCTCTTGAAAACGACTTGCGTCCTCCAGGAATTGTGAACATGAATGGTTTGGCCAATGAATCGTATCTCCAAATTTCTACATCCAACAAGCGCATATTTAACCTGCATCTCGGAAGGCCGATTCCTGGTTGGGTTCAGTCATCGAACTTCTTGGCTAATCATTGCGTGCGTCGTCGAACAGGGAAATTGTCTTAGGACGGGTAGCGGCGCTAGTGAAGAGGTTCGTGAAGAAGGTCTCCATGGACCGAGGATTGTCAGAGGCTGCTGCAAACGCTGCGGGGGGAAAGATTTTTACCTTCGGCTCGTATCGATTGGGAGTGCATGGGCCTGGTACCGATATCGACACTCTATGTGTTGTGCCTAAGCATGTATCTCGAGAAGACTTTTTTGATGTCTTTGAGCCAATGTTAAAAGAAATGGAAGGCGTAACGGAAGTTTCGGTAAATCAATCATTCTTAGCGTACTTTTTATGTGTATTGAACTTCATCAGGGTGTGCCAGAAGCTTTTGTTCCTGTTATCAAGGCTGAAATCACAGGGATTCCACTCGATTTTCTTATGGCTCGTCTTGCTCTATCATCCGTTCCAGACAATTTGTCGCTGAAAGATGACAACCTTCTGCGGAGTCTTGATGAGAGATGCGTCCGAAGTTTGAACGGTGAGTTATCATTACCTTTACGCCCATTTGTCAAGATTTATATGTCTCCAGGATCCCGTGTCATCGACGAAATATTACGTCTGGTACCTAACGTCCAAGTCTTCCGTGATGCTTTGCGGTGCATTAAGTTATGGGCACAGAGTGCGTTTCCGGCCTATATTATGTTCCACATTCAATTGATAAGTATATGGCGCCTCTAGAAAGGGCCATTTATTCAAATGTCATGGGATTCCTTGGAGGAGTAGCTTGGGCACTTCTTGTTGCTCGAATATGTCAGTTATACCCCAACGCCATTGCTGGAGCCATTGTCAGCCGGTTTTTCATCATCATGTATCAATGGTAAGTACTCTCCTGCTTCCGTCTGCAATATCTGAACATTTTTGTAGGTCGTGGCCACAGCCAGTGTTATTAAAACAGATTGAAGAGGGCCCTCTGCAAGTCAGAGTCTGGAATCCCAAGGCAAGTGCAATTGTTTTTAGTTCGATACTGAAACAAATTTTAAGATCTTTCACAATAGCTTTATCCTACCGATAGAACCCATCGAATGCCGATCATCACACCCGCATATCCGGCTATGTGCGCCACGCACAACGTCACTGCATCCACTCAAATGATCATTACCGACGAATTCAAAAGAGGTGTGCTCTTTTCTTTCAAATATGCGGAGAGTCCTCATGTTTTTCTTTCTTTCCTAGGCGCTGAGATTGTGGATCGCGTCATCGTGGGTACTGCTGAATGGTCGGAACTGTTTGCGAAGCACGATTTCTTCCATAGATATCGATATTACCTGCAAGTAATTGCATCCACAGGAAGCTCTGAGCTACAGTTGAAGTGGTGTGTATGATATGGTTTTGTCCTCATGTCGGCTAACCTCGAGCTAGGTCTGGAACGGTTGAATCACGTCTGCGTCAACTTGTTATGAAACTTGAATATGTTGACTCTTTGATATTAGCTCATCCATTTACCAAAGGCTTTGATCAAGTCTCATACTGTTCATCAGAGGAAGAAGTACATGCTGTGGCTCAAGGTGAAATATCCGATGCCGTTGCCAACCGCAAGAAAGAAGACATAGAAAATAAGGAAGGCGCACGAGCTGTGTACTCGACTACTTTTTATATTGGACTTGCAATCGAACCTAAACCAGGTATTTCTGACCATCTCCAGTAGCATAATCAGCAGTTGAACAATGTCTAGCCGGCGCCGTTGGACCCCGCAGACTTGACATCTCATATCCAACAACTGAATTCACAAAACTTGTAAAGATGTGGGAGAAGTTCGATGATTCGACAATGGGCATCGTCGTGCGACACATAAGGAGGTCAGTCATTTGTAGATAATACATGCAATGGTCTAACAAGAAGTTATAGCTCTGGGTTGCCTGATAACGTCTTCGACCCAGGTGAGCGCCCTGCTAAGACTGTTCAGAAGCGAGTGAAGGTGGGCCTTGAAATATTCTTCCGTGGGGAGATGCCAACATTGATATAAAAAAGGGCGGAAAGTCGAGTAATACCTCACCAGATATGCCAAATAAGCGCCAACGGTTGGTTTTGCGGTCCAGATTGCGAATAGGCTTCTTGATTTGCTGTACTTACCTGCGTTTTCTAGTTCCTCTCAGTCTGTGTCAGATCAGCCTTCGAAGATCACTGAGAAAGCGTCCAATGGAATCGCCACACCGAGTCTACCTGCTGTGAATGAAGCCTTACCTGCCAAGGACATCAAATCTCCTCAATTACCTTTCGGAGAGAACGTTTCTGTCGCAACTGGGACTATAACTGCTCAGTCATGATACGGGAACCCTTATTTTGGTATACTTTTATTGGCGCAGGACAAAGCAAGCTTCTTTCCTTTTGCTCGAAACTGGTGGACAAAAATCAAAATTGGACAGTGTCCCTAACTTTCCCGTGCCTTTTCACCTGTGCTATTTGGTTTATTTATTTGTTCATTTTAACAGGAATATTGCTTTACCAGTTTTGCTTCTTGGGTTTAAAAGCACACGCCAGTTCCGGGTTTGAAAGATATGGCGTGGTTTCTTTCTACTCTCGACCACTTTTTTTTTGGCAGTCATACATTATACATTCAACGATCAAACATCATTATTACCACTTGTATTCTTTTGCTCTCGTAAGTATCGAGACACCAAACTGTATATTAGCACGAGTATATAATGAACTAGAGCTTGTTCCGATAATCAGATGTTTCAATTCATGCCTACGCACTGAAAAAATACTTCCAGTCAAACTTTCTGCACGGTGTTCTCATTGACCCTATGTGACAGCTTTAACAGTGGAGCATTCATTCATGCGTTACCCATACATTTACATTTAAGAGCTTGTATTTGGGAGACAGCCCAACTTGTCATCTTCCGGCGCTGTTGACTTGCATCTCATCAAAACGAAAAATCTACCACTAATGATATCTGTGAAAAGGAATGAAAACCATCACACGTATTTAGGTATAGGAGGTATATGCGATATAGTACGGTTATCGCATATACATAGACGTTCATTGATTTGAATATGTAGTTGTTTCAGGTTTGAAATTTGAAGGCAGAGGTAGCAACAGTGTCTTATTCTAGCATCGTACTTAAATATAGGGTGTGCAGTTCTGAGGTCCAACATCGCACGGCATAAACAGGATAGTATACAGTGGACCTCAAGGGGAATATTTTCGGTAATTGAAGAATACGCGACTCCGTTCAACGTCAGCCAAATTATAAGGAAATAACTGTTTTAAGGTGCCTGAACTGCAGCACGTCATGTATGACGGCCGCCACATAAAATGGGATGGGCCAACTTTCTTTTTCTATTCTTTTTTATTACACGCACACGGATGTCGTTTATGAAACGATCTAAAGGCAACATTTGAACTGATATGTATTTTTGAAAAGACGTTACAAAAATATCGTCCTCGAAAGGTTGTCAAGTGTTCGCAGCTGCATATACAATGCTATTCATCGCGACACAGTGGGAACGAGAGAGAAAACACTCGTTACGCGGTGTAAGAGGTGATTCGATGCAGAATATGATTGGGATCCAAGTAAAAAAGCCCGATATTATAAATTAATATCTAGGATGCGATGATTCAGCACAGACACAGAATCAAGATAGTATAATATTTATGACATACGATTCAGTGAATGAATGCATACACACAACAGATGATAGCTATTTCAATCTCGAGAGCTTCTGCGGCGTGGATAATGGTCATATGGCCGACGTCCATCCTCATTCTCGTGTTTTGGGCTCCTTACAGGTCGTCTATTGCCGCGTTCTTCGTCATATCGTCTACGGGGAGAGCTACTTCGGCGGCGTTTAGGAGACCTACTCTTACTTGCTCGACGAGGAGAACGCGATCGAGACCTAGAGGGATCATTTCTTCTTTCACCGTGATAATTTGAGCGTACATGATCTGACCCAGAATCGGGTCTTCCCAAGCTGCTCAGCAAGTCCTCCACACCCTTCATAACTGATGATTTGGCCTTTTTGGCCTTTCTCTCTTTATTTTTGGCTTTCCTGGCCTTCCTCTCCTCGGGTGTCTCGTCTTTATGTTTTCCTTTCGATTTAGACTTCTTTGCCCGTTTCATAGCCTTTTTCTCCCTCCTCTGAGCGATTAGATAGTCTCGCATGGGATCTTCGGGATCGATTGACGCCCCCGTAGATACAGAAGAGTCGGTTTCTATGCCTTCATCTACATAATCACCTTTAGTCATATGCGTCAAAAACAACAAGGTGTAACGCCAGACCTTCAATTAATTGTGGCTTCGCATTGAAACTTGGTTCTTCAGCCTCAACCAGTTCTCCGTCTTCGTTCAGAGTCTTGGGTTGCTTGTAGTTCTTGACATGATCTACCCGCAACGTTCTTTCTAAAACTTTCGCACCGTTGAGATTATCAACCGCAAGGATGGTTGATCTCTGGTCTTCATACATGAGGAATGCGAAGCCTTTGCGTGCCCCAGTGTCTTTGTCCCTGGGCATATTTATATCAAGGACTTCTCCGTACCTTTTTTGTTTTTGTTTTGTTTTTATCAACAAGCAGAAGTGTGAAATAGATGTGTGAGCTCACTGAGAGAATATTGTGATTACATCGCCCTCGGTGAGATCGAAAGAGAGGCCGCCAACGAAGATGTAGGCTGAATCCTTGTATTCATCGTGCCATGACGCGCCACTGAGACCGAGGTCGAGTTCAGCCTGGTTGATTTTATTGATTTCTTTGACTACGCTGTGCAACGTAGAAGCATGAGTATTTGCGTAGGCGAAATATGACTACGACGGGGCAGAACGTACTTCATAGCGAGTGTGCCAATAGTAAGATGCGGTTTCCCACGCTTATTTGAACGGCGTTTCTGAGCCTCAAATTTTTATTTTATTTCTCTTTGATTATCATGTCCTCATTTTCATTGCCGCCTATTCACGACAACCCTGACGGTGGTTGGGGCCCGTCGACCTCAAACTTTCCAGACCAGTTCAAGTTCAAGGATATTCCTTATGCTCCCTTCTCAAAATCCGACAAACTTGGTCGTTTTGCTGACTGGAATGATGTGTCGTCCGATAATCGTCAAAACGTAGCTGGCTTGCCTCCTACTCAAAATGCACGGGGAGGAGGACCGGGTGGTCGCCGCCGTGATGGAAACCAAGCCTTTGGAAGCGGAACGGCCAGCGCTTTCGCGTATTTCCATGTCGAAGATGAATCATCATTTTCACTCGTGGACAATAAGGCTGCTCCTGCTCGTCGTGGAACTGGTTTCAATCGCGGACGTGGTGCTGCTCGCGGTACAGCTGGATACAACGCCAGAGGTACAACAAGGGGTGGACGAGGAGGCGCTTCGTTCCGTGGAGGTGCAAACCAGCGAGGAGGCAATCAAAGGAGAGGTGGTTGGAGAGACTGGGACAAGGTACGTGCTTCATTTTTGAAGAGAAAACATATAATATAGAAACCTTATAGAACAACCGGGCTCGAGAATCATCAGTCGTTATTTCACCTCAATGGAATATGCTGGAAGAAGTTGAATTCCATCGTCTTTCCAAATTGCGATTGGAGGTCGATGAACCCGAAGAGTTGTAAGCACGGTTTTTTCATCTCCGCAAGATGATTTAAATCAACTGAATACATCTTAGGGATACATTCGGTCGACTTTTCGCATATGATAAGTCCTACGACCGTGTAACCACTAAGAGCGAGAAACCTCTGCAATTGGTCGATCGCATCAAGTACAACCCAACAACATCAGACGATCCAGTCATACAACAGGTAATCTTATCTATGGGTTAAGCACCACAAAACATTTGCTGACAATTCTGAAAACATATCATAGCTTGCAAGCACGGGTGTTGCTAAGGTCTATACTACGGATGTTATTCTTAGCGTCCTGATGTGCGCTCCAAGATCTGTGTATCCCTGGGACATTGTTATTGTCCGTGAGGGTGACAGTTTGTTCTTGGATAAACGCGACGGGGGTCCATTCGACACTGTGACTGTCAACGAAAACGCTGCAGATCCTCCCCAGGATCCTGCTCCTCCCAATCCCAACAACCCAAATGAAAAGGCCGCTGTTCCAGAAACAGCGTCCATTAATACTGCGACATCATTATCACTGGAAGCTACATACATCAACCAAAACTTTGGATTCCAATCTGTCATTGAGAATGGACCTCCTGCCCCTGTTGATCTGGCCCATCCCAATCCTTTCTATGGACCAGAAGAAACCGAACCGTTGGCTTCATGCGGTTATCGCTACAGGCTCTTTGACTTGGGTATCACTGAAGACGAAGACATTAAACTTTGCGTACGTACTGAAGTAGATGCCTACACCGCGGGCCAAAATCCTAAGGAGGGCCAAGGTTTGGTGACCATCCGAGCTCTCAATGAGTTCGATCCACGTGCACAAGGAGCTGGTGGTGCCCCCGACTGGCGATCCAAGTTGGACGCTCAACGTGGTGCCGTCGTCGCCACCGAAATGAAAAACAACAGCTGCAAGCTTGCCAAGTGGACTGTCCAGAGTGTCCTTGCAGGTGCTGACCTGATGAAAATTGGGTATGTTCAGTATGATTTTGCCTTCTCATCAGCCTTTTTCGTGAATAAGTCAATTGGAATATTTATCTTGACTTGTCACTATCTTCTCGAATTTCCGACTTTACTGATATCTTTTGTTCATCAGTTATATTTCGCGTGCCAACCCTCGTGACAATACGCGACATGTCATTCTCAGTACCGCGTCAATGCGTCCCACTGATTTCGCTGCTCAATTGAACGTTTCCCTGGCCAATGGTTGGGGTATAGTCCGGACCGTCACCGACATGTGCATGAAGTTGCCTGAAGGAAAATATGTCCTCGTTAAGGATCCTAACAAGGTATGTGACATGTATCCTAAGCGGCCATCTGGCTTCAGTATTTCGCCCTCGCGATGAACGAGACTTGCTGATGACCTTTTTCTTCATTTCTGTAGCCGGTTATCCGCTTGTACTCAGTCCCGCTTTCTACTTTCACCGGAGATGATGAAGAGGGTGAAGCGTCCGATGAAGAGTAGATAGACTTCGAAGGAAAAGCATTCATAATCTAAGATCTTCTCATGCCCGCCCATGTCCTTTAGTTTTGACTAGCCAACAATGTCTCGACAGCTGCCTCGATATTAGGGCTGAATGAAATGGTCAGCGAATTGGACCAGTATCCGTTATTGAAATCAAGGACATGTAATACCTTCGTTGGAGCGCCCCCACTACCACTTCTCGTTCTAATGTTGGAAACATACTTGTCAAGGTAGATATCTCGGTTTCATTTGGTACTCGAAGTCCAGCATTAGCACGATCCGTCCGTCCAGTTAACTCATCCACCCATTCTCGCATCACAGACTGAGACGGAGGTGGTTCTGGATTCGTAACGGTTTGTGCTCTAGAGGTGACCCCACTCGATCCGGAGTTTCGAGTGGTTGTTATTATCTCTTCATTTTGTCGCGAAACAGCTTCGGCATTGGTTCTCATGCCTGCTGCAGCACCTCCAAATCCATCGGGGAGTGCACGATTGGACCGTCGAGGAGGTCGAAGTGATCCAATAAAAGGTGATAAGAATCTGACTGCAAACCGCACGATCGACGGTGGCAGTCTGTACGTATTGAGAGCAGCCAAATCTGATCGGTATATCTGCCCGGTTAGAATGCCTACAACAGCTGCCACGACTGATCCAGGTAAACGGCTGATTGCTAACTGTGTATTATATGTTTCATCGTCAGTTTCAATTTTGACAGGTTGTGCTCTGCATAATGCACCTGGAGAGCCAGAAGATAGTTGAAACTTTTGTTGTTGAGAGATACCCCGAAGATCTTGTATGTGTAAACTGCTGGGACGATCCTAGAATACTGATATATGATGGAAAAGACCAGTGCCGAAGGTCCCATTGCAATATGATCTATCCCGATTCGGTGAAATAGTAGGACAATAATAAATTCTATCGAAGTCGTCAAAAAAAGAGAGACGACTGCAAAAGACTGGTGCAATTTATTAGAATGCGACTTGAATTCTAGATCTGGCAGTGTGACCAACCGCATATTTGATGCTTCCGAATTGTCGTTCGATTGGGACTCCCACATTGTAGAGTATCAGGGATGCAAGAAAGAGATCACTTGAATTTGTGAATGCCAAGTTATGACTTATAAGTCGCCAATACTAATGTCCTAGATCAAAACTCGCTGTCGTTTCCACAAAGAGTTAATATGGAACATTACCTGGTGATGTCGCGAAATATGGGGTATTAACTAAAATGAATCGTTTAGTCATACAACCAGAGCAGTATATTGATCCCCGTACTCGCCTGAAGGTGAAAATAATGCTTAATATCAAATATGCCAACGAATATCGACGAGATAGCGCAAAACACAATAATGCCTGTGGAATTTGAGATATGTTATGACGGAAACAGAAAATGGTACAAAAGATGCACACCTTTTGTCACAGCAGCGTTTTCAAATGACATTTTGGCCTTCTTCAGAGTGAGAAACTTTGCTGTACAGTCGCCGTTCCCAATTTGTAGGGTTGCAGACGAAGACAGTCAAGACCCAGTCGTAGAGGGAAGATAGGTGTTATTGTGAGTCAAAAAGCCAAGCTTTTAGTCTGAGGGAACAAGTCCGAGGAGCTTGGGCCTATGTAAAAGTCCCTTCTTGAAGTTCAATAAAAATGATGAGTTTCAGGCAGCCAGCTCGACGTGAGGGTTGAAGTTGACGCGCTACTAGTAGTACTACTCTACTAGGGTTGCTACTTCTATGGCGTCACATGACCAATTTACGAGCGGACCGATTTTTGGGAGATGGCTAATAGTATAAACGTCTCGAGCTCAGGTAGATACGATAGATACAACACATAATAGCACAACAAAAAAGCAAAGCAAAGAAAAATTTGACACGAGAATTTATTTTTTGCCCGCTCTTCGTTTTTCCTTGGCCTTTTCGCGCTCCATTGCTTTCTCTTCTGCTCTTTCACCTTCGATGGAACCGAAAACACGACGCATGCGCTCGTTGTAGGCACGATCCTTGTCAATCTGTTTCTTTTGTTCAACAGTGGCAAGGAATCTCGCATCCTTCCTGAGCTCTCTGATCGCACCCTTCCTCTCTTGCTTGTATTGGTTGCGGAGTTTCGCAGCTTGATTCTTTTCATGATCAGGGTCTTGTCTGCGAAGATAATTCGACGAGGTCGTCTCAAATTTGGGTATATACGTCGGGATGGGGATAGGCTTATGAGCTTGAAGGCGTAGTGGGCTCCTTCCTTGATGTGAGAATTTAAGGAGGCGTTGCAAGGAGTCTATTTGTTTCGAAAGAAGCGTCTGCGAAAATAAGAGATTGTTAGATTATTCAAACCCACAAACTAATATTATTACTTACTTTGTGTCCATCGGAAAGGTGTTTATTTTCAACGTTCTCAAACACCGATAAAACAGGGTCGTATAATTCTATAAAACCTTCGACACCTTTGTAAAGGTCCGCAAATGTCCCAAGCAGCTCCAGAGAAAGCGTCAACAAATCTGCCTTGGATTGTTCGTCGGCATCATCTGACGTGAGGAGGCCTGTCAAATTGGCCTTTTGGACTACGACAGACTTCTTCGACTTGGATCTCATTGCAAGGGGGCGACATAAGTCAGATTTGAAATCTGGTGATGGGAAAAAACCTGGCAAGTCTGAAATTTTCTGATACTGATGAGGGGCGAGATGAAGGACGGCATTTAACAGGAAATTTATGGCTTCCGGGACAAGCCGTTTCGAAAGCGATTCAAATTGGAGGAAGATGGTGCATAAGAATAGGCCACTAGCGATGTCACGCAATGACCTTACCCTTCCCAGACCGAGGTAAGCTCCCAACAGAACGCGAGCAGGGGAGACAACAGCGTGATTGAGATCACTGGTCGGCCAAATGAGCCCAATAATCCTCAGTAGAGACAGCTCAGGTATTCCTGGCCAAGTCTTTGCTTCAGGATCTAGAGGACCGTGAGATAGACCTCGCTTCAAATTTTTATGCATCAAACCGAGCTTGGCGTTGAAGTGCCGGGCTACGGGTATAGGATAGGCCTTGGTGATAGCCAGAATATGAGGAAAGAGAGAGGTGATAAGAGAAAAGCGTGGTGTTGGAGGCGTTGCAACATATAGGACGTGGTCGACTAATATATTCGCCAGCGTCTAGTAAGGAATGTTAGTATTTGGGAGATGAGACGTATTCACGACAATACCTGTAATTTGAATTTATTATCGGCGCCCAAGCTAGTATGATAAAGAGCTCTTATCCGTTGGACAACTGTTGGAATATCTTCGTCGTCAACGTCCTCGATGATTTCCAAAAAATCGTCGTGGCTCGCTGGACACGGGAATGTGTATGGTAGTTCTTGCTTGGCCTTTTTCTTCCCTTTCGAAGTGCTTTTCGATAACCGTTTGGGTGCCACAAGTTGCTCGTGTTCTCCCTCTTCTCCCTCACTTTCTTCGGTGGCTTCGTCGCTATGTTCGAAGCCTTCCTCGTCTCCGTCAGACTCCTCTGCATCTTCATCCTCCTCCGAGTCTTCTTCCGATCCTTCTTCGCTGTCACTACCGGATGCGCCTTCATGACCTTCCAGACCAGCTCCGAGTTCGGCGAAATTTTCCGGTCCTTCGTCAAAGTCGTCGCCTAAGTCATCGCCTCCTCGTTTCCGTTTTCTGTTTGTTTTCCCTGCCTCTTCTTCATCCTCGCTTTCATCGAGACCCAACATACGTCTACGTCTCCTCCTTTCAGCCTTTTCCAGTGCCTCCTTTGTTTCCAATGCCAATTCCTCCTCCGTCTTAGTCCTGTCTTTTGGTTTTGCGCGTTTGTCGAACGCGAGCTCACGGACATGCTGGTCATAATCATCTCCTTCATTGGGTAGAAGTTTTGCAACGACTTCTTCAGCGTCCGCAGGGGGTTTGCTTGTGAAAGCGTTTTCTCTGGTTCCTAGAGGTACCGAGTTACTCCCGCTTGACGAGGGATCCGGAGCGTAAATTAGTTCCCGTAAAGAAGCGAACTGATCGTCGAGTTCATGTCGAACGTTATCTTCTTGTTCCCGTTCCATTTGGCGACGTAGCTGTTGATTAGCGTATATGTTAGTGTTGATTTCTACAAGTAATAGGAAATTTAGCATACTTTATGTTCTTTACTTTTGGCCATAACTTCAGCCATGACTTCCGCCTTTGATTTCTTTCTCGCAGGCTACGAGGCAATGAGAATAAGCACATTGACAAGGTATGTTCGGAAGTACCTCTTCATCTTCATCTTCCACCTCTTCGTCGCCAAAACCACCGAAATGTGTTTTGCTAACAATATTTCGTGCGATTTGACCTGTATGACATCAGACGAGTGTATGCGACTGGGGAGAAGAGATAACTACCTGATGTTTCTTCCTCGCTCTCATCATCTAGTCCAACGTCATCAAAATCATCCATCTTCGATAAACTTTGGCCATAATGAGTGAGGTCGTCTTCGTCTTCCAAATTAAAGGCAATGCCTTTCGACGTTCGTTGCCTTTCTCTAGTGAACCGTTCAAGCATACGCTCTTCCAAGCTCATCGTAGGGTCGTTTTCACCGAAACGTCTATCGACAATTCCGCCAGCTCTATTCTTCTCCTCATATTCTTTGAGCAGAGTTTGTTTTCGCTGAGTTAAAATCGTTAAACACATTCCTTTCGCCTGAATAGGTATCACAACCTACACGTTCGATATCGGCTTGTTTGCTTTTAGCAGGCTTTCCGGTAATACCTTTTAATCTACGTCCTCCAACATCGTGTTTTAATTTGGTGACCTTTGTATCGAAGGGATTTAAGCGTTGGTGAATTTCCTCGAGCTTTTTCGCCTTTTTCTCCTTATCCTTCTCTAATGGTGCTGTACGCTTCCTCTTCTTATTGTTGTTATTTTGACCAGTAACTCCTGCCTGGTTAAGGGCAGCTTTAAGCTGCGCAAGTTGGGATCCCTTGGCCATCTCGAGGCGTTAGGCAAAGTTAATTTGGGGAAGAGACAAATTTCTGTGACAAGTAAATATGTGACTTGATTGTGTCATGTCATAACCTTTTGGAGCTTGATCCGGCAGTGAGTGATATAAGCTGGTGTTGCCGGTACGTGAATTGCTGAAAGAAATAGGACCTAACTTGGGACCTCTCCTTTAAGTATTACTGGCAATAGCCCTATAAATACAATTAAAATATTGGTATTATAACCCAAGCCACTTCTTGTCAAACATTGGCGCTATTCTGGTAAGATGGTAGATAGTAAAATGCTAAAACAAAAAGTAGGAGACCAATTTAAAAGTCATAACTTGGCCCAACTAATGATCTACTGCAGTAATATTCCATAGATATACGAGCTCTCTTACGCGGAATGGAAGCTATGTAGTGATATTTTGTACGAGGGGCCATCGATACTTTCTCGGCCTATCGAAAAGGGTAGCGCTGACCATGGTTGCGTGCAATCCGTTTCGACGTCCTCAAAGCATACCCGAAGAACTTTAATTGTAGCTCAGTTCACCTAATTGAGTATTTTGAATACTGTTTCATAAACTTGAGACTCGAGTTCATGATCATAGCTCTCAGCTGTCGCGAGAAATCACGTGATACAACTATTAAAATTAAAATTCCGCGATGCATCCAAGTATTGGCCGAACGGAAATTTCCGAACCTCTCCACAGAATGAGTTGAACATGGTCTTAACTTGGTCTCAACCAAAGACGTCAATCTCGATTAACAACCGAATTGACTAATCTCGAATCCTATATCCCTCGCGACACATTCTTTTGTTATTAAACATCCACCATCTGCACTCCAGCGGATAAAGACGAGGTACCATAAATGTACACAATCTTCGGCATATTACTAACCACTTTCGCGATCTCGTTATTGTCCCACTGTCTCGACAGATAATCATGAGTCTTCTTGCTCAACCGGTTCCAAATTATGAAGAAGCTGCTACTGTAGCCGCCGATTTCATTTCTAGTATGTTCTTGACCTTTTTGATGGCCCGATATTTCTGGCGTATCGACTTCAATTGAAGTGTTACGGCATGAATCTTGGTGGTCGACAAACGCGCTTCCTTCGATACTATAGTCACAGTATTTTTATCGCCTTAATATTGATACTTTGATTTGCATTGAACTTGTTGCTGACGTCGATTTGTACACATTGATCCAGGTTTGGATAATCTTCCCCAGGAAGTTCAGCATCTACTCGAGGAAATTAAACTCAAGGACTCGCGATGTCAAGGTGTGTCAATCACTCAAACCCATGCTTACACATTACTAACTCGTCCACGATGTAGAAATCCAACAGGACATTGCGAAAGACCAAATGAAATATGTAAAGTCCGCTCTGAAACAGAGTGCTCTGCCACCGACCACTATCCTCGGTCAAGGTAATAGCCGTACCGCTTCCCCAGTAACAACCCCCACTCCCACAAGTATGCATTCAAAGGCGCATTTACCTGCTCGCATAGCAAATGCCTACGCAGAGTTGGAAACTCTGTCGAACGAGAAAACTGAAATTGCTCAGAACATATTAAACCTTCTGACGCGGACTCGTTCTCGCCTAGACTCAGATCTTGCGAGAGTGAGGACATTGCAAGGCGAACCTGCGGAGGATGCGCGGAACTTATATATTCCCAACATCCCCTCTGTAGCGCAGCTGCGTTCTGCATCGCCGTATGGACTAAAACGAGGGGAAAGTCTTTTGAGCGGTACGAATCCTGTTATACAGATTGGCGAGAGTCTGCGCAACGCCGCACAAGGGGACAATATTATTTCAATTTCTGCTGCTCCAGGGCCGTCTTATACCAAAAGTAATGCTTTTGCCATTTTTTTGCTATACAGTAAAAGGCTAATTCCGTTTTTATAGAACGTAAAATCAATTCAAATACTTCCATCAAACTTCCCAGCCCTGCTCCGGTCTCCATCCCACAACATTCCAGCTCTCATTCTCGCTCCCGGCTTTCGCGCCAAACCACGGCTCGGATTCAACAGCAACAAGAAGAAGAGGACCTCGACGCGGATGCAGAAGGCGAAGAAGATATCGACGAAGATGCCGAAGAAGATTTGACGCTCTATTGCTTCTGTCACAAACAGAGCTATGGAGATGTAGGTGTTCCATTATTTGCATCATGCGAACTTGTGCTGAATTAACGATTGTCAGATGATTGGGTGCGACAATCCTGATTGCCCGTATCAATGGGTAAGTTATTTATATCCTGCTATAAGGATTCTGTGCTCCGTCGAGCTGAACGTGAACGGGAAGCTGATAATACACTTGTTTATAGTTCCATATTTCTTGCGTTGGCGTGAAAACACCCCTCCCCGATAAATGGTACTGCCCAGAATGTATCAAAGCCAAACAAGAAAAACGCAAAGGTCGTAAGAAACAGTGAATTCGGGCTATTTTTCCACATAACGGATTACTTGGTACTCAGGGTATGTGCTTGTAGTCCATGTCGTCGTCGACCGCTTATTCATTTACTTGTAAGAATTAAAGTCTGTATTTTAGTCGAAGATACGTCTGCTTGTAACGGACTACTAAAGAAACGATGTATTGCCATGGACGGAATTACCGAATGATTTACAACTGTACCATGGTACGATTCCATTTACATGAATTCAACTTATAACGAGTGGCCAGTGAACGCTTTGCTGAACCGTTCGAGAATGGTTCAAGTTGGTTTGGGTTGAAAATTTGGCGCGGGGGAACAGTTTCCAGTGTTTCCTTTCCCTTGCTGAATTTACTGTTCTCCCTATTGACTCTTTCTTCGCAAAAATAATCCAGGCCTAGTGGAAACTCGAACATACCCGCCCAAATTTTGACGCACAGATCCTAATGGGGAATATGGCAAAGAACGTATATGCATAAACAGTGGAGCGCCTTGGAGCGCTCATTCACGAGGTAGTAAAACATCGCGTGCTGCGGTGCATTCATTGATCGAGGATGTTCAATCAATTACTGTTAATTGTGTTGAAAAAAGCTTAAACGTTAGTTTATATGTTTGATTTATATCAACTTTTCAAAATTGAATTAACAACCGACCATCTATGTTGTCGGTATGTAAGATATTGGCACCATTTTTGGTTTTTTTCAATCATTTTTTGATCTCTGAGGAGCTGTCAGGACGAGGATGAAGGGAGGAGTATGTAACAAACCCTTTAGACTTTTTAATAAATATATGTGCTTACATAGTTGATGGTAGTGAAGGACAAGGCACATTGCCGCGTACGGTATGTATGTGCCGAATGAGAGGGATTAAGGGTCAGAAGGGAACTATTTATTAGTCGCCCGAACTGTATTCATGTTATGTCTCGGGCCAAAAAGAGAGTATCAAGTACTGTCGTCTGTACCTTTCAGATTTATCTTATAATTAGATTACTATCATTGTTAGGCATTCTTGTTCTTCCGACGTACATATAACTTTGTTAGAAAGGACGTAGGGCATACATGGGACGTTTGTTGGTGTTCATCGTTAGATAAACTCCGCTTTGAATTGATGCGGGATATGAACCTGAGGATCAAAATCATCCGAGTCGATCAATCGTCCGGCGCCTATTAGGCTATTATTGATCAATCATTACGCAGTGAACGTGAACCCAAATGAACTCACCTATCACCGACTGATATGTATGAGAAGGAAGCTCTCTTCCGCTTGCTGCGTACATCAGCAACAGCAACAAGGATTGACAATATTCCTCCGGCGCTCGTTGAAGAAGTTGTTTCCTGGAGGTACATGAATTCTGGATCCGTGATGGGATGGGACGCATGCCGAATCTTGGGTAGGCGATTGATTGAAGTTGTTGTTAAGAGCATAAGTATACTGGGGATAGAGCAACTTGCTTTCGAGTCGATCCTAGACGAAGATTGCAGTTGAAATGGCAATAACGTGAAACGCTTGCTACAGTCCAATAAGATTGTAAGGGATCCAAATTAACCTTTGTACCAAACCTGAGTAAGTTCTTAGTTCGAAGAACCCTCGGGTAACTTTATTATGTGGGATACCAAATATATAGTTTACCAATTCAAGTCCTTAAGGTCCTTCGTGCCGGCGCAGCAGCAACACTAGCCGTTGTACAAATACCTCAGTCTTTTGAGGGAGCAAATGACGACGGACATGAGGGCAGTTTATGCAAATTGAAGAGCACAAGTCATCGCTTGCATCTCATTTGACGCTCGTATATCGTATTGAGAGTACATACGGCGCGGCTGAATATCATCGTCTTCTATCTATAAACTATCATTGTTTCGGTGCGTAAGTTTAACTTTCCGTGCGCAGCGTCGGAGTGGGATACATAACCGAAAAGGCTGGCCGATGTCAGTGGAACTCAGTCGATAGAGCTCTCATCTCATCAGCGACCCAGTACCGAAAAGAAGGAAAGAGGCAATTCACAAATCGCCTGAGAAGAATTCGACCTTTTGGTCTATGATAACCTCGTGCAGGAGTACTACTTCCTGACTAGGATGAACTCTGATCCGAGATGCAGACCAAAGTAAGTCAACTTTGAATTAAAATAAAATAAAATCGGGAACAGTCATCATGGGGTGCAGATATCTTTGCACCGGATGGTATTGGACGTCCTGGGCTGATGACAGTGATTCCAAGAATAACATTAAGAACAAAGTATAAAAATAGGACAACGGTTGCCATTGACACTGGCCTGCCGTCGATTCTCCTGATGGCCGCTATCCCAGATAATCCCGGCTTGATAAATTATACCGCCTTCCCTGTCCTGCCCATCCTTCTGATCAGCTACATGGTAGACGGATTTAAACAAATCCCTCAAATAAACCCCCTTCCCGAACGTTGGTTCCATCATGATACGTATATGGTTAATCTTCCGAATCCAAATCCTTTGAATTTCCCAGCCTTCTCAGATTCTTCAACTCGTATCCAGCTGCATAGGTTTCAAACTTGCTTTGCCAATGTAGATCACCCTCTCCCAAGTTTCAAGAAGTGCTCTGTGAGAAGAAAAAAAAGAATTTTTTGAAGAGAGAAAGACTCACCATAGTGGCCATAAACGGTTAAGCTTGTAAGCCTTGACGACTCGTAATACCCTTCGTCCGTCGCCTATCTTTCAGATGAATTTGTTTAACGCATATACTATGGAAACCAATATTCGTCTAGTAGGGACTAACAATGCTCTTGTTCTCAATTCAATTTTCGCGCAAGTAAATGCTATGAAGTATGTATAGAAGTACAAATAAATGATGATAATTATCCATCTGAAACTTGTCCGACTCGTAGGTCACCGGTCATAATGTACTCTCTGGTGTGAACTTCCACTTCCCAGAGGGATAATTACTTAACATATCGTAAAAGGGTACGTAGTGAGAAAAAGCCTCAAAGGCTAACCTTCAATTACTCGGAGACGATGATGCTATGTCCATGTCCATGATGGTGTGGTGGTGATCTGGGAACTACGTTTGTAGTAAGTACCTTTTATCGCTCAAAGGAGAATGAATGGATCCTGAGTCCATCTTCATCAGGCTTCACGGTCTTTCTCCCTTGAATTCAAATAAATATCGACATCGACATTGACATCGCGTTTCCGGCAAGGCCTTTTAAAAAATCCCGTTATCCTTTTCTTATCTACGCGCGCCCAGGGCGTTACTGACATGATCAAAAAAAGTAAGATTAGTACGTACCTATTCAACGTTACAATCTCTATCTCCGTTCAATTATCGACAATGAAAAACCATCAAGGATATGTCTGGCTGCGTCGTCGAGTCCACGCACTGCGTGTGTCACAATGACCAGTG
>Ga0247779_1000451_pt1 | contig 26300 bp, 26 predicted proteins | sample UWRJL221509R5_FD_179925 | JGI IMG/M metagenome (GOLD analysis project Ga0247779, IMG submission 179925) | Plant litter microbial communities from Arlington Agricultural Research Station in Wisconsin, United States - UWRJ-L221-509R-5 | ecosystem: Environmental > Terrestrial > Plant litter >... | reverse complement strand
GAGTGCTCAAGTGCAGTTGGTTAGTAAGTAAGATTGCTAAGCTTCAATTAGCGGGTATTGATCGTGAGATGAGAGAAAGAGGAATGAGCGATGGTAACGAGTAGTTGTATGTGTACGTGTCGATTAAAAAGATGATCTAGTGGACAATGTAACGAGCAGGTAGGTTAGCTAAGAGTACGTAAAGCCGAGAGAACTACTGACGCAATAACTTTTTTAGTCGCAGTTTTCTTTTGCATGTAGTCCCAAAATTTCTTGAGGTCACCCCATAGTGCCAATGGGATGACAAGGACCATGATAGGGAGTGCGATTTTCCAGAACCTAAAATGATAAATAGATTAGAGAACGACAAAGGGCAAGGAAGAGTATGCATGGTTCACGAACAGTATATCCGAGTTTTGGTTAACAGACCACATTGGGTCGAAGTTCATACCCTATTTTTGGTCAAGTATTAGATCTGAAAAAAAAAGTGTTAGCACATAGCAACTCACGAAATAGCCAGTCAATACAGTCAAAGGCAGGAATACGATTGTAGCGATAGTCAGGCGACGCCTGGATGGAGTAAAACAGCGGTCAGTTTTCTCGAAGGTTGGCAAAAAGATACTCTTCCTTACATCACTTCGTTCATTTCATAAGACGCAGTCTACAGTAACCACCGAAGTTAGTCAAACGTTACTCATCGCAATGAATGAACTAACGTTGAAAGTGTAGTTGATTAGATTCTCTGCAATACCAGCAAACATATCCAAGCTGGTGAGGATGTAATCCATATGGTCATAAACGTCAGCCTGCAAGTATACGTCGTTTCGGGTCAGCTTCCTTTTCACGTTAGCATACATTAATGATTGGACGCACGAGGTATATCTTCGTCTTGTGGCTCATGAAGCCAACGACCTTGACATCCGCATTTGCTGGGTCTGAACTATCAATCAGGGCGGCGCATCGGTCAACGTCGTATCGACGCAAGCCATAAATCAGAGTCTTGATCGGGTCAAGAGTCCTTTTGCGGAGAATGAGATCGCCAGACAAAATGTGTACTGATTGACCAGCGTCAGCGATTACTGACAATACCATTCATGCGCATGACTTACAATCCCTGACTGTAGAGACGTCTCCCTTGAGAAGAATTTCACGCTCGTACTTGTGAATGTTGGCGTGATATTTGTCGATAACTTCAATGGCCTTATCAACGACTGGGAGACAACCTTCAGTCTTATATATCGTCAAGGATAATGATACTTACTCAAATCAAGCATAGCATGAAGCAGCATGGACGGGTCTGCCGACTTGCGGAGGACAGTATCTCGACTCCTCAGCCGAAGAGAGATGGGTGCAGTCAAGGTTAAGTTGGGAGTTGGACGAATGGAAATAATGATACCTGGAAATCAAATTTCTAGCAATTGTCGAAAACAAAAAAAAACAAAAAAGAGTATTCACCATCTCTGAACAAGAAAAAGAACATAGGCGAGACGTTGACATTCACCCTTGCTCTCTACAAGGAAGGTCATTAAGGAGACAGTTATATTGGGTTTTAAGTATAGCGGCTGTACCTCTTTTAACGCAGCTGTAATAAGCTCGTCTTGGTGTTGTTCCTGCTGAGCATCCTGGGCCTAGACGAAAGTAGGAAAACAAGAAGCATGCAGATTTAACAAAAGTACAATAATCAACCACTTACAGCTTGTTCTCTTGACACCAACTTAGACAGCCCGGTACCGGCTGGTGAAGGAGCCTTTCTGTTCCCAGAAGATGGCTTGACATCATCTCGATTGGTTGGCAAAATGGAACGTTTAGTATTATTTCGTCGTTGCACTAATGTCGAATGGCGGTCAACGCTATTTTTGGCTGTATCCATTTTCTTTTCCTCGTCATCTTCCTCAGGGTATGGATTCATGGGCTCCGGCGAGGAAGTACGGGGTCCACTGGTGTATGCATATCCATCGTTAGACGCGATATGGCCGTCGGGGAGGAGTTCATGGCAAAGAACACGAATAAATAAATGTTTGGTATAGTAATCTGCCTTGGATCTATTCCTCGAATGACCATGGAAAACATCTTCCAAAGCTAAAGGATGCAATCCTAAATGGGAATGAAATCGATTTGTACAATAGTGGTGCTGTTTGAAAAAAAGAGGACAAACCGTATTTGATCGAAAGCGCTTTGATCACATCCCAGCTCACACCTCCAATGTTTATCCATCTCACTTTAACCCAAGGATCCCTAGGAGGTGGGTCTGGTGAGTCGACGTCCATGAACTTCACAAATTCTGCATTGTTCATACGACGCGTCGTATTGCGAATAGCAGAATAGTCCATGATCTCGATTTCGCAGTCCTGCTGAATGTAGTTGTAAATAGCATCCACCGCAGGTCGACGAGGGTCAATGCCTGGCTCAGCCCCGATACCGCCTATATTGCCCAGGATAGTCGTTCCACGATGCATTGCCATCACCTTCCGAACTGCTGCCCGGAATCTGTCAATCGGGGCCAAAACTGCCCATTCTGGTGTAGGCTGCAGCAGTGGTGAATTGATAGCCCTCGACTTCTTGGACTGAAATGACTTTCGCGATTCTCTGGTCTTGACTCTCCCTAAATTATCGGCATGGTTTGCAGACGAGCCTGTCGGCAGCTGGAAAGCCTGAGATCTTGGTGAAGGGGCACCCTGTGGCACGTGGGTCGAATAATTGACGGAGGCAGGGGAAAGGGCAAAGTTGTCTTCCTCTGGCTCTGGAGTCAGAGACCTTCCCTCCGAGTCACTGAAGCTATTTTCTCTAGGCATGACTAGGGTATCAAAAGGAAAAGGGACGAAGGGAGGGCGAAGGGAGATGAAGAGGGGAAGAGCTGTACGCAGATGTCCATGAAACGCGTTCCTCGTGTCACCTTACCTTCCCACAACGTTCCAATTAACCTTTACCTCCAGAGCCGAAATTATACCTGGAATCACTCGTAACCGTTGCTTCGCATCAGATTTATGCAATTTCTACAGTTATATATATATATATATTTGAATCAATTTACTTCGACTGGGTATCTGCATAAAAACCACTTGTCTATAGCAACTGTTTTTATTTCATTTCTTGTCCAAGTGAACGCTAGCGAAATAGGGCTTTACATATATGATTCACGAAACTCCAACGAATGAGGTGAGGAAACTATTAAAAGTCTAAATTTACGATAGCAAATACTCGGGGACAGCTTTCTTGATGGTATTGACCGGTCTTGACGGCAGAGAAAAGGACAGCGAGGATAATATAGAAAAAGGTAAAGAACGTGAAAGCCATTTAAAAAAGGCGACATATGGAATAAAAAGCGACGACGATGCCTGGAGAATGCGTATGATGAATGCGTAGAATAATGTATGCTCGAGTTGGTGGTATTTGCTTTCGAATGATTAGGACAATGGTGGGGAAATCAATTTGTCGATTGACGAGGTGAACTCGAAGAAGAGAAGATTGAGAACACCTTTTCAGCGTTGTTTTTATATTTCTTCAGTTTCTTCGTCTTGAGCTTGGGATCCGCCCCATTTGATTGTGGAGACCCTCGGATGGCGTCAGCTGCATCAACAAACACCGCCGACTGAGCGTAGGACTGGTCAGATGAATGACTTTGAGCGCCCACGGATATAGCCGACTCTTTCGATTTGAGAGAATGAGGTGTACCCAAGTTCAAGTTACTTCCAAGTGATAAAGACGGAGAAAGCAGACCGATAGATGTAGATGAAATAGTATTCGATGCTGAAGCAGACTGTGAGACTGATCTTGCTGATTTGCTGAATGACGATGGAGGGGGGGATTTTGGACGCAAAAACTGCCGTGGGGTTTTGCGGAGATTGAAACCTGCATTCCTGCCACGTTTCTGAACGGGGGATGGTGAGTCGGCGCCTGAAATAGCAGTGGCAGTTGAAGCTGCCGACATTCCCGATACTGAGCGCTGACCATTCCTCGAGGTGCCTGGTGTTGACGCCTTCCTGAAAACGGCAAGACGATAGCGATCGACAACGCCACGGGCGAATAGACTGGTACCCTTTGCACCATTTCTATCTTCGCCATCAGCTGCCTCGATGAAGTCCCAGTCTTCATCTTCTTCATGCTCTGCTTCCGTAACTTCAGTGTCTTCATCAACAGCATCTGATAGGTAGCGGTCTAGAGCAGGTACTCCAGACTTTTCACGCCGTGAACGTGCACCCCGCAGATTGGCAACTTGCCGATTCGGTGCAACCTTCACAGGTGGTGTGCTCCTTCCACTTGCTTCTTTACTTGACGCAGCAGGCTCAGCTGGAGCTGACACTGGAGCTGCCGAGGAGACATCTTTACTTGTCCGCCTCGTAGGAACTTCATCCTCTTGGATTGCAGGCTCCTCTGTTTGAGTAGATTCCTGGACTTCAGTCGCTGTAAGTTCTTCCGTAGGTTCGGCCGGCTCGGCTTCAACAACAGGAGGTAAAGCGGCGGGTCGTGCTTCAGGAGTCTTAGGTTCGAGGGCGTCTTCCTGTGAGACATCATTTGACACCAGAGATGTTGCAGAAGCCTCAGCATTATGGTGCTCTCCACTAAGAACTGATGGGTCGTCATCTTCCATGCTTTCCTCCGATCCTTCGTCTGAATTATCCTCTTCATCATCATCGAGGACCATTGAGTGTCTGCCTTTGAAGGAATATCCATCAAAGACATCAACATCGTTGTCCGTAAGCTGCTGTCCTTGTTGTGGACGGATGGAAGAGCTACGAGACTGCGACGGGGTTGTATTCATCTCTTCGCCATCAGTGCGATCTGTGTCGGTTCCTGGTTCTTGATCAGTGTCAGTCGCCTCATTTTCTTCGTTGAAATCATCTAGCACTGGCTCCATATCGAGGAAAGTTTCGTCAAAGTTCTGGGTATCGCTAGCATTCGAAGGGTCAATGGGAGGGATATACGGGGCTTAAAATTGTTGGTTTAGTACTTTCGTTCAACGAAAAATGGTCATAGAAAGAAGCTCACGTATATAGCGTTTGTAATACACATGGGACCAGTCACTGCAAAGAAAACTATGTTAACAAATTCGAACCGACAATAAAGGAGGAAAAAATACATCATAGAAAAGTATGGATGCTTTTTGATTCTAGGTTCGCATATCCGTAGTGAAGGGACCCTTTGGAGGAGCTGAGAAAAAAAGGAACGTCAGATTTTTCGGGTTTTCAAGATGAATAAAAGAAACGCACTCCTCGGATCAAGCTCTTGGTATCTTGGTCAATAGCTCTATCGTCTGGGAACTGCAGTTCGTCCTGCAGCACACGAACATACATATCTGAATGATTATTTGCCCAAAAAGGTGTCTTAAGGATAAATTCTGTTAGTTCAGCCATAATGGTCGAGGAGAGGTGAACTCACGATCCCGGTCAACATCTCATATAACATGGTACCAAAACTCCACCAGTCAACCTCATAGCTATACGGCAGCCCTTGAATAACCTCTGGTGCAAGATATTCAGCAGTGCCACAAAAGGTGGATGTTGAGTCTGTGTGTCCAATTGGCTGCCCAGGCCACCCAAGAGCGAGTTCGCCATTCTTGTCCATTTTCATCCACGGTGGTGTAGCGGGCTGCGGTGTGCCCGGTACAGACGAGTAGAACTCTCCTCCGCGCGAGTGGGATGGGTGTAAATCACTGCGCCGCGAAAACTCCTTTGAAAGACCAAAATCGGTCAGTACGATGTGACCGTCGGCACCAATGAGAATGTTCTCTGGCTTGAGGTCACGATAGATGACGCCTGCGGCGTGTAATCCTTCCACGCCTTCGACAATCTCAGCCGCGTAGAAACGGGCACGGTCTCGTCCCAGTCGACCCCATCGGGCGAGTTGAGTCGCAAGATCACCGCCAGGATGGAAGTCCTAACGAGAAAATTCAAAATTGTACAATTTTTGATAGTGTATAGAACTAGAATAAAACGTACCATGACTAGAAACAAATTCTCTTTATCGTGGAAACTCCACCATAATTTGACAACGAAAGGATCCCTGCTCTCCGCCGCCATCCTCTTCAGAACTGCCTGCTCGGTGAGCGTGTGCTGTAGCTCCTGGTGAGCTAGAACATGCCTCTTCGTGATAGCCTTCAACGCGAAGAGATCTTGAGTGGTCTTGTGCCTCACCAGCAAGACTTTACCAGCACATCCCTTGCCAAGTACACGCATCATCTCGAAATCGTCTATGACCACCTTGCGCTGCGACTTCTTTGGTTCCTTCTCCTTCGATGTACCAGAGGTTGAAGTTGACCGTTTTTTGCGACGTCTTCTAGTATTTTTACCATTAAGCGCGGAGGAAGAAGATTCATCGCCTGTCTGAGATTCGGCACCGCTCTGACTGGGGACGGAGGAAGTAAACGCTCTCGAAAGACGGTGCGACTTGTCGGGATCGGCAGACTGTGATCGATGTACGCGGTTGGTCATGGGCGCCTCAGTTGCTATTGGTGTTTCCGGAACAGGCCCTGGAGTTTCGTCTAAATCCTCAGCAGCAGTGGCTGATTCAACAACGTCACTTGATGGTCCGGGCACATCGTCGGGAACTTGTTCCGATTGAGTGGCCGTTGTGTCAGTGGCGTTGTTGGATTCCGAAGGTTGCTCTTCTTTATGAAGGTCTGTTCCCTCTTCTTGGATGTCGGACCTCGACCCAGAAGCTTCAGCAGCACCAATATCAACCTGCTCTTCTTCAGCATGACTCTCCAGTTGACCTGATGGTGGCTGTTGAACGACCTCTTCAGGTGCTGCGTTATGCTGCGTTTCATTCTCCGTTTCATTCTGGGTGACGGCAGTACTGACGGCAGCAGTACCCGTCTTGTTATTTTCCTTCTCTTTTGAGGGCATGCCCGTATGCGCAGCGAGATCCGATCGAACACGCTTGATAGCCCTTTCTACGCGCACACTCTCCAAATCGTCTGTTCGAACGCGGACGAAACGCTTCCAGAGACGGTCCATCCTCAGTGCAGGAATATTGGATATAGTAGTGAGATAAGCAGCGATAGCAGTAGATGACGGCGTTGCATTTGACGTAATACTTGCATTTAACTTGTTAACATCGGAAGTGCCATCACCTGGACTATTGAGAGAGTCCTCATTGAAAGATTGAAATGGATCGTTACCCTCCTTGGCGGGGGTGACAAGAGGCGTTGGCTGGACCGAGCTAGTGTTTTGATTACGTCTATATGATTTCGATGAAGTAGGCGAAGCGAGACGAGAGAGCGTATTAAGGAATGTGGACTTTCGCTTAGGCGGGGGCGGTAATGTGTCAGGGTTAATTGGGAGGACAGGGATCTTGATGTTAGGATGGGATTGGCGAAGCTTGAGGTCAAGCTCGAGGAGCTCCATCGCGGCGCGAGTCAAGGTAAGGTTGTGGGTTGGCGCTGTTGGTGCAAGACATTATAGATCAGTATTGGTCTTCCCGGATTAGAACGGAATCAAAAGTGTGTGTGGCAAACTCGAGCACATATGCACGATGACGATGATAATGATGTGTTATATCACGGGCTGATCACGCGAGTATCGGTAAAGAGGAACGGAAAATTCCAAAAGAACAGAAAACGAAGGCTTGAAGGAGAAGAGATAGTGATAACAATGAAAAAGCACTTACTCTTAATGTAAAGACTGTACGAAAGGGAATCATAAGGATTTTCTGCAACACTGACGCTCCAAGGCCCATCTTGCGTATCCATTCGAACTGGTCCTCGTCTAGAGGATGAAGGCAGATTAGTATCAAGAGCTTTCATGTCGTTGTCAAGATGTCTTGAGTGGGTATGTGGTTCAAATACGATGATTGTCTGCGTGGGTGTGAAAGTGGGATCACAACTCTGGGGCAAAGAAGAAGACAATTAACTGGAAATGGCGAATCTCCTGGGTCTACCGTTTATGCGTAGAAAATGTTGTACGTTCGTATGGTATCGATGAGTTCCCTGGTTAGGAGGGTATCGTGACCAACTGTCAAGGACTCCAGGTGCGTTCCTGCGTATTCTTCAAGCGTATTTCCCTTGTAGTATCGTAAACCCCGACCAAAATCCTATGATCTGCTAGGCTTCTCTTCGTCAGACACCTTGGATGGTTGATTTTCTGGAGAATAGTACGAATAGTCGGACAGGATTAAGCTGAAAATGGGCGCGTTGCCGTATGATTTCCTTGGAACCTCAGTCTTCACGATGATGTTCTGTAGACCCAAATGTTGCTGCCAGTGAGTGATATCAGCAAAGAACGGCCGATATTCGGGTTTTCGCAGAAAAAAAAAGAAAACAAGTTAGGATGTGTTGGACTTGGTGCAGGCCACGAGTTTCCGTAGTCAGGGTTCTGCCTCGAGGCTTGATTTGTGAATTGTTGCCTCGAGGTCAACTGCCTGGCGTGTGTATGTCGAATAGGATAGCCCTCTGAGGCTGTGGTGGTGGTGTTAAAAAGAGTGTAAATGAAAGTGATAACGAGTTCGTCAAGGAGAGAAATGGGTGAAATGCCAGGCTTGTAAATCCGAAATCTCCTTGCATCCATCCACCCGTGGTAGCGATCACGCCTCGATTTTTTTTTGATTTTTTTTTGTCTTTCCTCGACATTGAACCTCTTCCTCTACTATATTCTGCTATCATTGTCTGATTCTGATCCACAAGAATGCTGCAGTGCATTGGGATCATCTATGCAGCCTTGCATGGGGCGTCTGATAATGCTTATTCCGTGTTTACCAATTCCCAAAATCCGATGCAGCTAAATTATTTAGCTAGCCCAGAGATGGAGGCAAACATTTATGGATTAATTGCTCTCTGAATTCTTACGATGTGCAACTTTCAACGACATCGTGGGCTCAGACAAGCAGGCACGTATTTCGGATGGCCTGAGCGCGCGCAATTCCAATCATAATAATGACTTCTCGTCTTCGGCGTTGGAGTTTTCTATGAATGAAACCCCTCAGAGGCTTTCCCTTATCAAATATGTGATCCCAACTTTGCACCCATCCATTCGTTGGGGTCATGTTATTCCTGTCTCCTCTTCTCCAACAACTTCCAAAGTTGGTTCCATTGCTGTTCACTGTGAACGTAAGCCTATCTCTTCCGTTTTCTCCCTCGCATACGGCCCGTTTCGGTGTCTATCGTCTCATGATTTATTTGAGGCATGCCGTATAGTCCATGATGAAGGTTCCGTCGGTCAAGTTCAAAGTACTGATTGTGGCATTTGGACAGTTTGAAACCGGCAGGCGTACGGAATGCAGCTCCTTTCCGCTCCGGGATGGTGCTTGACAGTGCTACAGGAGGAATATGTGCCGGAGGTTGCTGTTGGAGAGTATTCTGGCGAAAACTTTCATGAGAACAGTCCAGCGGTCACAGTGCTTCGCATACGCAGTTCAAATGGCGCCGATGATTCTCATGTCAAAATGGAACAGAAGCGATCTTTCAAGCATCAGAACTTCCGGCAGGGGACCAGATACACAAGTATCGCCAGAACAGATCCAACGACATTATTGAATCAATTCCGCTCAGCAAAACAAGGGTAAGCATCTTGACTCAACTACCTACAGCAAAGATGCCGCGTTTATATGCAAGACAGACGACCAATGGATGTGCAGAACCATGGTAGACCCACCATCTTTGACGTGCGCATCACTTCCTTGATTTCAGAAATCTATGTAATGTATTCAAAATACATACGCTGCAGCATCAATACGACAACAAACATACGCTACGAAACATATACATCCAAAAAGGAAGGCTCGCTTTGCCATCCTAGCGCGGGCGCGTTGGACACCCCGAGTCAGTCGATTTGATTGACCAATGGGTTATTGGCAACTTACATCAATACCAAAGACGCTGTCGCGTCCCCCTTTGCACTTCCCCTCTTCCGCCTCTACAATTGCTATGAATTCGACCTGGTCAAATACCACCGCCCTCACTCTCCGGGATAGCATCCTCACCAGGGAATGAGCTGAGCTGTTCATTAGGGCATTGCTTGACTCCTTTGTCCACGGCTGGCAGGATAGTTCGACGTCACGTGTATCCTGTTGCGATTCTAACTATGGAGGAATTTGTTCAAAGAAATCAGCCTTAGTAGTAGGTATTTAGAATTTTGGTAGCTTGTATACACTTTGGCTTTGTTTTAAATTGTTCAGAGGAAATACTCCCCCGGACTCCCTCGTACCACAGAATTGCGAGCGTATAGCAGCGAGCAATTAGTATTTCCACCCACTGGGACTGTTACAATATAGTATGCCTTCATCTTGACAGGAGAGTCGCCCAATAGATTTGTAAAGAATCGAAGGTAGTAGGAACGTATAGACAGTCACCTTTCCATACCCAACGGAAGTCATTGGGATTAAAAAAACCGAAACATCAAGATTATTGACTAGAAGAGTGCCAAAAGACGATCCCATATCGGGAGTGGGAAAGTACATCAAAAAGCGTCATTCCGAACAGTTAGTGCAACCCGAATCCTTCTGGTATGTATGTAGGATCTAACACTCACTCGGACTCTGTTCACAAATGGCGAACTAATGCTGAGGTACGCGTACGTGTCGGACTCAGCGTCACAGATCTGCAGACACGCAAATGCAAACAACGCGACGCGTTTCACGTGCGCGTGAGGGGTAACGCGCCGCGTGGTTAAATTTCGTTTGGATTTGATCAACCAATGGGTTGTTGGCAACTTACATAAATACCAAACACGCCGTCGCGTCCCCCTTTCCACTTCCCCTCGCCCCCCTCCCGCTACTACTATTGCTATGAACTCAACCCCTCTCCCTGATCAAATGCCACCTCCGTCACTCTCCAGGACATCATCTTCTACAAGCTTCTCTTCAGAGGACGACGGAATGAGCTCCAGTACAGTCACTATTATGAACAGCTCGCGACGGACGCGCAAGAGGTTTACCAATGCTCAGCTGACTATGCTCGAGAATCTTTTCCACCAAAATTCGCATCCATCACGCGAGGACCGCGAAGCTGTTGCTAAAGCGGGCGGAATGTCAGTGACGCACTCTCTTGTCTTCCTATATTCCTATATGCGCGCGTCACCCACGCGTTTTTAATGAGTTCATCTGGCTGACTCTGATATTTTCCCAAAACCTGTAGGGAAATAAAATCAGTCACTATATGGTTCCAAAATAAACGACAAACGGAACGCAAAACTGCTGCATCGAACACCGGAGGAGCCAACAACCATATGTCTAACTCTCATGTGGTGCCAAACATTACAAGCACTATACACACGTTTAGTCTGCACAATTCGCAAAGCACGTCGCGCACCGCGTCACCGCCATTTAGTGTAAGCAGCCGTAGTACGTCTTCAACCAACTCGTCTCGGCCTTCCCTAGACCGCGTCGCGTCACGCTCGGAGCTACGTGTAGGTGCCCCACGTACCCCATCACGGCGACCAAATACGACAGGTGCTATCTGGGATAACATGCCTTCATCGCCATTGGCTCCACCAATAAGTCCACCAGCTCGAGAGTTCATTGATTTTGGGAAGAACGCGAAGACGAGGAGGACACTGGAGTGGGCGTGCGCCGCTGCACGGCTCGCCGACAAGGATGGATACGCCAGTGGACTGGGTCCAGCAGGACTCTCTGGTTCTACCGGATTTAGCGGCATGGATGAATCTATATCATCTCATGGCAGGAGTAGAGGAAGACCATCGCACAACGAAAAAATCCATACCCAGACCAGACCAACCCAGAGGCAAGAGGGATACTCTTCCCAGCCCTCTAGTATGGACATGGATTTAACGGATGAAGAAGATGAGGAGGCCATTACACCACCGAGTACGTGGGGTAAAGACGATAAGAGATGGAAGTCTAGTAGTGAAGATGGTCATCCAAGTTTAATGGCTATGACGGAGGCGGCAACGACGGGCGAGTTACCCAAGGGCGTTGAGGACGACGACATGTTCAAGGCTGCATTAGCCTTGTGCGGGCTGGGACGTCGGACATAAAAAAAACACAAATACCAATCGATTTTCAACGACTGTACTACGAATTACGAACATACTCTTTTTTACTATTTTGACAAATTCGCAGTCCTGCGGGACTTGTGGGACGATTTCTGTGAAATTCAGATGATGGACGGACGGTTGCGAATTTTGAACAGTATCGTCTGTGTGGCGGCTCTCACTACATATTTGTTTTAGATTCCTACTTACAACCTGAACACTTTACTTATAGATATCAAGCCCTCTTATACCATACCTTTCCTGGACAATGGACGCTCGGATACCCAACCTATTTATCACATTTTTATGACCGCTTCGTTATGTATCCTTCACGAACTCCCTTCATGAACGTTTGAACCTGATGACCATACCCTTTTTGTGCCCAGGATGCATGCCTCTTCTATATCCTTTTCTGCTCAGTTCTGTCTCTCGTTTTCACGACGCTTTGCAAAAGGAGATTTACCGTTGTAAATTTTCCGTTTATTTTTGAAACTTCCCATTTTTTCTGATTGACATTTCCAATCGTAGGAACCAATGATTACTGTACATATTAGGCTTCATGACACTTGTAAGTTTGCATTCTTCGGATACTTACATGCTCTGGGATACTTCGCTATTTTTATATTTATCCACTACTTCTTTTTCATCTTTCTTGTCTTCTAAACTTCCAAACATGTTCACAAACCTTTACTTATCATCGTCATATATCATCGGTTTAGCACAGCTCTCGAACTCTTCCGCCGCTCGAAAGTCGCGCATTCTCAATAATGACTCAGAGCGACAAGAATCTACTTTCATAGCCAATCGTGTTGGCTTGCCAACCTACTTCGCTCCGAGACGGTTCGTTATGTGTCTTTTTTTTCTTTTTTGATCCTGGAGGCCTTGTCCCTTAACACGGTTGTAAAAGCGCGCGAAGATATTATGAATGACAGGCACTGTCGGTGTTGAGCGATTTAATCGCATAGAGCTGGTTAGTGGTGTGCCAGTGGTTGGCAGAGGGAGAGGTTATCAAGAGCTCCGGAAAATAAATTTCGGTTGCCAACGTACTGGTCACTGCTAAACTTTAAACCCGAACCAGAGCGCCCAAAATTAGGATGGCTTGCGAGAATGACGACGAAGACATCAATGCCCTCCAGAAAAGGAAGGAAAAAAAGCGAGGCAACGACCGGTCGACTGCACTAGACTTACTTACATTCGAGGCGAATACTCGAGTATATGTCGACATCCATATAACGAAAATATCCTCTTTTCATCGTCGGATCCCTTATACTTAATTAAAACCAAATCAACATAGCGCGCATAATGGGTAACTCGGACTCAATTCTGGAGTCTGACTTACAGCAACAGAAACTGCGAAACGATGGCTATCAAATGGAGCTAGAACTCCGGGACCACCTGTGCTAATCGACTAACTGCCAAGGGACGCGCCGACTCTGAAACAATCCCAGAAGCATATACATACCTCCACTCTTCAATGTCGACAGAGGTTTTCAGCGCTCGCAATTTTCTATCTTCACCATCTAAGAGGCAGTCAGTGGTTAACTCTGGGGGTTACATCGACATAGATGCCTAACATTTTTTGGCTTCAATTTTCCACTCTCACTTGGAAGAACTGGATCGTAATATCTAGACACCCATATGTAAGGTTTCCGCTATATTAAATTCAACGGAAGGAGAGTCTCACCTTCTCTGTAGTCTGCAATTATACGTTGTCTACTTCTACCCATCGCATATGGAGTCTTTTTATCTTTTGCCCAAGGTTTCGTCACCCGCCTGAATAACGTATGATTCTTTATCTTTCTTTCAACTGCATACTACTCCACTAACAGAATGTGCAGCTCGGTCTGGGCTCTCCTGCTCCAATCAACTCTCTGCCAGACCAGTTTGACGGCACATTAAGCTTGCTATGGGTCGACGCAACTACAGGTAAAACTCTGCCTCGTCCAGCGACTGTCATGGCAAAGGTCACCCAAAAGTTTGCGCCGAATCAGCTATCTGCCGTTGAAAAACTCAACGACACACTCAAAATCATGGAGAGATGTCGGCCTAATTTTAGTGGATTTTCGTCTTGCTACGCTGGTATCGTCTTCAACGATGCATCCTTCAACGGCACTGCCTATTCGGCTGTGAATTATACGATTTTAGGGGATGGAGGGCTTATACATGTTGATGTGGTGAAACATGATAGTGACTTTGAGCGTCGCATATTCCCACTGCAATGGGCATTGGACAAGGTGCCTAGCCATAAGTATTCATCCGAGAAGAGAAATTTGTAATTGACCCTCCTAGGCTGTGATTGAACTTCGAACTGGGGTTCTCCAGAAGACACCATTGGAGTGGCCATACAGCATCATGACCAACAAGCAGCAGTTGACGAATATTCGCCTGAGTTATGTGCGGGGAATCAGGGAAATCATCGTTCTAGCTTTGTATGTACAACTTCCTTTTTCGACCTACGAAGAATTCTTGAAAAACGATTTAGCTTTCTAGCTTTTGCCACGATTTCCTATCAAATAGCAGGTGCCATTGCCAATGAACGTGCTCTCCTCATTACAGGTCATATGAAGGCAATGGGTCTTCTTGACTCTGCCAGAATGCTGTGAGTATTATTGTCAGTTTTATGACCTCGGTATTTACCATATTTGTAGTTCCTGGCACATTAGTATTTCTATCACGTACCTACCTGGATGGATTATCGTTGCTCTGATATGGAAAATCAAAATATTTACAGCAACAGACGCCTCTCTTCTGGTTTTCTTACACATGTTACTTGGAATGGTTCTTGCCAGCTGGTCGATGTTTATAGCAGCTCCTTTCGGTACTAACCCTCAATTAGCCGCGGTTGTGACGCTTTTCTTGGGAATCGCTACTGCCGTCGTTGGTCATGCGATAGATACCTCAAAACACGCGTTAATGATCTTGTTTTCCGTAATGTGCCCGCCCTCCTTTTACGTTTTCGCCATAAAAGCCATTTGCGGTTTTGAGAACCATCAATTACCGGCGTTGTATTCTAAAGGCGACCCAGATCGCGGGATAACGTTGCTTCCGTTTGTCCTTATCGCTATTGTAAGCCTCCATTTGTGTGAGAAAGATTAATCATTGACGTCTTCGGAACAGCTCAATATCTTCATTTGGCCTTTGTTCGCTGTATTCCTTGAACGATGGCTTTACGAAACTATTTCGCCAAAATCAGCCTCAAAGAAACATGGGCAGAACTACATAGCCCCGGGCATGGCCATCTCAATACAGAATCTCACCAAAATTTACTCGAACCCGTTTAACTTCCTCAGCAAGAACGGCACTGTAACCGCCGTTTCCAACCTAAGCCTCGACATTCCCAAAACGGGTATCTTCGTATTGCTAGGTTCTAATGGGTGAGTATTCTGTATTTAGTTGATAAATACGCGGGCTTACATTTCCCACCACCATCAGAGCTGGAAAATCGACATCATTGTCTATCCTTGCAGGACTCTCGAGTATTACGGACGGGACGGTTGCATTTGAAGGCGGTCTTCCCCGACCTCTTCGCGGAGATTTGGGGATTGTACCCCAGAAGGATGTTCTCTTTGATGATCTGACGTGCTTGCAGACGCTAGAGGTGTGGAAAGCGGTTAAATGGTCACACAACTCTGATGAAGATGAAGACCTAGAGCAGCTGTTAATCGCATGCGACCTAGAGAAGAAAATTCATTATAATGCAGCGGCTCTTTCTGGTGGGCAAAAGCGTAAACTGCAGTTGGCTATTGGACTCCTAGGAGGATCTAAAAGTAAGCATTCTTCTTTTCGGTTCTCACCGAGTATATCTAAAATTACACCTTTTTTACCAGTCGTCCTCGTAGACGAATGTACCTCTGGCGTTGACCCCCTTAGTCGACGCGCCCTCTGGAAGACACTAACTACTTTCCGTGACGATAGATGCATTGTCTTCACTACTCATGTGAGTATCTCTCATTTATTGCCAAAGGGGATAACTTCTTCTACATTTATTGAATGTTTTTGAATATATCCAGTTCCTGGACGAGGCGGATTTACTGGGCGATCACATAGCTATTCTCGCTGCCCCTGGCAAGGTCGTAGCGTCTGGGTCTCCAGTCTCCCTGAAACGCGATATTGGCGAAGGCTACTCAATAAAAGTAGCCTTCGACTGGAGTATAGATACAGAAAAAATCTCAGAGCAGACCTTGTTACAGGAAATTCGCAAACTTGCCCCCAAAACGCACGTAACAAGTCCCTCGTCGTCCCAGGCCTGCTACCACCTAAAGACAAGAGACACCTACGTTATTGGACAGGTCCTGAATATGATGGACGATCACGCCCGTGCACGACGAATAGTTTCTTACGATATCCTTGGGACCACTATTGAGGATGTATTTTTAGCTGTCATGAGCGACAATAATCCATCGAAACGGCAGTCTATGGAAAGCTTTGGACCTGGCTCAGATCCTGACGATATGTCTGTGGATGATATCGTTTACTCTCCTTTGCTTGAAAACAGTGTCGGTCTTGGATTGACAGACGGGAGAGCCGTTTCCCCGTTTCGACAAGCCTTCACAGTGTTTCACAAACGGGCACTGATAGCTAAGCGTGCGTACATGACACCTGTGCTGGCGATTATCGTTAGCGTGATTGGTGCATGCGTTCCTCTTACATTCATCAAAGGAAAGCAACAGCCATGCACCTTCCAGCCCAAAATACCTACTGCGTTGCCCCTCGTACTCCCAGCTTCACCTCCGCTTTTGAATTCTACCACATTCGGAGGGCCAGCGCACGTCATTGAATCACCTCCCGGACTACTCTCTCCGTTAAATGAAGTTTTTGCAGTCACTGATGTGGCTGACAATTCATCTTTTATTAACATGATAACTGCCAACTTTGGAAATGTATCAACTGGTGGCATCTCTCTGAATGAAGATACAGGCGAATCACTATTCTCTTGGGAGGCCACTATTCCTGGTGTAAAGGGGTCCGCTATGTTGAACCTGGCTTCTAATACCCTGTATGCTCGCGCGATCAATATCTCAAACTCATTTATACCCCGCGATGTTGGTGATCTCCAACCAGTGGATTTGATTATCTCGAATTATGCGGCCTTACAAAGAGTAGCGTCGTCGACGCTTGTTTATCTAAAGTGGCTATTCTTCTTTGGGGGAGTAATGGTGTGTCTGATTTATCTAAGTTCATCGTTAGTATGTGGTTTTCATGTTTTTCTAGGCAGTCTACCCTGCTTTCTATGCTATCTACGTTTCCAGAGAAAGAAGAACAGCGGTGCAGGCCATGCAGTTATCCAATGGCTTGAGTAACCCCATTGGCATGTGGCTCGGCCATCTCATGTTCGACATGATTCCGTCTGTGATATTGTCCACAATCATAGTCATTATCTTTTCTATCATCTCAGACCAATTTCGCGCCTTGGGCCTCCTGGTATGGTCACACGAAATTTCCTCCTCAAATGACTTGAATCTCAAAGTTAATTTACAGTGGTTTGTTATGGTGCTTTATGCTGTCAGTGGTACGCTTTTTGCGTATGCTCTTTCCTTAACGGTCTCGTCGCCGTTGGCTGCATTTGCTATATCAGCAATATACCAATTTCTCTGCTTCGTTGTGAGTCGAAATCTCTGCATAATTTGCATGCTTTGTCCTGAAACCAGATATTAGATTTACCTATCTTCGTATCTTTTGGTTTTCACGTTTGGAAAGCTTTCCGAAGCGACTAGGACAACAACTATAATTCACTTCACTATATCATTCATTGCACCGATAGCGAGTCTCGTAAGATCTTTTCTTCTAGTAGACATATAATACTATGCTCATCATCTTTAGGCTCGTGCGACGCTTGTATCGGTGAACTTATTTTCATTGCTATGCAATGGTTCCGACAATATCAGCATTGGACAACTATTGTCTATCGAAAAATTTGGTGGACCAATACTCTATCTTATTCTATATGCATTCGCTCTCCTTATTGTTCTTGTTTTTGTGGACTCTGGATCTCGCGTGAAGCGCAAGTTCCGTAAGAACCATAAAAGGTTTCATCTAGGTCATAACGCTCCTCCTCCAGATGTCGTCGCAGAAGCCGCACGGGTACAAACATGTAATGATCCTCTTCGCGTTCTTAATGTGTCAAAGACGTACTATGGGAAGCGAGTGACTGACGACGTTAGCTTGGGTGTACCCAAAGATAGTATATTTGCCCTGCTGGGACCGAACGGCGCTGGAAAGACTACGACATTTAATATTATACGTACGTTATAGGTTTATAATATTTTTTATCAACGCGCATATACTGACGGCCTTAACTCCACAGGCGGTGATGTGTACCCAGATCAAGGAGACATTCTTATCAAAGGTGCTTCAATGGTCACAGATCCTCGTGCTGCTCGTTCTTCTCTGGGTGTCTGTCCCCAATTCACAGCTATCGACTCCCAGTTGACTGTCCGAGAGCACCTGATTATCTATGGACGATTCAAGGGTCTCGAAAGAGGCGAAGAACTAGACCGCAACATAGACATCATTTTGGAGGCAACTTCCTTAACAATGTACGCGGACAGATTGGCAGAAAAACTATCAGGAGGAAATCAACGAAAACTCGCATTGGCCATAGCTCTCATGGGCAATCCGGCCGTTATATTGATCGACGAATTTTCAACCGGTGTGGATCCCAAAATGAAACGAGATATGTGGAATACTTTGCGCAAGGTTTCGATAGGGAAAGCCATAGTTATAACTACTCGTGCGTTATATTCTTATCTCTTTCGCCCTTCGGTTCTTCTTATGGATTGATCTAGACTCCATGGAGGAAGCGTCAGCGTTGGCAAATAGTGTGGGAATACTTGCAAAGCACATGTTGGGTAAGTCCTTTTCGGACGCTCTTTTATGCTTAGTGTTTATTCATTGGCTTTCATTCTAGCCGTAGGGACTATCGATGACCTATCCTCCCGATATGCCTCATACGAAGTCCACTTTACTTGTCGCTCCAGAGGTGATGTTCTGCAAGCACGTAGGCTAATGTCCCAAGTACCGGGATCTCGCAAATCTGATGACGTAGCAACTCGTTTCGAAGTACCTATCGACGGAGAGCTCTCCCTAGCACAATTGTTTAACCTCCTGTCAAGTCAGGGCGACTTTCTGGAGTATACAGTTGAACGTGCATCTCTGGAAAGCATCTTCCTAAAGGTGGTGAAAGGGGAAGAAAGAAAAGACGGGGAAATTTTTCATCTACATCGAAATGTCTCTGCGTCGGATGCAGAAAGAGCTGCTGGGTTTATGTCTATTCACCCGCAGAGAAGTCTCGTGCGCTTGCCCAATCCAAATGAAACTAGCAGAGCCCTTAGTCAGCGAAATTCTGTGGATTACAAAAGAGGCAGACCTTCTCAGAGCCAAAGGAACTCATTGGATTTTGGATCCGCGCGAATTTCGCTGGAAGTTGTGATTCCTAAAGAATCGAAAGGAGGCGAACAGAAACCTGCTGGCTGGTATCGGCATCCGACGCCTCAGACCGCTCGCGTCGCTACGGAGCTAGTACCCCTTCGACCGCAAGGGGCAAGGCCTGCAAGGAAATATCAACGTATTACCGAGGTGGAAACTTAATGCCCACATAATGAGAAAGCAAATGCTGTGTATTTTTATAATTAAGAGTATATCTAGTAAACAACGACATGGCCATGACCCTGGTCGATATCCTATTTCATAGTCATTAAGAAGTAATAGAGAATCATAATAGCATGTATGTATGTCTTCCCTTTTGACCGTACACCCAGTCCTGGCCGTGTTTCCACTATCTCCCAGATCATTACTCTCAAAGATGATATTCAATTTCAACTCATGGATCGGAGCTATTCAGAATAAGCGCTCGTCGACTTTGATGACAACAATCTACGGCACAATGCTACCTCCTAGCAGAATGTAATCACCAAATTGACCTTATATCCAGACACGGTGAGATTTCCTTGGAATGATTTCCGACTATTCAAACTTACTCACATTGTTTTGCTGGCACGAAACCTTGACAAACGTGTCCGACGGTGTCTTCATCGCGGTATTGCATGTCGCACTTTTACCTAATTCCATTGATGCACACTACAAGTCAGTAAATTTACTTGTAAATGCAGAAGCAAATGTACTTACAATTAGCTCCAGCACCATTACATCCGGTATAATAGCTTCGGTATGCATTGAAAAAGAAACTGTCAGAGAAAGTTCCCCAGAAATTGTATATATACAGCAAATTTGTATACTCACCCAAACCCAGTTGGAACAGAAAATGAGGAGCTAAAAACGAGGGTCGGCCTTTTTCACAGGAATTCGGATGTAGTAGTAATTAAGCGCTCACGGTGGTATCAACGAAATATCGGTGCTCGATCCATCTCCAGATGAAGTCGGATTTTTAAGAGTTGTCTCGACAATTGTGCAACGCTCCCCATTGATCCCGCAATTTCCTGCTCAGAAATAGGAGAGCCATCAGAAAATAATGCCTTGTATCCATTGTATGCTACACGAACCTGACTGCAGATATCTGTTGACAGAGTCGACGTTCATTCAACAAATAACGAAAATCGAGACAAGGATTCACGTACGCAATCGCACCTATAAGCGGTCCGCTCGATGTGTAAGATGCATCATTTCCAGAAGCGAGGATCCTCCCAGCGCTGATGAGTGTGGGCTTTTACACATGTGGAATTCGTGATATAAGCAACTCTTGTACGATAACGAATGTACTCAGAAGTCATACCGTTCCATAGTTGCATCTATTGTTAAATATTACTGTATGCCTTTCGACTGCTTGAGCCCCGGACACTGCAAAGAGTAGAGGTACTAGGAAAGATATGGCACTGATTGGGTACATAAGACGCGCTGGAGCTATTCTTACTTACTAGTAGGATCCTTGTGCAAATGCTGGAGATCTTATAACGAAAAATGTATACCATTTAGCGCCAATTCTAGCGCGGTAAAAGAGAGGACTTTACTGTCATGAACTGTCATAGCGATGGGGCCATTGTGACTGTTTACGAGATTTGCTTCTTTATCTCCCATGGACTTTAAGCGCGCCGGGCAAATATATATATACACAATTGCTCGATGTCAATATTAGAGCTGATGCATGATGTCCCTAACCTGCACCATTTCTCATTCTGACAACGCTTATAGTATGTACAATATAATTTAGACGGGCCAGCTGTCTATGATGACTGCATGCATTTAGACAATATTATGAAGACAAAGGAAAAAGAAGGGATATCGCTCGTAGAACTGTGTTTGAACCAAAACTAAGACATGGTGAGCCTTCCCATCTGCCCGAACATTTGATCCATCGCATTCTGCACGGATTTGAACTTCATAACGCCACATTTATCGCTCTCGACGTGCTGCACGAAGGCACTAAGGGTCGTGAAACGCGTGCCACAACTGGGACCACGGCATAGATAAATTTTATCCCTGTGCTTAGGGCTGGCGAGATGGGAGTTTAGGGCCTTCAGGGTCCTAAACTCGTTGTGGCAGAGGCAACACTCATAGCAGCGACCATTCCAGGATCGTTCTGTGGCGATGTAAATGGTATCTTGAGATGGTCCTCCTATCATTCTTGCAGGGTCAGTGATAACGTTGTGTGTGTCACGTTCGTGAATGTATCTGTCTATCTCCTTGCGTGTGATACCTGAGGAGCATTTACCGTTCTCGAGATGCAACACAAGGGCGGAGCGCGAAACAAATGCTCCACCGCACCCGAAGGGACATTTAACATCCTTTGATCGATGAACGGATGAATTCATGTGCTGAAAAACAAAGTTAGCTTTGGAAGTGAAAGCCAAGCAAAGGGGGAAACGTACTGCGTTGAGGTTATTTGCCGAGATGAAAAGGCGTCGGCATGGAGCGCAGTAGTGATGTTTGGGAGATTGTCGATAATGTTCATGCAAGCCAGTATCGTTAACGAAAACCTTTTTGCACTCAGAACAATAATAATGGAAAGACTCCATATGACTTTCCAAATCTCCAAAATCGTAGAAGTGGTCGTCACAATACTGACAATAGGCATGTCGTGGACTTTGAACCCAATGTTCTTTCAGGCCGAGCCATGTAGGAAAGTCCAATCTGCATGGGACGCAGGGGTTATGGACGTCGTCGTTGGAGTCTACAGCATGCTGTAGTCTAGAGGTCCAATAGTACACATCACACCGTTCGCAGTACGGCATGGTAATATAGGTTAGTTGAAGCTTGACTTGAAGCTTGAAGACGCGTCGCGCTCGGGAGTCGTGAATGCCACTTGGGTCGACGCGCAAGGTGAAGTTTGTTCAATGTTGTCCCGGAGATTCAAAGGGCGTTGATAGATGATTGTATCTGTTTTTTTGCGTTGCTGAAGGTTCTGCGGGACAGAGAGGGGGATTCGCAATCTGGGGGAAAGAAAGAAAGAAAGGTCAACAATTTTCAAATAGGGGCTAATTTATACTAAAATAAAAAGCTTAGTCATCATTTATCACCCAGACGATTGATGTGACTCCCTCGGTCACCGATCACTGCGGTCACTGCGAAATCATTGCCTCCTTTCTTCCCTTTCTTTGTGAACTTGTTCTACAATTGTTCTAGCTTGTTCTTGAATTGTCGATTCCATGCCAGATAAATTGGTCCCCAAGTCGAAATTCAAGAACTACAGCTGCTAGGAATTTCTTAGTAATTTATCTCGACCGAAGTACTCCTTCGTTTTCTGTCAAAACCTTCTTCCAAAATGGTCAATGGTCTTCAACGAGTCAGAATAAGAGGCTTTTCACTGTTGCCTCCCCATATTCTTCAAGCTGGAACTTAAATTTCTTACCTTGGTGAAGAACGTCATAAACAGCACGCTATCGAGATCATGTACACAGTTCTGGTGGTAATTTGGGCAAAAATGTGCGTAGTGAACTTTTTTGTCGTAAAGAATGCATGATGCTCAAAGGATTGATTTAAGATGGTAGGTAATATATACGTGATAAAATCTATACAAAAATACGAGTCAAAGAAGATTTAATGGGAATGTGCCTGTCGTCTTCGAGTGGGACCCCTATTATTCTTGATGGGACCTGGACACTGTTGGATGTTTTTCGATTGGTGAGTGAAAGAGCGCATATGCCGAAAAAGAAATTAGTCTCTAAGCTATGATACTTGCAGCGTTATAATGCGTGTACCTCTTTCAGATCTTTAACGTTCGTGAAGAGGAGTTTACGTGAGTCGCAATAATGATGCTTCGAGAGCTTGTGATATGTGTGCAATCCAGATTCGTCCGCGAATGCCTTTTTGCAGGACGTGCAATAATAATGTTGAGATGTGAAGTGGTTTTCTAGGTCGTCGCGTTGCTCAAAGTGCTCGTTGCAAAAATTTGCAATAGTTGTGCTTCTCCCTAACCCAATGTCGTTCGAGTCGTGTCCAGGTAGGGAAGTCTTGTTTGTACATCTTGCACGGGTTATAGTGCGGAGACTCGGACTTCACGATGTGGTCGAACTTAGCGTCATACGCCGCAGACGGTGCAGAATCGAACAGGGATTTTGATCATTTTGCGTGGTGCAGTGCTTGGCGGAAGTGAAGGGAAAGAAAGGTATAACAAGAGTATCTATGGTCGTGATAGTTGGAGTACAAGATAATCCACCGCAAATTAAAGTTTTTGTGGTCAAAAACGTTTAGTAACAGAGACACAGTCCGAGCCCTCAAGAATAAGCTCGATGATATGAGGCGCAAAGGATGTGGCTGTACCATGCTTATTGGTTTATTGGTTTAAGCACTTGCATTCTCGTTCATCGTCATAAAGTAAGTCACGTATATATATATCGATTAGTGGGTTCAAAAATGGTACATAAGTTGGATGGCAAATGATCGGCCAGAGAAGGAATGGCCCCAATAAGATATTAAGGGGAGACATGAGCTTTACTTCCCCTAGTTCCATGTTAATCTTTGGATAAGTTGTTGTAATACAGAGTCGATCGTATCCTGGATGATACTGGACTCCCATGCATCACACTTCTCGCTCTCGATATGTTGCATGAGGCTGCTAAGCGCACTAAAACGATCTCCACAGCTGTATCCACCACATATGTAGGATTTTTCCATGTGTTTGGGGCTCGTAAGGTGTTGATTGAGGGCTCCCAATGTTTCAAATTCTCCATCACAGAGATGACACTCAAATCTTCGTCCATTCCAGGAGTCGTCAGAGGGGAAATAGGTGATAACGTGGTTAGGATCATATTCTCGAACCACCTTATCCACCATCTTGCGAGTGGCTTCAGATCGACATCCACCTTTCTCCCAGTGCAAAACCAATGCCGACTCAGAGATAAAACAGGCATCACATCCAGGACATTCTATATCCTTGGACTGGTGTCTGGCGGACCTCAAGTGCTATAGAGCGCGCTTTAGCCTCTGTATGAGTCCAAACGGTGAGCATAGGTTGCAGCTTACCTGGTTAAGATTATGCTCTGAAGTGAAATCACGTCTGCAAGAAAAACATGAGTGCTTGTGCACTGGAGACTGCCGATAATGCTCCCTCAGGCCATGTTTGTTCTTGAAAACTTTTTTACAGCGTGTGCAGTATTCATGGAATGAGTTATAATGGTCCTCCAGCTCATCAGCGCTGGAGAAATGTTCATTGCAGTACTGACAATAATGGTGATTCCGACTCTGGACCCAATGTTCTTTCAGCATGAACCCTTCCGAAAAGTCGCGATCGCACTGTGCGCAATAGTTGTGATTTGAGGATCGTACCAGGTGATCAGCCAGGGTTCCCCTAACATGTTTTTGGCACTTTTGACAAAAGAGCATAATGATGATGAATGTTGGTAGGCAAGAAAGGCGAAAGGGAGACGTAGATGCAAAAATTGGAAGCCAATACAGGGGGGCGTCAAATAAGTGGTGATTGTCAGAGTTTAGAACCAAGATAGTTGATTATTTGTCTTGGCCGTCGCGATAGTTAATATCATGAGTTGATTTCATGGTTAGGGGCTAAATTTTCCCCAAGCTAGGAAACATGACATTGCCGAAAAGTGTAGAGCTGGGAAATCATGTCAGAGTCGGTCGGAGTCAAAATAGGTTGATCGGCATGGTCACGGCAACTCAGCGACAGACTTACTTGGGAAAAGTTGTGTAAAGTCACAAATTGAAATCCAGGATCCGATACAATGAGCGCTGAATGTTGGGCGTTAGGAGGTAACCGATAATGTATCAAGATCTCAGTTGTGCGCAAAACGGCGCGTTAAGATCTATTTGTTTGGTCTCAAACCCTTCGGAGAATTGCGATTCTCAGAGTCCCTCTCTTTTTCATCATTCTCTGCACTGTCTCTCTCCTACATTGAACATCACAATGCAATATTTTGACGCGAACTTCTATCAATAAAGGCTGCTTCTAAATGTACCTGCAACACATATCAGACTGGACAGCCAGTGGCTAACACACCGCTTCTATAATGTCCTACCAGTCACGATTCTCTGTTTCTACATTTCATGTAAAATGTCAGCATTTACCAGGTACCAAAAGATCAACATTACGGGAGGGACTGGCCTTTTGCTTCCATTCTCACTGGCTCGTTGACGCAAGAATTACAACTCATGGTCAATCTCTGCTACCTTCAGTTTCGCGCGCTCGTTCGAAAAAACTGGACCATCTTGTCGAGGAATTGGGCTGTAAGATCTAAGTATTCTACAGCAACGCTGGATCTAAAATTAATTACAACACAGACATCCATCCTCCGATGCTTTATCTTGCCTATCGTGTATGGATTTTTTCTCGCTTACGCGCAAGCATTCTTTCATCGACTCAACAACGTATCGCTTTCCCAAAGCCATTTTCGTGCTATACGCTGACGATATCTCATAGTTCGGCATGGGAAGCCCTGAACCCATTCGTTTACTACGGAATGAGTTTGACGGCAAGACTATTTTTTATTGGGCAGACGGAACCAATGGATCTGGCAACCCAACCCCCGCGCAAATCATGTCTCACGTTACGTCCGACTTTACCTTCGCACAACTGAGATCTGTGAAGCAGTTGGAGAAACCAACGGATATTCCATTGCACTGCCCCCAGAATTTCGATGGGGTTTCTCCATGTTTCTTCGGCGTGGGCTTTAGTGACAGTCTCGCGAATGATGTTGCACCGTTTTTTACCCAGAACGTAGTAAATTACACGATATATGCAGACTCACATATATCGTTTGTTGATCCTAAACATCACACTAGCGATTTTGAAAAGAGGATCTTGCCTTTACAATGGTCGATTGACAAGGTGAAGTCAACATGGACAACTATTTCGGCAGATAGCACTAACCTATATCACTTTAATAGGCTATCATAGAATTAAGGACCGGTATCGCTCAGAAGGTTCCTTTGGAATGGGCATATACGATCTTAACGAACGAGGACCAAGAAACGGGTATCCGTCTCAGTAAGTAC
>Ga0247779_1000450_pt1 | contig 26314 bp, 20 predicted proteins | sample UWRJL221509R5_FD_179925 | JGI IMG/M metagenome (GOLD analysis project Ga0247779, IMG submission 179925) | Plant litter microbial communities from Arlington Agricultural Research Station in Wisconsin, United States - UWRJ-L221-509R-5 | ecosystem: Environmental > Terrestrial > Plant litter >... | reverse complement strand
AATGATGCTCAAAGTGATAATCTCCTTCGCTCTGTGTAAAACCATATGCATCAATGAACCATCTCAACTCCTCTCATTCCTTATAAAATGCGCCTCTTTATGAAAAGGTATCTCAAAGCTCCCAAGATGCTCAAAGGCTTTGCATCTCTTCTCTTGCTGTCCTCTTTTTGTGTCAACGCTGTAGAAGTTGTGTCTAATGGTGGAACTGTTGCTCCTCAGACCATCTCTTTGCAATCTCGCCGTTCTCCCAAGGAGTCGCCCCTGAGACGCAGAGCTCTGTCGCCGAGCAACGTACCATTGGCCGACTTTTTCTTAGGCACGGACCTCCAGTAAGAACATTACATGGAAACTGTTGAGATATCTTATTTATAACCTTTTCCCATGCTCAGATGGTTTGGTAACATCTCTGGTGAGTACTGGTGACTGTCCGCAGTGATGTAACTGATTTTATCCAATCATATAGTGGGAACCCCGCCGCAAGAAATTACGGTCCGTCTACAGCACCTGTCGGGGAAGCGTTTTCTGATGCGACTCGTTTGAATAGGTTGTCTTTGATACGGGAAGTTCCTCATTGGAGTTTGCCAGTACGTTATGTGTTTCATTTGTAACGGCCGAGGACATCAAAATAATTTGAATGTTCTAGGTACCCTCTGTACGACATGCCCACAAACCAAATTCGACTCATCAAAGAGCACTACTTTTGTGGATGGCGGTCGCACAAGCTCTATCACCTTTGCGACGGGTGTTGGGGTTGACCCAGTCATTGGTGCTAATTACAAGCTTACACTAAGGAGCGGCAAAGATACCGTAGGAGTAGGAGGTTTCTCTGCTCCTGGGGTTAGCTTGTTCTTGATCACTAGCCAAACCGCGAAATTCAACATCGATCCATTCAGCGGCATTCAAGGTGAGATATAACGGTCCCCGCGCGTCACCGTTTCTATAATATAACCGCCACTAAAATTTAGGAATGGGTGCTACGGCCCAAGGCATATTTGCTGCCCTCATCAGTCAAGGTTTGCCATGTAAGATTAGCTTAATTTTTCTCAAGTCAAATTCGGAAGCGCTCATACCGATCATAGCCTTATTCAGCTTGTATGTCACCCCAAATTCCGTTGGGAAAGCCGAGCTCACACTCGGAGGAACTGACTCAACCAAGTTCACTGGTTTGTGGGCGTTTCTTTTATTAACGGGAGATTTCCCGGGCTGATCCTTGCTTATATATCAGGAACACCAATCTTTGCTTCTCTCCCATCGGGAAGTGGTAATACCTGGCAATTGGCATCTCCTGGAATCTCTGTCAATGGGAAGACGACCACTGTCCTGAATACTGCGCGGACCATCATCTTTGATAGTGGTACTAGCAACGTACTATTCTCCACAAACACTGCAAACGTTAGTTGTGGGCTTTTATCGTACTGTCGTCATCCTTCTGAACCTTCTTTTAGGCCATATATGCTCTTATATCTCCTGATATCAAACCTAATCCTAACGAGGCGGGCACCTACGGCATTGCATGCAATCGCATTTCCTCACTACCTGCCGTCATCGACATAGCATTTACCTCACAAACCGGAACCCACTTCAATCTCACTATTCCAAGCAGTGAGCTCAGCGTTGGTCCCTTCGCAAGCGACCCTACACTATGCCAAACTCTCATCAATGCTTTCGATGGGCTCGAGTTGGTCGGAGGTAGTCTTTTGAAGCACTACTACAGCATCTGGGACGTTGGTGGCAAAAGAATGGGTTTTGCGCCCGCAGCTGGCGTGTGATGATGGCTCATTTCAATTGTACAACTCACATAAGCACAAGGAACAGAATGGATATGTCTTTTACATGGATTTTTCTGTTCTCAAGGCTTGATAAGAATAACAGTGTTGTAGAGGGTTCACACCTGCCTTTTGGAATTAATTCAAGCATGGCTATTAACAAACGTGTATAATAAGATAACGTACATAGTTCCTTGAGAAACTATGTCCGTTACATGATGGATCGAGAACGCGGTCCAAGAGTCTATTTTTCTAACGAAAATTTCATATCCTAAGACGATCCTGCAGTCCGGAGAACCATGCGTAACATATGCTCGTAGTCTTTTTATAAATAGGGATGTTAAAGTTTTTACCAGTTGAACATTGTGTGCCAAAGCTCCTGTCCGCCGCACCGGAACTCCAGAAAGGAATAACGTCGGCCTTTTTGTAGCCCTGGGCGTCTGCTGGAGTTTGTATCGTGCTGATTGGAAAAACATCTGAAATTTGATACCGTTATCAAAGTGCAAACTTGCCTCGTTTAGCTATGTATTCCAAAGGACAATGACACCATGACCCACTTATCTATAATCCGACCGTCGTTTTTTTGTTCCAGCTTCTTCTCTATCCTTCTCTATCTCCAAATATTCACCATCGGTGATCGACATAGTAGGAAGAATATTTTATTAGCCCTCTGATCGCTTGGCGAAATAAATCTCGCATGATGGTGATAAAACAGGATAAAACTCCGTGAAAGTTTCTTCCGTGTGGATGAAATGAGCGTTGGAGGTACCCCTAATATCAACGGATCCGTCGCCTATGCGTACCGACGCGTACGTCTCGCCTATGCCTCGAGGACGCGTAGAATGTACATCATTTCCTGGGGGAGATCTACAGCTAGGATGTTCTAAGGATATAAAATTCTAGATAAGTATGTACAAGAGAAAAGAAAAAAAGAAAAAGGTCCCCAAGTATGTTGTATGTAAAAACGTGAAAGAAAAGAACAAAAAGCTCATGAGTCATGATCCGATGAAATGTCGCATTAACAAGTGTGTCGTGATGATGGGTGTGTGTGATGCAGAATGTAGATGATTACAGTTGTGTGTGTACATACAGTTGGAATAAAGTGCAAACTTCTGCCTTGCTTGCATCCGGTCAGAAGATCGCCCGACCATTTTCTAATTGGGCATACGCCATATGACCCGCGCCAGATGACAGCCTCCTGCAAGTCGAGAGGATGAGTTTAAGAGATGTAAAGATGGCGAGTACGTGAAATTTAAGGTTCCAGAGCTGAGTTCGAGTCGGACGTGGCGAATTCAACAGCGGGCGAAAGCGATTGTGCGCGTGTCTAGGCAAGAGGGACTCTTCTTACTGATATCTATTGTGAGAAGAATGGTCGTTTCCGGAACTGTGGCCAACAAGTGCTCTTTCTTGCATTCCCCCATGGTGTGAATGATACTAGTAAGCGGAAATATGGTTAGCTGCACCAGCCCCAACGGAGAAGCTTTCTTACGTAGGGTTCTAAAGGCTCTGGAGCACCGTGGTTCCACTGGTTTGCGGATGGTGGTGGAACGAGTGTTCTATAAGATGGCATGAGTTGTCGTGAAGTTTGTGAGGAACTATTTCCGTTTAGGTAGGAGTGATCGTAGCGTGAAGGGTATGGAGCTTCGGGTATCATCGAAAGGACAGCGGGATTAGACGATTGGTGAGAATGAGAGTAACCCGATGACCGGTCACTGTGCATCATAGTCAGCAAATGGGGACTGGAGAAAAAAGTTTAAGCCTTACAGCGAACGGCGGCTAGATTCATGACTCTCTAACGGATGCAATGGAGCATACTCTCCATTGCTGCTACAGTAGTGAATGAGAAAAAAAATAGACTATGGAATGAAGAAAATTTCGAGCAGACCTTGATGGACGCGACGACAGCGGAACGAGGTTTATATCGAGCTCAGCTCGTCGCGGAGGAGTGTTGTCTCTTCCTGGAGGTGTAGAGGCCTCTGATAGACCTGAAGACCCGGCAGTCGAAGGTCGTCCGTCAGTGTCATCCTTCCTCGCGCCATTCTTCTTGCGAGTAGGAACGCCTTCAGGCCACGAGCACTGGAAACATTATCAACACGAGATAAAAAAGCAAGAAAAAAAATCACGTACATCCCGGGAGCCATGAGTACATCTCATACAATTTGGTTTCGTCTCATCACACTATGAAAGGAGGGGTCGGTATGTCGTATGAATACAGATTTTAAAAAAATATGCACACCTTGATCTTTTTTACACGACATGTTAGACACCCTGTCTTACTTCTAGTATACTTTGGTCGCTTGCGCTGAGCCAGGTCCGAGCGAGGAGGTGAAACAATCTGGACAGGATTGCCGATATTTGCGCCACTTGAATAGTATTGAGGAGGGGCAGGAAGGTAAGGACTTTGTGGAGAGCTAGGAATGAAAAGGTAAGCAGAAGAGAATTGAAAAAGAGGAGCGGGAACATACTAGGACATGGTGGTGGTCGTGAACAGAGAACGATGAGTGGAACGGACAGATGGAGGATTTTTAAATGCGCATTGAGATTATAAAGGCAAGGACAGCTTGAGCAAAAATGAATTTCGCGCCAATTCGACGGGTCCAAATCGGTATACATCACCGAAACATCAGATCTAAGGGTCGCCTTACAGTGGAAACGCTCCAATTTCCTAGGAGTTTCCGTGTCTGCCCTTTTTTTCTTTTCTTTCTTTTCTTCTTCTTTCTTTTCCAGACGCGTCAATCGCTCAGTCTCTCTTCTTCAGTATGTTTTTTGACAAAAAATATGTCTGATAGTGTTACCATAATTGGATATACAGTCGGGTGGGCGGCGTGCGCCGAAATAGTCCGATCAGATGTGGAACCGTGTCAGACGGACGACTATTTGTTTTCCTTGAATGAGGCAGACGCAGATAAAACATTAATTGTCCTTTTTGTACGTATTTCACAACGATGTCTCCTGCGTGGAACCATTTTTCTCTCTTTTTTATGACTCTTGATCGCATTTCTAGCTTCTGGACGGCCATATGTCACTTGCAGATGATCAAAAAGCTGTTTTTCACATACATGTGGAAATCAATCCAGACGATATTCATAGAAGCTTTACACGTGGGTATCTACCACCTTCTGTCCTTGGTACTTTGATAGGTAGACTCCCTGTATTATTATCCTGATTATTTAAATGCTTTAAACAATCACACAAGCGTCTCTTCTATAAGTAAACCTTTGACACGAATAAATCATGCTGTGTACCGAGGGTAATCCTGTTTCCTGGGTGCATGAGACGTAGGCATGCATACCCCCGGAAAATGGTGTGACATGCTCCCAACTTGCTCTTTTCCACCGAGGATTTTACACCAAACTTCTTTGCTTTGGTCTCAAAAATAAATCATCAACCCAACACCTGCACAATCTCCAACAGACCTAATGTGTAAAAGATCCCTTTTACCAGGATTCTTTTTTGGAGCGTGTATATAATCGCATTCGGAATATGAGTTCCACGCACCCTTACGGGTACGGTACGGAATACCCTGCCTCAATAACCAGCCTTCCAAGCAAGGCCAGACCCCAGCTTCTCGTTCAGTGCGTGTGCAAGAGCGGATACAGCCGACCAGGGTCGTTCAATGCATAACTAAGAAGGGACACACCTTCATCCAATGCCGACGTCCGTGCAAGCATTTGTGGGGTTCCTCTCGAGTGGAATATTCTGATTTTCCAGAAAGAGATGTCTGTCAAAACTAGTGAACGCCGAACTCCTGTGGACCACTCTCACAACACATAATACATAATACATAATAAGTCAACAGCAGGTTACTCATATCAACATCAATGACGTGAACGGCCTTGCGGCCTTGTTTTTAAAATGAACGTTGAAAATAGAATTCCTGAAGGATGCCTTTGGGCTGGTATCATATCAAGGTTCATGTCCACGGTTCCTTCTTGTCGTCGGATTTTGGCGTCGGTCCCTCGAAACTTCCTTGTACTATTTGAGACTTCAAGCCTTCCTGTCGTACGTCACATTTATTTAGAATGCATTAGTTGGCCGTAGATTGAAAATAGTAATTCTGCAACACAAATGCTCGCACGAAGGGCATATTATGGGTGTCCATTTGGGCCCATGCAGACGAGTCGTGCACACGCCTGCCGCAGTTTCGTATCTTCTAGTGGATACCTGGTGAGAAAACATAAGTTGGCGCTGTACAAATGTATCGTAGAGAAGAAACCAACCCGCGCATTTCCACACAGTCAAAACCGTATTCGGAACTATAAATAGAACGTCACGTAGTTGCCATTTGAGCGATCTTCAGTTCGCGTAGGTTAAGATGGTATGGCTACGATGCTCCAGGACAGTGCTCCCGTTCTTGCTGGCACGTTTCTCCAAAATCCCGGAGTTTTCCAGGACAAAACATGAGAGCATGTAGGTTTTTTTACATATCATATCATGTAATTTCCCGTGCGGGCTTTTGCCAATCTGTTTCCCAAGGTCAAGCTTCTATCAATAATTATTAACACCTATAGAACATGAACTGACCGAGAAGAGCGGCGTTTCGACTGGATTCTTTCATGTGTTGTAGACATGAATGTACATGCGTGTGTAGAATAGCTGGGTCAAATCGAAACATGACAATCTCTTTCAAGGCTTCACCATGGAGTCCTCGCAGTCCTCCCTTCATACTGATATATCGCCGTTTAAAGTGGGGTCTGAGACCGTTTTGGGGGTCAGTCAAGGGAAATAGGCATATTTTAAAATGTCCTCCATGAATATTAGATAAGGCATGAGTCGAGAGTCCGGGAGCGAGCGCAACCGATGTCTGTGTGTCGACGCTTGACGCGCCTGATCATGATGATGGTGGTGGATGACAATGACGGTTTCTTTCAACTTTTAAGATAGATTGGCATTTGTACCACCGGCAAATATGCATGCGATTGCGGGGCACGGCAAGTTTCGGTTATTCTACTACGCGTGCGTTTGAGGCGAAGGATCAATCGTAATGATTTTGGTGGCGTACGCCGATTTTAACGATATCTCCCATATATGTATTCGTCATCGTCCGCATGAAATCAATCGTTGGTCCACCATCTCGCTTGAGGTGCCCAAGAAGTAAAACACCACAGATCGTCGACGTCGATCTTTGATGGATTTAAGCTTAAGCTCTCTAATGCTTCGCGGATGGAAGATCGACTATAATGCCAACGTCATCGCAGCGGTAGCGGTGCTTGAGGTACAGGAACACTAGTGCATCACCAGTAATTGAACTGACGTAGACGTCGATCCCTTAGCATGGTCAGAAAGGCAGGCAGGCACGGACATAGATTGACATAGCTTGTTCTTCCTCAAAGACATTAGCTCATCCTTCAGAAAAATAAATCAGAAATTAGACTCGCGAGAAAAAAGAGTAGCTCGTTTGTCTTTTCCCATCATGATCCCTTCGAATACTGTCGATACCGGCGATGTTCTAGGTGATTTGCTTCTGAACGGAGACGGTGAGAAGATCGATCGCAAAAATCAGTCAACGTTTAGGAAGTGCTCGATAATTATTGGTCTACAGCCGGGGGATACAATGCAAACAGGTATCAGTGTGCCAGCAAAACTATACACAGGAAGGAAATGAGAGCAAGGGAGACAGCACGGCAGAAGCAAGGACATGGAAGAGGCAAGTGCATCAAACCATCAAACATTAGACGGAATAAGGTTATGATTGTGGAGGACCATTGCTAGTGCTAGGCCTTGAGAGACTGGACCTGATAAGAGGTTGTTTAATGAAAATATTTCAGCAGGTGTGAAGGAATGGGAACTTACTCGTCTCTCGAACGCCTGCTAGCAGGCTTCGGCCATCCCCATACTTGACGAATCCAGCGGCTCATATGAACTTCTTGCTTCATCACGCTGATGATCCACGGGTGTGCCAACATGTCTTTTGGAGTGGGACGTGTGGCGGCGTCGACAATCAATCTGTTTTTTGTATGTTTGGATAAGTATCGGGCATGCAACCTTCAACCGGATAGAAGTTCACTAACGTTTGTCTAATAAAATCCTTCATTTCATCACTCCAGACTACACCGGGCTCATCTTCCAGTCGAGGAGGCTGTGAAGGTCGAGAATCAGCAAATAAAACTTATATTTAATATATAATATATGTACTTCTCCGGTGGTGATGTACATCATCAACTCGATAGGGGGGAGATCGGCCGGGAAAGGGAATCGGTTCATCACTAACTCGAGAAGCGAGATTCCTGTTGACCACACATCGGATCGAATAGTATATTCGTGGCCGCAAATCCGCTCCGGCTGAGGAAAGACATTGATTTTAGCGATGTGATCGTGTGGTTAGAGTGAAGTAAGAATAACGTACAGCCATATAAAAGCTAGTACCAGTGAAGGTACCGGCGAGCGAGTTCACGAGTTCACCAGAGACACCAAAATCGCATAGTTTTACAACTCCTTCTCGAGATAGCAACACATTTGATGGCTTGATATCTCTATGGATGGTTTTCTTGGTGTGTAAGTATGCAAGACCTTGTAATATCTGCCAAGCATGTCAGTGTGACTGTGCATAAACATAAACATAAAGACAACACACACCCCTTCAGCTAGCCTACCAGCAATCTTCTCTCCGACGATGGCACCTCGTTCTTTGATCCGTTTACCAACACCTTCTAAACTTCCGCCCTCGCCAAATTCCAGCAAGATCTTGACTTCGCTAGATGATGGGGACATATATGCACCATACCACTTGATGATATTGACGTGGTTCGCCGATGCAGCAATAGACAGCTCCCGCTCAAGTTGCTTTCTCGGTACCTCCAGAGTGGTGATAGTCTTGCGCGCCATGATCAGTCCAGTCGGTTTATACCTCACTTTGTGAACAGCACCACCGGCGCCTTCACCCAGGCGCGACATCTCTTCGAATACATCATCGGAAAACTCTCCAAAGACAGTAGCTGGTTGTTGTCTTTGCTCAGACGGGAGATTAACTCTGATGGCTTCGAGCTCAGTTACTAGATCGCGCAGATTGCCAAGAGTTTCCGCTGGTTTCTGTTGTGGCATCACAGTCATTGACTCTGGACGGATTGTTTTCTCTTCGGGACGATTATCAGTCTGTAGACTAAGGCCTCCACCTGGACCGCCAGCGTAACTCTCAAACATAGGACCGCCGGTGGAAGAGGGGTTGATCTCCAATTTGATCTTGGGCGCGGAAGGTTTTGCATTTGGAGGACGTGGTATGGAAAGACTGAGGGTAGGAGTGACTGATCTTGGATGCTCTGATTGGTTTGCAGGAGGAGAAAGGGTGCTCGGCCGGGAAGGAAAAGGTCTTCTGGTGAGAAGTGTCGGGGCGGTAGTGGCGGTATTATCCAAATTGGTTGTAATCAAGGGGGGCGGCATTGGGGAGACTGAGCGAGTGATGCTGCGTGGGCCCATAGGCCGCAGTTTGGGCTCCATTTGAGAGATGAGGAAGAAGATATCGAGAGAGAACGGTTTTGCTAGTATTATACTTTGAGCGGGTGAATGACAAATGGAGTAACACTGATTGTACACAGTTGTCACAGAGATCAGACCTGTGTTCATCTTTTCGTTTCATCCACAACAATGTCTTGACCAGTCTTCTCCTCATCGTTAACATCCTCCAGCTCTATTCTCAGCCATAGAGACTCTGATATGAAACCCTACACTGCTAGTATCAGAAATAGGTACCAAATACGATGGTAGTTGGCCTCAAGAGGTCTCCTGAGTCCTGGCAATCTTATGAGATGAAATCAACTCCAGAAGACGTCAAGAATAAGGCCTGACGAAATGCAGTGCACTGGCCTGGGAGCGCGTAGATCATCAACGACGAGTGGTTATACCAGCTATCATGCACCAGGTTTAACAATAGCAAATATTGTGCACAGTCCCGACACCCGCCGTAGCATCCTTATCCTTAGCGCCGTCAAAGGCAACGCGCAAACGAGCGGTCAGCAGACAGAAAAACAAAAGTACAATACAGCATTGTCTAATGGGATAGGACTTGTAATCACATTAAACCTTGTATATCAGAATTTCTCACAATTAGATATTTACCACCTACATTCGAGGCTGAGTAGCCTAAGAATGAATCCTGCTTTAAGCAGTTAAAACACGAAGCCTAGGTTATGGGGAAAGAGCCTGGAACGTCTTATTCTCCAGTCAGCCAAGGGTTAAATATGTAAACGATTCCTTGGGTCTTGAGAAGATAAAGGAATTCTTGTTTATCTTCAACTTTAAAACTCGTCTCCAGGAGGCTTCTTGCGACACACCGTAAATTCATGGGGGCATTTGGACCAGTATAGGCAACGACAAGATAAGATTGGCTATCTTGCGAAATCTAAAAGTACACTATAGCACATTAAACCCGTATGTAATGTCAGTGTGGACAGGTGTGTACGCATATGCGCCTTATTGGGCTTCAATAACCTGTAAACCGTGATGTTCGCCATTACTGAACTAGCATCGGCGATACATGGAAATTTGGTGTAAGAGGCATTTCAATTTTCATTCTGCAACTTTCGTTGACAAGCCATGCCATCGGGCAATTCTGCCATGTAAAGTAAGGTCGCAATCAGTCGGATTTTTGAGTAAGCCGCCCGCAAGGAGGAAATGTGTTGTGTCATCAAAGCGTCACCATCCCAGGCAGATCATCCAGGGTTTGCCCTACATTATCATATTCACGTCAACGATCGGATAGATGCTTAGACACGTACACCGGTTCATAAACCTCCATATTTTTGGGAGATATTCAACTTCATGTATGTATGATTTTGGTCTTGGTGCAAGCAAAGTTCTGTCAGTCTCTGTCAAGAGTCATTCATAAATCAGAGGAACAAATAAAACACGCGACCCATCCGAACCTTGGTAGGAAGGAGATAAATCAATACCGCAGGAACTTCAGGGTCATCCCTCCCAAATGCGAGTAAGGCCGTAGCGACGTGAACGTCTGCTTAGAACCTTCCAGCAGAAAGCAGTGTTTATTCCCGAGGGTCATTGAGCATTACGGTAGTGCAGCCTTCAGATTCAATGTTCAGTAAAAATAATATGACGCAGTCAGTTCAGGGTCTTCAAGTCATTTGTATAGGAAAACACGATCACCTGCTGTTAATTAAGTTTCACTAGAAGGAATAACCAACTAGACGACATTTTGAAGCGAAATTGTATCGTTAATTTCAACTGCTGCATGCAAGAGCGCAAGGTGTAGTCGGACGTCAAGCGGCATCTGAACGGTAGGACCAAGCCTTTTTCCTTTCCATAGGATATAATCTGATATAATTGCAATGCACTTGGTCGAGACCATTCAGTTTTGGTATTTGCCAAACTATATCGAAGTCAGACAAGTTCCAGGAGGTATCAAGGCTCATTAAGGTCCTCTCTTGAGTAATTGGAAACAAAGAAGGGCTCTCAGTCAGCGTGCCCGTAAGTGAAAGGGTTGAGCTTGTCAGGAAAAATGAGGTACCAATATTTTGAGGATGTCAACTATCATATGTATGCGCTGGGTGTCTTGGTTGCAGTTACAATTAGATGTTCAGACTGCAAGCATTAATGTGTAAAGTATTTGTCTGAAGTAATCGGAGACTGAATTACCCTGCCACCCGGAGTACGTAATTTCCAAGTCCGAAGAGCATTGGACGCTTCGCGGTAACTAGTAACTACTCTGTACGTTCATCCACAGTCTTACGGGGCGACACCGACAGTGGTTTCCATTGAAATGTCCAACGGCTCTGCAAAATCATCGCCTCGGGTGACGTTCGCCTCTATCACACCCAACAACATTGGCACCGTCCGTAGGCTGAACTCTGTTTTGTTCCCCATCAAATACAGCGAGAAGTTCTACAAAGACATTCTCCTACCGGAGGTTGAGGAGTTTTGCCAGCTTGGTGTGTTGTGATGAGAAACCCATTTATCGATTGAAAAACTGATACATATGGGCATCTGTAACACGAAGTTTATTACAATGATATCCCTGTAAGTGACTAGCGTTTCTACATTCTTTCGCTCTTTATATATATATAGATTTTAGGTTGGAACTATATGTTGTCGATTCGAAACCAAGGATGATCGGCACGTCCTATATCTGATGACTATGGGCATTCTTGCAGTCAGTTCCTGTCCCCCTTGCTGTCACTCGCCGCCGGGACCCTAGCGCTTAATTATTCCTCTTTCGTAGCCCTATCGGTCCCGCAAACTTGGCGCGCAAAGTCTGGATCATGTTCTAGCCGCAGCAGCGGCACATACCAAACCAAAAGTCGACAAGATTTACCTTCATGTCCAGGTTTCGAATGATGATGCTAAGAGATTCTACGAGCGTCATGGGTTCAAAGAAGTTCAAATTCAGAAAGACTATTACAAAAAAATCGCTCCCCACGATGCTTGGGTACTAGAGAAAGTATTTGCTTGAAGACAAGATGTTATAATTACAATTAAGGTCAGTAAAGCCCTTCAAATATTGGAAGCGTATGGTACTGATTGATGTTGCGAATACATACAATTAAAAAAAAACTCTTCAGACAGACCAAATTATGTATCAAACATCTAAAAAATAAAAATAAAAATCAATAAACAACAAAACAGCGACCTCGAAGTGTGGACTAGGAGGTCGCTTTTCACTCTTCTGGATTTCCGCATTTCTTGACAAGCTGGAGACCATATTGTTAGAGAGTGTGTGGATATCGGCCAAAGAAAAGAAGTGGGAGCTGACCTGATGTCTTTTCAAAGCATCTTTCCTAGTGAACGTCTTTCCGCAACCTCCATTGCATAGATATGGCTTATCACCGGTATGTGTTTCTCGATGACGCTTCAAGTCGTGTTGACGATTGAATGACAAGGAGCAGAGGTCACAAGAAAATGGTTTGACAGAAGTAACCGGGTAGTCCGATGAGATGCCAATAATTTGTGGGACTTCGTGATAACGAGGTGCCTGTTGTCCGTATCCTTGAGATTGGGAGTCATAGAGATGCGAACCAGGGATTTCTCGGTCCATTAGAGGCTGTGCCATGTGCGATGGATGATGCGAATGTGATTGGGAGTACGAGTTCGAATGTGAATGCGATGAAGAATGTGGGTAGGCAGGATGTGGTACTGTGGATTGTGGACGCGGAATGTGATGCGAGGGGCGGTGTTGGGAATAGTTCATGGGCATTGTGGGCGAAGCAGGCGAGTACACATTTTGATTATGTGTGGGCGAACTTGGTGGATAATTATTCGCAGGATAACCTCCCGAAGGATATTGCTGGTACGAGCCCGTGTTATCGTAAACAGGAGACGTCGGAGGCGAAGATGGATGATAACCACTCTGTCCTCCATATGAGTTCGGTGGGTATTGTTGTGCCATACCGTTCCATTGGAGAGAAGAGGGGTACTTTACGGGCGCTTGTTAAAACGGGAAGAAAGATTGTGGATGAACGAGAAGCATACCTTGTTGTGGTTCATTGTGGAAGAGGATATGACGCGTCGAGGCAAAGAAAGAAACGAATGAAGAATTTGGGAAGGAGAAAACGGCGAGTCTTATATTATGGATAATGCTAGTATATCAGTGTGCCTGATGGATAAAAATGATTTGAATGACATCCAATACTCGATGAGCAAATAAGTCCCGCGCCTCGGTCGGCTACCCAACCTGGCTGTTCCGCTGCCGACAATTCCTTTGAAGCGTACATACGTCTTGGAGAGATCGGGATGCATTTTATCGGCCAGGCACATGCGTAACACATAATTTATTTCTGATTTTTAAATGGTACAGCTCCGTTTCCTTGAACCTATTCTCCTCACCATCCGGTCCATCTGTCAAACTGGGCATTCTAAAGCTTTTCTTTTAAGCTTCACAAACTCTCCATCTCCTATCTCCATGTGGAATATCCCGACTTGGGGACTCTTGTGTCTGCTGCTTGCTCAGGAGACCGTCGTTCCTGGAGGTTTGATTTCTTTAATAAAACCCACTTCTTCCTTTTCTGGTTTACATATGTCTCCTTCAGCCTATTCCCCGTGGATTTCGTCATTTTCTATTCCAATGTGAAATGAGTCAAAACCGTCATCATGCGTCAACTTCTGCTATTGCTCACATATTCTAGTAGACTTGTATTTTGCCCCTTCACTACTTCCCGACTTTCAGTAATCGATCTCCATCTCGTAATCGCAATATAGCCCCTTGCAGTTCTTGGCCCAAGTCGCCCGGAAAATGCAGTCCAAACGCAACCTAGCAAAAACCATCTTATATCGTTCATCAGTGCAATTTTTCTATAAATCAATTTTTGTGGCGTCGCATGCATGCTCTGCAGGTATTTAAAGGCTTTCGTGTGGGTGTAGGTGTATTTTCTTCTTTTACTTAAACCATGACATCAAGCCTACTCACTGGCGGCATCGACTTTCGTCAGGTCATATGTCGCTAACTAAATGAGATAAATCACCCCTCCAGGTCACCATCATTCGGGCACAGTCAGGGGTGTTGCTCAGTCCAGGTCTCAAAAACCTGAAAATTCAGGTTACCAAGAACCCCCTCGCGTCTAGTGAACTAGATGGTCCACCCTACACTCGGTTTTACAACTTCTCTCCACACCTAATGGGTTTTTACCGCCGGCCCAGATTGGAATGCCCAAGTCTACCGCATTAACTCAAAGTGTCAGGATGTACATGTTTCGCGTCGTTTACTGATGCTGATGTTACGTTGGTTTGGAGTTTTCAATATGTACTGATATGTCCATATCCAGCTGGGAAACAGCGTCTACCGATGTTCCATGATTCCGTGACTTGCGACAGGAAAGAGTTGAATTGTACAAACAGGGTCCAAGGGTGGTGATCGTTGAAACGGGGAAGCCTTTAGGCGCGCTTTCATGGTAATAAATTCAAACATCAACGTTGGTTTGCAATAAACCCATACAAAACATCATTGCACTAATTACGGACAGACTTTTAAGGCAGACGTCATCTCGTTTCATTTCCAACTGATTATTGCCATAATAATGAAAGTCTGTCTGTCGCAATTACACCGGGTTGTGTCGGAGTGCTCTACTAACGGCTTTAGCCTGAGGTTTTGGTCGTCTTTTTAAGTCTGACAAATGCATAAGTTAACGTTTATGAATACCGGTATAGGTAGGCACATGTTAAATTGATCCAATGTAATCATTCGGGTCCGAGTTCATGTCAAATGTATCTTGGCTTTTACTGGCGCTAATGACTTTTAGGGTTCAGATCTAATGACGATGTATATTCAACGCGAAGAAAGACTTGACAATGTTGATGGTTAGCATATAGCCATATGCAAGGGGCTGTAGAATTTGAAAGATTCAATAATTGCAAGACGGTCAAGAATGGATAAACTCTGACCGATGTACTAGTATAATTGTGTAGGCTAAGTATTGACATCTCTATCGCCAGCCACGCAACTTAGCAACACGTTCCAATATTTTATCCGATGTATCCACGCTGGTTTCAGCTAAGACTTTTGTGCCTTCATTGAAATCCATGCTAACGTATGTCTTCCATTTCTCTAGTGCGCTGTGTTCCACATTCAGAGCGCGCACAATGTTTGATAGATATTCCAGGTCGGACGCCAATTGAGCGGCACCGGCGTTCGTGAGCGAAGGTATGGCCGGAAGGATATCCGCAGTAAGGTATTCCAAGAAAGTATGACCCAGTGATATAAGCCATGCCGAAGAAACGACCTCTGGATCGATTTTACTCGGCTTCGTGTAGACTGAAGAGCGTCGGCGATGACCTTGCTGCCCAGTTGTGTCGTATGTGGTTTGCTCCGCAAGGTTTTGAAGCATTTCAGACTCGACAAATGGTAAAGTTTCCAAAGAAAATGAAAGTGAGTCGTCGTCCGCGTATACTTCAAATAATCTAGGAAGGTTGAGAAGACCTTCAGCAATCCTCTGCATCGTCTCACTATGTGAGATAGAGAAGGTAGGCACTCGGAGGTCGCTAATTGATATAGTTGTATTCGGATCCGCAGTTGAAATCCACGCTGAAGACGAAGCATATCCAGCCAGATGATTTCGTAAAGGAGATAAGATTGTCTTCGTAGTGGATTTTTGGCATGTTTGCGCAAAGACAGATAAGGCCTTTCGTGTATTGATTAATAATGCTTCCGCAGCTGGCATAGGAACGGGCGGTTGATGTCGAAGAGAAGCGGAAAATGGAGGGTTAGACTCGTTCTCAACCGTTGTGAGGAGAGTATGCAGTTCGGCCGAGTTCAGAGTCGATTGCTCGAGAAGTAAACTTTCTCCCTTGGTCGCAGCTATCGAGAAATTAGATGGATCGTTCATTGATAGCCGGAAATGGGTAGCGACTTGGGAGATGTATGCCCGTAGTTTGGCCTCGAATATAGTCAATCGGTCGAAAATAGTCCGGGCAGAAGATAGGAAGTGTAATGATAATTGTATTCCTGACCAATCTTCTGCAGAATAATCCATATCCGAGAGGTCAGTATCAGAAACTGAATCATGATTGACTCTTGATGAGTTGCTTGTGTCCATCTCGAGATCTGCAGTCCACATCTCAATGAATGATTGAAGAAAATCATCCAAAGCCTGAACTAAACCAACTATGCCGTACCCGTACGTGAAAGATTTACACCTTCCCATACTGTTTTCCGCGATTCCAAAAATGTCTACCGCCCTTTCCCTGAAAAGACGGGGTTTATCTAAAGCCTGGACTTTGTCGCGAGCGTCGTTCGAAATGATGTCTAACAAAGAATGCTCCAGAAATCGACGCTCCAAAGATCCATAATCAGTCTGAAAATCGATGAAGGGTTGGAAAAGCTCCTGGTCCCATTCCATGCTCTCGGTAACAGTTGCCACCGCTTTAGTGATACCCAAAGTGCTTGTCGAACTGCGACTCTGATTAGGCCTCATTGAAATCGACATCCTACTCGACCGTCTTCTGTGCACTTGAGGCTCTCCCGAACTGCCGTTCTGTCTTGGTGATAGAATATTCGACGGTATTGAATATTTAACCTTTTCCATAATTTTTTCTATTCCAACTGCAAATTCCTCCGTTGCACGTAAGGAGGAAATGAGATGAACCAGTGCAGCCTCCCCGTAATAAGAGGCATATGAAGTGAGGCGTTGAAGAACAGTTGGCTGCAGGGATGTCATGGTGGAAGAGATGAATTGCGACATAGTAGTGGCCGGGTCGGGAAAAATTGAAGATATGGATGTTCTTTCAACATTGAGGAGTGTTATGAAAGTAGTATAAAATTTTGGTAGAAAGTCAGCCAACGTCTGCTGGGCTCCTGTACCAGATAATTTCAAAGAAGGGTCACAATCAATCAACGCTGCGTCTTGCCATAAAGACACGATAGTAGATCGACGAGAGGCATAGTAGTAGTTGCGGAATTCTGATTCACGCTGAATCGTAGAGAAGATGGAAAAGTAGTCCTTGCATGCCGTCGAATCTTGTGAATTGATGGCGGATAACAAAGCGGTGCTCAGTGCAGCTTCTAATTGATTTTGCAAGTTGACCATGAGTGTCCGGCGAGGATCGTATTCGGTGGTATTTTGGAATACAACCATGCTCTTGTTCGCCTCGGAGAGTCGTTCTGCTGCCTTTGCATAACTTTTCTCCATGATGAGTGAAGTGACTTCTTGTTCAAGAGTGCTCCAACTCTCTGCTTCCCGCAATACTTCACGGGCAGCCGTCATCCGTCCTTTTATTGTGTCAAGCAGGTGAAGATTATCCAGTGCTTCACTTGTTTCCTTTGGTACAGCATCCCGCGAGCGTTGCAAGACGGCCACCAGAGCGTTTTGCAGCGTTGAAGCCCCATCTTTCATGAAGTGCAAGTCGTACGCAAGACGAGGTATACCTCGCGACACGTCATCAATAATCCGTTCCAGCTCGACCGATGTATCTTCGGACGCGATATCGAGCGTCGTCAATAGCTGGGTTATTTGGTGGTCAAGTTCTGTAAGGTCTACAGCAGGTAGTTCAGTATCGCTTATTGATATCGTGTCGTTGATCCATGATACTACATCTTCGTACTCTTCTAGAGAGTCGATGGCCTGGTTTGCTAAAGTCGGAATGGCCATTCGAAAGGGGAGCGCTGGGGAACGCGGCTATTTGAACGCGGTGGACTCGTTCACATTTGGTGGCAATCATTATAATGACCTCCTAACAAGCAAGTCACCTGACACCGACGCGTCTGGAGAATTCGATAGGTTCGTGATCTTGGAGTCCCGCCCCTTGCGCTTACCTTGAACCTTTCGACATCGCGAATTTCAAATTTTTGGGTTTAGCCCCAGCTATTTTGTTTCTATGAATGTCTATACGCCGTGATTTGTCTGCCTAGGCTTCGACCCACTTGCATCGCTGCAGAAGCTCCTCTTAAGTGGACATACTATCAACGTATGCAGAGGAAGCCTGAAGGTTGTTCAGAAAGAACTAGATGCAATAGTGAATTCATGTTTATATGTGCGATAGTGCGATTGATGGGTAAAAAAACCTAATGCAACAATCCAATACATACTGGCGTCATATATAACTATGTTCAGCCAAGGGCAATACAGTAGCATCATCAGATTCACCCATGCTTTTCCAACAAGGGCCACACATCAGACAAGGGGTTTCTCCCAAACGGACATCACCTATGATTGACCACAGAGCAGGAACCTTTCCACAAGCCCGGCATAGGTCCAGTATAGGGGGGGTGATTTGTACAGTCAAGGGATAGCCAGAAGCAGGATCGGAGGGGTGATGTAATCTAGAAAGTGGTAAATTATTACTAAACAATAGTACGTAAACCTGAAAATTGCCAAAAACTCGCCTGATCTGGTCAACAACCAAGAAGTGTTCACAATTTCCCGAGTGAACAAGCCAGTACGGTTCATTGATTCGCATGGAGAGGGACCGTAGTTGCGTACGCGTTACAGAAGATGTCGCCAGACTAATCGGGGAGGTTCCCTTTCTCGATAATAATTCAACAAGTTTCCTGCAAAGCAACTTTTTGAATAATTATAACATCTCAAAGTAAAAATCTTACGCGGCGTAACCACCCTCTGTAGGTTGGTTGCCATAAACACAACCTTCGATGCAGACAAAGCAATCCGAGTCTTTGCCTGCCATGCCCGCCTCTGGGGGTAAAGTTTTCGATACGCATGGGAAAATATCCAGAACATCATGCAGCGTTTGTGAAGACAGAAATATGTGCTGAGATGATCGTGCGACATAACTCGGTGCCCAAGTTACTTTGTTATATATGGACATCGTTATCAGGACTTCCCGCGTCCCGCTAACAGAACCTGCAGGTCCATACTTCTATCAGAATGTATGAGCACTGCGCCACCTAGCAAAGAAACCAACAAGAGCGTACCACAGATCGTAATATATTCTTGTCGGAGTTCTTGGGTGTGCGCATAAACGGGGCTGCATCTGTTTTCAACCTAACGAATGAGCGAAACATAGCACAGAGGGTGCCTTTGGAAAGTACCTGAAACTTTTCAAGGATACATCACTCAAGACCTTTTTCAACTGCAGCTCAGCTTCTGTCGCATCAGGATCAGGTATAGATACTTTGCGGTTTGCTTTTGAGGATTTTTGGTTGACTGCGTTATCCAAAACATGGACCGTATGATCATGAGCCTTCAAGAGATGCGCAGACAAAACAGGGTCATCCCAGGTATCTTTCAAAGTCTTCCGTATGTCAGAGACGCTGTAAAATGATCAATGGTGTCATTATTATCGAATAACTAACAAAATATACCTGCATTCGTCTATGATTTCGGCGTCAAAGATTTCTTTCGCGGAGTGTGTTTGAAATAAAGTCGCCGTTGAATCCAGAAAATTGGGTATGTCAATCTTTTCAGACGGAGGCCCAAATAGGGATTCTAATGCGTACAGTTGGTTAACATTCATCACGAAAGCGACAGAAGAACTTGAAGGAAGGGGGTCGTCGATGTTCGTGGACAACCTTTTTCCAAAAACGAAGCCAAAAACATGCAAAGAAAGTCAAAATTGCCGGACTGAACGGATCAAGAAACGGAGCAAGACCAAATGCTATTAATATACTTGTCTATCCAACACCAGCGTCAAATGCAATGTGGAGAAACGTAAAATACGGTGCGTTCTTTGGTTTCCCTAAACATAAATCGAGTATACGGGCCACAATTATATGCAAAAAATACAAATATATAAGCATAACAATCACTGGAAGGCTTGGTATATAAGAGCACCGAGTAATGTGGCACAAGTAACAACTATGATGAAGGGGCATCATATCATGGGAATTTGGTTAGACATATTGGCGAGATACGCGCTCCATTCTTCATTACTAGATGATTTATGAGACGCAATTCTACGCACATATATAGTGAGAACACTCTACCTGAATGTAGCAGGGATGTCAGACCACACAGCGAATACATCGTTGTTCATTGTAAAGTCGGGCATCCGTTGAATATCCTTTCCTAGCCCGGGGGCCAATGTAGGTACAAATTGGACAGGTTCACTTGCAGAATATTCGGGTCTGAAGCTCATTTCAGTGAACGCAATTAGATTGGTAAAATCCCAATCGTTGGAGAATGGGTTAGTGGCAGTGTTGGAGAATTGCACTGGAAGTGTGACGGGTGTATTCTTTTGTACCTAGGCAGTAATGAGTGATCATCAGCCTTCACATCTAATCAGTACCGAATGTCACTTACTTCAGAATCCTCAACGTTACATGGTTCCCGATCATTAAATGCGCCGGCTACAGCCAGCGTATCCCTGATATCAAGTTCAGCCTCCAAGGACTACATTCTAACCAATGGTGACACCTCACCGTAATCGGCCTGCCACATGCCATCTACAACGACAAAAATCAGTGTTAACAACTGCAGCTTATATACAACGCAGATGAATGATACCTTTTTTCGATTTCTCCTAATATAAGAAGGCAGCCTTGAAGATCTTTCATATCTTGTGCAACATTACCCGTCATCCCTGATCGTCGACTTCCCACAAGATTGAGCGTTATTACGAGTCCAGCAGAGAAAATTGCCATCTGAATGGGTTTGAGTTAGGCGCCATTGAAGACGGACAAGTCGTACCGTTAGATTAGGAACAACGTTTAGGCCACACACTAACGCTGCCTCCATGACATGTGTACAAGATCGAGCAGCATTCGTACACATAGCCAAAGACGGGAAAGACAAAGGTGACTTCTTCATCAAAAATGGCCGATGGATTTGTATCTGCGCATCGTAGTATGTAGCATATAAGGCCACTGACTGGTGGAAAAATATAGAGTCGGTCGTTTGCTTGTCCCAGCGCACTGTAGCATATTGTTATTTTGAAAAAAAAACTCGGGTTATGAGAGACAAGAAAAGACCTACGGAAGAAAGGAATGTTATCTTGCCATTTGTTCATAGCCGAATCAAGTTCAGCGACGATTCCACTTTCCCACTCGTCAGTGGCCTTATTTAAGCCTGATAGAATCTTCGATTTCTTGGTCGAATATAGAGTTCTCAGGGCGAAATTAAGAATTTCATAAAGTTTAATCAGACAAACAAACCACGAGATAGACGATGGTTTCTCAGGTGGTTGTTTGAAGTCTTTACTGGGGTCTCCCGTGTCCCAGTATTCGTCGTCGCATTCAATAGGATACTCGAGATCAAAACTGCACGATATTGATCGGTGACAAGAAGAGGAAGGACAGTGGCCAAGCTACGCACTCTTCATCTGGAATAGAGCAAGGCCGCCCAACGAACGCGCTCGTCATTCGATCGAAGCAAATCAAACACCTGAAATACACTTTCGTTAAGTGATGAATTAGGTATAACCCAAGCGCTGGACGACTTACCAAAAAGAACGTTTCCAGAGTTCATCCTCAATAGTAGGCTTTTTGTGCGATGGTTTCCTTCGGTGGACTCCCCGTTCTATTGCACAACGTAGACCAAGACCCAAAATACTCCATGCACCTTGAGGGATAGAAGTACCAATAAGAAATAATGTGGCGAGCTAGAATACCCAACGATATTAATATTACGTGATACTACGATTGAAAATGGTTGATATACCGCATAGTATTGGAGGTCGTACACAGTCGTTTCATAGAAAATCCGCTTTCTGTGAAATGGGACTTGAACAAAATAATTCCAACCGGCGGATAGACCAGTATCGTCGTCAGTCACCATGACACGAGGATCGTCGGAATACCGGGAGCCCAAGGCACATGCCAGTAGCACAGTCATACCAAACGATGGGTCCCAATGATGCTGCCCACTGCATAATGACTTCTTGAATGTCGGCCTATGAAGAATAGGATATAGATGATTGACTTTATCAAAGTAAAGATTGCAAAGATTGTGCAACAAGGTTTCTTCCGGGTAAACATAACTAGCTTCAGGTTCAGTAATGAAAGCTCGTTCCCACTACAAATGGTTTCAGAAACGAGAGAAAAGGGAGTCCTATGCATACTTACTGACTGGTAATCCCAATAATGCTTTCGTCTATACCCAACGGGCTCCAGAAGATTGCTGCCAGATGTATTGTTTCCTATGGCTGATACATTTCGACCAAACAAATATGCGCTGGAAATCCCAGTCAATACGATAAGGGAACGGAAAGCTAGGCAAATTACCTGGCTTGCCCAAAATACCGATTGTCAATGGCTTCCAGAGAAAGTTGACTGAAATGTTCAGCAAGCGAGACATGAGCAAGATCTTCCGCCTCTGAAATATCAGAGTCATCAGGCTCCTCGGAGTGGGGCGAGGATGCGACACTAGTCGTTGTTGCAGGGATTGATTGAAGTGTAGGATACTTCAGGTCAGTATTGAAGCTGGCTGTGTTTGTGTTATGCGATGTCGAAGCCTGCGTGACTATACCATTGAGGAGAGTATGGTCAATAACGAGGTCGATATCTTGATTCGGATACATCTACGAAACAGAATTCGTCATGATTCGAGTTAGTGAAAACCTATGGGGAAGAAAGATAATGTCTCTACATGGTGAAAATATTGTTCCATTTTATGAATCCTACTTTCAAGGCCACTGATATAACTGTTGGTGGAATAAGTATAGGACCATTGAACAATAAAGTAGGACTTACGCCTGTTGCCTTTCTGCCTTCTATAGCCGGATTCAGCATTTGCACTGGTGAGAAATTCGTGCAGAGGCTGGACTTGCCTTTGGGCCATGGGGGACAACATGGGTGCATGATATGCCTGCTGCCTCGCAGTTTGAGCAAATATTGTTTATCTTCTCCGCGCTGTTACCTAGCATAAGTCATCATAAGCGATTCTTCGAGATAAAGACTGGGCATAAAGCATACATTTCACTGTTTGCGCAACGAGCACTTCTAAGTCAAAGAGCTAAAAGCCGTATATCTGATTGCAAACATACCCTTCTTTTGGCGGCACGCATCACATGCCCCGTGAAGTCGTTTCCTTTTGATTTGTGCCAGATTTTCGTGTTGAGTTGTCCGTTCACCAAGATCCGTCGAATTGTCCTGCACTTTGGGCATATTTACTTTTTACCGAAACACCTCAAAATTATTGCAGGAGTCGAGGAAGATTGTCCAGTGGTGGTCCAGAGCAAAAGGCGATACAAGACCCTGACTGAGTCACTTCCTACATTGGAGTTTAACAAGCACATAACGTTAACCCTCGGCAACTCGATAAAAATAGGCAATCAGAATTAGTTACGGCAAGCAACGGCTGCGGTCATCGCCGTGACACCCAATGGAGCATTGCTTTAACTCAGATCCGTGACTGGATGCTTGGCATTTCAATTTCACCAGGCGGACTCTGGCGGTCACTCCTACATAAGCCGCCTACATACGCTGAGTGATTGAATCACAAACACTACATTGAACTTCAAAACTTTTTCTCTAACTAAGCCAAACCAAGTACCAATATGATGGTCCTGACTTTCCAGACCGGCGGAATCGTCTCCGAATAACCTTTTGTACCTTGTTCAATCACCGGCATTCGTTTCTCAGGCCTTCTCAGAGTTGACGACGCGATGTATACAAGTTAAGGATGTAATTATGTTACAGCTTCTTTCGATTTCTAACCCGGTACAATTTTTACCCAAGCTTCATTACTACATATTATCTACAAAGACCCAGGATGACTACTAGCGGCTACGCAAGTATGTATCCCAATCATCGACACTAAGAAATCTACTATCAGTACATCTGTGATTACCGAAAGATTAGTTGTCATTACCTAAATGCAGCGGGCATATCAGAGAAGAGAGAAATCATGTCAGTGGGCAGTTCTGGGTTACTACAGTGCAGGAGAAGATAATCAATCGGGATCATCTATAATACTTCGTAGATTGCTTACTGAGGGTATACCACTGGATATAGTTCTGGTTCGCTTCGCGGGAGGTTAGAAAAATTGTAGCCTATCCCTGAGCTGGAGAAATCAATGGATGCAAAGTCATCAAATGAGGGCCCTGCTTCGTTTTTTGAATCAAAGGCGGCTGTGGACTGAAGCAAACCATCTGCAGCAAGATTAGTGCTAGGATTATTAGGTACAAAAATGTTGTGCGCGGGTTCCCCACTGGGCGCAAATGATGCTGGCGCCGATTGTCTGTCCTCGTAAGGCGTAAGCTCTTGATATGGAATCATACCCAGAGATGCCGCATGATGAGCTAGCGATTTCCCATTGAGAGAAGCTACTTCTGTCAGTAAGTCACTGTATTTGTATTATAAAATCAGCTGTGTCAGGAACAGAAATCATGACTCTCACCGAAGGCGACCGCCAGCAATCCACCTCCTAGTATATACTTCTTTGAGCTCTCATTTCTTGCATTGAATCAGAGGTTCCAAAGGCAAACCTTTTTTCGCACTCCATAAAAATAGTCATGCACCTCCGAAGGTCTTGCATTTCCTTAGCGACGTCTATGGTTATTCCTGAGCGCTCGTGCCCCCAAATGTTAAGCACGACCACGATTCCTGACGCAAAAGCTGCAACCTAACAAATCAATTGTTAATGTGACGCCTAGAATGTAGAGGGTGGCACTGGACTGACAATCAAATGATGTGTTGGACGAATACCCCTGGCGGCAGCTATCTCTAATACATGTACACAAGACCGAGAAGCATTCGTGCACTGCGCTAGAGACGCAAATGCAAGTTTGGTCTGTTTGGTTATAAAGGGCTGATGTATGACAATTTGCACATAGTAGTAGGTAGCATGTAGCAGCACGGATTGATGGAAGAACGAGGGATCCGATATTTCCTGGTTCCAAACCACTGTCATATCACCACAATGATCAATAAACTTAGAAAACAAAACGCGGGACTCGATTCAGGCTTACGATACGAAGGAAGGGCGTTCTTCCACTTATTCATCAACGAGTCTAACTGCGCCACCTGCCCACGTTCCCAGTCCTCCAAGCTCATACCTTCGACGTTTTTTGGTTTCTTTGTGGCATAGAGCTTCATGGATGTGGCAAGAATTTCGCAGAGTTTTATGAGACACACAAAACTTGAAATTTTGCATGGTTTCCCTTCTGGTTGCTTAAATGCCTGCTCGTGATCTTCTGTATCCCAATACTCGTCATCACATTCAATAGGGTAGTCCGCGTCAAAACTTGGGATACACACATGAGAAACAACGTATAAACGTCAGTTTCGATTATTACTCACTCTTCCTGATGTAGTAAAGGTGGCCTGCCAAGGAAAGACGCTTTCAGACGATCTATACACATCATGCACCTAGAAAGTAGTTAGGCAGAACATTTGTGGGGAGAGATCTTCAACTGTACCAGAAAGCTCTTTTCATTAGTTCGCTGCTAGCGGATGGTTTTTGGCTGTGACAAGCGCGACGATGCGCCGATTTTTCAATAGCATATCTCAGACCCAAACCTAGAATGTTCCAGGCAGCAGGAACAACAGACGTAGCAGTGAGGTAAATTACTGCGAGCTAAACGTAAAGGCGCTTAACATCTAAGAAACACGGAAAGAAAGATTACTCACACAGAAATACTGAAGGTTGTAAAGAGTTGTTTCATAAAACAAAGAATTTGGAAATATCTGCGTTTGGGTGAAATATTTCCACCCAGCAGAGAAACCATGACCAAAAGCATCCTCAGGAAGTAGTACTCGTGGTTCATGCGAGTATCGTGCACCGATGGCGCAAACCATGAGAACGGTCATCCCAAAAGAGTTGTCCCAAAGGTGTTGACCAGCCATTATGGATTTCATGAATGTCGGGCGATGTAGTAAAGGAAATAGCAAATTCATATTCTCAAAGTAAAGGTTTGTAAGGCTGATGAGCAAGTCCGGTTCTGGATATACAAAGGTGGGTCTTGAAGAAGAGGCAAATTCTGCTTCCCACTATATACAATGAGTAATCCGATATGATTTACAGCGTCAACATTCAAGTAGGCTTACGGGCTGCAAATCCCAGTAGATCGGACGTCTGAACATTGTAGGGTCGGGTTTCAGAGGGGCACCAGTGACTTCACTTCGAATAGCCGACGCATGTCTCGCGAACATGAAAACACTACGAGTTGACATCTACAATTGGCCGACACGAATTAACAAGAGTCCCGCACCTTGATTTTCCGAAGAATTTATCATCTATGTTCTTGATGGATAATTGGGCAAGGTAATCCGCAAGGGCAAG
>Ga0247779_1000449_pt1 | contig 26357 bp, 23 predicted proteins | sample UWRJL221509R5_FD_179925 | JGI IMG/M metagenome (GOLD analysis project Ga0247779, IMG submission 179925) | Plant litter microbial communities from Arlington Agricultural Research Station in Wisconsin, United States - UWRJ-L221-509R-5 | ecosystem: Environmental > Terrestrial > Plant litter >... | reverse complement strand
AAAAGAGAATACATCATGGTTAAAGTATATTGTACACATATACGAGAGGTCAAACAAAGTTTGAGTAACATATGAAGATAGGTAATGCTATCAAGAGCGCGCCTACTTTGCTTTACTGAGTATAAGAGGAAGAGTGGGGATAGTGCTTGTGGTGTCCAAGTTAGGCGTGACGATTCCAGTCATCTGCCAGTAAATATTCTTGTCACTGAGAGAGAAATCAAATTTATCCAACATGAGGGCTAGAACGACCTCTGGAGGAGACAAAGGCATATGTTAGATCAAGCCACATCTAGAAGCCCAGGGATAAAGCTCACTCATTTCCAACTGAGAAAATTTGAATCCACTAAGGAAAGGAGATGATTCAGCCATAAAGGGATGTTTCTTCCACGATAAACGACCTACATGCAAGACCTTGCACCCCCGATGAACGTCATACTAGTCATCCCGCTTAGCGAACGACGCAAAAGCACAGTATATATTTAAAAAAAACACTTACAGGTGGGAATAAACTCCAGGAATGCGTGCGTCAACGAGCGCTTGAGGTAGGGGGTTGAGCCATCGTTCGGGCTTCCATTCATTGGCGTCTGGCCCCCAAAGATCCGGATTCGTATTGGAATTAAGGATGGAAAGATAGGCGTTGGTGCCTTTGGGAACCGGAATTTCACTGAGATACCTCCCGTCTTTACCCTTGACCGGAGTATTGAGAGGTAGCACAGCATCTTGACGAGCACTGGAAGTACGGAGAGATGTTCAGGGGTATCAAAAAGAACTGGCAAGAAGACTACCCACACTCTAATCACGGTCGATACCGGAGAATACCTATTAGAACCGAGATTGAAAGCAACTTAAACAAAACAATGCTTCAAGATTGAGGTACAGTTCTTCCACTCACATGCGTAATGTTTCCCTGCATATGGCATCGAGCAAAGGCAAGGATACCAGTGTGTCGTAATCAATGTCTCCACCTCCATTTGCTTTGCGTGCGTTCCGTAATTCTGCTCTGACCTTGGCCTGGACGTCTTTGTGTTGAGCCAATAGATGGAAAGTACGTGTCAAGGCTCCCGAAGTGGTATCAGTGGCAGCGAACGTAAGAGATCTGTGTGGAAGCCTCAGTAAAATTTTAAGAATATAGGATACAAACTTACGTGACTTGTCCCAGAAGTTCTTCCTCCGAAAGCTTGTCATCTTCATCGGCTTGCAAATTGGCCTTGACTACACCTTGAGTTCAGCGAAGAGTGTAGAACGGGTGGATCTGGTGATAACTTACGCAGTATACTAATGATATCTTTTCCTCTACCGATTTGCGCGGCAAGCGCTTCATCACCTTTCTTGATAGCTTCCAACTTTGATTCATAGATCTCTACAGACGTTTCGTGCAGAGTATCAACAATATCACGGGTACGCTTAATCGACTTTGAGGGCCAGTGGTCCACTACCCATCTTCTAAATTTGGCAGTCCCAATGCTTGTTACAAAAGGCAGTAATGCCTGCACGATCACTGTATTTTTTGACTGCGAGGGACTGAAATGTATTTGTCAGTAGTGTTTTTGGGTAACTATATGTATATGAGATCGTACACCAGCTCCTTTGCGGCTTGTGCATATCGATGAGGCTTAGAGTTTTCAGTCAAGTCGTCGAAAGAATATCCCAGGCCACTTTGACCAATAAGTTCCAATGCCAAGCGTGTCATCCAGCCCATGACATCAAGCTACAAGGGTGGTTGAACAATCAGAGATATTTTTGACTATGAAGAAAATACCTTACTTCCTTTGGCCCATTCGAAACTTTCTGATCGAAAACTCGTTCAACCTGCATCATTATTCAGTTAGAAGATAGTAAGCATACATGTATGCGGTGAATATGTACCTTATGTGCCACATCGTAGAATATCAGAACTAAGAGCCCAGAGCAATGAGAACATATAGATATGTAATAGACAATGGATCACCCACCCATCTCGCGCATATGATTAATGGAGAAGACCGGGTTAAGCATCTTGCGTTGGCGACGATGCCTCTCACCGAGGGAGGTGAAGATTCCTTCTCCGAAGAAAGTCTTGTTACCTCTTCAAGCTGTAATCAGCACGCAGAAAAGTACAAAATGCAAAATCAAGTACGCCACAAAACTATCCGTCTCATCCCATAAAACACCTTGATCCTGATAGTGAAAAATGAGCAACCGTAACATTTAAAATCCATTATATGCAGACCTTGACTAAAATATGGTGCAAAGCCTTCGGGTCGAATGTGTAAATCGCATCAGCCTAAATAACAATTTAGGCAGAGGCGTTAACGTGGTCAGTTTATTTGCTTACCCCCAAAACACCTTTGATATGGCTGATTACTCCGACTGAAGTCTAATGTGAGTAATATGGAAATAATTGGGATACGTTCTGTTAACTCACACTGCGCCAATTTACGATGATAGTCCCAAGCAGTAGTGTTCATTATCTTGTATAGATGTCCTGATGTTGCGTAATCAGCAGTACATTAGCACTAGCACTAGGGAGATGGCTTGCCTGTTAACCAAGAGGCCCCATCAGGGCCTGGAAGATTGTGCAGGACTTTGGGGGAAAGACGCGGTCGAAACAGCCGCCAACATATCCACGACAATGCTAAAGAACCAAGTATTTGCACAGCGGAAGCCATGATTGTAACAAAGGGAATGGAATAATGATCAACTCAATGCTTTAAGTGGCTGAGAAATCGAAGGGTGCGAAACCCTGGTCTGTAGTGATAAAAGAAGTCTTCATGTTGAAACATCGATAACATGACAACTCGAAAAGCTGAGCGCATCACATTTGCCAGTGTGCGGAGCATACAACCAGATATAGAAACCCGGCATAGTCGTTCCAGACGTCCATGTGAGAAATTTCAGACTTCGTGAGTGGTCCTGAGAACTCACGCTGGAGATTCGGCCTAGCATTTGTCAAATCGATTACGCCCCGGCCCTTTCGTGTGTTCGGAATATGATTGGGTGCAGAATGTCTATGGGTCAGCTTGTGTTAGTTTACCACCCATTCTATACACCAGAAGAGTCAAGAAGCACCCGAAATATCGCAATCATCAACAGAGTTACTTTGGCGAGGAACCAAACAACGCGTAAATAGGCGGAAGTTCAAACTCTTTGTCGTTCGCTCTCTCTGTCGTTGTTTAGACTTAGAGTAAAGACATATGGAGAATTCTTCATCCACTGACTCCGACTCGGAAATGATCAAACTAAGATAAGCAGAGAGTATGCATTGCGCATTTTATATATAGCGCAGGCTGAAAGCTAGTTGGGTAAAAGTGCAGAGCACTTCTCTCCCCTACCCTTGATCTAGCCTGCCGTCAATAATTGGTGTCCGAGCACGCTGCGATACCCAACCCTTAGGAGCCGGGCGACGCATCAAGCGGGCGAGGACACCCAGAAACTAGGAGCCAGGCAACGGCCAAGATTCAGCCATGAATTGAAATGACTTGATCTCATTAGATAGCACTATATTGCGTTGAATATGGCAAGAAAAGGGAACTCAACCCTTTGCCAGCTCTCAAGTTTGTTAAAAATTGTCACTTTTATAGCTCTAGCTATATATTTCTGTATTGCCAGGCTAGGGCATAAATTATAATGGGATAGCATCATTACAGAGCAAAGATTGTGTTTCATAACTTTGAGTGGACAGTTGGACTCAGCTCGAGCTGAGAGGCTTGAACTGAATGTTCGAGATCGATATTTGAGAGCATATGATGCGTCCCGGGCTGGGAGAAAAATAAAGCATATTCAAATAGTATATCTAATAATGTAAACAGGCGCGAGGACATGAGGAGTAAAAAAGGTGCGCACAAGTCAGAAGACTTAAAAACTACGGCTTCGTATTAAATCTTATCATGCACGAAGCCTTTTCATACAAAGGTTAAAACGTTAAAGTGCATATTAGACTATACATATGTTCCTTGGCAGTGAGAAGCGGGTTCAAGGAAAATAGCTCAATGATCATTAATAAATTCTCACATGGCGTGGGTATGGGGGCAACAGAATGAACTTGCCTGGTTTTGCGCGCAGTAATGACTTGTGAGTAGGACCCTGCGGAAAACACCACATGAGGCATTTAGTATCAAAGCTAAAGCTTAAAGCAAACCTTTATATGATATGTAATTTTTCAGTGGGTATGGATAGCATATGCCGCAAGTATGAACCACACACTTGGGCGCAGTGTTTGAGGCTCACACATAATTAGGCCCTGAGCACACAATATGAGACATATGTCATACATTGCACGAGGCCTGAGGAAAGAGAGGCGGGGGAGAATTTTTTGTTTTTGTTTTTTGTTTGTTTTGGCTTGTACACGCACAACACAGCACACAAGGTATAAGGAAAAATAAGGCATAAAATATGTATTTTAACGTGTATGAAAGAGACACAGCACGGGGCGCAAGAAAATAGATCATGTAATTTAACATGTACGAGCACGACGCTGGCCGAGGCATAAATCGAATTTTAACGTGTGCGCCCACGGTGTGGGGCGCGAGGTATAATCCTGTACTTTAACGTGCGCGAGGCATGAGGCATAAATCGTGTATTTTAATGTGTACGACCACGGCCCCTGGCGTAAGGCATGAATCTTGTATTTTAACGTGTACGAACACGGCGCGGGATGCGAGGCATAAATCGTGTATTTTTAACGTGTATGACCACGGCCCTTGGCTTAAGGCATAAATCTTGTATTTTAACGTGTACGAACACGGCGTGGGACGCGAGGCATGAGGCACGAAGTAAGGCATTCGACACCAAGACGACGGGTGGAGGATGAAAGGTGCAAAAACATACCTTTTCAAAATGCATTAGCTTGTCCAATACATGGGGGGTAGCGTTGGTTTCTTTTTCCTTCAACGGGTTGATGTGAGAGTATGATATGCCATGTCGAAAGGAATAAGCACGACGAGATATTGGCATGGCACAAGGGGGTTTTCCTCTGCAAGGAAAAATATCAGCTTTTGTGGATAGTTTTAGGTGACGTACATTGGCCAATCTGTGAAGGTATGAGATCCGATGATAGTGAGAAGTATAAGTATTCCGAGAGTTTGACGCGACGCATGCAATACCCCTTACTCTAGGAGCAAGTTGGAAAACCATTAGAAAAACAGCAACTGCCAGATCATGAATCGTCAGGGAGCAGAAGTAGCAGGATTGATGATGTGTGACGTGTCTGCATTTGACAGTGATTCTAGCATAAATTTTGGAAGAGATCTGGAGCTGCTTTCGGCATGCTATTCGCGATTATCTTGGGGTGGAGGAACGATGCGGACGAAGGGTTGAAGACACAATCAGATGGGCTGTGTAGGTGACAGCAACTAGTCACAAGGTGACTGTGCAAGGGAAACTAAGCCGAGATTCCGCCGAAGACTGAATTCTAACTCTCCACTCGTACCTCGTTGCGCGATAGAATGGTAAATTTGACATGGCATTGGCGGCACCACTATTTCTTACTTAAGTCATAACTTTATATAACTTGAACTTGTACGCTCGACACAGGAATTTCCACGCCTTCGTTGTCCAATATACTAGGATGCACTTAGCTCGCTTTACTGAGTATAAGAGGAAGGGTGGGCAGAGTACTCGTGGCGTTCAGGTTCGGCGTGGCAATCCCAGTCATTTGCCAGTAAATATTCTTGTCACACAGCGAGAACTCCAATTTGTCCAACAGGAGAGCCAGGACGACCTCTAAAAAGAAAGAGACGAAGATATTAAGATTTGTCCTTTACTAAATCATGGGAAACCACTTACTCATTTCCAGCTGCGAGAATTTGAATCCACTTGGGGGGGAAAGATTGATCAGTCGTGAAGCTAGGTTTTGTTTTGTGAAAATGAAAATTAACGTACATGCACGCCCTTCCGCCTCCAAGAAATGTCAAGCTGAAGGGTAAATCATCAGTTATTGTCACAGCCAACATAATATATGTAGATTATCCTTACAGGTGAGAATAGACTCCAGGAATTTTTGCGTCAACGAGTGTCTGAGGCAGGGGGTTGAGCCATCGTGAAGGTTTCCATTCGCCAGCGTCAGGTCCCCAAAGTTCAGGGTTCGTGTTCGCATTAAGGATAGAGACATAAACATCGGTGCCTTTGGGAACTAGAATTTCTTTGATATCTTGACCATCTTGGCCCCTGACTGGAGTGGACAAAGGCAACAAGGCGTCTTGACGAGCACTAATCCGCAGGATTGTCAAGATACAGATATATTTCATGAAAGTAAGCTCCTGAAAATGTACGCACACTCTTATAACGGTTGACACCGGAGGGTAACTACAAGTGAAGGGCAAAAAGTCAATCAGAGAAGAGCGCTTCAGAGATATTAGGCGAAACAGCTCTACTCACAGGCGCAGGGTTTCCCTACAAACAGCATCGAGAAAAGGTAGAGATGCCAAAGTGTCGTAGTCAATGTCTTGACCTCCATTTGCCTTGCGCGCATTCCGGATTTCTTCTCTGACCTTTGCTTGTACGTCTTTGTGTTGGGCTAAGAGATGGAAGGTACGCGTCAAGGCTCCTGACGTTGTGTCCGTGGCAGCGAAAGTAAGGGAGCTGTCAGGGAACTTCAGTAAAAAATATCAAAGAGGTGAAAAGAAGAGAAACCTACGTGACTTGTCCCAGGAGTTCTTCTTCTGATAGCTTGTCATCGTCTTCTGCTTTCATATTGGCCTTGACTGTATTTTCATATTCAGTAAGAAATAGTAAACATGCAGAGTAAATCCCAATTCCAACTGACGCAGTATGCTGATGATATCTTTACCCCTCCCAATTTGTGCCGCAAGAGCATCGTCGCCTTTCTTGATGGCTTCCAGTTTCGATTCATAAATTTCTACAGACGTTTCGTGCATTGTATCAACAATGTCTCGAAAGTGCTTGACTGCTTTGGAAGGCCAATGGTCCACTATCCATCTTCTAAATTTGGCTGACCCAATGCTTGTCACATAGGGAATTACCGATTGTACGGCGACGTTATTCTCTGACTGGGAAGGACTGTAGAGGCTCGGTCAACCACTCACGTACGAGTGAGTAATCAGGCACGTACATGAACTGCTTCGCAGCATTTGCGTATCTATGAGGCTTCGAGTTTTCAGTCAAGTCATCGAAAGTATATCCTAACCCAGTCTGGCCGATAAGTTCCAATGCTAGCCGTGTCATCCAGTCCATGATATCAATCTAAAGTGTGCGTTGAACAACCATGAACCTTCAATAAGAGGGAAACTCTTACTTCTTGAGGGCCATTCGCGACCTTCTGAGCAAGAACGTTTTCAACCTATATCAATAATTGGTGAAACATATAATCTGGCAGTCAACGCAATGTACTTTATGCGAAACTTCGTAGAATATCAAAACTAGAGACGAGGACAATCAGATAATATTCGTGGGGAGAGAAACAATAACCTACCCATTTCGCGCATATGATTAATAGAAAATACAGGGTTGAGCATCTTGCGCTGACGGCGATGCTTCTCTCCGATGGAGGAGAATATTCCCTCACCAAAGAAAGTTTTGTTCGTCCTTCAATTGATGGTCAGCAGAGAAAATGCATGGAAAGGAGACATAAAGTACGCCACAAAGCTATCTGTCTCATCCCATACAATAGATTGATCCTATTGTTAAAATCGTCAGTAATTTGATCTCAAAATTTCCCTTTTATGCAGACCTTGACCAAGATATGGTGCAAAGCCTTTGGGTCGAATGTATAAATCGCATCAGCCTAGCAATTGGGTTAGATTCTGTCGTATTCTCGTCCAGTTGTGTCTCTTACACCCAAGACACCTTTAATATGACTGATTGGGCCAACTAGAAAGAAAAAAAAAAGTCAGATTTAGGCAGGAATCAGCGTGTGTACATTTGTCTCACAGCTTGCCAACCCGCGATGATAGTCCCAAGCAGTAGTGTTTAGCATCTTTTGCAGATGCCCTGGGTTTAAGAGTCAGCCATGTATAGACTGTTGGTAGGACAAGCCTTGCCTGTCATCCACGAAGCTCCGTCGGGGCCTGGGAGATTATACATGGCATTCGGGAAGAGACGAGGGCGAATTATCAACCGCCAACATGTCCAGGAGAATATAAGAAAGACTAGAGTTTCAGAGAACATTGATATCAGTGAGTGAATTGTAATGAAGAACGGAATAGAACGATAATCACCTCGACTTTATACTTCTTTGGAGTCAATGCATCTCTTGACTGAAGCAATAAGGAAACCTCCGTAGCGAAGTGACCACAAAATAAAAATTATGCCAAAGGCCCGGGAGGTAACATTTTTGGGAACAGAAGGCGACTCGGCAGACTTTTCGAAGACCTTCATGGGAGGATTACTGACTTTACAAGCGGTATTATTTGTCAAATCAATCATCTCTCGGGCCTAATTGCGTAAATATCGCTTACGAACTCATTTGCACGTCGCAAGACAGTTTGCCGCTTTCGAATAGAGATTAGGCGTCGAGACGGCATGGAAGCAAGTAATGTGTGAGATGCAGGTAAAGAATAAGAATTCTCGTTTAGTGGAACCAATTTACTGACGCGCCACTAGACGCAGAGTTACCTGTTTTGTCCCGAAATATGTAAAAAGAATACAAAAAACACATCGACCTGATCTTACATAATTTAACCAGAAACATGCAAAAATAACGTGTTTGGAGTATCAATTCTGGACACTATTTGCCAGTACATACCAGGTTTCTACCCAAATTATGTAAAATCAGGTCGATGTGTTTTTTTGTATCCTTTTTACATATTTCGCGACAAAACAGGTAACCCTGCGTGTGACAGACTCACGACTCGAAGACGCGAGGAACCAAATAACGCGTAAACAACTCGTAATAAACGCGGTCGTGCTACACTCGCGACCACCGATTTTTCTGTTTACATTTTTACCTCTTCGGAAATGTCTGAACAAATTCCATCGGCCCCAGGCCTATCTACCCCGATGACAGAATCTTACACGTACCACTCACCAACACCGACAGCAGAAGGACCTTACATTCTTGGTGTCGATGAAGCTGGCCGAGGACCAGTCTTAGGGCCACTTGTATATGGAGTAGCGTACTGTCCTGAATCATACCAGGAAGAAATGGAACAGCTCGGATTTGCCGGTACATCATTTCAGCACAATAAAACGCTTCCAGACATGAAAACTCATCCTTCCTAGATTCAAAAACTTTGAATGCGGCTACAAGATCTGGCCTGCTTGACATCCTTAGCTCGGATCCACCAAACTTGGGGTGGTCTGTAAGAGTCATTAGGTATGACCCATGCAATTATCTCCTGTTAACATTCGCTTAATTTTAGTAAGTCCCCAGGCGATATCGAGCGGCATGTTACGCCGTCCACCTACAAATTTGAATCGACAGTCAGAAGATGCAACAATTCTCTTAATACGCGAAGTGCTCGCCAAGGGAATCAAGCTATCGGAGGTAAGCAAGCACGGAACCTCGTCTTACTGTTAATGATAACTAACATACCTAGGTTTATGTCGATGCATTGGGAACGACGACCACATACGAGAAATACCTATCATCCTTATTCCCTGGTATAAATTTTACTGTAACAACAAAGGCAGACTCCAAGTTCAAGATTGTCGGAGCAGCAAGTGTGGCTGCGAAAGTAACGAGAGACGCTTGTGTCGAGGGATGGCATTTCGAAGAAGCTGTGGAAGGTTCTGAAGCTCCGTGGACCTCAGGTCTTGGCTCGGGATATCCATCTGGTAAGAACTTTGACTACTTTGTCTTCTCGCAGCTCAGGCAAAAAGCTGTAGATCCAAATACCCAAGCATGGCTCAAGACGGCAATCGACCCCGTCTTCGGATTTCCCAAAATTGCGCGTTTTTCGTGGAACACCGTGAAGCTTCTTCTAGACAAAAGTGCACATGCAGTAAAATGGTAAAGTTTATATGAAGTTAGTTTCAGTGTCTTTCACTCAATCCAAATCTCACAGGACCGATGACGGCCAGGCTTCTTTGGTGAAAGCCTTTGAGGGCGCACAAGGTCTTGACAAGGGACGCTGTTCGGTAACAAAAGATTTGCACATCAGGAGTGTAGACAGGTTGTAATACACTTGGCACCTTCATTCTCCTTTCTTACTAATGTTTTACCAATCGCATTTTTATATAATTCATCCTGAGTCTAACTAACGGAAATGTAGGCCACAACCTAGTTGTCAGCACTTAAGAGGCGGGGCCCGCATTTACGTACTGAATTATAGACCTACCAGGCCTCAAAATATATTACAGAGATGCATACAATACGACATTGACTGACAGTCATTGATTTATCGGGGTATAATGATTTTCCAGATCTCTACCGCCTTTTGGAGGGCGGAGAACCCTGAGCTTCTTCGCCAGCCTTGCGTTTCGTTCCCAGTCCAATGGTGACTTTGGCACGATCTGAAGGCACTGGCGTCCCCCCTTGCGAAGAGGTTTCGACAAATGAGGATGATATACGGGAGAATCCAGCTTTTGGAGCTGGAGAGGCTGACGTAGAATGAGCTGGTGTGATTCCATTAGATGTCAGATTGAGCTGAGGGGCTGGGACGGTCATGAAGCCTGAATCTGCGGGTTGTTGTTGCGCGTTCTTGCTCTCCTTTTTCTTCTTCGTCTTCTCAGTCTTGCCCTTTGCCAGAGGCTGAGCATCAAAGAAGTCCGCAGCTTGAGGTACCGCACTAAAAAATCAAATATCAGAATGGAATTATTACGGAGATTAATTGTGCTGGAAATGCATACCCTCTGTTACCAACTGAAAGGACGAAGTGCGCCTGCCCAGCCTTCTCTTGCCTCATCTGGAACGCTCTATTCATACTCAGAGGCGTATCGCCACTGACCATAGCTTCTTTCTTCTTTTCTTCAGCGATCTTCTTCAAACGTTTCTCTGTCTTCATCTTGCCTGACCCCTTTCCATGGAATTTATGCGAAAGAGCTTTCCATGCTTCCTTTGCGCTTAATGCACGACCAAACTCGTCGTAATACACAATGTTGACATCCGGCTTGTAATTTTTGAATGCCTCCATGGCGTCACGAGCTTCCTGTGCTTCACGCATTCGGTTCTCGTACTCCCTTTGTGCTTGATCTTTATTTGCACCGCGAGACTGTAGGCGCTCGAGTTCTCTCTGAGCAACCTTGCGCCTTTGCTCGGCCAGCCAGAGATCCCTCTGTCTCTGAGTCTTTTCACGTTCTAATTGATCAGCACTAGGCTGGGCAAGGATACCTTGCTGTCGGAGGATATTGAGGGTAGACGCCAGACCTGTACTGAAAGTTTGTTCGCTCGCAGTTCCGACTTCGACTTCTGTGCCAGCTATCTGTTCCTCTGCCTCAGTCTTCTTCAGGGCTTCTTCGATGTCGTCCAGCATGCCCATGTCATAATCCTCGTCCTCTTCCTTGACTCGAACTTCTCCTGCTTCCAGCTCGTCCAGAGCAACATCTCCTGGAGCCATAGACGCATCTCTTGACAGTGATCTTGGACGAGAAACCTCTCTTTTTGGTTCGGATAATGTAACTTCCTTGTGTTCACGTTTGGGCTTCACGATAGGATTGTTTCCGACGGCTTGCACAAATTCCGATGTTTCATCGAACGTTAGTCCACCATCTTCTTCGTGATCCGGATCTTCAGTCTTAATCATCAATTTGTTCTCTTCTTCTTCTTCCTTAATGCGTTCCTCTGCAACTAAGAGAGAGAGAAACAAATCAGTCACCAACAAGAGAATGATACTTGCGCAAACATACTCTTTTTTGCAAGCTCTTCAGGAGAAACCTTTTTGGCCTTATGGAGCTTGGCTTTTCGTGAACGAGCCAACGCTGCTTGCAACTCATCGTCATCGACGAAATTTGCGTCGAGGTTTCGTTCTAGAGAAACGACGGGTTGATCAACATCCATGGCGTCACCTGTAAGCTCAGCATCAGCAGGTGCACGGCGACTTGGTCTCTTCTTCTTTGTCTAAGGACGCGCGTAAGATTAACAGATTTAGATAGTTATCCACCACTGACCTTCGGTTTCTTGAAACCGATGTCGCCCTCTTGAATATAATCTGCGGTTTCGATATTCTCTGGGATAAACAATCAACACAGAACATCAGCTAGCCACCGTTAGACTTACTGGCATAATCTATCGTTAGAAGAGATTTATTGAGGGAGGCAGCAGTCTGCAATTTTTGTTCTTCCTGTTGTGCTTTCTTTCCGAAGGTCGAACTTCCCAATCTGAATTCCTGAAAGCCGGTGAAAACAGTAAAATGATACATGTTACAGGACTTACTGAGTGTCGCGGACCTTCTAACTCCTCATCGTACTTTGCAAGAATCGAGCGCTTCATAAGCCCTTGATTGCCCTCCTTAAATTCGTCGTCATCGTATCCCGTATATGCGCGCTTCTTGATTTTTAGGTCCAAACGTTCCTTTAACCTCTCCTCTTCTGCCATTTCTACGTTCTGAAGTTCATCCTCTGCCGGGCATACATTCAACTTGCAAACCTTTTGAATATCAAATAAAATCTTACCTTCGTTATCAAGAATACGACTATCTTTGAGGGTCAATATCTTGGCTTCGCCTTCGTCCAGCTCATCGAAGTCATGGCTAACCTTAAGGCCGACAAGATCACCTAACAGTGACCTATAAGATTCTGACTTTTCTAAGCAACAAAATAGTAACCCACGTTCAGTGTAATCTTCTTGAATTTCTTTGTCTCTGTTTTCTAACTCTTGCTGCCGTTTCTTGGCAAGTTCCTTCTCTTTCTTCTTGTTCCGCTTGATCCACTTCAGAGTATCGTCCACGTCGTCCTCTGCATCACCCAGAGTTGCTCCTTTCAGTGATGCATGGAGCTCTCGTCGATTCCGCACCCTGTCGAAGCAATACACATGAGCATCTGAGTATGTTTAAGATGCATGTTTGGGTCTAATACACCCAAAGGGAAAAGATAATGAAGCGATGGTAATGCGCAAAAGGAAGGCAAACTTACTTGGCTATTTTATCCTGAATTCTCCTGAAACACAGTACACCATACCAATTAATAATGGCAGAAGATATAAAGGTATAGACCTTACTTTGCATCGCGATCTTTGGCCTCTTGTTCTCGTAACTTGGCATAATTGCTCTCCGCTTCTTGATCCTTGTCTGCAGGAGCTTTGTCGTCCGTCAAGGGCTTCAGACCAAGAGAAATACGAATCTTGTTGGTCTCCTCCAAGCTGATACTCTCTTCCATAGACATACTGCTGGTTTCTATAAGGTGTAAGCGTTGAGAGTAAAAAGGACTTAGTGGTAACAGGACAAGGAATAGGACTACTTGACGCTGACCTGCACTTTGCTCACGAAATTATTACGTAATCACTCATCCAACGTTGTTCCCCGACGACGCGCTTCGCCACAGTTGGACGTCCACAATCCCTGTTTCTCGAAGAATGGCTTCCATTATTTCTCCATTCCGCAACTCATACCGATATTTTGTGAGTCAAATGACACAGTAGCATGAATGACTACTGTAGAACTAATGGTTATCGTTTTCAGCAACGTCAAGCACATGAAAACCCGGTCATCTTCTACTCAGTAATTATTGGCGCCATCGGCCCCGTCATGGCCATAGTCGTCCCTCCCATCCGCGAACGTCTTGGGTACAAACCGGCTGAGATGATCCCAGCTTCATACCCATGTGCGTTTTCTTTCTCTACCTCCTGACTTCAGGCTTGACGCTAGTCAATAGTGCCTAACCGCCCAAGAAGACCAACTGTTGGATATGAGGACCCCTAGAGGATTTTGCCTAGATTAAACGAGTTAACCTCAAACATGTCATAGAAGTATAATCAAGACTAGGTTCTCAACCAGTCCTTGGGTAAAACGAATAGAACACCAACAACTGCATTGCCTACTTGAGTTTAAGGCTCTTCTCATTTCTGTGCGGGATTGGGTATTTCAGATTTCTCCACCATGAAATGTCAGTCTGCAAGGCTCCGAAGCAAACTTTTACGCTCTTTCCCAGGTGAGCCATCTTCGCGGCCCAGAATCTTGGTGTGGACAACTTCACTTGTGCAAAGGGATACATTTGTCACGATTTCCGCAGCTACACACGTCGAAGTACTTCGTCAAGCTGCTTCGGGTGCAATCCAATTCTAACCATTCAATTACTGAACCTGTTGGTTTCACGATAGGTCTCAGAGGCCCACCATCGTGTTCAGCTAGGAATATCAATCTCTGTTAAGGGACCAAATTGGTCTTGTTCTGTGATCAAGTTATGTGTGTGCTTTCTTGGCACCACGCGTATTGAGGACACCCTCGTTTCGGCTATCTACCCGCGCTATTTTACGAAGGTTGCGTGAGTGCATTATGTTCGAGGCAAGGAAACCAATGTACCACACTATACATTTAACACCCTGCTTTACTCCGTGATGGCAACGACCTCTATGACCATCTCTCGAAGAGGTGCATCACGCTGAAATTCCCTAGTTGAATGTCGGTTGTCGTATATCGGCGTATCTGCGAAGAAGGTAAGCTTAATTTTCGACTTCGACGTCATTAGGTTTTCTCAGATATGTTCTAAGATAAGATTTCCCTTCAAATGCCTGCGAAGAGCCGTCAGGATGGTCAGTCAAATCCTTAAATTAAATGAAGAAGGAACCATCAACAAGTATCGCAAAGTATGTATGTATGTATGTATACGTGAAACAAACTGTATGTGAGGCAAGTTTTACGCAGTTATGGTATGACTGCACGCGTGTGCAATTAATCATATAGGAACTTCACGCTTGCGCTTTGTCGGATATCCCTATTCCTAACGTTATGAGAGAGTCGAAGGCGTCCCTACTTATCACGAATTGGTTTGCGGTTCAGCTGACACCCATTAACAATTTCAGTCTCGTCGATGCACTTCCCCAAGAATACTTGTCTTTGTGATTTCATTATGCGAGCTCTTTAATCGGCCACCCGAAACCGCCACAGTAGATACTAACGTGGGCCGTACGTTGACATTTTCAATACAGGAACGTAAATGTCGAAAGGTCAACTACATATCTTCTCTGCAACACGCTTGCCACCCAACCACAAGTTCCTTAATTCCGACAGCAATAGTTCTTACCGTACTATCTCATCGATTCAGCGCCGGCCGCACTACATCACAGGGATCCTAGAGAGACATCACTTTTGTCGGCGCGTCAAATCCAGGTTCCCACAATTCCAGAAAATCCCCGGGTTCTGATTTGACAAATGGTCAAATGACCCTTGAAAAATGACGGGGAATCGAAAGGAATTTTTGATCCAGCTTTGTTCATCTCTCCCCGGAAATATATTTCAGGCACGGGTGCTATATTGCCCATATGCGCCTAAGAAATTCTCTCTTTTCTTTCTGTTGTTTCCATGTTATTTTGGATACAACCTTCATTGCGTTACTTTCTCTCAAGATAAACTGGCTGGAGATAACAGACCAGTTAACTTGGAGTTCAGTAGTAGTAGTACCTCGCAGTATATATGTACAAACCCGCCAATCAGGTTTTCCATTTCGAAATACCCCGCATTGATTTGCAAGCACATTCTCCACCGCTTATGCGTAATGCACGGGGAAGTTTATTCAGAGCGATTGCAATCATTTGCAATCCCCTCAGTCCTCAGAATCTACGTTCTGTACCAGAAAAGTAAGTTTGTCTCAGTTTTTACAGAAACCAAATTACAGTCTAAGCGTGCCCAAGTTTCTGTGTGCCCGTAAATTGCGAAGAAACTTGAAGTACCTTTTGCATAATACGAATAACACGAATCTCTCAAGACATTATGGTCACTAGACATATATGTGGACTCCCTCCCACATTACAGACCTTTAAGCGACCAATGGAGCTACATACACATGTACACCATATCCGTTGGTAAATTTCAAAGAAATTACATTCATCTTCGAATGTTTAAATCTCTGAACACTAAGATATCCTAAATGACGTTCTATAGTTACTGTCTTGAAATCTATCTCAGTGAAAACATAAAGCTTGACGGACGAATCTATTCATCAGCGGCCCTTGAACTATCCTCATTGGCAATCTGAGCGAGACAGGAGAATCCCAACGCGCTCCATTTGGTTCAAATCCCAAGCGTATATTTCAACATTTGTTTTTGATTTGTTTACGCAATTGAATCTCAGGCATCCATAATGTAGATTCATGCATCCGATGATAGCTCCCGTCTCATCGTAACAGTGTGTATTGGCGTGTGGGAGGTCATTGGATGTTTCCTATCGCGAACTTGAAATTCTAAAGATAGGCGAATGGTTCACTTATTTTATCACCAAGTCTACTGACATGTTCGTGTACAGCAGCATGATGGCGGAGTTCGCTTCCTATTTCCTTCAAGAAATAAATATGAACGGAACAAGATCCACCCTATCGATCGTCTATAAAGCCAGAGGAGTGCGTAGTGTACCAACACGACATTTTCTTGTCCCACCTGGTTTCGCAACCCACTTTCCTCTTCTCTTTGAAAGAGAAAGAACCTCCAGAGAAATATGCCAATGCCATTAGTTCACCTTCGGGATATACAGAAGCGCCCCAAAATCTTCACGATATGGGAGAAGACTCGCAATAGTGACCAGGTTCACTGGGCGATCGAGTGCTTTGCAGAGGCGGTAAAAAAGTTTCATGTATTCTCATATTGATTGAGGTCTGAGAATTTCTGCCGACATAGCTGGGAGTATTCTTTTATGTTTATTTTGGTCTCGGTTCGCAAGTGGGCTGGGTCTTTGGCAACATTATCGGGGAACAAGGTTTTTCAAGTACGTTGAAGCTCATGCTTGGGAGAATAACGAGGAGATTGACAAGTATTATGCAGGCATTTTGCAGATCGGTTTATCCTATGCCTTTGGGATTGTATTCGCCATTGCCGTGTGCGCTGGAACTTCCGGAGGCCATTTCAACCCCTGTGTCACATTGGCCATGGTCGTTTTCAAGGGGTTTCCTAAAGCGAGGGCAGCGCGATACGTTGTTGCCCAAGTATTCGGTGCTTTCCTCGCTACGCTTGTAGTTTACAACCAATGGAAAGCATTGATAGACCTATCAGAGGAAGGTCTTGCTCATGCTGGCAAGCTATCTTCCATGCAGTTCACGCCGAACGGTCCTGCTGGAGCATTCGCAAACTTCTTGTTGCCTGGTCAGACCCTTCCTCGGGCGTTCATGAATGAGTTCGTCAACGTTTGTATCCTTTCATCATTCCGAGAAATACCCCGTGTTGATCCTTTGGAAACAGTGCACCCTGCTCGCTATCATTATCTGGGCATGCCTTGATCCCACAAACGTACTTGTCCCACCTGTGACTGGTACATTCGTCGTCGCATTCGCCTAGTAAGTTCAATTTAAAAGTTCGACGAGCCCGACATTAAGAATTTGTAGTGCCGCTGCAATCTGGGGCTTCGCTTTACCAGGAGGTAACCATCTATCCACTCGGAGCCAGAAATAATGACCAATCTATTGCCAGTGTCCCTGAATGCTGCTCGTGATGTCGGTGCTCGCTTGGCGGCCATGGTAATATTTGGGATGGAAGGTAAACCAATTGGCTTAGAGATGTCCTTGCTTTCCTAATGCAATACATGTCCTGTAGCCAAAGGCACGTCCTTCTCTGCCATCTCGTCATTGGTGAATCTCCCAGCAACCTTGTTGGCGGTATTTATATACGAGTTCTTCATCATCGACTCTGACCGAGGTATGTGACATTCTGAGACCTAAACGCTATGCCTGACAGATGGTCGACATTTCTTTCTGTAGTCGTCACACCTGCTGCTCTCGAGTTTATCAATATTCACACTAATCACCGAAGGCACCGTCGCAAAGCGCACGTAGAAAGACGCAACAGTCGTGTGCAAAGCTTAGTCGATCTTGCCGACACATCTTCTCAAGAAAAACCTTCAATCAGCCACTATGAGCACGCTTCAGACGCTAGTCCCACTCACAATGCTGTTTAATCTGCAACAAGTTGCCATAACAGGGTTTTCAATGAATAATGACCTTGACTCAATGTAATATTACTTTTCTATTTCCCACTTCGAGTCAGTCATTGTTCTGAGATTGTCTTGTTCGTATGTGTATTTAGCGTACCTTGGACGGACGTTGTATTATAGAGACTCCGCATTAATAATGAACACGTTGTCTCGTAAGCTTGCAATGGATGCGCCCTTAACGTAGACTCGGAGTGCGAGTTTGCCATGGCGAATTGACAAATACTATGTTGATATTCGGTCAAATAAGAAAGAGTTGTAATAAAACATGAAACATACCTTACTTCCCAATCCTCAAGTTACTTTCTCTGCTCTACGTACCTTCTGTGTGCCTCCAATGCTGACAAGGTCAAGAATAAAAGGGTGGTCTTCCAATTCATTGAGAAGGCGGACAGGATGTCTGGAGTCATCAAGGGTTAACCTTTCCCCTCTATTGGATATCTTGCCAGAAATGCAGCGCCTCGCCGAAGATCAGGAAAAGAAAAGGTGAGACAGGATTGGTAGCCGAGCCTGCACTGGATAAAATTCTTCTTCTTGTTGAACAGTGCAGTAAGTTGTTCGAGCAAAAAGCGATGAGAGAGAGACTCAAGGTACTAAATAGCGTCGGTCGCCAGATTTGAAATCAAAGCACCGGTAATTCGATTACCGGTTCGCGAGAAAGCATGGACGACAAACAGACGCTTATGACGAATGCATCAACCGGAAGATAAATGTATAAGTAGTCCATTCTACCTTTGGTTCTCTCTACAGCAACCACCCATCTTAACCGAGGTAAATTGAAATCCCCATACCATATGTCTCGTCCAACCCACTTCAAACGTATAGTCCTTAATTCGCGGCCACAGGGCGACATTGAACCGGACACATTTCGCACTGAAATTGTTCCATTCTCTTCTCTTCCAAAGCCGGGCAAGGGCGAAGTGCTCATCCAGTGTACATGGCTCAGCTTGGATCCTGCCATGAGAGGGTACATCCGGGACGTTAGAAGCTATCTTCCACCGGTGAAAATTGGCGAAGTATGCAGGCATCCATTGCTTCAGACGCCCACATGCTGAACACTTTTTCGCAAAAGGTCATGCGCGCTCTTGGTCTCGGCGTAGTCATTGAGACAGGACCTGGTAGTAAGCTCTCTGTCGGAGACTATGTCAGTGGTCCATGGGGTGAGTGTTCAATAATACGCCTTGATCAAGAATAATATTCAACCGGTTACGCGAAGGGATGACGGAGTACGCCGTCTTCAAGGAGAAACATGTAGACAAGCTCAAGTGAGTGTCCGAATTTGCATTATTTGAAAAAGAAGGATTGAACGGTCTCTAGTCTTCTTCCCGGCGTTGAGCCGCTCGACTTCTTAAATGTTGTAGGGAGCTCAGGTCTTACGGCATATTTCGTACGTTCGAGATATCTAAATAAATGCCAGTCACTGACATTTTCCTACACCACATTTTTCCAGGGTCTAAAAAAGATAGGAGAGCTCAAGGCCGGAGAGAAATTAGTTGTTTCCGGAGCAGCAGGTTCAGTCGGTGCTATGGCCTGCCAACTTGGAAAGGCTGCAGGAGCCAAAGTTTATGCCATTGCAGGCACTGATGAAAAATGCCGCTGGCTGGAAACCGAGTTGGGCGTCGACAAAGCGTTCAACTATAAGAGTCCTAGCTTTCATGAGGATATAAAGAAAGATGTCGGATATTTGGACGTTTATTTCGATAACGTTGGAGGTTCGAGTCTTCTTATTTTCTTCCAGGATAATGACCATTTACTAATCATGTGTTAGGTGATATGCTGGACTTCCTCTTGACACGACTGAATAAGGACGCAAGAATTGTCCTGTGTGGTGCCATCTCAGCTTACAGTTCGTTCTGTTATTCAGTCCTTCCGTATAATCCTTTTTGACTGATATTGTATAGACGCGGCAAAGCCAAAAGGTCTTCAGAGCTATCTTAACCTCATTTCTCAACGAGCGAAGATTCAAGGCTTCATTGTGTAAGTCTTCGACTCTTGTAGTTGTTTGCAGCACCTGATACGCTGATCCCCACACAGCATGGATTATACTCCAGAATACCCCGCCGCTATTGCGGAGCTAGCAAAGGGCCTGAGCAGTGGCGCTATCAAACGCAAGTTCCACATTGTCGAAGGTGGTATTGAACAGGCACCGATAGCGCTCCCTATGTTGTTCAGCGGAGGAAATACCGGAAAACTGTGCGTTTTGAGATTTCACAATCCTATTTTAAGTGACTGACTGCGGCGTCTTGCAGGGTGGTCAAAGTTTCCGAAGAGCCGAAAAGCCTGAAGGCAAAGGCGAAACTCTAATTATTTTTCTGCATCTATCATCCTCCTTGTTTCTAGCTTTCTTATTCCCATGTAGATTCATTGCATTTGAGCCATGAGTATATCGCCTAAGATCCTTGATGGCACATTCAAAATTGTGTTCATTTCCTTTTGTCCACTGCATCACACATGGAGCTCTCTCCTGGCACGTTCAAAAAAATCAGAATAAGAAATACAAACTCCATTTACTTTGCCAGTCTGATCGTTTTGTGGCCGGAACTTCCTCGTTCGGTATCTCGGACTTGAAAAGAGTTGTGAATTCAAAACTAACTGGTAAAGTGTATGTCATTGAGAATGGCGAGGCCATTGTCGGGATAATAGAAGGGCGGCGGGGTGTACAAATTTACTGAGCTTGCCAAGACATCGGCGCTTACTGGTCCGATATTTTCAAGTTGTTGTAAGAAATGAGTGAGAAGATTCGTGGTTCGAGCACCTGTTTTATTTGTTGAATACCCAGCTTAAGCAATAAGCCATGGCGAAAAACTAAATCGAATCACAAAGAGAGCAAAGCTACGCGGTCTGAATAAGCGCACTTTTAAATATTTCTTCATCCTCCATGTTCTGCACAACGAAATTCAACGGTGATTGTAGCCTGAAGATAAAAAAGACGGCGAACAGATCGAAGATGCTACCAGTTCTCGAGCGTGGTGAGTATTTGCAGTGGATGACAGCTTGTCGAGTGGCCATGATGTACGCATCTGGGAAGAACAGGATTAAAGTCTGGCGGGAGACTTGTTGTCTCTGGAACGCCAGGTTCAGTCGCCGCTATAGTCTGCCAAGGAGCCAAAGTTTACGCTATTGCAGGCACCAATGAGAAACATCGGTGGTTTGAAAATTAAGTGGAACGTCGAAAAAGCCTTCAACTATAAGAGTCCTATCCTCGAGATTGCCTTTGGATGAGTATTCCGATAACGTTGGAGGTCTAGGACATCTCATTTATTGGGAGAGCCTTTTGACCTCAACCTTCCTTGACGGCGGTAGGTCCGCCATAGCCTACTGTTATACCGAGCTCCAACCACCGCCTGAGATGCGCAGATGCATACAATGTTTAGTGGTGACATCGCATGGATTCAGGGCACGGCAGGGGCAGTAAAGTTTACTCAATGCTCTTGAAGAATTGCAGTTCGCCCGAAGAGATTCGCCGTGTTGCGGAGGTTCGAGGATCACATTGCTCCGAGACTCTTTCCGTGGAGATTCAACTCTTCTTATTTTCTTTCGAACAGACTGATATGGTGCGCGGTGTATTGCTTAACGTCCTTGAATATGGGTTCTCCCCAATCCCCAGTCGATCTTCCAGGTTCAAGCCAACGGATTTGGAAGCCCCAACCCGGTGTTCATATTCCGTGCGAAGCCAGGACGAGATAAAACTCCTTCATTTTACGTTTATCATCCTTCGCGGTGAATCATCATCTGAGAAATAGACTTGAATATTTTTCATAAATTTCGGTTGTCGTGCAAAAATTATGGTCGCCGTTGCGGTCACTGGTAGAAAAGCAGAAAATACTTCTTTTGGGTCTGGACCCATGCGAACACGTGGGGAATGATGGCATGTGATAAATTAGGCTTCCCCAAAGTCGTCAAGAGAAATTACCGTCAGACACTCCATCGCCTCGACATCATCTTCCATACGGACTTCTGCTACTTCTTTTTTTTTAAATCAGGCAAAGGAAAAGGCGCATATCTTCACTCAATGCCTACCACGAAATCCGCTTCAGGCTCACAAACACAGTGCGCTTCGAGCGCGAGCTCTAGCGCGTTGAAATCTAGTTCCGCGGGCGGTCCTCGCCCACACGTACCGGGGGTAGGTACAACAGGAACGACGACGATGAAGAGGACGAAAGTGCGGCATGTACCATGGACAGAGCATACGCTGCGACAACTGAAGCTGGTGCTCCCTGGTGCAGCCATCACATATTACTTGGGGACTTTAAATGACTTTTGGGGTATCTTGCAAGGCACTGGAGGTGCATGGGCACGGTAAGCTTGTTTCTATCTCCTTACTTTAAACAACCATCTGACGCTGACTTATCTCTCACCCCACGTTTTACTTTTGTCGTGCAAACCTTTTGGACTTGAAATTAAAGCTTTGCTGGATTTGGCGCTTCGGGTCTTGGGTTTTTGACCGTCGCCCTATTTCTTTACGTTCTCCTAATGCCATGGCTTACCGGCGAAGAACCCAACGTATGTCTTACTTTTTAATGTCTTGATGATGTAAGTATTGACTGGCATAAAACTAGTATCAGACATGGAGAGAATCGGGGGTACTATCATCTGTGATACCTGTGGGCCTTTTACCCCGATCTGTTATGCGTCTCGGGCTCTCATACTAAATTCCTAGGTCCTGACTGGTTCTATCGTCGTTGGATGGCTATTAGCTGTCAGCACCCTGGGTCTATGGTCACCTCTTGGTTACATCAAGGGCACTATTGGAGGTATGTGCTATGGGCACCAATCCTTCTGACATTCTTTAACAAGTTATCCTCTGCCCAGTGTCCGCTTTCTACGCCCTCACCTTTGGCCTGCTTGGGCTCATTCCTGTACCTCGAGTCAGGCAGAAGACGAAGCTATGACCCTTCTTCCGAACCTTTGTATCACATGTGTGTCGACCGACCTTTTCCAATTTCAATTCACCTGTCCAGACATCATACCATTTATCATAAATCATCATTGACTCCTTATACCGGAACGGACGATAATACATCACGATATCATGAAGCAGAGGCGCTGTATAATAATATATATTCGCCCATGTAACTCAATTGCATCTTTCAAATTTTCAACTTGTATAACCTACTGCGGGGAAAAGAACCGGAGCAATGACTTCACCGCTAATTAATGACACCACGTGATCGTACGGACAGGATGATGATGTCCGTCGCCGGCGTAGTGATTGCGTTCAGAGACGGCTCATTATGCCATCGCCACTTTCTTTCTTACGCTGACTGCGCTTTTCTCCTTAATTTTAATCTTTCATCAATGTACGGAGGATACAGCAGCCCACCGTTGACCAATAACCCTTTCATTGCTGATACAACGACCGGCGCTATTAGTTCCCGGTTCCCTGATCTTTCATCGCCGCCTCATCTTCAACAACAGCAACAACAATATGGGTCGCAAGGCCAGGGCTGGGGAGATGGGTCAATGATGGGTGGTGGTACACCTAGTGGATATTCTCAGCAAAACCAAGGGGTGTATCAGCAACAACAATATCCTCAGCAAGGCTACGGACAACCACAGCAACATCAAATGAGCATGAGCGCCGGAATGGGTGGAATGGGCATGGGGGGCGGCTATCTATCGAGTGGGTCGTATCCTTCTCACCAGCAACAGACCGGAGGATCCCACTTCCAGCCTACGAGTTCCTTTGGCCAACAACTTGCCTCTCAGGTTCCCATCAGTGGGAGCAGCTATTCCTACCTCCAGGGCGGCCAGCAACAACAACAACCTCAGAATAGCTCGTACAATCCAGCACAACAGCAGCTACACAGCAATCCCGGATATGTTGCTCAATTGGATCCATACGGACCTCTGACTCAAGGCTGGGATGGAAGCAATAATCAACAAATGCAACAACAGCAGCAACAACAATTTGGAACTCCCGGTATGATGCAACAGGCCAATTCCTATACTGGACTTCCCGTCTCAGGGGGGCTTCAAAGCTCATACGGTACCTCGCCAGCTGGCGAACCGCACCCACGAGACTACATCCGGACTCACAAGGGAGAGATAGAGGCTTGGGATAATTTCGCATGGAAACAGTTCCTCGGCTCTTTCGAGGCACTCATGAAATCATGGGAATCAAGAAAAACTGAATTGGCTGGCAGATTAGATCAGCTGAAAGCAGAGTTGAGTAGAGGCCTTGGGTATGGTGATGCGACTTATGTAGGTCAAGTACAGTTGGAGGGTTCAAGGATAGCCGGTGTATGTCATCTCCTACTTTGCCTTCTTTCTATATTGTTTATTTTATTTGATGTACCGTCATATAGCTCCAGAAAGAAGCCGAAGAAAATTTTGGTGTGTTCTGACCGGCATTTACATTTTGATCTCATCTGTAACTGACTATGTTAACTTAAATAAATATTTTAGATTCTGTCACTGCGTCAACCTTTCAAATGCGAGAAGTTTTCGAAGGATATCGTCAGTCAAGCGATTTGGCAAGCAAGAGCCGGGTACGAGAGGCAACAAATGCAGCTTTGCATGCTCTGCCTGGGTGGCCCCAGCCATATTGATTTAGATTTATCTCGTTGCATCTTTCGGAGTCGCTTGCCGGGTAACGAATGTATACAATCTATTTACAATGTTTCTTTAACCTTTCTCTACTTGCTTTCGGTTGGCTAGGATGTACTTCAATGTAACAATCTTTTCTATTTCTCTGGTTGTCAGGTTCACGATGTTCAAGTAGCGTTCTATTTGTATAGCGCTATACCTCATCTATTTCACTGTTGTGCCGTAAATTAAATATTTATCCTCTTAGCTTTGGTTGGATGAGATTCTTATGCGGAAAGGAGCGTTTTGAAACGTATACTTTCGCATTACATACCATCAACAACGATGAAGACGTTCTATATGCGCAACGGATACAAAAAATTTGCGTTGGCACCGTTGTCATCTTCTGTAAGGCACATTGGCAGATTCCATCTAAAAGCGGTTTATCCTCCTGCTTTTGATGCCATTCCTTTTCAACAATCATCACATTAAGAAATTTACAGCATTCTATCAAGGGTCCAATTCAATGTGTAGGAAGTCTACCGGCAAGCCGCACTAAGAATTATGTCGTCGTCGTCATGTAAGTCGGTTGTACGCATCAAAAACTTGTTTTCTATCTTAAGGCCCACTATAAGCCTACTATGTCCTAAAGCATTATCCAGTCCGCCTCAAATCCATTGAATTGCATCATACCGCACCCTACATTATTTTCCCCAAATATTTTGTGTTCCTGCCAGCTATGAGGCACGCCTTTTCAAAGAAAGCCACTTTGCTATTTGTTCAGCCCCGACACCGGACGACCTGTCAAAATTTATACACTCCAATTCACCAATCCATTTTACATTGCATACTCCAGCGCCTGTTCTCCATTGTCCTTGTCCAGTGGCTGAGTTGTCTCGTTTCGTGAGGGCGTGACCGAGGATCGTGTAAAGTACTATACTGTAAAAGCATAGAAGAATGTCAAAAACGTGCAATGGGTTTAACGAAGACCCCCTCAAAAGAGTCGGTGCCACGACGAAAATCAATCTGAACACTTGTCGCCGTTTACACGGGGTCGGCGGAGAGAGGTTGTAGAACGTTAAAGAAAGGAAGAATCTAAGAACAAATCCCGGGAAACTTGCGATTCGTAGGATCCTGTGGGATCCACCCGCCCTGTAGACCTCTCTGGTAGCTCCATTCGTCCGCGTTCTCAGCCTGTTATAAAAGAGAGTGGAGAAAGGTTGCGTCAGCAAATTAAGTCAATATAGTTCTATCGTAGACGAGCAGCATGCAGATAAGAATGATACCACGCAAAAAACACCCGAAAGATACTCTGGGTGCATAGTAGTGAGCAAGGGAACAAATAGTAAACCTCTTTGACATCTTATAGCTGGAAGGAGTGATAAAATCTCCACCGTCAAGTTATATTGGAATTTTAGTCACCTCCATAGGTGCTATGATTGATCCATCTTACAAGGGGTGTAGGATTTGGACGATTGCATCCGCCTCCAACCCTTTTTATTATTATCATCGTGCTCAGACAGTCATAGATGATATCATTCCAGCCAAGGACAAAGGAAAGAAGGGGATACTCACTTTCCACGTCCAAAACACCCATCCTTGTATGGATTCTCCAACTTCGACTTGGACTTCCCAATACCTTTACAAAAAAGAAATGACAGGAAGAAGAATCGGTAAACTGTCAGAAAGGTAGAAAAGCAACACCCACTTCCGAAGAAAGTCTATGTAATCCTGCGTCCATGTATTGTAGTTTCCAGTGAATTGAGAGCAATTACCGTGAACTACGCTGCTCGAACCTGGGAACCAAGTCCCGTCCCATCGAGCACCGACTCCGCGTCCATTGAGCCATTGCGCACAGTCGGTCACCGCATTGGACCACTCGCCCACGA
>Ga0247779_1000448_pt1 | contig 26358 bp, 25 predicted proteins | sample UWRJL221509R5_FD_179925 | JGI IMG/M metagenome (GOLD analysis project Ga0247779, IMG submission 179925) | Plant litter microbial communities from Arlington Agricultural Research Station in Wisconsin, United States - UWRJ-L221-509R-5 | ecosystem: Environmental > Terrestrial > Plant litter >... | reverse complement strand
ATGGTCAAATGCAAACTCAAGGCCAAGGACAAGCAAGAGTATCGGGACGCCACGTCCAGCAGCAAGAGTTCGAGAGGGAGTACGAGAAGGAGGACGATTTTGGGTGGGGTGGAAGTCGTGGTGGGATTGGAGCACAAGGTCAGGGGTTGAGATATGGGAATGCCTATGGGCAGCAATATGGAGAAGAAGAAGAAGGTCACGAGCAACGCGACAGGCGGAGAGTGGACCTTGATTCTGAAGACGATCTTGATGAGGGAGTGGGTTACCTGCATCGCCAGCCGCATCCACAACGACATCAAGTCCAATCGCAACCCACCTCGGGCTCGGGCCTTGCACAGGCTATGAGACGTGTTAGCAGAGGCGCTGCGAATGTCTACAGTACTCAGCCTGCGGTTGCGGCGGCCAGGACAGGCGGACATGGGTATGGTCAGACACATGAGAGTGGAGTGGGCATGGTCAAGGAAGGGTCAAAGGAAGGCAAGGATATAGTCAGCTGGTCGAGATGGGGTGTTTTGGAGGGTCGGTAAGTTTGCCTTTTCTGGACTTTTCTTTTTCGTCTTTTGTAGTTCTGAAATTCCATTTTTCGATTTTTGATAGGCGGATATTGACGATAGCTTACCACCAACGACCTTCTTCCTCGTTTCTCTCTTCAGTCGCCTCAACCTCATCTTCTCCCTCAGCAGCACTGGCTCCTGGACCTGGTCTGCAAATCTATGACTGCACGGATCTCGGGTCGATCAAGGAACTATTAAATATCAACCTCGGCCTTTCATTCCTGTCTGACGAAGCCTCAGCGTCGTCCTCGGTCGACGGTGATTTTCCTTCTGGCTCAGCCTCGAATCATAATACAAAGACGAAATCCAGGACGAAGATGAAAACAAGAATCATAGATGTCGCTGTCCTGCATTCGTCACCTCTCGACGAGCAAGCAAAGGCAGTCGGAAATGAAGACGAGAGCCCGTTCATAGGCATATTACTCGAGTCGGCGCGATATCCATATGCACGTACAGTCAGTCCTTCTAGGGCGGCTTCCAGCCCTCGTCCTTCTGTGCAGGATGAATTCGAGTTTGATTTCGACCATCAGCACCACCAGGACCTTTCGTCTGAACATGGCCATATTTTGCGTAGCACGAGCATGGGCAAACATCATACAACCACCTTGGCCGTGTACTCCCTCCGCACACACCGCATTGTGCGTAAGATTGCGCTAGGAAGTGGTGGGAGGTGTGTGAGTGGGTGTCGGATCATATCTGGCGGAAATGGGCGCGCGGGGAAGGAGGGAATATTTGGCGTCGTACGTGTGCTTTCCTTTTTCTACTTTTTTCTTGTTCTTCAAACCACTCGTTTTGTCTACTCTTCTCCTTTTTTCTGTGGTTTTCATGGACGTCTTTGATATTTCTGTTATCCTTTCTCCTTCCTGTCCACATTTTCTTCACATAAAAGTTTTAAATCATTATTAATAAACAAAATATATGATCATACTAAAATGCTGGTATTTCTCTTCGCAGAGCACCGCAGACCCGCCTACTATCCGACTATTTTCGTCCAGTACATTCGAGGCTGTATATACCATCGGTGAGGAGGAGATCATGGGTTTCAAGTCCGGCGGATATCCTCATCGTCCTTCGGCTCCGGCATTGCTTGCATCTGGTTTGGCCAATTTGACCACTTCGAGCTCTCAAGGAGAACAAAGACAACAAGCTTATTTAAGCTCTACGATATCTATTACTTCACGACAAACACATTTAGCATCAACGCAACAGCAGCAACAACATAATCGCAATTTTGATACCACTTTCAATAACCACAAGAACCGCACCATTGATAACTTTAACGACTTCAATAATTCTGTATTACCACCGTCAAGAACATTACCTACAGGCAGCAATAACCATATTTTGCACGTGGAAGAACGAGGAGGGTTGGAGATGGAAAATGAAGGCGAGGAAGAGGAAGACACCCTGCCATACCCTGTATTTACGATCCATGGGCGACTATTAGCGTATGCCTGTGTTTCGCCTTATAGTACTGCGCCTGCCGCCTCTTCTGCAGGTGCACTTGGAACGCCGTCCTCATCTTCCTTGGTCTCTGCGGCAGTGTCGCCTGCATCAGCGTCGAAGGACGTCAAGGACATTAGACGTCTTTCGAGCTCGTCTACCACTTCCCAGCGCAGCGTTGGGCCGGGTGGCACACCGTCGAGTTACTCGAGTTCCGGCTCTGGATTGAGCAGTGCTCTAAGTGGGATAGGAGCGAATGCCTTGGGAGGGTTGGGCGTCGCTGCGGGCAGGTTAGGGAGTTTTGCTTCTGGGTTGTCGATGACAGCTATGTCAGCCATGTCTTCATCGTCATTGTCACCTATATCCACGGGCGTGGCGACGGGTACGAGGTTTGTGTCGAGGAGTGCGCCTGATGAAGGACATGCCGCGGGGTATTTAGGATTAGGAATAGGAGTAGAGAGAGAGAGAGGCGAGAAGGAAAGGGTACAAGGAGGAAGTGGAGGACAAGGAGGTGCGATCAAGCCAAGTCGGTCTGCTGATGGAAACGGAATAGGAGTAGGAGGAGGGTATTATGTCCGCGTGCTTGATTTGGATGTGAGGAAGATGGATACAAAGACACCAAAGACGCGATTAAGGATACGGCGGATCTCATTATTCCCTGCCTCTCGTTCTCAGCCCGTGTCAAGCCTAGAGTTTACACAGGATGGGATGAGTCTTGGGGTTGGTTCAAGGGATGGGCGCTGGGTCAAGGTGTTTAGGATCGAAGTCGGGCCTGGAGTGCTTTCGTCGTCATCAGTTTCGTACATATATCCGTCTGTAGACTCAGACACTGGAGCAGGAGTAGGAGGATTTGATCAAGACCAGAGCCTACCAGCACCGACACAAACATACGAGCTCTTTCGTGGACATACGAATGCACACGTACATAGCACGCTGTTCAGCCCCGACGGGATGTATGCTGGGCTGGCAACGACCAACGGAACGGTGCATGTTTTTGCGGTGAATCCACCACATTTGCATATGGGATTGGATGCTGGTGTTGGAGGAGGACCTGGTGATGTGAAGTGGCATTTAGATGGGAGAGTGAGGGATGTTGAGAGGGTGAGAAATGGTGACGTGCGTATTATTTATTTTTTCTGTTTAAAATGTGCACTTATATCTGCTGTTTAGGATACGCCTACCACGAGGAGGAAGAGAGCGACACAAATCAAAGCACTTGCAAGGTTGAGGACGGCGAAGACGGCTTCTTCATCATCCATTTCTGCTACTACTTCCAATGCGAATTCGCTTCCGCCGTCTTCTCCGATTTCGCCTGTGTTGTCAACTTTGCCATTCGCGAACGAAAGAGAGAGGTCGGACAAGGATGCGAGCTTGCCCAGCAACAATTGCCCAGCGGCCCCGCTGGCGTTCATGTTCGTTTCGCATGACGATCTGGCATTATCACCTGCGTTATTTCCTCCTTCCTATTCTCGTTCTTCTCCGACGTATGGTGCATCGTCATCACCTTCCTCGGTGCATGCATATGGGCACAAAACCTCCCCTCAATCTCCCTTATATTCATCATCATCCACAGCGACAACGAAAGTGGGGAAGAACTGGCAAGACGTGCTCATATTCGATCCTTCATCGGGTGTACTCTCGCTAAGGAGGCTCTGGTTGGATAAGAGGGTCGCCAGAGGCGATGCACTGGGGTTGGGTGGGTTGAGTGGTATTGGGAATAGTTTAGGTGGCATTGGGAACAGCTTAGGCGGTATTGGGAACAGTTTAGCTTTGGGTGGGATCAGTGGGATTGGCAACAGTTCTAGCATCGGTAACAGCTTAGCTGGTATTGGGAACAGCCTCGGTGGTATAGGAGGTGGAGTCGTCAATGCTATGACGAGCATTTCATTACCGAAAATGAGCTCGTTGGGCGCATACGTTGGGGCTTCTTCGTCTGTCTCTGGTTCTGGATCTTTGTACTCGCCAACGTCGATGGGTCGTGATGATAGGACGAAAGGTGGAGATGATAGAGGACGAGATGGAAGAGAGAAAACAGAACTGGTAGCGAGCGAAACTGTGGTTGCTATTTGGAGCTTAGGACGTCTTAGCAGGAGAGGGACCAAGGCGGAAGAAGTGACGATACCAGTCAGACGCACTGTAATGCCTACGTCGTTGGCACGTCCGACGACGCGTACAACATCAACTTCTCCAGCGGATTATCTCTCACATACTGAGATTACGACTCACTACACCTCGTCCTCTAATTCCAAGACGCAAGCACTCAAGTCACTATACCTTTCGCATCAATTCAGTTTCTCTTCTTATACATCATCCGCAGCAGGCGACGTCGATGGCGAAGACTACCATGCCCTCATACGTGGATATCGGTTCGAGGCACTCCAGGGCATAGGGAGGAAGATCGAGGTTAGGAAGGAAGTTGAGGTTGTCCTTGCAGGCGGGTTGGGTTCTCCAGGAGGGAAAGGCGTCGTAGAGGAGGAGGAGGAAGAGTTCGTGCACGGCTCGGCACCTCGGGATATCGGACACAGACGCGCTTCGAGTTCATCTGCCCATTCGTCCGGCGCTATTCGTTCTGCCTTCAACATGCATATGGGTTCCACCACGAAAGAGGCGACGTCAGATCCGCTGGCTAGTGCTATTTCGTCTAGCTTGAATGATGAGGGTGATTACTACTCAAAGACGTTCGGTGGTCGAGGGCCTGGATTACATCAACCACAGTTGCCCATGTGGCCTAATGGCGCACCTGGAGCCTATAAGACCACAACCACGACGACCTCCAGTACCAGTACCACCCCTATCACAGGTATCGTCGGCCGTGGCTCCATTAGAGGCGTTAAAGGTATCGGAGAAGGACTTGGGAAAATTGGCAAGCGACTCTCTGCTTCTGCTCGATCTGGCCGTGGTCCTGCTCGTTCTGATGGGGCCGACACAGTAGCTGGAGGGAAGGTTAAAGAAACGTTGGAGTTTGACGAGTTCAATTTCGACGAGGACGAGAGTGAGGAACAGTATCATCAACAACGATACAAAGAAGATGAGTTTGAGGATGATTTCTTGTCTTTGACAGAGGAAAATGCGCATGCTCAGGAGGCTCTTCGAGATTCGTCGTCTGCATCTAAGTCTCGGTCGGCATATCGTTGTGTACCTGGTGGACCTAGTCCCATAGCTCCAGCATCGAGAGGATTGGATGCAGTGGATATGGATGCAGACGTACTGGGTACGGTCGACGAAGAGCTTTGGGGATCGTCTTCGACGACTTCGGTTCAGGATTTCGTGCATTCTCAAGCTCAAGTTCAAGCTCAAGTTCAATCGCACTCGCATGATGGAACTCAGAGAGACCGAGTCTCATGGGACACACAAGACCGACAAGCTGTTGTTGAGGCCGAGGGGTATGATGATTTAGAGGCGGAGAGGGTTAAGGAAGCTGAGAGGATGCACAAAGCATCTTCTTTGCGTTCGGGTGTAGATGGTGGTGTACAACAAGGAGGCAATAGTGGGAAGAAGGGCAAGAAAGGTCGGCGATGAGATAGATATACCAATAGGTGTAAGTATTGTATATTAGGAGCAGTATATGTATATTATATAAATTTATATAAGTGGGAAGGTGTTGTTGCATGATAACGCTGGGACGGTGAAAATCGAATAAAATAGACAAATGCATGGAACACCTGCGTTGGAAGTCCAGATAAATAGGTACCTCAAAGGGTGTTGTTTGTCCACCATGGTAGGGGTGGTTTCTTTGTTTGCTGAGTGTGTGGGAAATTTGGCATTGTTGGGTCGACGTGGGCGTGTATTTTTCTGTCCCTTCTTTCTTTCCTCGGTCACCCGGTGTTCCTTCAAGTCTTGGAACTCTCTTTTCCTCTTCCTTCCTCTGAACTTATTCCGGCTACCAGTTCGGTTATACTCGAGAGATTGAAATCCTCCAGAATAAGGAGTACCGCCTGCTAATCATTCAATCTTCAATGTCTTCTCTGGACAGATTCAATTTTGAGGATTAATGGACGTCAAGATTGACGATGAAGAAGACAATCTTCACTGCATATTGTCGCTGGTTTTCTCTTGCATAGAGTAGTATGTCGACTGACTTGACTCTCCTTCGTCCGAATCTCTCCTCAATATGCTCCATTCGCAGTGACCAAATCTTGTTCTCCAATGTTGCTATCATTTTAAACCTGCTCCCTCAATTCTCAGCTCTTGCCTTCGCAATCGTCTTTCCTTCCTCGACTCATTCTCCACGTTACACGACAGTGGCGACAGTGGCCCATGGCGTCTTAATAAATTTTTCAAAGTCCAAACTTAGGCATGTGGCTAGAAGCTGAAGGTCGACCATGTCCTAGGAAGAGAAAACAACAAAACATTTTGAAAAAGAAACAAATATCTCTGGTTCGTCTATGACCATGAACTAGTCGGCGCGCTCTATAATACCCTTCTTTCTGCTGCTTTCATCCACACACGTAACTTGTCGGCGTGTCTCTACCAAATTTTACGACAAATTTCCCCACAATTAGCAGATTTGAAACTTAAGCTCGCCAACCTCCTGGACGACAATTGTTATGAAACAGACTGATACTCTATTGGCGATACTTGGCTGGCTATGCGGATCCGGAGAAATAATGATCGGTAAGTTCCATAGATGAGTCCAGTGAATTTAAGCGGCCTAATAGGAACTAAGTTACGAATATATATAGGTATGGAAATTTCTCGAAAGCTTCGGTATCCAAAAGCCGGAATATCAGATTCACTGGTGGAGTTTTACCTGACGTGTTTCCACGTTCCCGACAGGATCTGCCTCGATTCCAGCAGCAATTCGGACGTTCAGTTAGTAGTAATTTAGACGTGTCATGTCAAGTAAGGCTATGGTAAATATGGATTCACATGCATATACGAAGAGCTATAAGGGAAAACTAAAAGCCGTACGGTAGGTATAATTACAATATCTTCCGCCTTCTGACTTTAAATATTTCACAAGGGGTAGAGAATATTTCGCCTGATTGAAAGATTCGAATCCTATGAAAGAAACGACTTCTAGGGAATCATAATCTTGCCTTAATAGATATATTCGTCGCCCATTTCTGGCTCCAAGGGTTCATCTCCCCAAATACTTGTTACCCAGTTCCACATCCTCGGAAGTAGAGGCAATTGCATGCGTTGAAGGTACTCCTGGGATCGCTGATATGCGAGTTCATGACGGTTGGGACAGATGTACTTAATTGCATCCAAAAATGTGTCTGGATGCTGGCAGCGCTGAATAAGGGCCTTGGATCTGCCACATAAAGGCAAGAAGTAGATGATATATCCAACGAGAAAATGGGATTCATCGATGTCCCAATAGATAGGACCGCCTTTTGTTTTCCATTGTCCGGACTCTGTGCGGGCTATGCAGTTGCACAGACTGCAATTCCCGGCTTTCAAGACATTTCCTCGTGATCTAACTGGAGTACCATCGCCGTCGATGTAGGAAACATCCGGTGTGCTGTGGCGTTGATTATATGCAAGTATCTGCATACAAAACAATGTTGCACGCTCATATGCCTCAGGGCCAATGCAATAACGTCCTGACCGAGTTGGGTCCTGCATGAAATCGCGAAAAACTTGCAAATATGCGTCCGGCATGTTGGGGCGCGCAGCCGTCAAGGATAGAACATCTTCGCAAGATTTGTTCTGCTCGAATGCAATGTAACATATGCCGTAATACCATGTCGAAAGGCCTAGAGCTGCGGTAGATACTAGAGGGACAAGGGGGCTTGATCCAGCATGAACGCCCAGGCATAATATAAGTGTGAGCCTCCTGTAAGTGCTGTAGTGTTCCATATTGGACACGAAGATCTCATCCATTTGCTTCAGAGAATGGCCGTGTGCATTTTTGTGGCCATGACTTGCCTGTATATTCAAATTTTATTCCCAGATCTATTTAGGAACCCAAGGTAACGGAGTTACAAAGAAACTTCGCACTCACTCCTCGTTCTGATAGCTGTAAAAATGTTACAACAGATTTGACATCATCTTCACGGATTTCGAGCTTGAAACGTCTGCCAGAGTAGGATTGGCAAAAATTCTTCTTGATGGAGAATCCTGTTACTTCTTCCATTACCTCTGGTGAGATTTTGCAATTATTTGCCTGCGAATGAAATAACAATAAAAATATATATTTGAGGTGGCCCAAATCGTCAGGCAGCGCTGGTATGGCATAAATCAGTATATGATATAAGGTGTTGCATCTCAATCAGTCTACGCACTTGGTATAATCTGGAGACACCGAGTAACAATGCGGGTGAAGGTATCTTGTACATCGATATAGAACTCTTGCGATCGTTCACGATCGGAAAAGAAATCCACCAAGGAAGCGTGCCATACCCTGACTGAAGATATACCAGATCTTACCTTATTCAGCTGTACGAGCGCACCGAGATCGCAGAGAAGGATTGAAAGCTCGCCGTCGTCAAGTGGCATAAAATGGTTTATGGAGATCATTGTTCCATATGTCTCAAATTTGGGCCAAGTGAATATATATCCAAACATTGTGAGGACTTTCCCAATTATTTCTCGATCGATGCAGGAGAGTATGTGGCGATATAGCATGTCCAGTTGTTCAAACGGTTTCTCATGCCCGGTGGCACGCAGTTTGAGGACCATTTCAAGGCGGTGGTCAGGCCTGTGGCGGATCGAGTCAATGAATTTGATGACCGTGGCCGGGTATATAAATTGTCCAGACGATTTTGCGACCAGAGTTTCAATAACTTCTTCTCCTGGCCATGTAGTGGAGATCATCCGTCTGAATGGATGTTTTTCTTTTATTCGGCGAATGCTATCATTCAGAAATATGCGGATATCTTCGTCGGGCTTGTATCTGTCATCCAGCATAACGCAGGTGTGTACACCAACCATCTCAGCGGAACTAAAGGTCTCTCTAATATCGTGCTCAGGTCGGCTTGCAATGAGAAATACGACGGGGAGTTTGAACGTCCGTACCGCGTTAGAAATCACGTTCAAGATAGAAACTTGCGACGTGCGGCTGATGCACTCGTCCAATCCATCCAGCACGATCAGTCGTCTTGGCTGAGTCTGGGTGAGCTGCCCGAATTTGTGAAGAGCCTGAAGTGGTTCCATGATGAGTGTTGTGAATTGGTAGTCAAGATTTTTTGTGACAATCAAAGGATCATCGTTGATAACAGCGGTTATTTGAGATTGAATGGCTGGAAGCGCTCGATATATCTGGTAGGCAAGTGTGGTGGCTAGCAGCCGCGCGTGGTTGCGCGTACTGTCAGACCTGTTGAAGAAAAAACACGCAAGGATGAGCCCATCCGATTCCTTCAAACAGTTCTCAACTATGCTTTGTGCAATGGAAGACTTCCCAGCACCAGCAGCACCTGTCAGCCACATAATAAGCGCATCGCGAGTTTCTTCGTCTCGAGCCAGAATCCAATCCATGATCTTCGCCAGCACAGCAATTCGTGTGCGAGGGTGACATTTTGGGGGATCGAATCGTGCCTCTGCGTCGTGGAAAGCGCTTGATGCTGAGGCTTTTTTGAGAATATCCAACGGGTCTTTTGCATTCGAACAACACGATAAGCCATCAAACGCTATCGGGAAACCCCTAACGCTCACCTTTTGCGCCATGGATTTGCACAGGAAGCTGCCTGTTATCGTTGAACGTTTGGGCAAATTGCCCTCCAGTGATTAGAACCTTGTCAGCCGATATCACAGAGCCAGATGGTATTTCCGAAGGCTCGTCCGCTATCTCGGTCATTTGACCTCGGGATACTGCCAATGTGTATGGTAGGCGCTTTGATGCAGGGAATGAGGAAAGGCTGCTATGCACATCACATCTGAGAGTGAACTTGTGTCCAATTGCGAATAAATTTGACTCTGTTGACACAGCCTCAAAATTTATCATATTTTTATACTAGTTTTATATGCAGAAAGACATCCGCAATAAGAGGCCTCCAGTCAGTTCACTACCTGCGTCATATAGATGGCAAAGGGAAAGGACAGATATACGTAATTCTGAGAGAAAAATCAGGACGCACGATTTAATGTTTGTGGGAGATGCCGTTCTACCCAATTTTTGTCAACTTTGGCGAGGGCCGCGCGCAGGCTGTCTCCTGAACACATCTTCTATCATCCGAAAAGCACCAATTTGTCGCGTTGATAATATATATATACTCTTCAAGATCTACAAACAACTTGTTCTACAGCATCAAATCGACCTCACATTGTTTATTGAATGTATCTGTTTTCTGTAGAATATTATATGCAATTATCTCAAGAAAAATTCAAGAACTTATTCATATTTATCTCTTTTATCCTTCTATCCGCTCTCGCAAATAAATTGAAGGAACCCATTGCCGCCGCGAGATTAAGCAAAGCGCGACTCCTAAACGCGTCTGAATAAGCAGGTGAGTGTACAGCGCATAAGAAATTAATACCACATGTGACAACGACCAAATTGGTCCGAAATTCAAATAACTACGAAAAATTGAAGTCGCCGCTTTCAGACAACTAGCACCACCATACTTCATAGTATTTAGCGCGTTCACGGGATCGGGCTCGCCTGAACATAAACTGCCGACAAAATATGGGCTCAACTGGATAAACATAACCTCAAAGAACATGAATCAAATATTGTTTCTGTCATTACTTGCGAAATCGCCTATTCTTAACATCCTGTTTCGCAGTTTTGGAGCTGAAAGTTGGGCGAATAACGGTTTTTTCAAAGGCATTAGAAAATTTATCACCTATTTTCTTCCTTTTTCTCAGCTCTACGTGGTTCCACAATCTGTGGCAATCGGTTCGCAACAGCGTCTTGTTAACGGCTTGCGGGAGATGCTCTCCTACTTTGATGGATAAGGTGAGTATACAATCGAGAATTTATGCGCAAGCCTTACTGACTGTCGTGGTGCCAGGACTATTATAGTCTGTCGTTGTGGCGTCCCATTTACGACTTTGCTCCTTCTGGGTCCAACCAACGACGGGAAATGGCAGGATGGTTTCGAGGATAAGGTGATATCAATGTATGGAATGCGCGGAAGGAAAGATATCTGGGGAAAAGAAGAAGCCCGAACCAGACGTCGCTGGTTCAGCCTCTGCACTCGTTCCCGCGATCGTTGGTGTCTCAACATATGGTGAAACAGACGGAGAAACCGAAGGAAAAGACGAAGGAAGCGATGGCGCTGAGCGAGCGAAATCAAACGGTTGACTCGGTTTTGGTTGTAGCGAAAACCCATCACTGTTCAAGGTGAATAATATTCTAAAATGGGTCCTCGGCCGAGTAAAAAAGCGACGGACGACTTTTGGGCAGAAAAGATGGTTCGATATCTGGAGAGGGCGCGTTATATGAGTAGGACGCTGGTGTTAGTGGTGAACAAGGGCCATCCTGGTGCGGTCCCAGTGATATCCCCGTGATTTTCTCTAGATACCCTCCAGCCAAATATCTGGAGATCTATTGGTACGTACTATTCGCATATTGAGATTGTAACCCCATGTCATGAACTGACTGATGATGCACCAAGATAGGAAAACAATAAGAGCGAAGCATGATCGTTTAACGATGCCTCAAAATTTGAAGACGATGGCGCAGAGGGAGTCAAATCTGCTCAGGGGAGTACGACAGATCATTCAACGTTTGGAGAGGACATGTTATTCGAGTGGATGGGACGTATGCCGGGCTAGGAACGACAAATGAAACGGTCCATGTGTTTGCGGTGAATCCGCTTGCATCGGGGTTGTTACTGGTGCTGGAAGAGTTGGGGATGTGAAGTGTCATTTGGACGGTTGGATGGCAAAGTGAAGGACGTGGAAAGGTTGGCAGGCAGTGAGTGATTTATATATTTTCACACATTTTTGTTTGGATGTATGATTCATGTTTTTTCCTCAGATTATAGCTATTAGAAGGTCGAATGCAGCACAGGTCAAAAGCCTTGGACGGCTGAGGACGGAAAAGACAGCGTTTGAATGTGAATTCCCTTCCGTCGTCTCCGCCAATTTCACCTATGCTGCCGACTTCGCCATTTACGAACGAAAAAGAGAGAGAGCGGGCACAACTTGGCACCACGGGATATCGGACACAGACGCGCTTCAAGCCTACCTTTTACCTCCGCCGCGATTTGTTCTGCTTGTTGTTGGGGGTCGAAAAACGCGACGTCGAATCCACTGTCTAATGCTATTTTATCCAGTTTGAACGTTTGAACAACGAGGGTGATTTTTATGGAAACACATTGGATGGTCGTAGGCCTGAATTACTTTGTTTTCTGTAACCTAATGGTGCACCTGGTGCCTGTATAGACGATATATAATATATAAACACAAATAAAATTGCAATAATAAAATCACAGCTGGTTCAAATTTCTGTTTTCGGTGTACAGATATCAAAGAATTCACATCCACAACTGTCGTATGGATATACGGTGGATGCCAGCACATGGTGTGTTGGAGGAATCTAAGATGAAATTCCTTCTCTCTGTGCTAATTTATTTTACGTCCCAAAAATCGTTCATCATAATATTAGTAGTATTCCGAATCGAACAAAGATTGGGATAAATTGAAATACTTGATATGTAGCCATGTGACGATCATGAAATTGGTACGAAATAAATACAAAAAAGAAATCGATCGATGCCGCTATGTACATCCTCTCACAGAACAACCATGATCTCCCTCCTTGATAAACTCAGGATCGCCAATGACTCGATGTATGCAGGTCGCCGATCTGCAAAGATTAACGTTTAGGCGACTTCAATCAAAAAATCGGCGCCCAATAGAAAACTTACGACATTGCTAACGTGCAGGGTCCTGTCATTCCGTCATCCTTGGACGATGTTCGATGAGCTGGATCATCATGGTAAGTGGAATCCATCGTGAAAAAGTTATGATTGTTCTTACCTTGGGCCTGCCTGTTCCGAAGAGTCTTGATTGACCACCACGGTTTGCTGGGATGATCCAGCGAGTCCTGTCCCGTTGGGTACCCTTTGGCTTTTCTTATATTTTGCCGCCATCGTCGCTTCGTTCATAGGGTGCAGAATGGTGACTCGCGGGATTATTCTTGGGCTTTGGATAGGTAATGTGAGTTTATGGGCGTCAACACTGAATGATTGAATCAATTTCCTGACCCTCTGGCATACGGCTTTCTCTTCTTGATGGGGCGCTCTCCTTGTGAAGTCCTCGTCGATCCACTTGACGAGGGCGAATTCCCAGATGATGGCGAGGGTGCTGCAACGGGTTGCAGCGACGGCGGGTTCGAGTATCCCACAGACGCCGTCCGTTGCAACGTATTGTCGCCTGGAATGCACTAAGTATTTTATCGGTCATTGCGCAGATGATATGTCACATACCATGGTGATGGACGGACGATGGGGACAGCGCGTATGATGACGCCTGCACTCCAAGTGATGAGTAAGGCAACATGGGGCTGTTCGTGGCTCCCATTCCCTCTTCCTCCTCTTCCTCCTCTTCCTCCTCTGGACTCGTACTGCATGATACGTCAGCACCATTCCATCAAGAACTGGTAAAACTTAATTCACCTCTGAACACCCTGCTGGATGCTCTCGATGCCCTCGCGCATCAAAGGTCCTTGACCTGCGCGCGAATGGCTGTCCGGCGGTTGTCCAGACAAATTCTTTAAGTTTATTGCCAGTTCTTCATGTCTTGCTGGCGGTGACTCCAGTACCTTCTGTTGATCTGTTTCCATCGGAATCAAGAGATCCCAATGAACGAGGGAGGAACATCCTGTTTGGGTGGGAATAAGAGTGTGGGCGGGCCACTCCATGTAGGGCTTTCTGCCCGTTTGTGGAGGGCCAGCTAAATCATTCATGATCATGTTGGAACGGAAGAGGGGGGGTAAAATTTTATTAATGAGACGAAAATATAAAGGAAAAAAAAAACACGACATAGAATTTTCCCAGCCATTGTCGCCTAATTCCTCTACTTTTGATTCCGATCACTCACTCCAGTACCCTAGAACCCAATCTCGATTCTGATCGTACAGTATTCTCCTTTGTCTTCCGTTCGTCCTACTGACATAGTCATTGCAGGTGTATGTAAAATTCCTTTTCATCCTTTCACAAACCTGCAAGTCCGTCATCTCGTCCGTCGGGACTTGTTCAAAAATATCAACCACAAAAACCATTAACCTCCATTAAATCCACATGTTCACATTTTTTAAAATAATGATCCACTGTCTGGATTTCCTATCTGTATCCCCGCTAGGTTTGGCGCATAATTATTTGTTAACCAATTCCCAAAGCTAGAAAGTAGAGACAATTGCATTAAATGTGCATGATTGGCTACAGGTCAACGAGCATTGAGGTGATGGCTGACTTCACTGGATTTATCCCTGGCAGAAATTCAGTCAGAATATAATTTGACTTACCTCCTTGTTTCTTTCTTGCCATTGCCGTATTCACCACAAACCCAAGTTTCAACGACAGCCATCTTTCGGGTATTTGAGGAATTGACACACTTGTTCGATGGACCGATGGCTAAACTCGTCCACTGTCTCGCTGTCGGTCTCGAGAAGCGTTCACCGTCACTCTCGTGATGTTACCAGACTGGCAGTCGTTGTCATCTTAACCTCGTATTACCAAGAGCTGGCAGAAACCAGTTACCTCTGAACGTCCCTCGGGATGTTGTCGGAATATAATCGTGTATTAGCGGGATGTCCGCTTGATGCGCCTTTTGATGCATGTCAAAAATTGATTAGTTCGAGGAATTATTAATTATGTGCGTACTACCTCGTAATACTGATTACATGCGTTGATTTCATGCAGACCGAATACTGAAAGCGAAGTGATCATTTTATTAGTAAAGATGTTCGGTTTCAGGCTACGGGGCGGACTTAGTCAGATTTACTTCTTGTGACTTCGGTTGTGTACGTGTGTCTCGGATCCAGGTCCGCGTCTTCAGTAACGGGTAAAACCTTCCAATAGGCTCGGTATAAATAGTAATACTTCTGCTGAATACATTTTCTTGAAATAACGCCAGATCCCCCCAGCAGCAACGATGCCAGGACACAAGTTAGTTTGGCTCATTACGGGAACAACGTGAGTTCAGCACTTCCTGTCACTTTTCATGCATTTAAAAAAATCCATAGATCTGGAATAGGACGCGAACTGGCGCTTGCCGCGTTGAAGAGAGGGGAAATAGTCATTGCCACAGGTCGATCACGCTCTATAGACAAGCTCGACGATTTGCGATCCAATGGTGCTGACGTTCTCGAGTTGGATGTAACCTCCCCACTGGAGACTCTTCACGAAGTAGCCAAGAAGGCCGTTGCTTTACATGGTCGAATTGATGTTGTTGTCAACAACGCAGGTGCGCGTGTATTGCCACAATAAAATTGTTAACTATCTTTCTCAGTCGTTTTTCACAGGTTATGTCCACTTCGGTACCATTGAGGAAGTGAGGTGTGTTATTCTATGGAATTTTCCAGCATTCCGATAGTAATATGGAATACGCAGTCCTCAGGAGACGTTGGATCAGTTCAAGTAAGTAACCACGTGGTACCTGAAAGCATGGGTAGTAACAGCAATTTAACTCGATCCTCTGCAGCACCAACTTCTTCGGAGCTATCAACGTCACAAGGGCGTTCCTCCCGTACATGAGAGAAAGAAAAAGCGGAACAATCGTATTTGTGGGATCCATAGGTGGTTGGATGTGAGTCTTTTACTCCTGAAATCTTATTTCTACCTGGAAGCGCAGCAATATGAATATATCGACTGTTGCACACAGTGGTGGTCCTTACGGAGGGCTCTATGGCTCTACAAAATGGGCGCTTCGTGGATTATCAGCATCTCTCCAGGAAGAAATTTCTCACTTTGGCCTAAGGAGTACATGTATCGACTTCGGCTTTTTCCGGACCTCCGTTCTAGAGGACGGTCAACGTGCGCCAAAAGTACGAAGAATAGAAGATTACAAGACCCTGGTTGATAGTAGAGAAAACCCCGTGGAAGGTGAGTTCTATTAGCTTGACGATTGATTGTCAGTCATAAATAAACTGCCACAATATCTTAGGTGTGAAAGGAAAGCAGCCAGGCAATCCTATAAAAGGCGCCCATGCAGTCATTGACCTTGTGAAAGGGGAGGGCATGGCCGCTGGGAAACCATTTCCGACGAGCTTATGCTTGGGAACAGACGGTTATCATGCTGCAACGGGAGCATCTCAAGCAGCATTGATACGGCTCAATGAATGGAAAGAGCTATCGTCGAGCACAGACTATTGAGCACTTTGTTCTTAAACCGTAATCAGATCGAATATATATTTTACAACAATTCTTTTAATCATATATTCCTAGTGTTGCGTAAATTGAATTTCAGTTGACATCTCCTTCCATAAATTTCTGTTGTTCTTTTTTCAAACCATCCCAGTCACCTATACCCATAATCCCGGGGAGTTCTTTCCAGAATTTTATCTCTGCCGAGGTCACATGTGATTTGGCCCTGTGTCTGCAATGTGAACAGACACGTTGCATGAAATGTTTCCAGAATTGGGCTTTTGGAGCATATTCCATCAGGAAACTTGGTGTTGTCACCACATATGTTAATAGGTTCGACCCTTCTTGCCCACATTCTTGTCCACTCCAGTGATCTGAACCATGTTCCCCATGAAACGCATTCGGGATGGCGGACAAAAATCCTACACGGGCACGGCCGAACCTATCTCGAATGTATAATATATATTCCCGAACGGAGGTCGTACTTTGGATCCAAGCGTCGCTTTTTATAACAGGATCCATAGAGGGAATAGTGCAAAAGAATGCCATCGCGCGAGGTAAGATCCATGGTCTGGCATGCGAATGTGCAAGCTCGATGACGTCTAAGTGGGCTTTGTAAATCCTGCACATTTCGTCATTTGACGCGTCGTGGCTGGGAAGAAGCCCTGCCTGATGGAGGGCGGTGAAATTCCTGCGGTGGAGATCTCCTTGAAAGTAGAAAAGCCTGTTGAGATGCAGAAATGCACGACGCTCAAGATAGGAGACCTGATATTTGTTGGACATGCGAAATATGGAGACGATAATTTCAATTTTTGGAGGTTTTTTACTGGCTTCAAAGAAACTATATGAAACGTAATGCATTCATTTCATAGCGGGTGAGTGTGGATTAAGAGAAAACCTACGACGAATCAAAAATTGCGCTGAGAAAAGATGTGACATCCTCTTCGCTATCTGGCATATGTATAAGGATACAGTCCTCGTACATCTCATGCGTTTCCGAGGCGGGTATTGCGAGAATATCATGAAAAACCGGTGATCGAGCAGTTAGCATGCAACGGTATACACGGAAGATCTTGGCGCCAGCCTGAATGACCACGTTCGCATCTTCGAACCACAAGCCGTCTGCCTTGGTTAAGATAATATTCGTGGTATTTTCTTGGGACATACGGAGGGGGTGACAATCACGGTATGTGCAGAGGCTGATGAACGTTGGGGTTAAGAAGCAAGCGATAATCGATAACCGTCAAATATAGATGACCCGCAGTAATGTCTCTGAACGGCTGGCATATAAATAGAGGACATGACATGACCAAGCGCATTCAAGCTATCCTGAGAATACCGACACCATATATATATTGGCAGTCAATTTGGAGCCAATAGAACAAGGGGCCCGGAGGATGACGCTATTCCCTTGCCTGATTTTCTCAAGACGCTGCAGACTTGGCACGAAACTCAAATCCTACAAATGATCTGATACGCTTTGAAAGAGTCCGCTATTACCTAGGTGATTCACATTTCATGGATTTTCCTTCGGGAGACGCGCGTACGGCGCTTTCGATGTTTCTTTGTTTCAATAAATTCTTAAAAACCTCACAGGTAGATAAAAAACTGATAGGTATTCCTAATCAGGCCTATTACTTATATGAGCGTTCTATCACGCTCGTTGACGCGCCAAAGACACGCTCACTTGATAATCACGTGATTATGTGACAAAGGGCGGTTTGCGTTTCTCCCTTATTTGATTTATGTTTATGTTGTTGTTGTTGTAGCCCCCACGACCACAGCGCAAACTTTACAACGACCTGGTAGGCTCTGGTGACACGCACAATCAACCAAATCCATGTAGGAACTGAGAAAACCCGAAAGGTAGAGCCAGAACGACTCCACGTCGGCTACCAGTACTAGGCGTCAAACGGCCGCCAAACACCTACATTGCGCTTCCGCAGTCTGTCCAGGAACGTTTCAGTAGCTATGTCTGCGAAATGTTGGTGACGCGCAAGTGGGCAGGAAAATCATCACACGGAGAGAGAGATCCTATGGATGGGAAGGGATGCGTGGTTCATGGAACGGAACAGGGCGCAAAAGTAAATACCGTGGAGACCTCCATGTGCCTTCGCATCGAACTCCACGCCCTTACCGTATGTCAGTTATTACCATTACTCTTACTAACGTATCCTCACCCTCTTTCCAACCTTCCAAACTACTTCTCTGTTCTGCCTTATATGATATTACCGGGTAAGGTCACGGTGTATGCGCGTACCCGATGCTTACCGAGCCATAGGCCCTCAAGGCTCCTCCATTTGAAGTCAAGGGGGTAACTGAGAAAGCGATTGGGAATCAGAATCATTCACCGAGTGTCTGCGTGCAAGCGCAGGTCAGTATTTTATCCTTCTGTTTCTTTTCTTATTTTTTTCTCTTCTTTTCTTATACATATCCTTTTGATTTTTGATTTCGCTTTCTTTCCTTCCCACTTCCATTTTACCTTCGAGTCCTTTCCCTATTGTTTACTATAGGCTGTCCAGTGTCTACGCTCACATGACCTTCGGCGTTCAGTTAATGGGCTCAAAATCAAACCTGTAGCATGAACATAGGCGTTTCTTGTAAATAGAAATTATCGGGGGAAAAATATCCATAAATTCTAGAGAAAAAAGGTTTCGCAAGTGTGGTGCATGCGTCTACTTGCCAAAACAGGGACGAGAGAGAGGTGCCAACCGTACCAAGTATACTCCATAAACTTACTTCGTGCAATCCGGAAGATCTACACATGGTTGGTCTAAGATGGAGTGCATCAAACCTCTGCTTGAAAATCTTCATTTTATGCAGAGGAACAAGAAGCAGACCTTTTATGGAAAGGGGAAGAAGTCTCGACAAGTGATATTGTATCGCTTGGAAACTCTCTTCGTCGCATAAATTTCAACCTAAATACACCCACACCCACGTTCTTTTTTGGTATTGTCTCTCCTATGTGGGAGGACGTGATGGGAGGGCGTGAAGATTATTATCATGTCTCGACCACTGGCAGAATGTCAATTTTCCCAGACAAAGAACCCTCGAGATTCCGTGCATAGAATTTATCCGAGAGGTGAAAACTTATTAGGACATCGAAAATTTTAGGCTATTTTTCGGCTTGCATCTGTAAACCACTGAATCATGGATGTCTGATAACTGAATACTATCCCAGCTGGGCGCCTCTCACATGATATTTTCGATCTTGGCGTCTCAAAGGTTCTGTCATATGTGTTCTTGGCAATGCTATTAATAGAAGGCTCAGCGTGGCTTATCCTATCCAATATATCCCGAAGTTCCTGCTCAATTCTGCAGGGTACATAATCGGCCTAAGCAACATTTTATATACATTGGCTGAACTGAACATCAATAGAGAAAAGAGGGGTAATCAGTGTATGTATGCATCGGATAATGCCGAACGGAAAAACTAGACTCACCCAGATATCCTCGATAGCTACGCACTGGTATGGCTCGACGCACACTGTGCTTCCTGTATACCCCACTCCGCCGCATTGCCCGTAGTGTAGTACAGGTGGTAAGGTGTTTGTAGGTGTAGGCGTATCAAGAGGGGAAGTTGTCGTTGCTGTGACCTGAGGCGCTGCTATCCCTGGTCCAATGACATACGGCATAACGAGAATAGCCAGGATGGAGTGCATTCTGAGTGCAAGATACGTCTTCATTTGTAGCTGAAGTTATCCTTGAATGAAAAGACGAAGTTTGAGAATATTCGCAGTAGTTATAGCCCCGTTATTCTGTAGTACTTAAGTACTTATTCGTTACTCCGAGTTCTCTCCTTAACGTTGCCTTTCAGTCAGCAGACATCGGTAGTCACTCTGAACGTCGGGAGGTATTGTCACTTTTTTGTATGTATCACATAGACTATGCCATCTCTATTTTCGTTCAATTTCATTCCATTTGACACTTGTAAAAGTTTGGTTTACTTCGGAGCTTTACATAGTATGTCTTCGTATATAATTCTCTAAGCCGCCCTCATGAACACGATGACGTTCACATATGTGGACATGCGAGTCAATTTCTGGGAAAGCTCTTCTTCATGGGATAATCGTACTGATCATTACAGACATTGACTATACTAAACACGATGAAAGCAAGTCGTATGGATGAATGTGAGTAACACCATCGACTATCATGACTCGAAACTGTAACTCACTTCAACGTTATTTGCAGTGCACTTATACGGTGGAACGCATTCTGAAAACCATTAATGAGTATACGAAAGGGAAACTTAAATGTTACACTCACCTGTGGGTCCTGTCCAGTAGGTGCCTCCGCATTGACCCCAATGTTCAGCCAACGCAGTAGGCAAAGGAAGCGCTGGAGACGTTGTCGTCAAGCTGGGTACCGGTCCTGGAGAACTATCCCACGTGGTCGTTCCTTCACCAGGGAATGGAGTGGCACTGGTGTGTCCGGGACCAGGAGAGCTATCTATTGTCGTTAGCCCCTCGCCTGGGTTGTAAGAAGTGCTGGTAAGCGTCAGCAATGTTCCAGGAGAGCTATCCCATATCGTCGTTATTACTTCTGTCCCTGTTGGATTGGCAAATGTGATTGTGGTCGTAGTATGCTTTCCCGGTCTGTAGATTGCGTTGGCAGAAGCCGTTTGTATACAGATTATGGTTATCATGAGCGAGAGGAGGTAGGAGAAATTCAAGGTGAGCATGGCTGGTCTATTCAAATTTGACTTCTGAGGCACTTTGGGCGAACTCTGTACTGTCACAGTCGTTTGCGTGAGTTGTTTTACATCAGGTAGTATTTATCAAACCCCGTGCCAAGGATGATGATTCTAGTTGAATATTATGCGCTGGGTCAAGGTGAAAATCAGATAGTGCCAGGAAACAAGATACTCACATCCGATGAGTCTTACTATATCATCACTACCTCATTGGCAGAATACGCGCAAGTTCCCAACGCACGCATGTTTCTGCTGTTTTCATTCATGTGTGGCAGTGCAACCCAGTAGTTGTGTGGATTAGATTAGATTCATTACATAAACTCATTGCCAGCGCGACGTGCTTAGCCGTCCGTGGTCATGATTAGCTTTACCTGTAACCTGATTTTGACCTGCTCGACGCATTTCCGAGCTTTTTTTATCAAGTCGTGCCGAAGCTACGCTGGAGTTATCTATCTTTATTAGGTGCAAATATGCATAGGTATGTCAGATCAGTTATATAGACCAACCGTGGCGTTGGCATGTCAGTATGCATAGCCTCGTTATTCAATAGTTTGAACTTCAGGCATTCAATTTCATAAGATTTCATACTACCATCGCGTGATCAGCCACAAATCCCGACCTGCCAAGGAACATACGACGACCATATGCACCGCCTCTCTTCGAAGATGTGCCATAATTAAGTATCTGGGAAATACTTAAAGTGGGCGGTGTGCGCTGTCCCATGGACGTCAGTAATGTCTGCCTCTTCGCAGCTTGAATCACCCACAAACTTGAGCGCTTCGAACGTATGGAGATTTTCACTAGATGACACCTATGATTATCCTACCATTGAAGACCGTGGATACAACCTGCTCGCTCAAATTGCGGGTATTTATGAGAACGGTGGACGACCAGACGATTCCGCTCTCTTGATGGATGGTACCCACATAATGATGAAGAAGAGTATATCTGAAGTTTGCCGGACAACGCTACTATCACCCCTCCCAGCTGCGGTGCCCGACAATCATGCAGCTACCAGTGCCAATGTCCCTGAATTAACTTCACCGGCGTTCGTCTTCCAGAAATGCAGGAACTGCTGTGATAATTTCATCTTCAATTTACGGGATGGGGATGTGGTTACGATTATTTCAGGAATACCGAAACAGGACGCAGGGCCTTACAAGACACTTTCTTACGTATGGGGTTCCCTTCCTTTGAATCCGCTTTCAATTCCATGCTTGAACTGCAGTCTAATAACTTTGGTTCCGATGATCAGCGCCCAGAGGTTCCGGAATCTCATGGAGCTTGGTGGAGCAGGAAATACAATATGGTTAGACGCTTTATCCATTGACCAGCAGGATCCATCCGATATCGCTCGCTGTGTCGCCGTGATGGGTCACATCTATAAAAACGCGTCCTGCGTTTCCGTGCTTCTACCGAAGTCGGACAAAACCGCCTATGATACTTTCAAGACGCTTGAGCTTTACGCAAAAGTCATCCTTGCCCGTCGCTTCAACTTTCTTGATAATTCGGAATACGAGTTTACCAACCCCGATACCGGAGAACGTACGAAAGTTCTCACTTCGGTGTGCCAAGACTTCATTCGCAACATCGTGAACCTCGCACAGAATCTAGACACTTTCGCCTACTTTCGCCGAGCTTGGACCTTCCAGGAGTGGGCTTTGGCAAATGATCTGGAAGTAGCTGTCGAGGGAGGAGATGGTCAGCGGGCCCAAGGTCAAGATGGAGAAGAACACCGGAATGAGGGAGCCACCTGTCGTAATATCAAAAGCCTTATTCTGGGAGCCGCTATGCTAATCAGCCGATACAAAATACTTCAGCACCAGTACGTCGAGATCAATCTCGGAGCAGGTATTTCTCGTGGAAAAATACCTCCACTCTTCAACATTGTCAAATCTCTGTTCCCAGACGAGGATCTCTTTCTCTCTTACGAAGAGGTTGATCCAAAGAAAGTTTCTTTTCAGGCCAACTTCCCACACTCGGGTGTTGATCATCTTCTAGGCGTTCGCAGTCTTCTTCCTCCGACGCGTAGAAACACGCAAACAGGGATTAGCATTTCTACCACATATCAGGATGCTGAAGGATCTCATCTTATACCACCACGCTCCGATCCACAACTACATATCAGGGCGCGTCTTACCCTCCTCCTCTCCGTTTTCGCGTCAAGCAAGCGCGAGGCGAAGTACGAGGCTGATCTCGTAGCATGTTGGGCTTCAATGTGCAACATCAAATATTCATACGATCCCCATGACTCTTTTCTTGTAGCACTTCGAAAGGTAAAAAGTGCACTTCGACGAGAGGGGATCAGCGTATATGACTTTCTGCCCGATACGAAAACAGTTGAAGGTCCTACTCGTAACGATGCCGAGATCTTTCTGATGTACGCAAAGGAGCATTCACAATTGAATGCAACAAATGAAGCGGAGTTTCCTGGGGCACCAATTTTCACTGGAAGGGCCGACACCGTTTCACACATGCTCCATTCTCTGAGGCGAATCAAGTTACCTACTGAGTGGAATACGCTGGATGACGAGGGCTTACGCCAAGCTTTCACTATTGTCTCTGGAGCTACAGCAGACGAAGTCATTTCCTTGGATGGTGATCTAACGGCTGCTATGAACACCTTTGCCCAGAAGGCGGTATATGGTGACATGATACCCTTACAAGGTTTCATGTTTTGGTCGGTGCAAGATGTCGCCAAGATATACCTTGAGAAAGTCCCACTGGAAACTCGTCTAAAGGGACGAATTGTTATCATCAAAATTCCATTCCACAAACATAGTGAATCCAGTTCCGACTTGCCATTATCCCTCCATGTTTGGGGAATTCTTCCCGCGGATACCGCTATTGAGGAGACGAAGATCTGCCGAGAGCCAGTCAACGGCGCACTCACACTAGTCGTTGAGAGGGACGGTGTTCAGCGCATCATTTCCTTTTTAGTTATGTCTGATCACCTTAGCGGTACCTTCCTCATACACACTAACCCTGGTGGTCAGATTGATCTCTGTTTAACAATACCCGAAAGGGGAGACACAATGAGCAGCCATCACAAACAGATTGCGGTACGAAAATTGATAGGGGAGGTCAAGCTAGTTGAGATGTAGTTTAAAAAGAACAATCAAAATTTATATCACTTATCGAATATATGACCAGGTTGTAGTAAGCTTTCCCGGTCGGTAGACCGCGCTGGCAGAAGCAGTCCTGATTCCATTAAAGGGTCTGGTATGTCGGAAAAATTAAAAAAAAGGCGTATCAGACATTACGCCTGGTGATGCGCCTATATGAAGTGACAATCCCTTCTGAGTCAGGTTATCATCAAGTAATCTGTGCATATATACCTTCCCTCACCGCGTATCAACTCCTCGTCTGCATGAAAACATTAGATCATTACTGATACTCCCTCCTTGGGCTTCAAATCAGTTAGAAAAAATAACCTATCAGCAAAGATGGTGAGTATATAGCTGCTGATTCATCTTCTAAGGGATGCATATCATATCGTATATTTGGATATAGGTTCATTGCTGCTCGACGTAATATTCATATCCCTCTTATACTACTTAGGTTCTGACGAGATCCCAAGAACAATCGTGCACGGGTTTGCCGGTCTGCCCAGAGTTTTTAAGAAAGTTCATTTGGCCTTGTCCTCGGTATGAAGCAATGCATTAACCGAATCTGTATTGATGAACCGTTAGAAATTCTTGGGGAAGATGTACTGAGATGTATATATGGACAACTCTGCAACAAAAAATTCAATGTTATAATAGCGTCAGGGAATATCTTTTCGCCGTTCAAGCGTGGGTATACTTCCTTCCCAAGTGCCTTTGATATGTACATTTTGTAACATAACCAAATGGATGTGTATTTTTTTCTTTATATACCTCACTGAAATATACGTGAATTTTAAACTGTAATGTAACACTGGTACATACTCTAGTTTGGGGATATACAATTAGCCTGTCCGGGGTTTCTTTTTTTCTTCATTAAATTCCCAAATGGCTCACTCGTGCGGGGTAAACCATTTTCGAAGGATCATTTTGGCTATTCAACACCCCTCATTTATTGATCATGCCAGCAAAGGCCAACTGTCTCCCCTTTATTTTCTCTTTTACTTTGCATCTTCACGCACATCGAGATCTGCAGATTCTGCAAGTAACGTGAAGTCTAAAACTGTGTGCTAACATGTATAAGGTATCAAGTTTCTCAGGATAGTCTAACGCTCCAGGTCTCGTCCTCTATAATTAATCTTCTGAGTCTGATTGGGCAGAAGAAAAGGGGCGGGCATCTGCATCAATACCTGATGGTTATCGATTATTGCTTGTGTCTTATCTCCATCACACATCTGTCTCCTCCGAGTCCTATAGAGTTACTTTCTTTACTTCATGTCTCAGGAAAATACCCCGGATGTTACCTTAACAAAGGCAGAAGGCTTGTGGTTCGAAGATGCGGACACGGTCTTTCAGGCTGACTTCAAGGTCTTCCGTGTGTCTCGCTGCATACTCTCCGCGCGATCGCGTGTTTTTCGTGATATTCTCGCAATACCCTCCACGGAGCCGCGCGAGGTGTACGAAGACTGCACCCTTATATGTCTGCCAGATAGCGCAGAGGACGTCACATTGTTCTTCAAGGCAATATTTGATTCATCGTAAGCATTCTCCTCATCAAAGATACGACCGGAAATAAATATGCTTCCGACCTAGTTTCTTTGAAGCCAGTCATGATCTCCCCAAAATCGAATTAATCATCCCAATATTTCGCATGTCCAACAAATATCAGGTCTCCTACCTTGAACGTCGTGCATTTTTTCACCTCAACAGGCTTTTCTACTTCAAAGGAGATCTCCACCGGATAAAGTCATCCGTTCTTCGTCAGGCCGGACTTCTCCCCACCGAAGGAGCAACCAAAGATGAAATGAACAGGATTTATAAGGCGCATTTAGACATCATCGAGCTCGCTCATTCGCATGGCAGGATGTGGATCTTACCCCGTGCGATGGCATTCTTTTGTACCCTTCCATCCATGGATGCAGTCCTACAAAGCGACGCTTGGATCCAAAGCCCACACTTTGTTCGAGAATACACGCTTCATATTCGGGACAAGTTTTGCCGCTCACGTCTAAGATTCCTATCCTCCTTTTCTGCAGTTCTTGTTGGTCGTCATGATACCTCCAAAGGATGGGTCCGGGACGCAACTTCGGCCACTTGTCTCACTGAAGGGTCACAGCTCCTACCAGATGTATTATCGAGACCAGACGACCTCATGACATACGTTCCAGGAACCTATTCTTGGGAGAGGCACATGAGCAACTTATGTCAGAAATGCAGACAGCGGGCAAAGTCGTGCGTGAACCTGGCTGAAATACAGTTCTGGCGAGGACTTCCTAGCATAATGGGTATCGGTACCTGGGAAGATTTGAAGAAAGAACTGGACAAGTGTATGAGAGAAGTCAACTGAAAAGACAGGAATTACC
>Ga0247779_1000447_pt1 | contig 26530 bp, 28 predicted proteins | sample UWRJL221509R5_FD_179925 | JGI IMG/M metagenome (GOLD analysis project Ga0247779, IMG submission 179925) | Plant litter microbial communities from Arlington Agricultural Research Station in Wisconsin, United States - UWRJ-L221-509R-5 | ecosystem: Environmental > Terrestrial > Plant litter >... | reverse complement strand
AAATTTCTGGATAGTCTCTTGGTACCAGCATGATACTATCACTTATACAGACTGTACTATCTTTCACCTTGCTGTACGTTGGATGGCGCGCCCTGCGACGGTTAAGCTCACATTCTGTGTTGGACAATATTCCAGGTCCTTCAGGAGGCTCATGGATAACAGGTATATTACTTTAACTCAGATTTTTGAATGTTTTATCGACAATCCTTTGCTGACAACAGGACATCTTACTTCGTTATTCTCGTTGACTGCTTGGGATTTTCATCGAGGCCTCGCAGAGAAATGTAAATCTGTCTTGTCTCAGATTATTAGGGCACTGAACTAATACCTGATGCATATCACTATTAGTCGGTAGTATTTCGCGGATTCGAGGACCTTTTGGTGTGAGTACATAACAATTTTTGCATTGGACTGATGACAACGACGCACGGTTGTTTGTAGGCAAATCATCTCTACGTGTTTGATCCCCGAGCTACATATCATCTTTTAGTGAAAGTCAGTATCCTTGAAGACACGAACGCAGGAAGATCATCATTTAACAATTCATTAGGACCATCACATATATGACGAGACAGAGATATTCGTTGGGTAAGCCAGACTTGACGGACCCGTATTTTTATGCTCACTGAGTAGTCGACAGAATGAACAAGATTATGTTTGGGGAAGGGATATTCACTTCGATGGGTAAGCCTCTTCTACCCCGCAACAGATATACCCGACCGAACTCAAGTTCAGGTGATGTACATCGCCGTCAACGCAAAATGCTCAATCCTGTATTCTCTAACGCTCATATGCGCGAAATGAGTATGAAACTTTGTTGCAGCTTCTTGCGTCTGTTTCTAAGACATTTTCCCATTAGAATTGATTTTCTATGAGGTTGCACACAAGGTATGTTCAACAAAGTTAATTGTACCCTTGAGATTCATATCTTTGTGCAGGTTCAACAGGCTTTTGCTCAGAAAGTCAAAAATGGACCAGTAGAGGTGCCTTATTCTGAGCCATTAGTATTGCGCTTAATAACCTATATTATCACACAGATTGACCTTATGCATTGGATGACTCGCCTATCCCTCGAGCTCATTGGACAAAGTGGTTTGGGATACAGTTTTGATGATTTGACTGAGAACGCAATACCCCATCGATATGCAGAAGTTTCAAAATTGCTCACGTAGGTCTTTTTTTTCAAAATATTTTCCTAATTCTTTTAATCGACGTCTCTGGGTTAAGGCCCAAGCATATCAAATATTTTGCGCATATATTTCCGATAGAGCCAATGATACCTTACTTGACGAAGATTGGGTCGTCTAAATTCGGGAGATTTATAGTGGATCGGATTCCATCTGCGGAGGTGAAGGAAGTCCAAAATATCTTGGATGTCTTGCACGAAACCTCTGTTGAAATCTATGAATCAAAGAAGGCGGCTATCGCAGCAGGGGATGAAGTTTTAGCTGCACAAATTGGACGAGGCAAAGATATCATGAGTATCCTGCGTAAGTCGCAGCACAATTACAACGTTCATATTACCGATTTTTTATCTTCTTTTGCGCAGTCGGAGCCAATATGCAAGCGGACGAGAATGATAGGCTTGCTGAAGAAGAGCTTGTGGGACAAGTGACGTGCGGCGTCCACCTTTCATTCTAAATATCCTGTTCTGATTCACAAGTCAGATCATTGACTTTTGCTGCCACTGACACGACTTCTGGAGCTTTATGTCGCATTTTCCACATACTATCATTGCACAAAGACGTTCAAGCACAGCTTAGAGAAGAAATACGACAAGCTTGTAGATTCAACGGAGAAGATATCGATTTCGACACTTTAGTATCGCTACCTTTATTGGACGCGGTGTGCAGAGAAACATTACGCCTGTGAGCTCAATTTGGTCACCTAATTTCTGTCAAATAAATCAGCTCATCCATCTTTCTACAGTCACCCTCCTGTATCTACTCTTCAGAGAGTGTGAGCGCCTTTACTATTTTTCTGATTCCCGCTCTTGGTTTTTGTTAATCATAAAATAGGGCGTACAAGGATGCGATACTTCCCCTTTCCACTCCGGTCAAAGGTATTAACGGTGAATATATTAGCGAGATACCCATCGCGAAGGGTACTATTTGTCATATCTCGATCCTCAACTCTAATACGAACCCTGAACTCTGGGGTCCCGATGCTCACGAATGGAAACCTGAACGCTGGATGAAACCGTTGCCTCGACCTCTTATTGATGCACGCATTCCTGGTATATATTCACACTTGTAGGAGTTCTCATTACTTTCTTTCAAAATCTCGGAGACGTGCTCATGATAGTTTAATAGGTTAACATTCTTTGGGGGTGGAAGGTCATGCATGTAAGTCGAATATTTCTGAATGAAAGTTTGCTTTTAGATACTATCCCTTCCTCTTCTCAGCGGCTTCAAGTTCTCGCAGCTCGAAATGAGTATGTTTATCTTGCATTCAGCTCATAGAGATAGAGAACTGACATCCAACTTCAACTGCAGAGGTTGTTATAGCGCTTTTGCTTCTCAAGTTCGAGTTTTCAATATCTGACAAGGATATATACTGGCAAATGACGAATATCTCGACACCTAATCTGGATGCCAACAGTAGCGATCCTACTCTGCCTCTGATGGTCAGCATAGCCCAGTAAAATTTCCCTGGTGAACACATAATAGGAAGAAGTAACATGGATACATTCTACATGAATTCCGCAGTTCCAAATCTACAATGTACATACACGATACAGACGAATGGGGGGTCACGAAAGCATGATATACAGCTCAAAACAGTTACATACAAACTACCTGATTAATCAATGTCCAATTCACCAAAATGCCCAGTTGTAGGAGAATAAGCCCTGAGGACTAAACCGTTTAGTCGAAGCGATCTAAGTCGCTCTGCTTCATCCTCATCCATCTCCACTGGAGAACAATCTTCCCTGGAGTATATCTTCAAGATGAGACCCTGACTTCGCAATGGTTTAAGTTCTAGCTGGGCTGCCTCATCCTCATACATCTCTACCACCCTGAGCTGAGCTGTAAAAGGCCGAGCAACGTAGGATTCGACCAATACATCATCAGATTGAATCCTAAGTGGAGGGTCGATACGAGACCGAACCATCTTCGCGAACGAGCCAGGAGAACAAGAAAGACAGCCATAGAGAGCAATCACAGCGACTTTGGGACATAGAACGTCTCCAATACCCTTGTCCGTAAGCCGGTCCAAGATATTATCCGACATCGAGCGCCTCCTTGCATCGCTCTGCACAGTCAATTCCTTCAATGTGCTCTGTACCAGCTCGAGAATCTCTATCAATTCACCCTCAGAAATAGGTGCGAAATAGATGTTGAGGCTTTCGATCGGGCAGCGTGAGCGATGGAGGAAGGCTTTGATGGAAGTGTGTGGCCATGTCTTGATATTGAGGACCAGTTCTTCAAGTTTTGGCGAGGTGATTTCTTCGAAGATGTATCGGACGTTGTAATCAGCGTAGACGACAAAGGATTTAAGTTCGGGGAGGACGATGTTGAGATTTGAGCGGTTCGTGGTGGATAAGGCAACGTGGAATGTGAGGTGCGTCACCTTTTGTGCGAGAGTCATGATCGTGAGGCATTGGTCGACGTTGATGCTGCTGGTGAGCGTGAGACGCGTCAGGCTGCCCCAACATAGATTGATTGGAGTTGGGTAAAGAAGCACTGAGTTGGACCATATGAACCGTCGTAGATTTGGTGCACGGATCATGGCGGACGATAGCTGATTTGCTAAAGCAGTATCCATACCACACGGTGTCCAGAGTTCGAAACTCTCCAGAGACGGATAATCGCAGCTGGGTAGAGAGAAAAAATTGTGCTCGGGCAAATATATCTTCAGATTCTGCCATCGAGACGACAGTCTCTGGAGCGTATCCACGATATTGAGAGGCACAATATTAGCGCCATCGTCGTAGTAAAGTGACAAAGGGTAATTCCCAGAGCGCGAGAACCACATGTTAAGCAGAGCGGTTGCATTGCTTTGGCTATATTCTGGGCGACGTTCGAAGGTGTTTTTCTCTGCTGTCAGTTCCAACGATGTCCAGAGGAAAGGACAAGAGATGCTGACATCACGCCAGGCTCCGCATACGTGTGTGAGCAGAATAGGGGCGTGAAGAGGGTCTGGTTTCATGAATTTCTGTTGCGGTAAACATTGTCTGAATATCTCCTGCAGCAACTCAAGAGGTAAGCGCCGAATAGGGGAGATTAGCGAGCGTAGCCGCTTCAGGGAGGTTACCGAGTTGTCCTTCGATAGAGTGAGTTCCTTGACCTTCTCAGGCGGTAGTGGCCCGCTATTCAGGCGCTTTCGTCGTCGGATAAGAGGCATATGCAGGCCACGTATTTCCATTGGCTTGCCGTCCTTCCCCCGCTGTGTCATTGGATTGAAAATGCCATCCCCCAGCCTTTCTATGTCCCGCAGCCGAGCCTGGTGGATTTCGATGGAGGTATTGATGCGCCTGAAGTCGTTCTCGCTTGGGAACCCAACTCCACGAAGCCACTCAGTGATTTCCCCGTCGCTCAACGGTGTGGAAGACATGGATTCAGAACAATCTGGGATGGCAGTGGTCAGTATCATGAATTGTGGTCTTTAATTTCATTGTCAAGCATTCCGAAATGCTTGTGGCAGTGGCATCGGCTATGTTACGCGATTCGGAGCTAAGACATGATGGGGGTCCATGTCCAAGAATGCTGATCACAACGTACAAGTGGATGCTTACCATCATCATAATATCCAAGCTCTGGCAACCCTTCCATTTCCTCAGAATTCTCTTGTATAGCCTTCAAGCTTGAGGTGGCGTTATTCAACCTTAGGATAGCCTGAACAAGTGGAAGTGGATCCTTCTGTCTTCTTTTCCTCGCATCATGTTTGCCTCGAGTTGCTCCTATGACATATGATGGCCTGGTGTGTTATTTATCAAGTCAAACATCGTTCATGGTTGCGATAATCGTATCTTGCCCAAGACGTACAATGGTCTCACAAACTCGAAGAGAAACATCTTTGCGCAAGCAGTGCGCGTCGCGAAGAAATTAGAGGTCCCAGGGGAAAAGAATCCAGATCGTCTCCAATCTCTCCCGGTTTTATATACAAAACAAGGTGAGTAAATAAACAGGACATATATAAGTATATCTGAACCGGGTACTTATGGTGTATTTTAAGTTATCCAAACATGGAATCTGGAATTGAAGTGGGACTCGAGGAACCTATTGATAGCGATGTCGAATAGAAGATTCCCAAGCCACAGTTCGAAGCTCAGGAAAAATGACGGAAAGATGCAGGCTCTGCCTAGATGCCTCGATGTCCGACTAATTGACCGAGTTTTGCAGTGTTTTCATGCACTTTGCGAGCTTCGAGGACCGACGCAGTGGATAAGCGGGCGATATCGATAAAACGTCGCATCGGATGATGGGCGCGATGGATCGAGTTTTTCCTCAGCTGTGCCGGTCACCTGTGAACTACTCCGATGCCCACTTTGGAAAGTACCCACCCAACCCTTCGCATGCATGGCTCCAAACAAGAAAACATCCAGGTGTCATTCAGGGGTCCCCGGGTCGATGGAGGGCAACTCCTGTTCCGTGTCGTCATTGGGAAGTTAGGGACATAGTGCGCCGCAGCTCGTGTGTCCAAAGTTAAATCAACTCCATGTCCCATATATAATGGTAAACTTCAATTCAAATGATATCAGAATCATTCTAGCTTATTTTCATGGTCTCTTAATTATAAATGCTATTGCAAGAAAGCACTCAAATATTCGTTGAAAAATTTACTCGTCCTTTCAGAGTTTCCTCAACATCTGGTGTGTAAATTGTCAAAACGGAAAAGTCAAGCCTAGGTTACTCATAGATAAACATAAAAACACGCGAGATAGCCACGTCCGGCATATTTACACGCCATTGGAGCGCCCGTGTAAGCAAGGCGAATCACTTTTTGTACATGCGGAAATGCCAAAGATACACCTGACAATTAATTGCCGGGATATCATGTATATTTCCAGGCCTTCTTTGGTATACCTTTGATCATCAAGGGTATATGTGAGTTCTGGAAAATTAACGAACCTTTCCAAACCCTTCTGATCCCACTTCAAGTTCCGGAAATCGTTCATGCAGTTGGAAAGTCGTATGCTTTCTTTTGTTTCGAGTTGCATAATTTGCACAAATAACATATGCTTTCCTACCTGCACACGGATCCACTTGACAAGATAATCAAACTTTGACCATGTAGACCATTCCAGCTCGTCTACTACCATATGCTCGAAATAGTTGTGATGAATTCGCCATGCTACGAGTCGTAAAGCCTGATTTTTAGCACTTGTAACAAAGCCTGGAGGTTGAGTTCCGTAGGTGGACTTCCTTGGCTGCCTTGGAAGCGATGGTCGAGTTTTGGCTAGACCGCCAGGCCGAAAAGGCAGCCAAGCGCCGCTTATACAGCAGTATTGTATTTCCCGATAAAGCAAGAACGTATCCATAAATGGCAATTATGAAACATTACGTTACGAGCATAATGATTTACGTTACCGACAAAGACAATGTGAATGCTACTATTGTGCATCATATAAATGGGGGAACTTAAGCTATATGAACACTAAACATGCAGACGGTGGTCAGCAAAAGAGGATAGAACTTGCGGCATTAAAATATACTTCGTTAGCCAGGCCTGACATAAATCGTTTACGCGGCCACCATGCTCGATGCTCCATTGCGGTAGTATAAGCTGAAGTACTAGGCGTTGGCCTTGCTTCATGAACAAACTTTATATGAGTTTTTGAATCTTCCGTTAGTAGATAATCTTGATCTGTCCAAATTGTTATTGCAAGACTCGCAGGTTATGCGTGTTTATAACGGGCTCTTACGACAGACTAGCAAGTAAACGAAGGCGTATGCAATCGTTGCCCTGTAAACATGTTTGCACATCGGCAGGAAATTTAATTTCTCTGGGGTAATCTTCAGAGGGATTCTGGGGCTTGACGGACACTGCATAATCAATTAGTCACTGGAGAAATAGATATGAGCCTGATGTTAGACAGACAATGTCACGAAGCTACGTTACTGATCTTCAAGAGCGCCATACATAGCTTCTAGCATTGTTCGAAATGTTTTTACGCTGCTAAGAAATGGACAACCTCTTGTTTTAGCCATAAGCAATTTTTGGGGGTAGTCGTAATGATGCTCTGAGGAGACGGTAGATTGTGGTGCACAAGTCCAATCATGTTATACACGGAATGATCTTGATGAATGTGCACAAGGATGTTAGCTTCGGCGGATATCGCACCATTTTTACAATACTGGTCTTGATGAGTAGAGAATTTTGTCCGTCAATTATCGGGGGATGCTCATCGGTAGCAAAAACATGGGTGAACGTTCTGAATGGAGAGCCAGAGTGAATGACGCCGAAGCCAAGGCATGTAATATTTTTCTTTAATATCTATCTACTGAAAGAATATAAGTATATCCATTTAATTCATTATTTAATTTAAGAACCGCAATGCAAAGGTCGTCCTTTTAGCTGCCTGGATCATAAAGATGTTGTACGAGAGCGGTCAACAATATATGCAGGCGGGCATCTCCAAACTCGACCTGAAACTCTGATATTCGTTAGCCAATAATCTCAGAAAAAAAAGGTAATCCTTGTCGGAGAAATCAAAAGGCTATTGGCAGCATGAAGACCAGATCGCGTTCAAGGAGAAGTTGATGTAAATAAGACATGGTTTGGTGCCGAGTATCCGAGTGTCTCATTACATCCGATACCGTTTCGCAAGTGAGTTCAATGCAAGGCCATAGTATTGAGTGTCGGTCAAGCCAATTATCTTCAAAGGCGGTAACAATGTTGGGCATGCCAGAGAACAGTATACACGACTACTGCAGTGCAGACGACAGATTCAACAACTGTGAGCGAACGTTGCCAGCTATGTTTGAAATTTTTTAATGACGTCACCGCCTGACAAGAGAAATTTCGGACAAGGAGACTTGCTGAAAGCTTGAATAAAGCGTCGATGGACCTGAAAACTAGGAGGTTCCTTCATACTCCAATTCACTGCTAATTTGACTAAAGAGTGAATAATACACATTAATTCCATAGATATATACAATGATCAGGATATACTAACCTTCAAGTTAAGCCTCTGTGCTTCACTATTGGCATTGGCAACATGCGGGCTGGCACGAGGGCCACAAGTAGGCCGTAGTCTGGTGCAATACTATACACAGTACGAACAACATGAACTTCCAAAATAATCTCATTCCATGAGATTTACTGTTTTTTAAGGGTCGGTTATTCTTCAGCGGTGCATGTTTATTGTCGTTATCAGAGGAGGAAAACATGGAAAACAAGCGAGTTGAATCGAATCTTGAAATGATATTGGCCCGTCGCGGCAGTACCGGGAGGGAAACTGCGGGAAACTCCGAAATCGACGATCACGTGTATGTCCAACCGCGACGCGATCCAGAACTAAACAAGTGGAAACAAGTACATCTTTGAACCTGGACTCTCACCTGAAGGATTTCCAGAAGGGCTTGCTATCTTTCCTTTCTCGGACATGTCGACACACTCTAAGGAAAGCTTATCAAGTGCGGATCGCGAACGTGAACGACAGAAATTCCGTTCCAAGTTGGCCACGGCTCTCAATGAAGAAGACGACCCATTAGCATTATATCATCAATTTGTGCAATGGACCATCAAGAATTATGGAGAAAGCGATCCAAACTCAGGGCTTGTAGAACTGTTGAAAGAAGCTACAATGCAATTCAAGGACGACTCACTATACAAGACTGATCTCCGGTACTTGAAGTTGTGGGCACTTTATGCAAGGCAAGTTGATAAAGTGGGAGCCATTGCGATCTATGCATATCTGGTGGAACACGATATTGGAACATCGTACGCAGCACTCTATGAGGATTATGCCAACTTGCTGGAGAGAACAAACAAGTAAGTTTCTTGCAGAAGACTCTGTTTTCAGTTACCTACTCTCTGCTTTTCTATCCGACTAGACGACAAGAGGCGGATGCCATCTACCGAAAGGGCATCAAAAAGTCTGCCAGGCCATTGGAGAGACTCAAGACAAGATATCAAGAATTTTTAAGCAGGGGGTCGACATCCTCAAGTGTACCATCGACATCCTCTTCCAAACCCGGTTCATCTAAACCCAAGTCTGCTTCGAAAACTGGATCAACTTCCTCGCCTTCAGCCTCGGGCTCGACTACTCTTGTGAGCACGACGACGTTCAACTCAACTGCCGCGACACGATATGCATTAATGTTAGCTCCACCACCTCCCGGCAAACGTCCGGAAAAGCTACGGTTCAACATGTCTTTATTGTTTACGGAAGAAAGTGGAGAATACAGTATACAAGAGGCCAGAGCTCGCTCTATGGGTCTTCTGGGGAAGAAATGGGGTCCACCTCCTGCTTCGGAGACGAGGCATTTTTCTCCGGCGTCGACATCATCAACATCTTCTGTTGGCGAAATCGATTTCAACGATGACGGGCATAAGCCATCTCGACGCAAATATTTAGGTCGTCGAAGTATCATGGGTGGTGCTGAGCCCACAGTCACAATCAACACGAAGGAAGCTTTGGAGGATGTTTTCGGAATGTATAACTCTCCAGAAAAGACAACTAAACTGATGATACCGGGGAGCAAACATGCTCCTCTCAAGAAGGTTGAGCCTATAACACCGTCTGTGCCCCCTCGTCCTATATTCTCCAAAGAAAATGAGAACGCAGAGCGACAACCGGCAAAAACTCCCACTCCTGGTGAGCAATACCTAACATCCACAAATTGTCATTTTCCAATAAACCTTTCTCAGCTTTCCGGCCCTTTACAGATGAAAATGCACAGCCTGGTCAGGGTCGTACCCCAGCTGCTAAGGTATGCCTGTCCTATGCTATGCGATTGATGCAACAGGCGATATTAACATTCGTAAATAACCAGTTCACTCCTTTCGTTGATCCCAATGCACAGAAAACGCCGTTCATGACACCCAGAGCTGCTCTCTCAGTGAAGGACACACCTCAACCGCAACCTTCTTCAAACCTTCGCTTCGCTGAGACTGCATCAGAGAATGATGTAAGGCCAGAAAAGAGTCCTGATCCTGTATTTGCAAAGGTTTTCACTCCTGCAAGTAAGGCAGTTCCATTGGCTCCTCTTAGGGACGTCTTTACAGATGATCATGGGAAGCCGATACCGAAAGCCAAAGTCGCACCAACCCATGAACGCGCAAAGTCCCAGTCAGACGGCTCCCAGAACGATGGTGCGCGATCGACAGCATTCACTCCATTCAAGGACGAGAACGCACATGCGCGCACACCGTTCAAAGTATTCAGCCGACCACCGGAACAGGAAGATGTAGGCAACATGTATACACCCAAAACACCCAGCGCTGTCTTCAAACCTTTCTCGGAGTCGAAAACACCCGCTTTTACGCCTTTTAAAGACATCACCCCAGCTTTTAAACCATTCGTGGATCCCAATCAAGCTGCTCAGTCCGGATCAGCTGTTCAGCAAGATACTTCCACGCAATTAACCTCTACAAATAACGTGATAGAGATCGAGGATGAGGAGGAAGAGGAAGTTGAAGAGCCTGTCCACGAATATCAACATCACCACCAGTTGCACGAAGAAGAGGACCAGGGAGAATATTATGAGGAAGAAGAATCACAAGTCGAAGAGTACGACATGCCTCTTCCTCCTGAACACTTACCGGAGGAATATGAGGAAGACGAGTCTTTCAGAGAAGTTCCACTGGGAGGCCGATTTGGCCAATTCAACGTGATGACTCCAATTACAGAAAGGACATTTGAATTCACTTCAAGCACTCGCGGTGGAACACCAAGTGACAGACACTTCGATGATACTCATCGAGCGGAAGAAGAAGCCGCAAGGGCGGCCATCCTTCTTGCTCAGGAATTACGGGAAAGTGACGGCGAAGAATTTGAGGATGATGCAAATATGCCAATCGAATCTTTGCGCCTGGATGTCGATCAGCTTCCTGATGAACCCGAACGTGAGGTCGTGGTCATTGAAGAAAAGGCGGGCTCTCTGAGCCTCGTTGATACATTGACATTGAGCTCTAAATTCCGTCCGGCGAATCCTTGCAACCCCTTTGACCCAGCAATCATCTCTGCTCTTCTCTCACGTATACCTACCGATCCGCACTTCTATGACCTCCGGAACCAAAAGTCGGGCAAGCTTGAAGAGCTCCAGAAGTTCACGAAAAAGAGCAGAAAAACTAGCTCAAGTAGCAGCTCTGGCATGCTGGACTCAGGGTCGTACCCGTTGATTCTTCAAGGTAATCAGTTCATGATTATCGACAAGCTTGGGGAAGGTGGTTTTGGTTCTGTATTCAAAGCGAGGGATAAAGGTACGCATATAGCGAGGGAAGAGGACGATGAGGATGAAGATGAGGACGAAGATGAGGATGAAGATGAAGAAGTTGCTTCCATGGTAGCTCTCAAAGTAGTGAAACCTCGGAACGTCTGGGAATATCATGTCCTCCGCAGACTTCACTCAGCCCTGCCGCCTTCTTCACGTCGATCTGTGGTTCTTCCTCATGCATTATATGCGTTCAGTGACGAGAGTCATTTGGTGCTAGATCTATGCCCGCAAGGCATGTTATTAAACATCGTCAATAATGCTGTTTCCGCTGGCGTCTCCCAGGCGGGTGCCTGCCTTGACGAGTTACTCGTCGTATTCTTCACCATAGAGTTACTTCGTCTTCTCGAAGCAATGCATCATATCGGGTTTATTCATGGCGATCTGAAAATTGACAACTGTCTTTTGCGTCTGGAGGAAGTCCCAGGAGGCGCAGCTGCCTGGTCCGGTCAATATTCGGCTACAGGTGAAGGTGGATGGAGCCACAAGGGTCTCAAAGTCATCGACTTCGGTCGAACGATCGATATGCGCCTGTTCCCACGAGACCAACAATTCGTAGCTGACTGGGCAACAGACGACCGCGATTGCTTCGAAGTGCGGGAGAACAGACCCTGGACATACCAGACAGATTACTTTGGGTTGGCGGGCATCATCTATTGCATGCTTTTCGGCAAATACATCCAGGCCAGCTCCGTCGTGGAATACACCGATAATGATGGCGTGAAGCGACACAAGATAGCCACTCCATTCAAACGATACTGGCAGTCTGATTTGTGGAATAGACTTTTCGATATTTTATTGAATCCATGTTTGGTCCGACCCGGTGGTGAGCTGCCTGTGTGCGACGAGATGGGCGAGGTGCGGAAGGACATGGAGAAATGGTTGCAAACAAACTGCAACAGGACAAGTAATACCCTGAAAGGCCTGCTGAAGAAAGTTGAGTTATCATGCTACAAGTTATAAGTTTTCGTTATTCTTTCCTCTTTTTCGTTCTTTCCCCTTAGATTTTCATTTGACTTTTCCGCAATGTACATAACCACCATATGCACTTCACTATTTCCATCCGCGTCTATGTAAAATGGAATATGTTAGTATAATCATAATATCTCACTTACATGTGCGGTTCATGACTTGGCAAAGTACTACACTTATCGAATCGCGGCTGCAAACGACGACGAGGTTAACAACAACAGACACAAGGCTACGTAAGCTACACGACGACAGGTTACAATATACGATCGAGATCTAAAAACAACAGCCTCGGAAAGATACTTATAACAGTGACGACGACGTGCTGCAAAAGGTCTACCAACAGAGAGGGGGCAGGAGAGAGAAAAGAAGCAAAGACGAACAGAAAAACGCAGCGAAAGATAAACTCTCCTATACAACCACCGACGACGACGACAAAGGAAGGCAGGCGAAAAGGTAGAGAGACAAAGGAGAAAAAAAGACCTGTGTAACTAAACCTAACCGAGAAGAAAAGGATAGAAAAACAACAAAGGGTAAAAAGAGAAAGTGGGGGAGGAGAAAAATAGAAGTAGCCACTGCCGGTTTGCCTGTTGCTCTCATCATCGCGAATCAAATCCTAAATCCAAAACCATCAACAATATCCCCACACCTGCCCACCCGTCCCGTCCAGCCTCGACCTGACCTGACCTTATGTGTGACTGAAATGAAACTGCGCCTCGATGCCAAAAAACCTTCCCGGATCTCACAAAGGCCTTTCCAAGAAACCACCAACCTCTGACACATTTACGCGTGTCCGCCCATAGGCACAGGAGGTGGAGGCGCTGGACCACCTTCATATCCATGTGGGGGGATGTTTGGTGGAGGTGCCATCATCATGGGGTAGGCGTGTTGTACTAAGAAAAAAAGCGTAATGAGTATACATGTGAATAACGGTAAAATATTCATAAACGGAAACATACGTTGTGGGCTTTGGTGGTAGTATGGATGAGCATGAGAAGGAACAGGTGTAGGTGGCATGGATGGTCTTGGACCTACGCCATTAGGAGGTGGGTATGCTCCAGGAGGTGGTGGTTGCATATATCCGGGCGCTAAAAAAGAAGCTTTTATTAGTAACTCAGTAATTAAAGACGGAAAATCCTCTAAATAGAATAAACGCACGTGGCATCTGACCCATCGCAGGAGAGTACATAGCTATCGAAAACGAGCAGAAACGAGGGAAATTAGCATGCAAGATCACTTTACAAAGAAAAATCGGGGAATAACGAACAAAACACACCGTTCGGAGGTGGCATTCCAGGTGGATAGGGCATAGGCTGCATGTAAGGACCTGGCATATAGGCGCCGGGTGGTCCTGGAGGTCCCATCCCAGGCATCATGTGCTATTGTAAAAAGGGATAAAAGTCAATAAAATTACCATAAGGGATTAAAAAATCAAGCATGTTTTTGTCTTCGTACCTGTGGAGGATAACCGTAAGGTGGATAAGCATAGACATACCCGCCCCGATGTTGCTGTTGTTGTTGCTGCTGTTGCTGGGCTGCTTGTGCTGGGTCTTCCTCATATGTAGGCTGAACCATAGGCTGGGGAACAGGGGGCACCATATGGGCGCCTTGATGTTGCTGCTGTTGGTTTTGTGGGTTTTGTGGATGCTGTGGGGGAGGGAACATCTGCATGTATCGCTTGCCGCTGTAAGGCCATTGTGCAGCTAGTTATTGCCAATATTGAATAAATTATTGCAGTATCACAGAGAGAGGTCGACATACAAATCTGTGATGCATCGGCAACTTTATTATGTTTGAAGGGGTTAAAGTCATCCTTCACATGTACAGGTGTACTTTTCTTAATGGGACGTGTACCAAAGAATGGATTGGGAGTCGCTGGAGCCTAAGGGAGAAAAATAGCAATTCAGCGATAAAGACTAACCAAACCTGAAATCAAGAAAAATGCGTACAGAATCCGACTTCGGTTTGGGAGAAGCAGAATGAGATGCGGGCCCACTGGCAGGTGTCGCAGATCCTGTCTTGGGGGAAGAAGTAGCCTAAAACCAAAGAATAATGAGAATCCGAACGTTTATACAGGAGAAATGACTGCACCTTCAGATTAGGTCTGAACGAAGAAGCGTTCACATTCAGCCTATTCGCAGCAGCTGTGCTGGGCGACACAGGGGACATGGCAGCATTAGGTCCTTTATTATTGCCATTATTATTGAATCCATTAGTTTTGGTTTTGAGCACAGGCTTTGCAGCCTTACCATTACCGTTAGCGTTTGATGGACCAGCACTACCGTTTGCATTCGCACTACTACTGCTGCTAGTAGCAACAGTGGGGGGTGTGGGAGCCTTGGGCTTGTTAGCAGTTGCAGCCGCGCCTCCTCTAAAGGGTGGTATACTTTGAATAACCATGCTGATCTTCTTTGTTCCCGTAGTTGTCTTTGTTCCACTAACCGAAGGCGTGGTCACAGTCGTCGACGAAGCCTTGCCTGCGGCAGGAGAAGGTGTAGCATTCGCCGTGTTCGTAGCTGAGGCCGGCTTCTGTGTGGTTCCAGCAGCGGCAGCGGCAGCAGCAGCCACTCCAGCACCACCTTTTCCAGCCAAAGCTTGCGTAACAGGCTTCCTCTCGCCAGCAGATCCTACTTTTGCAGCGACAGTAACACCAGGAACTTTCGCGGCACCAACACCCGTGCCAATCTTCGCACTAGCTACAGCTACACCTCTAGAGGCAGTCGCAGGGGTTGAGGGGCCAATAGCACGAGCTTCAGCAGACGCCGCGTCTGCTTTGGCCTTTTCCTTGATCTGTTTCTGTCTATCTTCGTCTTTCGCAAGAATAGGGACCAGATCGTCGGGGATGGGTTTGTTCAGCTACATTTGCAAGCCGGAACACGGAAAAGGGAAAGGTAGGATAAGAAAATAGGGTTCGTAGGAAGGAAGAGAAGAGGGAAAAGGTACATGACCGGAAATGGAAAATGGAGACTGACCTTGAAGCTCTGACTGAATTTGACTAGTTCTGCCATCCTCTTGTCCATCTCGCTCTTCACTAGCGCCTGACGCTTCTGCGTTAATCTTTGCTTTTCATCCTTTACAAAGGCCTGGAACGCGGGCAGTGGGTCGGCAGGTGGCTATATAACGTGCGAAAAACCAAAAAGTCCGGTGATTAGAATCTCCGTCTGTAACTTACACTTTCTCGAGAGAATGGAAGTTGGACTGACCTTACTGCCAGCTGCTGGTGCGGCGCCGGCAGGAGGAGCAGGGGAGGTGGCCTTAGATGAAGGCGGCGACTGAGCTTGAACGGCTGATACAGCAGTTCCGTCAGGACCATTCACAGATACCTTCGGCACCTCGACCTTAGTAGCAGCGCCAATCTCAGGGGCTGCGGCAGCGTTTGCATTGTTCGTTGCTGGAGCAGGTGCTCCTGGCCTTCTTGCACCAGGAGGAACGTAGGCATTTTGCCCTCTTACGACAGCGCCGTATCTTGGTAACGTCGTTAGTCGTCGTTTCAAAATATGAAACGCGGAACAGTTATGAAGAGTAAGACTCACTTGTCTTCTTCGTTTATACCGCTATCGTCGACTTGAAGACCACGTTCTTCAGCGATATGAGGATTGTTAGTGGCAGCCTGTGCGCAGGTGCGAAAAATACATGACGGTCAACGAGGCCGAATGCCAATACTAAAGAAGTACATACCCCAATAATCTCATTGGCAATCCTCTGAGCCTTCTTCTCTCGCTCCTTGAAATCCGGCGCGCTCCGATCGAGCTTCGTAGTATAAGCGTCTTCGTTGAATGTAGCTTTGACACCGAAAAGCTGTTCATTGACGGAGAATTGATCCCAAGATGTGCTGCCGCCGTTGGTAGAGGGACCAAAAGTGTCGTCATCAGTGAGCCCGCCTATGTGGTGGCTGATGTCTTCAGATGGGACCCAGGCTTGCAAGTCGCGTGGTGCACCTGCTGCATTCTTCTTCTGGCTAATGTCCGTGTCGGTTCGGAAAGCTAAAAAGGATCAGAATGAGGAACAATGGAAAAAATGGAACATACAATCAGGCCTTGAATCTGCAGGACCCGACGTATACGAGTCGATATTTGTCGATGCGATGAAGAGCGAGTCTTTCAGTGGTGCACCTGGGTTTCCTACATCTTTGACGTCCGCAAGGGAGACACCACTGGTATCGCCTTCGCCTGCGGTTGAGGCAATGACACCCTCATATCGTTGTCCGGTCTTTGTGACGAGAGTAATGGTAGTGCCCTGCATGAGAACGAACATGAATGAAAGCAGACGTCATAATAAAGAAATAAACGGACGGTCAATCCAGACAAGGCTTGTAGAACGCGGTCACGAGGGGCAGCACTGGAGTTTGTGGATTGGGCGAGCGGTGGAAAGCTAGGCGGTGCTGCTGCTGCTGTTGCTGGCGTCGGCTGAGGTTGTTGCTGGCGCGGACCGGGTGCATTTGTAGAAGAAAAGGTGGGAGAAGCACGAGCGCCTGTACCCCATGCTGTTGTGCGCCTATTGGGAGTTTTGAACACGAGAAAGTAACAGAAGAAACAGAAAGAAGTGTACCTAGCAGGTGCGGCTGCTGGAGTGGTTGCTGTCGGCTCTGAGGGACCCTTGCGATTAGCGGTCTTCGACTGACGAGCCGTAGTGGCCATTGGGAAATAGAAAAGAAAAGAACAATGAAAGAAGAAGAGGCGGAGGTAGAAAAGAAGAGAAAGGTTGTCCAGACACCAGAAAACTATGCGAACAGGTCGCAAAAGAGGTCAATAACAACAACTAACTAGCTAGCCCATTACTTATCAACAACGCACGGACCCCGACCACCCCATTGTCACTCACCGTTCATCTGCCCCACCTCATTGCACTAGGCGCTAATCTTTTTCACCCTTTTTGGTCTTCTCAGACACTAATCCCGTTATATTTTGTCTTTATCCACCAGTTTTGCTACTAGAAGTCTCAACCGAGATGCAGGCTATTCCTGGGGTCCTGCTAGCAAAGCAGCCAAAACACGGAGACTTCACTCAACTCGAGTCCTCGACATCACTTGATTGACACAGGAGCTGAAGCAGTGTTGGAAATCGAATGCCCACAAGGATTCAAGTCTGCGAAATACACTGGAAAAAAATGGTCTTCCTCTCGGACTGCTATCCTAATGTCGACTCCAGCAAAAAGGTTACCATATTTTCAAAATTTTGTTCAGTTTAATTATCATATTCTCTCCTACGTCAAGCTCTCCATTCCTCCAGGGCAAAACAACTTCATCCGACAATCAGTGACGACAACATATCTCTCAATAGTTCGGGACTACCGTGATCCTGTTGTTTCTCTAGGGGCTAATGAAATACCCTTGGATTGCCCTAGGAACATGATTCTCCTTATCCTCTTCATTATAATCAGTTCCGATCACCCTTATGCTCCCTGTTATGGTCCCCAGGAGGAGGAGAAACCAAAGCTGTGCTCATCTCGGATTTGCAATACCGCTCCCTAAAACTATTGATGATTATGATGGTCGGTCATCGCTCGGCATAGCAAAAAGATGCGAAAAACCCAACTGTCTTCTGTGATTTGCCTTCTAGGTTCGCATAGCCTACATGTCGCGAAAGATCATTCTAAACGTGGACTACTTCTAGTGCGTGCTACTCCTTGTCTAGTTACTTGTTCTACCAGTAATTCATATAATTCCTTGACTTTTACAATCCTCTGGTTAGTTCTCGGCACGCCATATTTTGAGGTTAGAACGTCCCTGAAGTTACACGTGCAAGTTAACTGTGTCTGTGTACAACCGATTATAACTAGTTGATGGTTGTATATATCATATACCGTTCTTTCTTTGGTATACACTAACTCTCCATCCGGAACACGTAGTAGTACGTACCCGTGTCTTTGTTCTTGACCAGGACCGTTTACATCCCCTTCCAAGATCCAGAAATCAACGGAAAGCCACTACGAGCAAGAAGCCTCGAAATCTCAGTACTATAAGAAACTTGAGGAAGTTACCGACCTTCTCAAACCACGTTAATGCGAAGCTTTTGTCCTCCTCATGAACAGGCTCTGATGATCGACAAATCAAACAACATCTTTTCAAGTTATTCTTCATGGCTCAGCCGCCTGAAAACGCTCTAATACGCCGATATGTTCTTAAATTCGCTCGTATTTTGAAACGACAGCATAGTGGAGCAGTTTACTTGTCCAGCGTGCCCTAGCCTATTTTCGCATGGGCTAAACGAATTCGCAGACCTCATTGGTTCGATCCTCGATTCTCCTCAAAAAAAAAACGATTGATCTTTCGATGTTGAACATTGACTGTGAGACCATGATTCTATTCGGCTACTCCTAAAGAAGCGTCCTGGCATGTCAGATGATCACGATTCACGAATCCCATTGCACACGAAGAAGTGGTTGAGTTCCCGTTCCTATCTCTGGCCGCATCAAAGATGTGGACGCAATGTTCCCCCTTTGCCCTCAACTCAACTGTTTGAATATCATCAATCCCATATTTTTTACTTATTAAAAGCGATATCTGTGAATGCAATGGAGATCGTGGAGCTGTTGAACACTTGGAAGAGTTATTCATCTGTGAAGACAAGATTCTTTTTCTCATCGAGGTGAGACCGTTCAGAAGGTAAATGTTATTTGCGAATGCAGCAAAGATCCTCCAGCTATCTTATGAGGTGCAGAAAGTTTCTTCATATACGCAGTTAATGTTGTATTTCTGAGAAGATTTGAAAGCACGGACGTACACCGTGATAACAATCGGCCACGCTGAAAGCATAGAAATTGTATTTGAAATGGATGGTAATTGTTCGCCCAGTTCGAACACTTCCCCAGAGCTCCGACTAATGTTTTTCAAACCCTAGGAGTCGCACTTCTGCTAGCGGATTATCTTCCAAGCATTAGGAGGGAATATTCCTCAAACTGTAGTCAATACTCTCCGAAGCCGATCCTGGTCATGAAAGAATCAAAATTTCCACCGGAGTACAACCATGCAGTTGGAAGGTACCTTGAATCGTTCCCATTATGTTTTACTTACTGGTATAGCAGGCAGGCTCAAACAGGCCTCTATTAGACGCCTATTCGGCCTTTTAGATGTAAGTCCTTTGATTGGGGACTTTGCGGGGACAATTCGGACCGACTTACACGTCTAAAAATCGTCAAACAATTTTCTATTCGAGGTGGTACACGGTCAAGTACGCCCATGTAGCATTCCAGCGACTCATTGGTACTCCGAGCAGTTCTTAAGTCGGTTTGGAGGTCGACGTCGAATTTCGCACCTTTGCACCCTTTTGTTTTTTAATGAAAAGTTTGATTTCAATATGCGATGTTAGCTCCTCAATTTTTATCGATTGATTATATTTTGCTTTGCGCGCTAAAGCAATTTCTCAGTAAACTTTCTTCTTCGCTTAGTTTAAGCGCCCACGCCAAAACTTCTCGACGCTGGCTTGCCGCTTAGACGACACAGATCAATGAGACTACTATAGATCCGCCAACTGCAGAAGAATTATAAAATAATAACAATGTTTTTTTTGGGAGTTGAAATTGACTAATATAGTCACAGTCTTCCCAATGGAACCTGTATCACGTTGGAATCGTTATTCAGTTCTCTATCATTGACTCTTGGATTCCAAATGGATTAAATAAAGAAGAAAAAGAAAGTAGGCGTTCTTGACAGGAAATGTAACTTCTATGACAAGGAAGAAAGGAAGAAATTAACAGAAATAGAAACAAAAGTACAGATTTTCGTTGATCAATCGTCTGATAACATGAAATGTCCATGCATGAAGAGATGTGCGAAAGAGCGAAAGGTATATATCATGCCGTCTTCGAAACACGAACTGTACACGATGTATGTACGTCATTAAGTTGTAACAATGTTATGTTGTTTAATTCACTATTACAATCACATTATTCGCTGTGTCTTTGAGAGAAAGAACAAAAGAGAGCGCACCAGGAAGTAGTCAGGTACACGCCGCGATACAAGCGGCTCCCCGGCCCGCGGGGCAGGATCGAATTGTAGGCTGAAAAGATATGGCATATTAGGAACGATGGCTTGGAACATAGAAGAGTTCGAAATCAAACGAACAAGCTATAAGATAATTTTTCGTCTATTTCCATGATTGCGGCCTGGTTTCCACATCGATAGCAATAGTTCGGTGCACTAAAGATTGTAACAACGTTTCTATCTTGACCCCAGCTGTAACCTAAGATGTGATCGGTAAAAATCAGGGGCCATGTCACTGCATAAGACAAGAAATCCATACCCTCCATAACCAACTGATGTGCTCGAGCAACAAGAGTAAGTCCATTATTATGATTAAATGCTTCTGAGATATCTTGTCCGAACGTGTATCCTGCGCCACGGGGGGATATTCCCCATCCGCAACGGTCGTCGGGGTCTGACCATAACAAATCGCACATGGGTCCTTCGTGGGGTACTTCTTGTACTCGATCGATGGACCGGACGTGGTCAAGGGTGTCGATGGACGGAGAAAGACCTCCGTGCAAACAGAATATCTAAGGAAGAAATATCAATAACAGATCAGAGAAAGCAGAAATCACGACGTCAGTGGGTGAGCGCTCAAGAATAAATTCGTCACGCGACAATACATATAATTGCCCATGAGGCTATGCCAGGCTTAATAGTGTAATAGACACGTACTTGATTATCAATGAGGGCGGTGAGGGGGAGGAAGTCAAAGAGGTCTGTGAAGAATCGCCATACGTTGGCGTTGCCGTATTTTCGGAGACATTCATCGTAGAAGCCATACACTTGCGTGATTTGTCGCGACTCGTGATTCCCGCGAAGGATGGTGACTCGGTCTCGATAGCGGAGCTTCATTGCTACTAGCAATGTTACAGTTTCCACTGAGTAGTAGCCTCTGTCGACGTAGTCTCCCATGAATAGATAATTCGTGTCTGGGGAGTTGCCTCCGATCCGGAAAAGTTCTGAGAGATCGTGCTGATGGTGATAGCGAGAATGGCCAAATGGAAAGCGAGAAGCAGGGTATTTGACGACCAGTCAGCAGGAAAGAAATGCGAATCAAATGAAGCATCGGAACGCACGAATTGGCCATGAATATCTCCACAGACCGTCACTGGACACCTCACAGGCTGCACATTTGACTCCTCCATCAGGATTTCCCGGGTCTGTTTCAAATTTACCACAGATATTAGAACGATATGACCTGGACATTGGGCGCAGCAAGGAGGTCTGGGGTAAACCCTTATCCACGTACCTTGTCGCAGAGTTTTTTAACATCAGCCTCTGAGAGCTGCTTGCACTGACTGAGCTGTTCGATCCAGCCATCGATTTCGTGTTCCATGCGTATAATAGTGTTTCTAGAGATCTGAAAGCCCCGAAGTGTTGTTTGTTGGAGGGAGAGGTAGGAGGAGTGATATGGCTGTTCTGCCTTGTCAATCACAAATCACGACTGTCACGCAGTCACATCTCTCCATCCGCAGAATTATCCAAAGACTCGCGACGACGCGTCCTCACTTAGAACGTCCATACTTTTCCTTTTATCTCCTTCATCATAGCCATGAACGTCGACCCAAATTCTGCGGTCTACACTACCGATGAGGTACGATATACGGACTGATGCTCAGACTGTGTCTTATTTTTGTGCAGTACGGAAGACCCTTTATTATCCTGCGAGAACAGGCAAAGAAAACGAGAACACATGGTGTAGAGGCCATTAAGGTCTGGTCTCATAACATATCGCGCATATAAATAAGTTAACGAATATTCCTCAGTCCCATATTCTTGCTGCTCGCACGGTAGCTAACATCATCCGAACATCTCTTGGACCCCGAGGTACGTAGATCGTATGAGTTTAGGCCGTGAAATGTGTTGACGGAATACTTCAATTTTAGGACTCGATAAAATTCTCATTTCCCCTGATGGTGAGATCACCGTGACCAACGATGGAGCTACTATTCTAGGACAGATGGAAGTCGAACATCAAATCGCCAAACTGCTTGTACAACTCTCAAAAAGTCAAGACGACGAGATCGGTGATGGAACAACAGGTGTCGTTGGTGCGTAGGAATGTCATAATATACCCGCTTGTTTTCTCACCTCGAGTATCAGTCCTCGCTGGTGCCCTTCTTGAACAAAGTGAAGCACTTCTTGACCGCGGCATCCACCCTATCCGAATCGCAGATGGTTTCGACAAAGCATGCGCCGTTGCTATTGAAGAGCTAAACCGCATTTCAGACCGAGTCGAATTCTCCCTTGAGGATACAGAAAACCTCCTGAAAACTGCGAAAACAAGTTTAGGCAGCAAGATGTTTGTTCCACACTTTCGCATCTTGTTAGTAATACCAATTGATCATGTTTTGCTAGTGTCTCAAAAGAACACACTCAATTTGCTCAAATCGCTGTAGATGCTGTGTTGGCTGTCGCTGATCTTGGACGTCGTGATGTTCCTTTCGATCTGATTAAGGTCGATGGAAAGGTTGGCGGATCGCTTGCTGACACAACTCTCATCCGAGGTGTCCTTCTCGACAAGGACATGTCGCATCCTCAAATGCCACGCGTCGTGAAGGATGCTCGTCTCGCTATTCTCACATGTCCATTTGAACCTCCTCGCCCCAAGACCAAACACAAACTGGACATCACCAGTGTCGAAGAATTCAAGAAACTGCGAGATTATGAGAAGGAAAAGTTCGCTGACATGATTAGCCGCGTTAAAGACACTGGAGCGAACTTGGTCATTTGCCAATGGGGTTTCGACGACGAAGCAAATCATTTGCTCATGCAAAACGGTCTTCCAGCTGTTCGATGGGTCGGTGGTCCAGAGATTGAGGTGCGTATTTTTGAACTCAACTACTCCTATCACACTCAATTCTTTCACAGTTGATCGCTATCGCCACTCAAGGAAGAATCGTCCCCAGATTTGAGGATCTCACCGATGCAAAACTCGGAAAGGCTGGACTCGTACGAGAGATTTCCTTTGGCACAACCCGAGACAAAATGCTTGTTATCGAGGAGTGTGCCAATACGCGGGCTGTTACTATCTTCGTACGCGGAAGCAACAAAATGGTTAGATCATTCGTCGGGATGCTTTGCCTACTTACCCCGTTAACCCACTTTTGTCCCTAAATAGATTGTCGACGAGGCCAAACGCGCTCTGCACGATGCTCTTTGCGCTGTCCGAAATTTGGTTGTGGATAACCGCGTGGTTTACGGAGGTGGTTCAGCAGATATCAGTTGCGCAATTGCAGTTTCAAAAGCCGCAGACGAGGTAATCGCCTATCATATGTCACCTCTTTGTTTTACTCATCCGAATCTTTGTAGATCCCATCGATCGAGCAGTACGCCATGCGTGCTTTCGCTTCCGCGTTGGATGCGGTTCCTTTGGCGCTTGCTGAGAACAGTGGTCTATCACCTATCGAGACTCTTACAGATGTTCGCAGTAGACAAGTAAACGAAAACAACTCGAGACTCGGAATTGATTGCAATAACCGAGGAGAAAATGGTACATTATTTTTTTCTCCGTTTTATGAAGGAAGCCTCACATTTTTGCAGACATGAAGAAGCAGTTTGTTTATGATCCTCTCATCTCCAAGAGGCAGCAATACTTGTTAGCTACTCAGGTAAGCATACCCCTCACCTGTTCATGATACTAGGCTAACATTTTATCTAAACTTCACAGCTCGTACGCGCTGTGCTCAAAATTGGTATGTGTATCTCGCTACGCAAATGGTTACCGAAATCTGATTTGCTCCCTTATTACAGACGATGTTATCACTGCTGGACAAGCAGACGAGTAGAGTTACTAAATGTACTAGAAATTATAATTCAACTTTCAAGGACATAATGATGAAATCACACCTCCAAAATGCATGTCACCGAAGACGATTCAAACCTGGTAGTTCATCTATTCAAGATCACTAATTTGTGAATTATAATTATTTCAACAAACGATGGCATGATTAATTTACAAGAGAAATGTCCAATATCAACCCGAAGAAAAAGAAGGAAAGTACAATATAAGTTAAAAGGTAAATGTAAATTAATAAATTAGATACTAGATTTACACTGACGGCGTGATTCTGCAGTTAGGCTCCGTTCTGAGTTCCGTGTGCAGGTGGTGATTCCACAAGCTATCTCATGCATGCTGAACGGATTCCGGATGGTCAAGATGTAGAATGTGCTTCGCAGCGTGAGCAACTTCGGCAAGAATTCCGTGTCCGTGTGCATGGCCCTTAGAGGCATGGGGTGCAGGGCTCTGCGAAGGCGAAGACACAATGTGAGCACTGTGTCCATTGCCGTTGATATCACCTCCTTGGGCATACACACCACCCGCGTAGTGTCCATTAGCTCCGTAGTACCCATTGGTTGCAAATCCGTTGGTCGCGAATCCACCAGCTGCGTATCCAGAGAATCCGTACCTGCCTTGGCCGAGGAGATGCAATGACTCTGCGCCAGTGATAGAAGCACTTGCTGAGGCTTGACCAGCGACATCCATGACCAAAGCCTCCATTTGGGACTGGACATGGCTCATGGCAGACGCGGTGATGATAGAGATGGCGGATTCCATAGCTATCGTAAGTTGCTTGTGCATCTCATTCGTAACATGCTCGACGGTAGTCTCTGCGATCCTTACGAGGGTCTCTTGCATCACTGGGTGTTTCGCGAACACGCTGAAATCAGGCTCAGCGATGACCTTGAACTTCATCCACGGGACTTCGCTCAGCATTACGGAAAGTTTGTTGTTTAGCTCGATGACGACGAGAGTGCCGTTCGCGTTGCGTAGCCGGGTGCGAAGATCGAGACGGGCAATGGAGTATTGCTCTCCGGCGTGAATGCGGAATTTCACGGCGAGCATGAAACCATCAAGAGCAAATTCGAAGCAATCTTTGCTGAAATGTTTGCGATCCCATTCGAGGCGCCCGCCGACGAGGCCTATAATTTCGTCGAGATTGATGCTGGAGTGAAGTATGAAGCCGTCTGTGCGGCGGCAGTCGGCATGTAGAAACGTGCCTTTCAGGATGATGTTGGTACATGTTTCTTGAATGAGAAAGTGTTTACTCTGTCTGATGATGTTTCTGCGATCAGATTACTAGTAATAAACGATTATAGCGGGAGACATACTTTCTGAAATGAGAGGAGGTAAAAGTAGAAGAACTTGAAGCAGAGGATACGGTTGTCGCACTAGATACAGAGGAGGTTGTGGAGAATATGCTGCTGGCTGAGGCTGATCGTGCTGTCGATATAGTGCTCGCGGAGGACAGCGCCCTGCCGATCCCAGATGCGGCGGTAACTTTAATATCTGTAGGCCTTCTCGGGCTGCAAAATATTTTGGGCAATGTTAGTAATTGTCTGCGCAGTAACCGTCATGGTACAGGCGTACCTCGCTGTAACCGATGGCGGTCGAGTGACAGCCTCTAAGACTCCATCTGAGTTCTTGATGTAGTCGTTCAAGTTGAGAGTACTTTTCAGGACTAGCGCTCTTCCCATATCAAAGGTGGCAGTTAAAACACCATCATGGAGGCTCAAGCTCTGTACGGAGGAGATAAATCCCTTTCCACCCCAAACGAGCTTGGAGTCGATAACCTCAATGTGATCATTGAGATTGATGGAAGAAGGGACTGAAGTGCCGTTTAGTTTTTTACACTGAGCTGAGAGAACTCCTTTCTTGATAGTGATGCTAGAGCAAGATGCAGTAAACGACATGGTTCTACAAAGAAACGGTAAGTTTGATAACAATCCAGCAAAAAGGGTAAGGCTTACATAGTAGGGATTAAAGAGTGTGTTCCACGAAACCGGGATTGGAATAAAGGACCGAAGGACGATTTTAGAGCCAGGATGTGATGGATGTGTTTCCCATATTCCGGACTTCTGTTTATATTTTGTACCGTGAGCTCAACTGTACACTGCGTTCTCAAGCAGTTCAGCGCTTACAACCCAAGTAGCCCGGTCGAAAAAAACATCCGCGTCGGAAAACAGGTGAGTGTTTTCAGACGACGTACAGCTTGACAGGGTTCTCTGGGGTCTGATTAACATGGAACGCAACGTCGTTGTCGATAAGGTAGGAATCTCAACCTAAAATAGCACAGGGCGTGAACCAGGGACGGCCGTGAGTGCATTATTCCCGATATAGCACCAGGCGTTAATCAATCCCGGCGTCCTGAAAGAGAAAGAACTACGCGATGCCATTAGTTGATGGTTTGGAAAAGAGATACAGAGGATA